>FWPV01000593.1_pt1 | contig 113327 bp, 103 predicted proteins | sample 2228371 | NCBI WGS metagenome assembly FWPV01 (sample SAMEA103939776, study PRJEB20133) | metagenome | reverse complement strand
CGCGAAAAACATTTTACATTATTAATTCAAGTTTCGCGTAAATATTTCCTTGATTTTCATTGAATTCGCACTATACCCGATGTAATACCCTAAGAGCGTTCAATTAAGCATTATGCAAGATATCCGAATCCTTTTCAATCAAGATCTTGCAAAATGCAACCTTGATTTTCATTGAATTCGCACTATACCCGATGTAATACCCTAAGTGCGTTCAATATAGTAAAAAAGAATAGCTTTAGTATAGTTTGCTTAAGCGAAAGCAGACTATTCCAAAGCTATTTGCTCTACAAAAACCTTAGGCTTATATCTAAAGCATCTACAGAATTTGTCAGTGCGCCTACAGAAATCAAGTCTACTCCAGTCTCTGCAACAGCCCTGATATTTCTCGCGCCCTCAAGTGCCATATTACCTGAAGCTTCAAGCAGCACCCTTCCCTTGGCAATGCCTACAGCTTCACTCATCATATCCAGAGACATGTTATCCAGCATTACTATATCCGCTCCGGCATCAATAGCCTCCATAAGCTCTTTTATGGACTCCACTTCCACTTCTATTTTCACTGCATGGGAGACAGTCTTTCTTGCTGCCGCCACTGCAGGGGTTATGCCTCCTGCCGCTTTTATATGGTTGTCCTTTATAAGCACCATATCGGAAAGGTTGAATCTATGGTTGAAGCCTCCTCCGACCTTTACGGAGTATTTGTCTAAAATCCTAAGCCCGGGAACAGTTTTGCGCGTATCCACAAGCTTGACTTTAAGACCGGCAGTTTTGGAAACAAATTTGTCAGTCATTGTAGCTATCCCTGACATCCTCTGGAAAAAGTTCAGAGCAGTCCTTTCACCCTTTAAAATACCTCTGGCACTGCCACTAATAGTAGCTATGACATCTCCCTTGGAAGCTCTCTGCCCATCCTTCATAAAGGCTTGGAACTCGATGCTCTTGTCAACTATTTCAAATACTCTCCTGCATATTTCTACGCCGCAGACTATTCCCTCTGCTTTTGCTGTAAAATTACCCTTTATAGCTGTCTCTGCAGGTATGGTGGAGTCAGTTGTTACATCCCCCCAACCCAAATCCTCCTCCAAGGCATTAATAATTATTCTGTCGATGGTCATATTATCCAGCATAAAACTTCCTCCTAACGGTATAGATAAAGGTCTTGATTCAATATGTTTCGCACTAAATCCATTACATACTAGTTCAATAGTGCGAAACATATTCATTGATGTTATAAATCGCAGCTATTCAACGTAATCTTCTTTGTGCGATTTATATATTATTCACTATCTGTCCTGTAATGGCTGCCGCAGCTGCTCTTTCTTGCAATGGCGCTTTTCAGGATAAGTGATGCTACATAGGCTATATTGAGTGTTTCCATCGCATTTACGCTTCCCAGCTCAGCTTGCTCAAGGTTGCCGATTATGCTGTTTATCCTCTTGAGGGCTTTCTCCATGTCCGGACCATTCCTCTCAATTCCAGCATGAGCATCCATCTGGACTTTTATTTCATTTCTTATTTCTATTATATCTAAATGCTTTCCTGAAGCCTTGGATGTATTCGAAATATGTACTTCTTCAAGCTTTAGCTTATGTATTTCTCCGCTTATATCACCTGCACATCTTCTTCCGAATACCAGGCCCTCCAAAAGAGAATTGCTGGCTAACCTATTTGCTCCATGAACTCCGGTATTCGCTGCTTCTCCACAGGCATAAAGGCCCTGTATATTTGTTCTTCCCAGCAGGTCAGTCCTTATTCCGCCCATAAAATAGTGCTGTACAGGAGAGACTGGTATATAGTCCTTGGTGATGTCCACCCCTTCCTTCAAACACCTTTCATAAATAGTGGGGAACCTTTTTCTCAGGTAATCCGTGTCTTTATGTGTTATATCCAAATATACATGGTCGCTGCCTGTCTTTCTCATTTCGGAGAATATTGCCCTAGAAACAATATCCCTAGGTGCAACCTCCCCCATTTCATTATAATTAAACATGAATCTTTCATGGTTTATATTCAGAAGTATTCCGCCTTCACCTCTAACTGCTTCAGAAATCAGAAACTGACTTCCCTCAAGAGTTGGTTTGTAGAAGGCTGTAGGATGGAATTGGACAAATTCCATATCAGCTAACACAGCACCACTCCTGTATGCCATCGAGATACCATCACCCGTGACTACTTCTGAGTTGGTGGTGTTTTTGTATACCTGTCCTATGCCTCCACTGGCACAAATAATGCTGCGGCAGTAGAGCACCTTCTTTGATGCATCTGTATCAATACCTGTTGCAATCAATACCCCCGTGCATCTCCCCCCTGACATAAGCAGATCTATCACAAAACAGTTCTCTTTTATTGTGATATTATCCCTTTTCCTGCAGACCCTGAGAAGTGAGTCTACAACTTCCTTCCCGGTGGCATCCCCAAGAGCATGTACAATTCGAAAACGATCATGTCCGCCTTCTCTTGTTCTGGTAAGGGTCCCATCTAAATTCCTGTCAAAATTCGTTCCCAGCTGGCATAGCTTTTCTATATCCTTTGGAGCTTCCTCGACAAGTATATTTACAGCTTCCTCGTTGCAATGCCCTGCCCCGGCTTTTATCGTGTCCTTAAAATGATAAACGGGCATATCGTCTTCACCTATGGCAGCTGCAATTCCTCCCTGAGCAAGATAAGAGTTGTTTTCATCCATAGTCTCCTTGCTCAGGATGCATACTTTAAGGCTGGGATCCAGGTTAACAGCTGAATATAATCCAGCAATACCGCTTCCTATTATCACTACATCCCATTTTTCACTCTCGACTTTCTGAGTGTCGAAATTTGTTAAATATCTCAGAGGCATATGAATTCCCCCTTATTTTATCTTCAGCATCTCTTCCAGTGACTTCAAGGCTTTTAACCTTATATCTTCATCCACGTGAATTTCGTACTGCATATTCAAAAGTGCATTATGCACATCTTCAAGTCTTGTCTTTTTCATGTTCGTACAAATAAGCCCTGTGGACAGGAGATAGAAGTTCTTGTCCGGGTTCTGCTTCCTTAAGGTATGCAGAACCCCCTCCTCTGTCCCGATTATTATATCTCTTTCGGGTATCTCTCCTGCATGCTTGATTATCTCCGATGTACTCCCCAAGAAGTCAGCGAGCTTCTGAACCTCAGGCTCGCACTCAGGGTGCATAAGTATTTTTGCATTGGGGTGAAGCTGCCTTATCTTTTGCACTTCCTCTGCTTTAACCCTTTTGTGGGTTATGCAGAAGCCCCTCCAGAGGATCACTTCCTTGTCCTTTACTTTAGAAGCTACATAACTTCCAAGGTTTTCGTCCGGAGCAAAGATTACCTGCTTGTTCTTAACACTCTGCACTACCTTCAAAGCATTTGAGGAGGTGCAGCAAATATCGCTTTCCGCCTTTACTTCAGCAGAGGAATTCACATAGCATACTACCGCTGCATCAGGATATTTGGCTTTCATTTCCTGCAGCCTTGGTGCAGTGACCATATCCGCCATGGGACATCCGGCATCCTTGACCGGAAGCAGCACTGTCTTATCCGGTGACAGTATTTTGGCACTCTCCGCCATGAAATGCACTCCACAAAATACTATAACCTCACTGTTGGTGCTGGCTGCATGCTGGCTTAAGGAATATGAGTCTCCTACCACATCTGCTATATCCTGAACTTCAGGCACCTGATAATTGTGTGCCAGTATTATCGCATTTCTCTCTTTTTTCAGCCTTCTTATTTCATCTGCCAAATTGTTTTTCATTGCATTTTACCTTCTCCGTATAGCATTTATTACATATTCTTAGTAGAATATATCACTTATTATACCCTTTTTCAACATTGTATAGAAGGCTTCTATTAAAGCATTTTTAAAATAAGGAAGCCTTCTATGAAGCTCGTTATGAAAAAAGAGCATTCATTTATTGCGAATAGCAAATAATGATGCTCTTTCAAGTTATATATGTTGCAAAAAAGACTTATCATTTGCATAAGCAGTAGAAGCATCTGCTTTTGCACTATCGGAAATGAACTTTTTGCAACATATGAATCAAGGAAAATGTTTTGCACATTCTGAATTCAATGTAAGTTGTTTAGTGCAAAACATATATTTATTCAAAGTTTACCACTTCTTCTTCTTCTTTTTATACGGCTTTACCGGATAGAAAGGTGGCCAGAAAACCGGGTATGGCGGGTATTTGTATTTTTTCTTGTGCTTCCAGTGAACTGGATATTCATCTGACTCGTCACTGCTGTAATCGCTGTCGTCCTCCTCAAACCAATCCGGGCTTCTCATATCCTCCATTTCCGCCATCTGTTCCTCATCATAGGGCATCTGCATCATCTGTCCGGACATCATCGGACACATCATGGGGCACATCATTGGACAGCCCTGCATCATCGGGCACTTTCCGCCCGTTATTGGCAGCTCCATTTCCGGCATCTCCATATCATTCATATCCATCTCCGGCTTCTCAGGCTTCGGATATGGTTTCTTCTTGTCTGCCATTTTTTTACCTCCTTCTTTATATATTGAATGCACTTAAGAACTCATATTGAGTATAGGGCGAATTCAATAACCTTAAGGATGTGTTTTGCGAAATTTGAACTCCATAATAAAGCATATTTCGTAAAACACTAACCTATTAATATATATAAGTAAGGAGGCCAAAAAATGACAGAAAAGAAAACATCCACCTATGCCATAGGTGGATATCCATAATTCAAATTCGTCTCGACGAATTTGCGCGCCGATTTTGGTCACGCGTGCGTGACAATTACCTCTACAAAATCGTGTGCATCCGCGGTCGACTATATCATATTCTGCGAATATGATATTATTCGTTCTTTACTTTTTCATATTCTTCTAATATCGAGGTCTGCAGCCTCTCTCTTGTTGAAGAATTTATGGGATGCGCGATATCCTTAAATTCTCCATCCGGAGTCTTTCTGCTCGGCATAGCTATGAATAAGCCCTCTTGGCCTTCTATAACCTTTATGTCATGAACAACAAATTCATTATCAAAGGTTACTGATACTACTGCCTTCATCTTACCTTCTGCATTAACCTTCCTGATTCTTACGTCTGTTATTTCCATTCTAGTTCACCACCTTCCCGTCGTTCATTTTGTCATTTGAATAATAATTCGTCATTTATTAATTTTTTTCCTTCTTTTTCTAATAAACAATCTCACAAATTGTTCATGATTTCGGTGCATTTATTCAGATAAGTATATTGTCTTAATTACAGCTCCTATCTCATAAGTACTATATAAGAGTAGTGCAATGCCATACTAATCAAAAAGTCTTATTACTGATATTATCTGTAGTTTTAATTTTTTAAACCAATCATTATTTTTCAATTTTTAATGTCTTTATCCAACACCGTATATAACAATCTGCACATGTCTTCCGATAAAGTATATGCATCCCATAATACTTTTACATTATTATATGGAAATTTTTACTTTTCTATTATCTGGTAACAAAAAATTGGCTATAATAATAGTATGAGTATTATATGGTTATTTTTATAGCAATATAAATCGCACTGAGTAGATTATGCTGAATAGCTGCGATTTATAACATTCAAGGAAAATGTTTCGCACTATTTGATTTCAATATATGGGACTAGTGCAAAACATATTGTATGATAAAACTTAAAAGATAAGTTGACAGTATGAGCATAAGAATGTAAAATCAAAACGTTATACAATCAAGAATTCTTAATCCATAAGGAAACTTTTTGCGAAATCAGAATGAACAATACAAGGGTTATTTCGCAAAACGTATTATTTAATTTATTGTAATTTTTTTTAAGGAGTGTATCCTATGATTTCCCTCAATGATGTAAAGAATGTCCATTTTGTAGGTATTGGAGGCATAAGCATGAGCGGCCTTGCTCAAGTATTGCTGCAATCCGGCTATAATGTCTCCGGCTCTGATATCAGTGACAGCAATATAATAAGCAAGCTCCGAAGAAATGGTGCCAGGGTTTCCATGACCCATGACGCCAAAAATGTTGAAGATGCAGAGCTTGTGGTATATACGGCTGCAGTGAAACAGGACAATTGTGAAATAATCAGAGCAAAAGAACTTAGAATACCTATCATAGACAGAGCAGAGTTCCTAGGCATTATAATGAAAAACTACAAATACGGTATAGCTATTGCCGGCTGTCATGGAAAAACAACAACTACATCAATGGTTTCAATCATATTTAAGAATGCCGAACTAGACCCCACACTGCTTATTGGTGGTGAAATAGATGCAATAGATGGAAACGTCAGGGTAGGCAAAAGTGAATATTTTGTGACAGAAGCCTGCGAATATACTGAAAGCTTCCTGAAATTCTATCCTTTCATCGCTGCCATTTTGAATGTAGAGAAAGACCATCTGGACTATTTCAGGGATTTAGATCATATAATATCAGCCTTTGAGAAATTCGCAAGGCTGGTACCTAAAGACGGAAGCCTTATTGTATGCAGTGACAATGAGCACGCCCTGAATATCTCTAAAAAGGTTGACTGCAAGGTGCTTACCTACGGTATAAAAAGCAAGGCTGACTTCTATGCAAAGAATATCAAATACGACAGAGCAGGTCACCCCACTTTTGAAGTATTAATCAGGGATAAAAAATTTGGTACCTTCTCTCTAAGTATCCCTGGAGAGCATAATGTGCTTAACGCATTGGCTTCTATCGCAATATCCCATAATGCCGGTATACCAATAGACATTATAAAGAAAAGCCTGAAAGAATTCAAAGGCACCTACAGGCGTTTTGACATAAAGGGTACCCGCAACAATATAACAATAGTAGATGATTACGCTCATCACCCTACTGAAATCAAAGCCACACTACATGCTGCGAAGCAGTTCCCGCACCAGAAGATATGGTGTGTATTCCAGCCTCATACCTATACCAGAACCAGAACTTTATTCGATGAGTTTTCCGAATCCTTCTATGATGCTGATAAGGTTATAATCACAGATATCTATGCAGCAAGGGAGAAGGATACAGGACTCGTTAATCCTTCAGAACTGGTGGCCAGCATAAATAAGTACAGTGCAAATGCTGTTTATAGGAACGATTTCAGTATTATTGCAAATCTTATAGCCAAAGAAGCAAAGCCCGGAGATCTCGTATTCACAATGGGTGCAGGAGATGTATTCAAGCTAGGTCCTATGATACTGGATGAAATAAAGGAAAAGAAATAAAATAAGACCTCACCACCCTGGTGAGGTCCTTTTATTTCTATTCCTGCTGTGCTACGTCCTTGCCGTATATTGCAAACCATATCATCCCTATAAGTCCGAAAGCAAAAGCAGTCATGAAGTTTGCCTGAGGTGCTATATTCCATAGATAAGCGCTGCTTAGGGCAGCTATTGAGACTACAATATCTCTTAAAAGATAGTAGGTTCCGAAGGTCCTTGCCTTTGCATCCTCCGGTGCAAGGTCCATTATCAAAGCCTTTCTTGTCGGTTCTCCGAACTCCTTGAGTCCTCTTATCACAAAGGCCAGTACAAAAGCCCAGAAGCTCCTTGAAAAGAGCAAAATCAGGGGAAATAATGTGAAGAAGCCAAAGGTGATAAGCACAAAGGGCTTCTTTCCGTATTTATCTGCCATGTAAGCTACAGGAATATATACAAGCAGTGCAGTAACCATCTCAACAGTTGTGAGAATACCAAACTGAAGCGGTGAAATACTATTATTCTCAACAACCCATATTACAACAAAGGCATAGGGTATCTGCTCTGCAAACCTTATAAGTATATCAGATATCAGAAGGTTTCTGAGAGATGGGCTGAAGCACTCCAAAGCGTTCTTTAGCCCCACAGGCTTAGAGTCTTTAGCCGGCTTGTCATCCTCCATGAAATAGTACTGAAAGAGCAAGGCAGCTATTCCAAGTATGAAAGCTACCCCGAAGGCTATCCTTATACCCAATATCTTCCCGTACGCTGCTATTATTATGCCACCCACTACAGGGCCTAAAGCCATAGGTATCCTTCTCACAAGTGAATGTATCGATACCCCCATTGTCCTTTTTTCTTTCTTTGATGCCTTTGAGACCATACTCATTATAGCCGGGAGTGATATTGCAGTCCATGCGATAAAGAACACCGAGCCTATCAGCACTGCTTGCCAAGTTGGTATTAGTATCACGATGGCATACCCGAAAAGGGAAATGAGTGTGAATATCATCAAAGCCTTCTTGTAGCCTACCTTGTCAGTTATGTATCCTCCCGGAAAGGAGTAAAGCGCACTCAGCAAATTGTCCATTACATTCAGAAATCCTACAGCATAGACAGAGCCTCCTATCGCCAGAAGATATAGAGGAAGGAACCTTTCCGCCATTTTCTCTCCAAGTCCTATAAGTATTACCATGACGAGCATAGCGCCCATGTTTCTATTTAAACCGAAAAAATCTACAATTCTATTCTTGTTAGAACTCACAATAACACCTCGTTCATATCATTATTCCCTAAAAAGGTCTTCCAATTTATTTGCACTTCCTGTTACCTTTTGAAGCAGCTCAGAAAACTGCACTTTCTCCACCTCATCCAGGCAGGAGGTAAAATTTCTCAAAAACACCTCATCCTCCTTGATATGCTGAAGAACCTTCTGTTTCCCCTTACCTGTTGCAGTAACCAAAACCACTCTTTTATCATCCTTTTGCCTGTCCCTTTTTATCAGCTCTTTGCCTTCCAGTTCGTCAAGCACACCAATAAGAGTCGAAGGCGAAATATCCATCTGCCTTGATATATCCAGAGTCCTCAGCCCCTCTTCTTCATAAACCCTCTCAAGTACATGAAGCTGCAGGTAGTTCAAGCCACTGCTTGTGAGCTGATAGCTTTTCTTAAACTCGAAAATGCTCAAGAGCTGGTGAAATAATTGCTGATTCATATAATTCACTCCTCGAATCATTCGTATTATGAATAATATATCATGGACACGTTGTCAAGTCAAGAAAAAAAGAGCCTTATTCAGGCTCTAGTTTATGATTATCAGACAAAGTGTTCCTTTCCGCAGTTACAGCATTTGTAATGATACATGGTTATTCTTCCACCGCATGCTTCACAAGTCCATCTTTTTCTCTGGTATTCCAAATAACCGCCAGTCCCCAATTCCTTCAATTTATCGAAATTCTCTGCTATTTCATGACGATACTTGTACTTCTTATCTCCAGGATGAGAATCCATAAGCTTTTTTCTATGGATTTTACATGGGAATTCGTCACATTCGCTGCAAAATTCCTTTTGCTCCTTGTGATAGCAGCATTCCCTTATTTTACAACCCCATTTGCTTTTCCTGCTCTGTCCTTTTTCTTCGGATGAGCAACCCAAACATGTGCCGGGATAAGAGGGACATGCTCCGCAAAAGACTCCGCAAGGTGCCAGCTCACTTGTTCTTAAGCTCACTAAACTCACCTCTACTTTTATTATTCCACAGAAAGCGCCCACAGGTACAACGATGCAACTGAGCCATAAGGTGAATAACGCTTTCTATATCTTTCAAACTTTTCCTTTGGCAGCTCCTTGAGACCATACAGGTTCATCATTCCCCTGCAGATTGCCAAATCCTTATAGCTTACCACATTTGGGCGGCAAAGGGAAAATATGAGCAGCATTTCAGCGGTCCAAACCCCTACCCCATGCAGCGATGAAAGCTTTTTTATTATCTCATCGTCAGTTAAGGTGTGAAGTGTATTGAAATCCACCTCTCCGGATATGGCAGCCTCTGCAACCCCTTTAATATATTCTGCCTTCCTCACCGACATGCCGCAGCCTTGGATTGCGGACAGTTCTGCTTGCGCGATGTTCTCGGGGGTAATACTCCCAAGCAGGCTATTCAATCTGTTCCATACTGTATCCGCCGCTTTACTGGATATTTGCTGCCCGACTACACTTGATACAAGTGCAGTAAATGGATCAGGAGTAATCCTGCGTTTTATTGTTCCTATCCTGTCAATAGCTGCCCCAAGCTTCTTATCCTTGCTTTTCAAGTAATCTATTTCCTTCTGACCATATTCAAATATTTGCATTATCTTATCTTCTCCAAATCAAGCAATTTCTTTTTCATTTCGAGCCCCCCTCGGTAGCCCGTAAGTGAACCGTCTGCACCTATAACCCGGTGGCATGGAATAAAAATCGGGATAGGATTGCGGTTGTTGGCAAGTCCTACTGCCCGTGCAGCCTTAGGCTTGCCGACTTTTTCAGCTATATCCTTATAGGAAGCTGTCTTGCCATAGGGTATTTCACACAGTGCAGACCAAACCTGCTTCATAAATGCTGTGCCAAAAGGCTCAAGGGGTAGTGAGAATTCTTTTAGCTCTCCTGCAAAATAACCTTTAAGCTGCCTGGCAGCCTCTTTCAATAATGGTGTCTCACATAATTGTGTATCCTGCGGCAATTCATCATTAGTAATATACACATCGGTTATTCTGCCGTCCTTTTCGGTTATTCCGATTCTTCCAATATCAGATTCATAGAAAAATATTGGCATTACAATTCACCTCCGCTTTTTCTGTGTTCCTTTGGCGTATGTCCGGTCTGTTCTTTAAAGCATTTATAAAAGCTGGATAGGCTTTTAAAGCCTGTCATATATGCAATCTCTAAAATGCTTGCATCTGTTTGTCCAAGTAATTCTGCAGCTTTACCCACTCTCAATCCTGTAATATACTGTGTGGGGGTTAGCCCAAACTGTTTCTTGAAAAGCCTTGCCAAATAGTTGGGGCTGACCCAAAGCTGCCTTGCTGCATTACCGACTTCCATTGATCCTACATAATTTACATCAAAAATATTCTTGGCTTTGTTCACCAGTTCCAGATCCGGTTCAAAGACAGCCTTGTCCGGACGGCACTTTTTACAGGGGCGAAACCCTGCAGCTATTGCATTTATACCATTATCGAAAAAAACCACATTTGCACGGTCAGGAGTCCTTGCACTGCAGGAAGGGCGGCAGAAAATCCCCGTTGTTTTTACTCCATAGAAAAACAAACCATCATAGCTCTTTTCACTGCATACAACAGCCTTCCATTTTTCGTTATCCGATATTTGCACAGACTTATTCATGGATTTTCTCCCTATCGGTTATTATATTACAAGCATATTCTACTGGAAATATGGTTGAAAATCTTCCTGAATTTCATCATGTAATTTGAGATTATTTGCAAGTATGATCTTAATTAAGGCCGTTTTACTTTATCAATCAACATAGTTATAGTATCCTTTATCCTTTTTTCATGTGTTTCGCTCTTTTTAGCACTCGCAATCCATTGTACGTACTCTTTCCGGTTAGTATAAGAGAGTGTATCAAAGAAGCTCATTGCCTGTTCATTTTCCTCAAGTAACTGCTTAAAATCCTCAGGAATTTCAACTATGCGAGGTTCATCATCTTTTTTAAGAATTACATGTACAGTATCTCCTGGCTTTTTCCCAATTTCAGCTCTTATTTTCTGGGTCATGCCCAGTATGTGGCAGTTATGACCCATTTTTGCCAGGGACCCTCTATATTCGCAGCCATCAAAGGTTGCTTGAACCTTAACCTGACCCTTTACTCCAAATTCTTTTTCTACATCATAAGGAAATTCGATAAAAGCAGCATCTATGGAATGCTGTTTTTTTATCTCTGCATCGAATTCATAAATCTTCAAGCTTATCACTCCTTAAACCCCATATATCAATGTACCCAGTATCCAGTAAATAAACGGCAATATAAATATCACCGCATTACTGACAATACCCCATCTTGCGAGTCTGCCAGCTCTCATTTTAGCAGATGTAAGCGCCAGTGCAAATCCTATTATACTCATAATAGGCGCCGCCAATAAGAACATCCCCTGGAACTGTTGAAACTGCGTAAGTTTAAATAACCAATTCAAAATAAATATGAGTGTCATAGAGGGTATTGCAATAGAAATAATCCCGTATAAGTTTCCAGTATCTTTCTTGGAAGCTTTGCTTTCCATATCCTCACTCCTATACTACTAAATCTGAACCGATAATAAATCTTCAACTCTGTCGCTCATATATTTGTGTGAATCATAAACTCCTTGATTGTAGAACTCCGGTGCCAACTCTTTAATGATAAAGTCTAAAATCAGGCTTGAAGCCAAATCACCTAATTCTTCTTCTCTCTCCTTTAAAAAATAGTACTTTATTGCAGAAATCATATCATCCCTTTTCTCTTTAGTGAGTTTTATTCTGTCTTTGCTGCTCATATAATACCTCCTTCGAACTGATGTACGAATGCTTTTGCTCATAATACAACACATGATATAAATAATGTGTCTTAAGTAACGTAGGAACGGGTAACACGGTTTTCCTTCGGAAAAACACGGAAATCCACGGAATTCACGGAGGGAAAAATTTCTAAAATATTAGTAACTATCGATAATGAGGTAAGTGTCGAGACTCACTAAAGTAGCGTATTGTATATAATAGTTACCGTGATATTCCGCAGGAATCCGTGGAACAGACCTGTGTTCAGTGGTACACGTTCCTCCGTTCCCTTTTGTCGTATTATAATACAAGTGTGTACTAAATTATTATTTTATTATACTGTATTATAGCAAGAATTTAGAAATTTGAAAATTAAAAAAAATGATACTTGACATAAACCTCCCGTCAGTGTAGAATAAAGGAAATTTACTTAGTACGGCTATGAAGAGGATCAGTAGAGAAGAAGCTTCTAAAAGAGAGGAAAACTCACCGGCTGAAAGGTTTTCTGAGATTAATTTTCTTGAACCCGCCCTCAAAGCTGCAGATGAAAAGTCTTGCCGCAGACCTGCGTTATGGGCATACAAGAGGATTATACGTTTGAGCTCTTTTCTAGGGAGAGTTTTTTATGTATAGTCAAATTGGGTGGTACCGCGAATAACCTTCGTCCCTTTTATTAGGGATGGAGGTTTTTTTATTTTCACTAATTTATACTGGAGGTATTTGATATGAAGAGTAATGATGCTTACACTGCTTCAGTTATATTGAAAGAAGCAATTATGGATAAATATGTGCCCGATGATTTTTATTCTACAACGAACTATACTACAATGATTTTCTTGGATGACAGCTGGATAACTGTTCAGAACCAGAGGATGGATGCAATGATAGTTGTAAACGGGAACGGTGCATACTGCAAGAAGCTGCGTGACATAAAAAAAGGAGAACGGCTGGTCTGTGGAGATACAGGAGTCAGGGTACTGAACAAAATTGACGGTGAGGATAAGGACCTATTCGGGTTTATGAACAATTGTGTTTCCTCTGAGAGAAGAAACGAGCTAATAATTAGGGAACTTGCTGAGAATATTATCAATAACAATAAGAAAGTCACATTTGTATTAGGCCCGGTTGTGGTTCATACAGGAGGGGACGCATACCTTATGGAGCTTATCCATGAAGGCTATGTTTCAAGCGTCCTTGCCGGTAATGCGGTTGCAGTCCATGATATTGAAAAGAGCCTCTATGGAACCTCTCTGGGAGTATGTGCGAAATCCGGCAGATCAGTGCAGCATGGTTATCGCAATCATATGAGGGCAATAAACCAGGTGAATAGGCATGGAAGCATAAAAGAAGCAGTAAATGCAGGAGCAATAAACTCAGGCATTATGTATCAATGTGTGAAGAATGATATTCCTTTTGTCTTGGCAGGCAGCCTCAGGGACGATGGACCTCTGCCAGATACCATAACAGACATGATAAAGGCACAGGAGGCTTATTCAAAGCATCTTATGAACTCGGACATAGTCATAGTACTAGGCAGCATGCTGCATGGCATAGCTTCCGGGAATATGCTTCATGCAAGGGTTGAAATGGTATGTGTCGATATAAATCCGGCTGTTGTGACCAAACTGAGCGACAGAGGCAGCAGCCAGGCAGCCGGAATAGTAACGGATGTCGGCTTGTTCTTGAACCTGTTGTTTAAAGAATTAAAAGAAAAGCAGCTGCAGAAGGTTATTTAATACTGGTAGAAAACATCCGCTCCAAATTAGTGCCCAAAATTTTGCGTATGCGTATATAGCTTGCAAGTGCTTTGTTTGTGCCAGCTTGATAGCTCAAAGAAAACTAAGAAGGCTAAACACAATTACATTAAATGTTAAAGAAATATCAATAGGTGCCGATTATTCGGCACTTTTGTATTTACTGTCGTTTTTTTGGATTTTCAGTATAGATTTGAGTACTCTCCAAAGAGTTGCAATCTATGATAAAATTTTGTCAAGAAAATAAAATATCATTTACAGTAAAAGCTGGCACGATAATTGCTAAATATTTAACAATGAAAGTTATTACGTCAGAGTAATTTTTATAGCTGATATTGAACGCACGCATATATTTTCTTGTGCATAGTGCGAATTCAATAACACTAAGGAAACGTTTATGCGAATCTGAAGTACTTTTTATAATGTTTTTCGCAAAACGAATTAAATACTAATTTTTGTACGAGGGAAATGACATGTCCCGAAATGAAGGAGGAAGCATTTATGAATTTTAGCTTGACTAAAGAACAGGAAATGGTTAGGAAGCTTTTAAAGGAATTCAGTGAAAAGGTCGTAAAACCGCTGGCGGCAGAAATCGATGCAACGGAAAGATTCCCGAGAGAGACAGTGGAAAAAATGGCACGGTATGATATGATGGGAATTCCATTCCCTAAAATGTACGGCGGTGCTGGCGGAGACAACCTTTCATATGCAATTGCGGTAGAGGAGCTGTCCAAGGTATGCGGAACAACAGGTGTCATACTCTCAGCGCATACTTCTCTTGGAGCTCACCCAATATATCAATATGGAACAGAAGAGCAGAAAATGAAATACCTCGTCCCTCTCGCAAAGGGTGAAAAGGTTGGAGCATTTGGTCTTACAGAGCCTAATGCCGGCACTGATTCTTCATCCCAGCAGACAGTTGCCGTATTGGACGGGGATAATTATATATTGAACGGTTCAAAGGTGTTCATAACGAACGGTGGAGAAGCAGATATATATATAGTATTCGCAATGACTGACAAAGCAAAAGGCAACAAAGGCATCACTGCTTTTATAGTAGAAAAGGAGTTTAAGGGCTTTAGTATAGGCAAGAAGGAAGAAAAGCTTGGAATCAGAGGTTCAAGCACGACTGAACTTATATTCGAAAACTGTATAGTGCCTAAAGAGAACCTTCTAGGTCAGGTTGGCAAAGGCTTTGGAATAGCAATGCAGACACTTGACGGCGGAAGAATAGGTATAGCAGCTCAGGCACTTGGAATTGCAGAAGGCGCATTGGATGAATGCGTTAAGTATATGAAGGAAAGAAAACAGTTCGGCAAGCCCCTTTCCTCCTTCCAGGGCTTGCAGTGGATGGTGGCTGACATGGCAACAAGAGTAGAAGCGTCCAGATTGCTTGTTTACAATGCAGCTGACAAGAAGGACAAGAAATTTTCCTACTCCACAGAGGCTGCAATGGCGAAGCTGTTTGCGTCAGAAACTGCAATGGAAGTCACTACAAAAGCAGTGCAGATCTTCGGCGGCTACGGATATACAAGGGATTACCCCGTAGAGAGAATGATGAGGGATGCAAAAATAACTGAAATATATGAAGGTACTTCGCAGGTGCAGAAGATGGTCATCGCAGCGAATGTACTGAAATAATCTTAGTAAAGTTAGGGGTGTTTATATGAAAATAATAGTCTGCATAAAGCAGGTTCCGGATACAAATGAGGTTAAGCTGGACCCGAAGACTGGAACGCTTATAAGAGATGGTGTTCCAAGCATAATAAACCACGATGACATGAATGCACTGGAAGAGGCCCTTGAGCTTAAAGATAGATACAAGGATGTAGAGATAACAGTGCTTACAATGGGTCCTCCGCAAGCAGATGTGGCTCTAAGGGAAGCTCTTGCAATGGGAGCGGACAGGGCGATACTCGTATCAGACAGGGCTTTCGCCGGTGCTGACACATGGGCTACCTCGAATACTCTTACAGCTGCAATAAAGAAGATAGGCAGCTTTGACATGATATTCTGTGGAAGACAGGCAATTGACGGAGATACGGCACAGGTTGGCCCACAAGTTGCGGAAAAGCTTAACTTGCCTCAGGTCACCTATGTTCAGAAAATGGAAATAAGCGGGGATACAGTAACTGTTCAAAGAGCATTGGAAGACGGTTATGAAGTAATTGAGGTCAAAATGCCCTGCGTGCTAACTACAATAAAAGAATTGAACATACCAAGATTTGCAAGTGTCAGAGGCATATTTGAGGCATATAGAGAAAAAACAGTTGAAAATTGGTCTGCAAAGGATATTGAAATAAATCCCGAAATCATCGGCTTGAATGGTTCTCCTACAAATGTCAGGAAGACTTTTTCACCTGAGCCTAAAGGTAAGGGAACACTGCTGCCTGGCTGCGACAAGGATACGATATGTGATCTTTTCGGCAGACTTAAAGAAAAACATATAATATAAGATTGGAGGGCAAAAAATGGGTGTTAAGATTTTATTGGAAAAATGTTTAGGCTGCAAGCTTTGTATTAAGTCCTGTCCCTTCAATGCTATAGAGATAAAGGACGGCAAGGCTGTTTTGAATGATAATTGTACAGGCTGCGGGGCCTGTGAAACCTCATGCAAATTCAAGGCTATAGAAGTTGAAAAAGCAGAGAAGCCAGTTAAGGATTTGTCTGCATACAAGGGTGTATGGGTGTTTGCTGAGCAGAGGAACGGCAAACTGATGGGCACAGCCTTTGAACTCATAGGTGAAGGAAGGAAGCTTGCTGACAAGCTGGGAGTTGAATTATCAGCAGTACTGCTTGGAAGCAATGTGGCAAGCCTGGCAGATGAACTGATTCAGCATGGGGTTGACAGGGTAATACTTGCAGATCATCCGGAGCTTAAGATTTACACTACTGATGGCTATACAAAGGTTATAACTGAGCTTGTTAACAGCAAGAAGCCAGAGATAATACTGATAGGTGCTACCAATATAGGAAGAGACCTAGGACCAAGGATTGCTGCAAGGCTTGATACAGGACTCACTGCAGACTGCACAAAACTGGAGATTGATGATGAGCAGAAGATTCTGCTTCAGACAAGGCCTGCCTTTGGTGGAAATATCATGGCAACAATCATAACGCCAAAGCATAGACCTCAGATGTCCACAGTAAGACCCGGAGTTATGAAGAAGCTGGTACCTGACAGCACCAGGAAGGGTATTGTAGAGAAGGTCGAAGTTGAGCTTTCCAAGAAGGATATAAGGACAATAGTAAGAGAAGTGGTTAAATCTGCTAAGCAGGCAGTTAATCTTATTGATGCAGAGATAATAGTATCAGGAGGAAGAGGACTTGGCGGACCTGAAGGCTTCAAGCTTGTAGAAGAGCTTGCTAATGAGCTGGGCGGTGTAGTTGGCTCCTCCCGTGCAGCAGTAGACAGCGGCTGGATATCCCATGACCACCAGGTAGGACAGACAGGAAAGACTGTAAGGCCTAAAATATATGTTGCCTGCGGAATATCAGGAGCCATACAGCACTTGGCGGGAATGCAGAGCAGCGATTGCATAATAGCGGTAAACAAGAATCCTGATGCTCCGATATTTGATGTGGCTGACTACGGCATAGTGGGAGACCTTTACAAGTTTATTCCCATGATGGTTGAAGAAGTCAAGAAGGTAAAAGAAGCATAAGATTATATGATATAAAAATTACCATGTACTAGTTGACATGGTAATTTTTATATCATATAACTTGCATAAATGCGAAAATTAACAAATTGAGGAATGCTAATTTGAATACTATCATTGAGGAATAGTATGTTATGTCGTGAATTTGATGCAGCGAGGTTGCTTGACAATGCTCCATCATTGGAGAACAACTGCATACTCCTGATTATGATTAGTGTTTTGGTTTTCAAGTTATTATGACAGTAAGCATTATTTGTTGAATATATTGGTGGATCGGGAATTATCTATTTCCTCATCAACAAATATCCTCATTTCGCTTGGCTCACGATTATCCCAGGCATAATACGGAATGGCCAGCCATTGTTTTCCATCTGTATTGACCGTCAGCTTCATGATTCCTCCAAGCATTTGAGGATCCCAGATTACTTCAAATTGAGTAAACCGTGTTATAGAAATATCATCAATTCCAAGAGTGTTATCCGCTTTCTCAAAAGTATAAATTACTGGCCCTCTCTGGAGTGCTATCTTGCCTGAGTCTTCTATAACACGGGGATCCATATGTACCTTTCTGACTTCCATAACAAAGTCAATATTCAGTATGCTGTTTTTTTCAAATATTACATCAAAGCAAACATAACCCTTTTGGATATGAGCTGATGGACTGGTTTTGCCGCTATACTTATACGAGTATTCTTCGCACCAATCAGGAACTCTGAAGCATAAAGTCGTACTGACATTTTCTTCTGCAAAGAAACCTATCTCTATATTGCCATTCCAAGGATAACCGGTTTTCTGAGTTACTTTGACACTAAGGTCGTTGATTCTGATATTTCCTGTTGAGCTTATATATTGGTTTATATACAACCGCCCGTGCTTTTCTGAATACATATATTCAGAAATACAAGGTATGAAGCGGCTGACATTCGTGGGACAGCAGGAGGTTTTGTACCACTCCTGACGTCTTTTATGCTCTCCCTTCAGAATGGCTTGAACGGTTACTTCCAAAGGATTGACATAAGAAAATCTGTCTCCGCTTAAAGATACTCCTACCAAGATACCATTATATAATTCTTTTTCGATTATGTGGGCGTATTTGGCATCTTCATGCAGGAGATTCATACGATGATTGAAAAAAACCATTCCGATTGCCGCACAGGTCTCTGCATAAGCTGAAGCATTGGGCAAATTAAAATCATCTGAAAAGCCCTCATTTTCCAAGCTTGATCCGATTCCTCCGGTTATATACATGTTGCGATGTACAATATTCTCCCAGATTTTTTCTAAAGCAGAGATATAATCCTTTTTATCGCAATACTTCGCGACGTCAGCCATTCCTGAATACATATACATTGCTCGCACAGCATGTCCGCATGCAAAGGACTGCTTTTCGACTGGAAGATGATCCTGTGCGTATTCATTTTTATAAAACATTTCTTTTTTATCATCAAGATAAGGGCGTGCGGAACTTATGTAATGTCCTGAACCCCTTTCTGAAAGCAGCCAGAGTGAAAAATCCAGATATCTTCTATCACTTGTAAGTTCATATAACTTTACTAATGCTAGCTCCGGCTCTTGATGCCCTTCTATCCAGTGCTGTTTATCCGGTCCGAAAATGCTAATCCAGTGCTCAACCATTTTAATAGCAACATTAAGAAGTCTGTTTTTGCCTGTTGCACGATAATATGCAATTGCTGCTTCAATCAGATGTCCGCCATTATACATTTCGTGGCGGTCCATGTCAGTCCAGCGCCGACCTTTGTTTTGAGAGTCTATGGTGTAAAATGTCATCAGGTATCCGTCCGCCCATTGAGCAGCAGAAATAGAGTCAATTATTTTATCAAGTTCTTCTTCCAATTCATTGTCGGCATACTGCAGTAAGCTATATGATGCTCCTTCAATTGCTTTGTATACGTCTGAATCATCATAAAAGCGACCTTCGAATTCCAACTCTTTTGGTAAAGGTTTTTCCATGCCGATCTGCAGATACTTTGCTGCCTTAATGAAGTTCTCTACACGCTTTGATTCAAAACAACGATTGATGACCGTACGAATAGTTACTTCATGATGTGTCTTCAAAATACGGTCCCAGAACAGCGAGTGTATTTTCACATCAGTAAAGGACACTGCGCTACATACACTTTTGGAATTTTCATAGTCCCTCATTAATGTCGCACCTCCTGAATAAATGTAAAATGCGTATTTATATTTTTATGTTTATAATTTAAAATACTAAATACTATTTTAAATCCGAAGTTATTAAATGTCTATGAAAATTATCAAGATTTGTCAATGATTTGTTGATAGGGAGATATGAAAAAGGTGGGTATAAGGCGGGCCGGTTAGAAGTATGTATATTTATTATCTCAAATTCTGAATACGGAATCTGTCATAAGTAAAAGGGTTCGATGACCCACGAATTTCTATCTTGGGAGGGAAAAATAAGCTTGCATAGACTGCGTGCATTAAAACCGCTAGGGCATTAAGTGATGCAATTGCAAGGTTTCTTAAAGCTCTGTATTAGTATTTTCAAAATAATATTATTTTTGCTAAAGTTAGAAGGATTTTATAAAAATACATAGAATTATATTAGTCAAGCTATAATACAGGCATACGGTAATACAAGAATATTGCAGAAAATATAACAGATTTTATACCGTCAATTAGAACGTATGCGACAATTTTATGAAAGAGGATTGGTAAAAAATGAATGAAAATTTGAATATCAACAGGTCTCCATTGTCTAAGAATAAATTTGCCAAACTGCCGCTTGCATCCATCAAGCCAAAAGGCTGGCTGCTCCATCAACTTGAGCTTCAGGCAGACGGATTCACAGGACATATAGAAGAAGAGTGGGAGGACGTAGGAAAAAACAACGGCTGGCTGGGTGGCTCAGCGGAGAGCTGGGAAAGGGGGCCTTATTATTGCGATGGGTTAATTCCACTGGCTTATCTTACAGGAGATCCGAGTCTTATGGAAAAGAGCAGGAAATGGATGGAATGGACACTTCAGAGCCAGAATGAGAAAGGCTTCTTCGGGCCCAAAGGGAATAGAGATTGGTGGCCGAGAATGATAATGATAAAGGCACTTATCCAATATTATGAAGTAACAGAAGATGAAAGAGTGATAACTTTTTTAAGTAAGTTTTTCAAGTACCAGCTAAAAAGTCTGAAGAATGACCCTTTGACGATGTGGGGGAAAATGAGAGGAGCCGAAAACCTATTGGCAATATACTGGCTCTACAACCTGACCGGTGACCGTTTTTTACTAGAGTGTGCTAGTAAAGTTCTAAGTCAGACCTTTGAATGGAATAACTTTTTCAAAGAGTTTCCTTATAGGGAGTCTACCAGCAATTATCTGGATTTTCAATATTTCATGAAATATGCATGGGATGGTATATTGAATCCTACTGAATTGTCAAAGGCTGAAGCCGAAAAACTTTTCTATACTTTTCATTCAAGCCATGTTGTCAATGTTGCCATGGGTATAAAAGCTCCATTAATGGACTATGTGCTTACAGGAGAAAAGAAGTATTTTGATAGTGCAAGAGAAAGTATTTATCAAGTTATGAAATATCACGGAACTGCTAACGGCATGTTTACTGGTGATGAGCATTTGAGCGGCCTTAGCCCATCCCAGGGCACAGAGTTGTGTGCGGTTGTTGAATATATGTTCAGTCTTGAAAACATTATCTGCATTACTGGTGACGGCTCTTATGGAGATATTCTTGAGGGACTGGCCTTCAATTCACTGCCAGCTACGTTAAGTCCGGACCTTCGCAGTCACCAGTATGTCCAACAGGCCAATCAGGTGATATGCAATGTTGCTGAGCGGAAATGGTACAACAATGCGGAAGATTCGAATATTTTCGGGCTGGAGCCAAACTTTGGATGCTGTACCGCAAATATGCATCAGGGTTGGCCTAAATTCAGCCAAAACCTTTGGCTGAAGGATGTTGACGGGGGACTTGTATGTATTTCTTATGCACCCTGCGAGGTCTCTCATAAAACAGAATCCGGAGAGACGATCATCTTAAGCGTAGACACAAATTATCCATTTGAGGAAAATGTAACGATAAAGATATCTGCGGATAGTTCGCAAAAGCTTAATATCCGCTTCAGGATACCCGAGTGGTGCAGCATACCTGAAGCAAGAATAAACGGGGAAGAACTCAGTATTGAAGCAAAGAGCTTTTTCTCCGTAGATAGGATTTGGAATGACGGAGATATTATAGAAATCAAGCTTCCAATGAAAATCAGCATTAAAAAGTACTATCGGAATTCCATCGCAGTAGAAAGAGGTCCGCTCATATATTCTCTTGGTCTGGGAGAACAGTGGAATGTGATTGAAAAGAGGAAATGGCTTTCAGATTATGAAGTACTTCCGACTACTGACTGGAATTATGGGCTTGTTATTGACTTAAAGGATGTGGAAGGCTCTTTTGAGGTTATAAAGCGTGATATGGAATATCAGCCTTTTGAGCTGACGAATGCTCCTGTTAAGCTGATCTGTAAGGCAAAAAAGATACCAGAATGGACTCTAGAGTACAATTCTGCCGGAGAGCCTCCGTTAAGTCCGGTATTTTCATCAGAAGCTGAAGAAAATATTGAGCTTGTACCTTACGGAAGTGCACGGCTCAGAATTACCCAATTTCCATATATTGGAGTGTAGACAGTATGTAAAGCCTTTGAATATAAACTCAAAGGCCTACAATAAAAAAAGGAGGAAGATTAATGACTAAAAAATTTAAAAAGACCATCTCATTAATACTCACATTAGCTATGCTCGCCACTTTTACAGCAGGCTGTGGTAGCAGTGAAACTTCAAAACCCGAAGACGCGGAAAAGGAAAAGGTGACTTTGAAGTTCATGTATTTCGGATCTACCATTGAGAAGGATGTAATTGCAAATATGGTAAAAAAGTATATGGATACACACCCCAATGTTATTATTGAGCCAATTCATGTTCCTGATGAAAATTATGACACAAAAATGTCCACACTGGTAGCCAGTGATACAGCTCCGGATATAGCATACTGCAATGAGCAGCAGGCTTTTGATTATGCCCTGCAGGGAAAGATTCTCGACCTGAATCCTTATTTTGAAAAGGACACAAGCATAAAGCCTGAAGACAGATTTGACCAAGGCAAATATTATATCGGTAGTAAGCTTATCGGTATGAATACAGCAATGGAATCCATAATGCTTTTTTACAACAAGGAAACTTTTATAAAGGAAGGCATAGAGCTTCCTCCTGCTGAAGTCGGTAAGGCCTGGACCTGGGACAAATTTCTTGAAGTAGCAAAAAAACTTACGGTGGACAAGAATGGCAAGCATCCTGATGATCCCGGCTTTGATCCTGAAAATATAAAACAGTACGGATGTACGGTCAGTACATATTGGACATACTTCTATCCCTTTGTTCTTAGCAATGGCGGTAGTATTGCAAGTGAAGACGGCAAAACTCCTATGGTTGATAAACCGGAGTTCTATGAAGCTGTGCAAAGAGTAGCAGATCTTATGAACAAATACCATGTGGCACCGAACCCTGCTCAGAGAAAAAGCATGCCGGGTACAGTTACTGCCCTTCAGACAGGTCAGGTAGCTATGGCAGTAGCTGGGCAATGGTCAATCCTTGATTTAAACGCATCTGAGGTGCCTTTTGGGATAGGGTTACTTCCAAAGATCAACAAGCCTGTTACTATTGGTTTTGGAGCACCTACGGTAATATTCGCATCTACCAAGTATCCTGAAGAGGCATGGGATTTTTACAAGTACCACAACTCAGTAGAAACAGCTACGGAATTGTTTGCAAATGGCCTTTGGATGCCGATGGAAAAGCAGTATTATGAGAAACCTGAGCTTTTGGACAAGTGGATAAAAAATGATGCGCATCCGCAGGAATATAAAACTGCTGTTGTAGATGCATTTTTAAATTCAACAGAACAGCCTCCAGTATACTACCTGAAGAACTGGGGTAAGATTACCGAAACCATGGCAGCAGCACTTGATTCTGTCTGGATGGGTAAGGAGTCAGCACAGAGTGCCTGCCAAAAGCTTCAGGAGCAACTTACGCCTATGATGCAAGGAAGATATGATGAAAAATAACTCTTAAAGGTCTGTTCTCCTTCAGCAACATACTGCTGAAGGAGAACTCATAATATTGGAGGAATACTAAATGTCCAAAAATACAGCATACTACAACAAAAAAGAAGCAAGATGGGGTATAATTTTTGCTCTTCCTGCAATTCTGGGTTTTTTTCTATGGACTGCAGGGCCTATGATTGCAAGCCTTTTCATAAGCCTTACTGACTGGAAGATAGGCGGAAAGCCTAATTTTATAGGCATTGACAACTACATACATATGTTTACGAGAGATCCGCTTTTTCCAAAGTCAATTTGGGCAACACTATACTTCGCCTTTGGTAGTGTCCCGCTTATATTGATTTTTTCCTTTCTGGTAGCGATATTATTGAATCAGAAAGTAAGATTTATGCCGTTTTTTCGAACAGTATTCTATATGCCGTCTATAGCTCCCGTTATCGCAAGTTCTGTCCTCTGGATGTGGCTTTTTAATCCTGATTTCGGATTGCTGAACAATGCTCTTCAAGCAGTAGGACTGCATAAGCTTATGTGGATATATGATGAAAACCAGGTTATACCCTCTCTCATAATGATGAACCTGTGGGGTATGGGAAATACCATGATAATATTTCTTGCAGGACTTCAAGGCATACCGGAATATCTGTATGAGGCTGTGGAGATAGACGGCGGGAATTGGTGGGATAAGTTCAGGATAGTAACCATACCGATGATGAGTCCTACTATATTTTTCAACATGATAATGCTTATAATCGACAATATGCAGGTGTTTAGCAAGGCTTATGTAATGACTGATGGAGGGCCGAACAATTCAAGCCTTTTTTATGTGTTTTATCTCTACAGGACAGCGTTTACTCATTCTGAATTCGGATATGCAAGCGCACTTGCCTGGATACTATTTATTATCATTCTTATTCTTACCATTATTGTGTTCAAGACTTCAAATAAATGGATCTATTATGAGGGGGGAAGCAAATAGTGAGTTATAAAATGCACAATCAAACTATTTCAAAAACAAAATTCATTACGAAAACTATTTCATATATATTGCTTATTATTGGAAGTCTGATTATGGCAGTGCCTTTTATCTGGCTTATCAGGAGCTCACTGATGGAGCCAAAACAGATTTTCACCTTTCCTCCAGAATGGATCCCAACGCCATTTGTGTGGTCAAACTATAAGAATGCTTTGAAAGCAGCTCCGTTTCTTACCTATCTAAAAAATACAATGTTTATTGTGGTGTTCGTAATGGGGGGCACACTGCTAACCAGCGCTCTTACTGCATATAGCTTTGCAAGATTCAATTGGCCGGGTAAAAAGCTGATGTTTTATCTATTGTTAAGCACCATGATGCTTCCTTATGCAGTTACACTGATTCCCAACTTCATACTGTGGCGTTGGCTAGGTTTCATAAATACCCCTATACCACTAATAGTACCTGCGTGGTTTGGAGGAGGAGCCTTTAATATTTTTCTGTTAAGGCAGTTTTTTATGACCATACCCAAAGAGCTTGATGAAGCAGCGCTGATTGATGGCGCAAATTACTTTCAGATTTTCTTTTTGATATTGCTGCCTTTGATGAAACCGGCATTGGCAGTCGTAGCTATTTTTACATTTATGGGTACATGGAATGATTTCCTAGGGCCCCTGATATATTTAAGCGATTCCAATAAATATACCCTTGCCATAGGTCTTGCACAGTTCAAGGGAAATTATGCATCACAGTGGAATTACCTAATGGCGGCTTCCACAGTTGTGATTCTGCCGATAATAGTGCTTTTCTTTGTTTGCCAGAAATACTTCGTACAGGGAATAACTCTCACTGGTATGAAGGATTGAAAAATAAATACTGAGAAAAATATACAACTGTAATATGTTTCGCGATAAACATACTACATTGTTTCTTTTAGAATATCGCAATATAATTTTCATTATTGTCGTTAAACGCTGTTACTCCATGAAAACTATTTGATGCGTTTAATATAGCCCTTGGCTTAATTGCTGTTGCATTGATTATAGTATATAATAATCATAATAAAGGGGTTGTGTGATAATAAGCATAAGTGCGGTTAAAAGATGACAATTGAAGTGAAAGCCAGATTCGGCTATTACAATATTAATATTAGAGAGGGCTGCAGATGATTAAAAGGATGACCTTGTGTGATTCTATTGTTGAAGAAATAAAGCTTTATATTAAGAAGAACAACTACAAATTCGGGGATAAGCTTCCTAATCAGCTAGAATTCTGTGAAATGCTTGGGGTAAGCAGGACTTCTCTAAGAGAAGCCCTTAAAATACTCCAGGCTGTCAATGTTGTTGAAATAAAAAATGGCAAAGGCATTTACATGAAGAAAACCGAGAATTATAAGATTCAAGCTGATGTAAGCATGGAAGATAAAAAAAGGTCACTTCTTGAAATGCTAGAGATCAGAAAAAGTATGGAAGGACTTGCGGTAAAGCTATCTGCTGAAAGGGCTACAGATGATGAAATCGAAGAGATAGAAAGAATGCTGAAGATTATGTCTGAAAAGAGCTCTAGGGGGGAGAGCGATCCTGTAGAAGATAAGTCTTTCCATAAGGCAATATACCATTCCAGCAAAAATATAATACTTATAGATATGTTGGATAACTTGTATGTCATTCTCGATATTATGTGGAACAATCCCCTGGGCATAGGAAGCGCAATGAATGAGTTCGAGCTTCATAAGAGGATGTTTGATCATATAAGGAATAGGAAACCTGAGAAGGCTGAAAAAGCATTTTGGGAATTGATGGACTCAGAAATAATGATGATAAAATATGTTTAGTGGATCTTCAGTATATATAATACCATCAAAGGTGTAAACTATAGGACAAAGATCGTTGCTGGAAATAAAGAATATTACATAGTTATAGAATCACCAATACTTGATGTGGCTGATTACGGCATAGTGGGAGACCTTTACAAGTTTATTCCCATGATGGTTGAAGAAGTCAAGAAGGTAAAAGAAGCATAAGATTATATGATATAAAAATTACCATGTACTAGTTGACATGGTAATTTTTATATCATATAACTTGCATAGATGCGCAAATGAACAAATGGAGGGGTGCTATCTAGAATAACGTCATTGCATATTATCCCATACTTGATATGGTTCTTGCATTTAGACAGCTATACACCAGTGAGAGATTCAAGCCTTATGTAAGTGCTATGGAGATTAAGAGCAATAGAATCAGTACACAAGAAAAGGATGCAATCATAGCAATAGGCGATAAGACTGAGGGATGGCTAGGAGTCATAGAAAGATTTATTGAGCTATCCAGGATAGGCATGGTGAGTCCTAAAGAAGTGGTTGTGGCAATACTGAAGGAGCCTGAAGTCTTGACCAGCGAAAAAGTCCCGCGTGAAATTACCAGTGAGCTTTCGGTGTTTATAAAAAGCATGTGGAGCAGTTATTTCAATACAGAGGCAGGCAGGTATGGGAAAAATACTCTGGACAAGGTATTAGACATATCGAATTCAATAGAAAAGCAAGGTTTGATGGATTTTATCCTAAAACCTCTGATAGGATGGAAAAATGCGGCGAGAATGCTTTAAAGGTTCATATAAAGCCTGACCATGCAATACATCTTGATAAATTACAGTCAGCAATTATAATGACGTCTGTATATGCAAACAGAAGACTATCTTTCTGGTACAGCGGGTTCGATTACTTATTTTATATTTCGTTAGATACCTTTAGCTATGATAATATTGAACCTTGGACATGCTATTATTAAGAACCTTGGCGGTTAACGACAGGACAAGGCTTAAGATGCTAAAGCTTTTGGCAGACAGAAGCTACAGCACTAATGAAATGGCAGAGAGGCTCAATATGAATGCTTCTACTGCATCAGGCATTTTAAAGTTTTTAAAGTCTTTAAGGATGCAGGGTTTGTTGATATTTGCAGTCAGGAAGGAAATTTCATATATTATTCCCTTAATATTGGAGTGATAAAGAATCCCTTCAAGAGTGTGCTAGGTTATATTATAGAAAAGGAGTGAGTGGTTTGGAAAAGTGTATAGAAGAGTTGTCCATCAATGCATGGCCTTGACCAATCAAAGGGTATGCTTGATAAAGCAGAGAACAAGAGTGAAAATATACGCTTCATACAGGGTGACGCTGTGACCCTGAAGGGTATTCAGGATGATAGCTTTGATGTTGTATATATGGTGGATGTGATACATCATATAGGGGATATAGCTTCGATGTTCAGAAATATATACCGAGTCCTTAGTAAGGACGGCATTGTCTTTGTATTTACTGACACACATGAGAAAGTAAGGAATGAGCATCTGACAAGCAAGTATTTTCCGGAGACAATACAGGTAAAAATTGAAAGATATCAAGCCACAGATGAGATTCTTGAGGTTATGAAAGACTGTGGGCTCAATAATGTAAGATTTGAACAACTTAAGTGTAAAGAACAGCCTGATATGGGAGAGTATTTGATAAAGGTGGCAGAGTCAAAGGGATATTCAATGTTCCACCTGATAACTGATGATGCAATTGATAGAGGAATAAGGAGAATCAGGGAGGACATGAAAAAAGGGTTAATAAGCTATGAACCAAATATGCCAATGTTTTCAGGGATGAAGCAAGACTATAAGTGAGACATACCGGGAGGTTATTTAAGGAGAGGTCACAAAGTGTAAATTGTGGCTTCTTTTTTTATTATGCTTTTTACGGGTGATTATAAATTCAAGCTCAAGTCTTGACTGTTTAGAATAATGAAATCATGTATTATAATTATATATAATATAATGTTATATATAATGTTGTAATAGTTGTATTGTTTTTATATAGTAATTAAATGGAAGTTTATTTATAATATAGCTATAGAGAACAGGATGGTGAAAAAAATGAAGATTGTAATTGCGCCTGATTCCTTCAAAGGCAGCTTGTCTGCCAGTGCGGTTTCGGACAATATAGAAAAAGGCGCTAGAAAAGTATTTGAATTTGCTGATATCTTAAGCATTCCTATGGCTGATGGCGGTGAAGGCACTGTACAGTCCCTTGTAGACAGTACAAAGGGAGTAATAGTGAGCACCAAGGTATCAGGTCCTCTTTTAAAAGAGGTGGAGGCTTTCTATGGAATATTAGGGGACGGAGCTACAGCTGTTATAGAGATGGCAGCTGCATCCGGACTTCCCTTGCTTCGCGAGGATGAAAGAAACCCAATGAAAACTACTACTTTTGGTACCGGAGAGCTTATAAAGCATGCCTTGGACAGGGGATGCAAAAAAATAATAATCGGAATAGGAGGCAGTGCCACTAATGACGGCGGAGCGGGCATGGTTAAAGCCTTAGGCGTCAAGCTTCTTGACAAGAATGGAAACGATATCGGATACGGTGGAGGATGCCTAGATAAAGTTGAAGTCATTGATTTATGCCACATGGATGAAAGGCTTAAAAGCTGCAAGATAGTTGCTGCTTGTGATGTGGATAATCCCCTTGTTGGTCTTAGGGGAGCGTCTCACGTGTTTGGTCCTCAAAAGGGTGCTGACGGGGAAATGGTGAAAATACTGGATAAGAATCTTGAGCACTTTGCGGAAGTTGTTGAAAGGACTACCGGAATCTCAATTAAAGACTTCCCTGGAGCCGGAGCAGCAGGGGGACTGGGGGGAGGACTGCTGGCATTTTTGGGTGCAGAGCTTAAGAGAGGTATAGATATTGTAATTGAGGCTACTTGCTTTGAAGAAAAAGTAAAAGATGCAGACATAGTCATAACCGGTGAGGGAATGATGGACTATCAGACACAATATGGAAAGACACCCTATGGAGTGGCGCAGATTGCAAAAAAATATAATATTCCTGTAGTAGCCATAGTCGGCAGTGTGGGGAAAAATGCAGAAGCACTGTATGATTTGGGTTTTAGCGGTATTTTCTCGATTATTAACAGGCCAATGACGCTTGCAGAGGCTATGTCGGAATGTGCAGAGCTTTTGGAAAAGACTTCCGAAAGTGTTATGAGGACAGTCAAAGCTTATTTGAATCCTTGAAATTAATTCAAGGTTCAGATTAATTATAATTTAAAGGGGGAATTGAAATGGCACAAGGTCCAATATTAGCTGTAATTCTTCTTGCTGCAATAATATTTATAGTATTGGGCACTTCCAAGCTAAAGATCAATGCTTTCCTGGTACTGCTGCTGGCAGCTTACGGTGTTGCTTTTGCATCCGGTTTAAAAGCTGTAGATATTGGCGGTTTAATTTCAAAGGGCTTCGGTGATACACTAACAAGCATAGGAATTGTCATTGTCGCAGGTACTATCATAGGTACGATTCTGGAAAAGTCCGGTGCTGCGATTAAAATGGCAGAGGTTATACTGAAGCTGGTAGGAGATAAGCGTCCTACAATTGCAATGAGCATAATAGGCTATATCGTTTCTATTCCGGTTTTCTGCGATTCCGGCTTCGTAATACTTTCATCGCTAAACAAAACCTTGGCAAAGAAAACCAAGACATCTTTGGTAGCGATGTCGATAGCACTTTCAACTGGCTTGTATGCCACACACACTCTTGTGCCGCCTACGCCGGGACCTATAGCAGCTGCTGCAAACCTGAAACTCGACAATCTTTTGCTGGTAATAGTCATAGGTATGCTTGTGGCAATTCCGGCAGTGATTACAGGTAATATTTTTGCAAACAAGGTAGCTTCAAAGTATAAGTCCGATGAAAATACAGTAAAAGATAGCAGAACCTATGAGGAAGAAGTTGCAAAGTATGGCAAGCTTCCTACTGCTTGGAAGGCCTTTTCACCCATTGTAATGCCAATAGTATTTATGGCACTGGGTTCAATTGCTAAATTCCCAGGCAATCCTTTTGGTGAAGGTGCCTTTAAGAGTTTCCTCGTGTTTCTTGGCACGCCGGTAAATGCTTTGATACTTGGTGTCGCATTTGCATTTTTACTGCTTCCCAAGTTTAATGAAGAGACTTTAAATGGATGGATTGGCGAAGGCCTGAAGAGTGCTGCTATAATCCTGATAATTACCGGGGCAGGCGGTTCACTGGGCGGGGTTATAAAAGCAACTCCCATAGGAACCTATATCGGCGAAAGCTTGCAGACTTTAAATGTCGGAATCTTCCTCCCCTTTATTATTGCTGCTGCTTTAAAGACTGCACAGGGGTCATCTACAGTTGCCCTTGTGACAACATCGGCTATAGTATTTCCGCTGCTCCCGTCCATGGGGTTGGCTACTGATATAGGAAAAGTATTGGTCGTAATGGCGATAGGTGCAGGCGCAATGACTGTTTCTCATGCCAATGACAGCTACTTCTGGGTAGTTTCACAGTTTGGAGGCATGGATGTCAAGACCGCATACAAGGCTCAAACTGTTGCAACACTACTTCAAGGGATAGTGACCATACTAACGGTGTTCATACTCTCTTTAGTATTATTATAGGTATTGAGGAAAACCTCGAGAGCTTTGCAGTCAAAGAAGTTGAACTGCAAAGCTCTTATCATTTTTGCATGCAATTATAATGCATCCCGTGTTATAATGGAACTGCACGAGGAGTATAATATTTATCTTTCCAATCTAAATAAGGGGATGTCCAAATGGAAAAAAGTTTTTCATCTAAAGCTCTGGAGGTAAATCTTGCACAGACACGCGACAAAGAGATTGACATACCTCCGGAGCACCAGTGGTTTGGGGAGCTTTCCAAATCATATTGGGGCATATATAAGCGCACCCAGGAGTTCATAAAAGAGCTTAACCACCACTATATCAACTATCAGTATGTGATTGAAAACCTGCATAATATAAGCCTGACTGATCTATGGTTCTATAATTCCCTTCCGGAGTCGGAAAAAGCGCTTATCGTACTTGTGAATATATTTAAGAAGCTTTTTGAAGCGAACCTTAAAGAGAGTCAGAGAGAGCTTCTTATAACAACTCTAATAAAATTCATGGATCGTCTTGCAAAGCTTGGGGATTTTCCCAGCAGCATAATTCACCAGTGCTTGGATATAATCAAAGCTGATATGAAAGCTCATGAGTTTCTTTATATTCGTAACTCAGGCTACTTTAAAACTTATCTGAATAAAATTGCAGATCTGCCCGAGTTCAACCAGGCTGTTTTGGATATGACGGGGGAATTGCTGGGAAAGTGCATTGATTATTGGGAGACCACTTCTAAGGTGGAAAAATGGTTCCAGGAAAAAAGCTCCCTGTTCCATTCACAATACAATGATAAAACTATGCTTATAGGAAAACCGTTCTTTGATAGGCTTAGAACACAGCTTGCGGATGCAACCCAATGGAAACAGCTGTGCGAGCTGCTTTTTTTTAATGATATATCCAATTATTTCCGCAGATTCAGCGAGCAGTTTGACACCTCCCTGGAGAAGATATACTATATATTCTATTTGCTTCATTTGCCTGGGATGACACAGCTTAACAACCACCTGCTTTATGATATGAACAGGCTGCTCCGGAATGTCCTTAAGGAGCTGGACGAAAATGATACAATGGCCTTCCTGACAAATATAATCGCACTGTTCGAGGAACTGAAGGAACAGCATGCAGGTATTGTATTGGACTGTATACAGACCTTGGGCAGGGAAGTCATAGATACAGGAGATTATAAGATAATTTCCTATTTTATCAAGGGACTTATTGAATTCGGCTTCATATATCCCGGGGAGCTTTCGGTTAACAATGACTGGCAGATACAGGTGGATACCAATCATGTAAAGAATATAAGGGTTTGGCTTGAGCTTGTGGAGTATTCACCGGATGCCATGAAGGAGCTATTGTCAGCACTTATAGTAAATTTGAAGCTGGGTGGGATATTCATATCTGATACAGATCTTTTCCAGAGGGATGTCACAAAGCTTCTGAACTCAAATATTGCCCCTGTTTATAAGCAGATGAAGCAGCTAGCCAGGATATTCCCCGTATATTTCAGGGAAATAGGCGCAGAAGGCAAGCTGAGGGAAGTGACTACGGCAGTAGATGAACTGACAAGGAGAAAAGACAGGCTCATACATTTCTTGAGGAAGCAGATTCATACAGAGAGCAACAATACACATATAGAGCTTACCAAGAAGATAGTGCAGTACTGGTATGACGGAAATATTGAGCCCTTGAAGAGAATTGTACCGGAAGATGTAATTGAACAATTGGATACCAAGAGTGAATGGTATATACATGTCCATGATATATTGGTGGAGCTTTGCTTAAGGAAGGAAGCGACCCCAATGCAGCTGCTGCTCATAGATGCGGATGAGCTTGAACAAACTGCTTCTGATATTGCTTCAGGCAACAGCCGGGATAAAAAGAGAGTTCAATATATACTGCAGCTTCACTCGTTGCTGCTGGAAAAGTACTCTCTGGAATCAGAAGACATTATATCAATGCTAAAGGGCTATAGATTTTTCAGCAACAAGGATATAGAAGGGCTGCAGGAGAACCTGGATAGAAATGACATAGGCGCTGCCCTTGGACAAGTCTACAAGCTGATGCACCATCTGAAAAAGATAATAATAGACCCTAATACAAGTGAAGCCTTGGAGAACATATATTACAAGCGCCATATAGCGATAGGAATACCTTCAATGTACGGGCAGTATATTGAGCCAAAGTTTGAAGCCCTGGGACTGATGTTCAGGCTTGAAAAGGCTGCAGCAAAATTGATGGTAGAGCTGCTTCAGTCTATTAACCTGGAGTATATAACAGCGAAGACCTTCAGACATGTTTACGATGTTTTGGAGCTTTTTAAGGAAGGACTTGAACTGGATGGCATATACAACCAGGGGTTTAACTCAAACTTTGATATGTTCAAGTATAGTCTTACCTCTCCAAGCTTCTCGCTGGATCAATATATCAACATATTTCAGTTTATGGCGCAAAATATTAAACAGATAATAGGCGAATACTTCCTGGACGTTTATGAAAGGCCGCTAAAAGAAGTTATACCTGAGATATTTGCTTTTAACGGGCAATTATCAGAGCAGGAGAACAAGCAGCTTTATCACATGGAATCAGAGAAATTTTTCAGGGAGATTCTGTCCTCTGCTTTTCTGGTGCAGGACCTGGATAATTTCATAACCAACATAATCAGTACTTTAAGAAATATGATAGACAACTACTCTGGAGATCTTATAAAAAATATGATGACCTATGATCCCGATTTGACTATAAGTCCTCTATATAAAGAAACGGTAGGAATGGATAATCCTGTCTTTCTTGGAGCTAAGGCATATTTTTTAAAGAAGATGATGACCTATGATTTTCCCATACCTCCGGGCTTTGTGCTCACAACGGAAGTATTCAGGCATAAGAACACTGTATTAGGGCATACGTCTATGGAGCAGGAGATGGACCAGTTTATACTCAATCATATTTGTGAGGTGGAGAAGATTACCCGGCAGCAGTTTGGAAACCCCAAGAACCCGCTGCTGTTCTCGGTACGCTCGGGTACAGCCATCTCGATGCCCGGTGCTATGCGGACCTTTCTGAATGTCGGCATGAATGACGAAATAGCAGAGATTTTCAGCAACAAGCCGAATCACGCCTGGACTGCGTGGGATTGCTACAGGCGTTTCATTCAGAGCTGGGGTATGGCTTATGGAATTGATAGAGATATATTTGACAGTGTGATGCTTGAGCATAAGGGAAAGTATGGAGCGGAGCGGAAAATACAGTTCACACCTTTGCAAATGAGGGAGCTGGCCTATTCTTACAAAAGGGTGCTGGAGGATAATGGAATAATAATCGAAAAAGATCCCTTTAAGCAGCTAAAGCAGGCAATACACAGCGTAATTGAGTCATGGTCCTCACAAAGAGCTAAATATTATAGAGAGCATTTACAGATTGCAGATGAATGGGGTACAGCTGTTATAGTTCAAAAAATGGCTTTGGGGAATTTATCCACCGGCTCCGGAACCGGAGTAGTATTCACCCACAGCCCCTTAAACGACAAGTCGGGCATAAATCTGTACGGTGATTTTACCTTGTGCAGTCAGGGAGAGGATATTGTATCGGGACTTGTGCATACTCTGCCTATTTCTGAAAGCCAGCGCAGGGAGTTTTACAGTGACTGCAGCTTGTCCCTTCAGTCGGCATTCCCCAGCATATACAACGCTTTGCTGGATTTGTCCACGCAGCTCATTGAAATATACGGCTACATGCACCAGGAGATTGAATTTACCTTCGAGTCTGACAATCCTGATGATTTATATATCCTTCAGACAAGGAACCAGAAGCTCAAAAAGCAAAAGACCTTTGCCACCTTTGTACCGTCTCCGGATGAGATGAAGCTGGTAGGAAGAGGAATTGGAATCGGTGGGGGTGCGATGACCGGCATTCTGACCTTTGACATGGATGATTTGAAGGAGTCCATAATGAAAAATCCTGATGAAAAACATATACTGGTAAGACCTGACACAGTTCCTGACGATATACCAATGATATTCAACTGTGATGGACTTATTACCGGCAAGGGGGGAGCTACCTCCCATGCTGCAGTTACTGCGGCAAGCCTCGGGAAGGTATGTGTGGTGAACTGCAAGGGACTGTTGGTCAATGAAGTGGAGAAAAGGTGCACAATCAATGGAGTAAGCTTCAGCTCGGGTGATAGGATATCCATAGAAGGCAATCTTGGAGATGTATATGCAGGTGCATATGAGATACAGAATGAGTAATGCATTTTATTTAGTATACAGTATTAATTCAATGATATAGCACAATAAGCTGCCAAATGGGAATGTTGAGCATAATTTAGGTTTTGAAAAGGAATGTGCTATATGATAGAATTAATGTGATTATTGATTAACGTTGTTTTGTAAAAAATATTTAACTTCAAATTCACCTAATAAGGAGTGGTTATATGAATGTACCTTTAGAAAGCAAAAGATTGCTGGGTATAAACGGAGTGGGCCGTATAGGCAAGCTCACACTATGGAATCATCTGAATCTTAGGCACTTTGACGGGATAGTAATAAACGCCGGACGTGAAGTGGGCAGAAAAGTTGGAGACATTATTCGTTATCTCACCACGGATTCTACATATGGCTCCCTTGATCGGTTCCTGTATGGTTACACAGGCAAGTCCTGTGGTGTTAAGGTGTTGGACGAAGCTGAATGCATTCTTGAAATGAATGGCATTACTGTTAAGATACTTAAGAAGGAACGAAATCCAAGAAATATAGATTGGGCAAAAGAAGGAGTAAGACTGGTTGTTGATTGCACCGGTGTATTTTTGGATCCGGCACAGCCTGCCGACAACCCAAGGGGAAGCATCAGAGGCCATTTGGAAGCTGGGGCTGAGAAGGTAATCGTAAGTGCTCCTTTTAAAATAAAGGATTCCTCACAGAAGATGCCTGATGACAGTGCATTGTTCGTATATGGTGTAAATCATGCCAGCTATGACCCGACAAAGCACCATCTTTTATCAGCAGCAAGCTGTACAACAACAGGACTGGCGCATATGATCAAGCCTCTTTTGGAGACAGAAGAGACTTCAAAGATAATAACTGCATCAATGTCCACAGTACATTCTGCTACAAACAACCAGAACATACTGGATGCGGCTCCTGATGCAGGTACCGACGACCTCAGGAGAAACAGGTCGGTATTCAACAATATCATCCCAACAACAACAGGTGCTGCCATTGCTTTGGAGGAGATACTCCCTGAGATCAAGAAGGTAGGATTTATGGCTGACTCGGTAAGGGTACCTACAAGTACGGTATCACTTATTTCGTTAAACATAACCTTTCGTACCGACCTGAACGAAACCGGAGATCCGAAGATAAACAGAGAGTTTATAAATGATATTTATCGAAAGGCGGCTTCCGGTGCCCAGAAGGATCTTCTCATATTCAGCGAAGAGCAGAATGTGTCCTCTGACTTGATGGGATGCCAGGCAGCAGCGGTTATCGAGGGGCATGAAACTCACACAAGAACGGGATTCCTGCCGCTTTATGCAGAGACTCTGAGGGAGTACGGTATAGATACTACACAGGATATCAATCTGCCTGTAACACATGCAAAGATATTCGGTTGGTATGACAACGAGTTCGGCAATTATGTCAATTGCCTTGGAAAACTTACGGTATATGTAGATAAGAATATGATTTAGAATGGGCTGCAGCCCATTTAGTTGCGCTTTACGCGTTTCGTGTTACGAGTATGCAAGCAGAACTTTGAAGCTCCGGGATATTACCGGGGTTTCTTTTATTTCCCCCGCACCTGGTCACCAAAAACCCATTGCAAACTATATATATATTGTATACAAAACTCAAAATCTGTTATAGAATAGTATTTATATATTTTTATATAAACATTATGCCATCTTTTAATTAGTCGGTTTCAATTTACAATTTATATATGATTTTGATGGAGGAGAGTAAAATGTACAATATCAAATTGCTGAACAAAATATCTTCAAAGGGCTTGGAAACCTTGAAAGGAAGGGGTTATTCCGTTTCAGAGGATATGGACAACCCTGACGCAATAATACTAAGAAGCTTTTCAATGCATGATATGGAAATGCCAGCATCACTAAAAGCAGTTGCGAGGGCTGGAGCGGGAGTTAACAATATACCTGTGGACAAATGCTCTGAAAAAGGAATTGTAGTCTTCAACACTCCTGGTGCAAATGCAAACGCGGTGAAGGAATTGACGATTACAGCACTATTTCTGACTTCCAGAAAAATTGTTGATAGTATTCTTTGGAGCAAATCCTTGGAAGGTAAGGCAGAAGATATAAACTCACTTGTGGAGAAAGGCAAAGCGAAATTTGCCGGTCCGGAAATCAAAGGCAAAAAGCTCGGAGTAATAGGCTTGGGAGCAATAGGGGTCATGGTTGCAAATACTGCAAAATCTCTGGGCATGGAAGTGGAAGGCTATGATCCGTATATTTCAGTAGATTCGGCGTGGGGGTTATCAAGAAGCGTAAAAAAGGCAGAAAGTTTAAAAGCATTGTTGGAAAGCTCGGATTATATAACTCTGCATATACCATTGATGGAGAATACCAGGAATATGATGAACGCTGAAGCATTCAAGCTTATGAAAAGAGGTATAAGGCTGCTTAACTTTTCCAGGGGGGAGCTGGTTGATATCAGTGATCTTAAGAAGGCTCTCAGTGAAGGTATTATCGAAGTATATGCTACAGATTTTCCGGATGAAGAACTTCTCAAAATGGATAGGGTAATTGCATTTCCTCACATAGGTGCATCAACCCCCGAATCGGAGGAAAACTGTGCAGTTATGGCATCAAATCAGATCAAGTGCTTTTTGGAAAGTGGTGCGATAAGAAATTCTATAAACCTTCCATACTGTGACTTGGGTAGCGATTTTAAACACAGAATCACTCTGACACATTTAAACATACCCAACATGGTCGGACAAATAACTAACGTATTAGCAAGCGAAAGCATCAATATATGTGATATGATTAATAAGAGCAGGGATAAGCTGGCTTATACGATAATTGATACAGACATCTGCTTGCCATTGCATGCTCTGGAAAAACTGAGAAATATAAATTCAATGTTGAAGGTAAGAGTACTGTAAATATAAAAGGCTTCTATTTAAATTTTTAACGATTAAGGAAGCCTTTTATGAAACTCATTTACGGAAAGTGGTACACTAAGGAAATTTATACTTTCCTATTCGTTATAAAAAAGGCTTCTATTTAAATTTTTAACGACCAATGAAGCCTTTTATGAAACTCATTTACGGAAAGTGGTACACTAAGGAAATTTATACTTTCCTATTCGTTATAAAAAACGCAAAAGCTCTATGGAGGATTTGCATATGAAAAAACCCTGGCAAGGTTTGAGGAAAAGAGTTGGCAGCGATAAACTGCTGGGGAACAATATTAAATACTATGTATTAAATGGTATATTGTTCACTATTGTAACAAACCTATATAAGCCCTTTGCACAGAAATTCATATTCAGATTGGAAGGGTCAGAGTTTCACGTATCGTTATTTAACGCTCTTCCGGGAATGGTTGCGGTATTTGCTATCATACCCGGCATAATTTTCATGAGCAGAGCTGTCAGTAAGAAGAAGGTAACTGGAATATTCTTTTTCTTGAGCAGACTATTTATTCTAAGCTTTGCTTTGGTGCCCTTTATTCCGGAACAGTATAAACCCTTGGCCTTTGTGCTTTTAGCCGGTTTTATGAGCTTTCCTGAGTCTGTTTCTACTACAGCACTGCAGAATTTTGCTGCTGAAGCTTTCTCAGAGAAGGATAGAGCTTTTGCAATAGCATCAAAAAATAAATATTCTGCACTTGTGAGCTTCATTTCATTACTAATATTGGGACAAGTTATAGAACGGCTTGGCAGTACTGATTCCAAGGCGATTATAATATACCAGGTATTTTTTGTGGCTGCCTTCCTATTAGGAATTTATGAAATTATAGTTTTGATGAAAATCAAGGAAAACAATACGGTAGAAGATAGGATTGATTTAAAGAGCTCATTGCAAGAGATTTTCAAAAACAAAGGGTTTATGGTATTCCTATCCTGCTCTATGCTGTTTCACTTTGGGTGGCAGATGGGATGGTCCCTGTTCGGTATTTATCAGATAAAGTACCTGGGGGCTACAGAGGCATGGATTACTGTATCGAATGTATCATCCGGTATTGCAATGTTCATGAGCTATGGATACTGGGAAAGGCTTATCACAAAGAAGGGCAACTGTTATGCAATTGCCCTGGCTACTGTCGGAATGGCTGCAACTCCGATAATGTATGCATGGTCACCTAATCTGTATGTGCTGACAGTGGCAGGTATAATAATGGGCTTCTTCACCTCAGGTACAATGACTACTATTTTGAGCTCACTGCTTGAAGCTGCTCCGGATAAGAATAGGCTCATGTATGTAGCAGTTCATGCGACTATGACCAGTGTAACCCTTTCAATTGCACCGTTGTTTGGAGATTTTATTCTTAAGCATTCAAACATATACATAGCACTTTATGTGGTAGCTGTCGCAAGATTTGTAGGAAGCTTTGCATTCTTTGTGCGGGAGAGGTGCAGCAGGAGGGTAATCAATCAAATAAACAAAGCCATGTAAATCCGGTATAAGCCGGATTTTTTCTTGTGCGCTTGTGCAATTAAGCGAAATAACTACCAAATATAGTAAATTGCTTGATGTGACAGACAATTGTATTGTAGAATCTATATATACGAAGTGGAAGAAATTACTTGTTTTATATTATTGATGATGGGGGTAAGGGTTATGGAGTTAATTAAGCTGATACAGTCTATTTCTAATCCTTTCTTGGACATAGTTTTCCAATTGGTTACCATGATGGGGGAAGACACCTTTTTCATGCTTGTTACCGCTGTGATCTATTGGTGCATTGATAAGGAGCTGGGCTATAAGCTTGGTTTTGTCACACTGACAAGCGCTTCTGTCAATTTTGGGCTTAAGGACCTTTTAAAGATTCCAAGACCTATAGGAGAACCGGGTATCAGGTCACTTAGAGTCCATACGGCAGAAGGATATTCCTTCCCAAGCGGACACACCCAGAATACTACGACTCTCTGGACTTTTTTCATGCTGCAGTTCAGACGCAGTTGGCTGTTTATGATAGGGATATTGGTGATATTGCTGGTAGGTGTATCGAGGCTTTATCTCGGAGTACATACACCCTGGGATGTAGCAGGAGGTATTATAATTGGCGTAGTATGGGTGCTTATCTGGAGCTTCATTTATGAGGCGTCAAGAAAGCAAAAGGACAAAAGGATACTAGTTTTCGTAGTTGTATTAGCACTAATAGGCCTATTTGTATTTAAGGAGGTTAATTATTATAAAGTGGTTGGAGCTCTTACGGGATTGCTCATAGGCTATCTGATAGAACCGCGCTTTATTAAATTCCAGGAGAAAGCGAGCTTTCCTAATCAGATCATAAAGGTGGTTTTTGGTTTAGCGGTAGTCTATGCTCTAAGATTATTTTTGAAGACTGCCTTACCTGAGGTTTTGATTTCTGATTATTTGAGATATCTTATATTGCTGCTTTGGATTACTATTGCAGCTCCATTGCTTTTTAAGGTTTTTACTGTGAACGGAAAATAATACGCCTCTTAGTAACAATTCCATATAATGGAACATATACTATAACGAATACTCTGTTCGAATATGTATTTTATTATTATATGGTTGAGAGGTGTATGACATTTGGTTATTCATGTTGTAAAAGCGGGAGACAGCTTATACTCAATTTCAAGGCGGTATGGGGTACCAGTCGCAAAAATTGCTGCGGACAATGAACTGGACATCTCCAAAAGTCTGGTGATAGGCCAAACTATTGTTGTCATGTTAGGGACAAGACAGCATACTGTCAAGGCAGGAGAGTCACTATTTTCCATAGCAAGGCAGTATGGGACAACTGTCGCTGCTATACAGGCAGCGAATCGAATCACCAATCCTGCGGCAATCAGCATTGGAATGGTACTGACAATACCATCCGGTATTGAGAAGCTGGGTACTATTGAAGTGAACGGATATACATTCCCGAACATTAATATGGATGTATTGAGAAAAACATTGCCCTACCTTACTTACGTAAGCATTTTCAGCTATGAGGTCAGACCTGACGGGAGCATAGGGACACTTAATGATGTGCCTATTATTACGGCAGCAAGAGCAGCAAGGGTTGCTCCGCTGATGGTCATTACAAATCTTCAGCCGGGGGGCGGCTTTGACAGCGACCTGGCAAGGACAATACTGACTAATGAACAGGTTCAGGATAGATTAATCAATAATGTAATAAACAATATGAGAACAAAAAATTATGCAGGATTGGATGTGGACTTTGAGTATATATACCCCCAAAACAGAGAGGATTATAACAATTTCCTGAGAAAACTCAAAACTCGTTTGGATCCACTTGGATATTCACTTACTACGGCAGTGGCGCCCAAGACCTCGGCAGGCCAGACGGGCTTGCTTTATGAAGCTCATGATTATCCCGTTCATGGGGCGCTTACAGACCATGTGATTATTATGACTTATGAATGGGGTTATACCTTTGGGCCGCCTTTGGCTGTTGCACCAATAAACGAGGTGAGAAAAGTCCTTAACTATGCTGTGACGGCTATTCCGAGGCAGAAGATTTTCATGGGCATACCGAATTATGGTTATGATTGGGTAATCCCTTATGTACCAGGGAGTAGGGCAGCAACTATATCAAATACCGGAGCAATAGACCTGGCACGAAGAGAAGGAGCCACAATCCAGTATGATCAAACGGCTCAAGCTCCCTTTTTCAACTATTTTGATGATAATGGCAAGCAACATGTTGTGTGGTTTGACGATGCTCGCAGCATAGAAGCTAAGATGAGACTTTTGAATCAGTACAATCTCGGCGGTGCAAGCTATTGGACCATCGGAAGGTATTTCCCGCAGAACTGGCTGGTGCTTAGCTCATTATTCGATGTCAGAAAGGTAATATAAGGGAATGGAGGGGATAGCCGCTTACTGGTTATCTCCTTTTTTCCGTATTTAAGCATTAAATTTTTTTATTAACATAGGCTTTGCTTAAAGGATATTTTGATTATTTATAGAATAATTGATTAGTAAATACACTCTGGATTTGCATAATCCGCAGATCTCTGAACCGCAGCTATGTCCCTTCCAGGCAATGTGTTGCCTGTCAGCGAGGTAGCTTCGCTTCACGATTGGACTAACTATTGTATGCTTTAATAAATTAAAGCCAGGAGGAAGAAAAATGAATCTTATAGAGTATCTCAAGCAGCAAAAGGTGATTCCGCAAGCTAAAGCTGACAAGTTCATCGAGCTACTTGTAACTTATGAAGAAAACGATGTGCTGTACGATAATGCTATAAAGCAGTTGGGTCTTACAAACGATGAGCATGACAAGCTTTTCTCTGAATTAGAGAAAGAGAACTTTGTTGACAGTATATATATTATTGTTTGCCCATATTGTGATAGCTTAGGCAACACCTATGTTGAGAAGTTCGACATACCTGAGGCTGACCAATGCAGATTCTGCCATAATGATTTCAACTATCAGGAAAACTATATGGAAGCGTTCCGCTTGTACTTCAATTATCACAAGAACATCGACATTTTGACAGAACTCAGCCAGAAGATAAATTACAACCAGGATAGAATCTTTGAGATAGCAGAAGAGATAAAGGAGCTGGAAACAAAAAGGAAATCTATTCAGGGAGAAAATATCAAGTTTGTTACGCTTCGTAACGAGCTGTTGTATGACAAGAACGAGAGTAAGGCGTACGACAGAACGGTTGAGAAGTATAAGGAAGGTAAGGTCAAATATATTGGCACTCTTTTATACATGAAGAAGTGTGTGGTAAAGTGCAGTAAATGCAATGAGGCTTTTGAGCTTTTCAACGTAGATGACAAGATAATCGGGGTATGTCCTAGCTGTGACGTTGAAATTGAGCTGCTGATGAAGTAAATATTTATAAAAATTAAACCTATCCGTTTATCGGATAGGTTTTTTATAACGAATAGGAAATTATAAATTTCATTAGTGTACCACTTTCCGTCAATGAGTTTCATAAAAGGCTTCCTTAATCGTTAAAATGCTTAATAGAAGTCTTTTTATGTTTCTTCTTTTCTTTATACATTCTGGCATCAGCAAGTCTTATGAGCTCTTCGTACTCTGCAGTCTCTGCGGGAAACTCAGTTATTCCGTATTCGAAGCTTATAATCTTTATTTCCTTTCCACAATACATAAAGGGGGTATCTGCAAATAGAAATCTTGCATTTTCAATGGTTTCTTCAACTTGAGCCCTATTTTTGCCGGTAAAAATTATTGCGAATTCATCTCCCCCATACCTTGCGAATATATCATCCTTCGTGAGGCATTCGCTTATACCTTGTGAAAATCTCTTAAGTAAAAGATCGCCAGCTTCATGTCCATATGTGTCATTGATTTTCTTAAGGTCGTTGATATCAAGGATGGCGAGAGAGAATACAGTTCCAGAGTTTTTATACTGTTGGAAGATACGCATTAGCAGCTCCTCAAAGTAGCATCGGTTGTATATGCTCGTCAAACTATCATGCCTGGAAAAATAGAGTATTTTTTCTATTAGTCTGGCGTTCTTTAGGGCGATTCCTATCTGAGTTGCCAAGTGTTTTATCAAGGGCTTGTCTTCCTTACCGAAGGCATGCTTATCTTCTATATTATCCAAATTAATTATCCCATAAAATTCATTATCTACCCGTATGGCACAGCTTAATATTGACTTTAGCTCAAAACCCCTGCCTTGTTGGAGCATATTAAATTTATCTCCCTCCAAATGCTCTTTGTTGAAACTTTCCGGATTGTTTATTATGCATGGCTCATAAAAGTCTTTGGAGTTATACTGGAAGATTTCATCCAGACCGAATCTTAGGTTTTTAAGTACTTCAAAGTCATAACCATGGCTAGCCCTGAATTCAAGGCTGCTGTCATTATATATCAGAATGCTTCCCTTTTGGGCATGAGGTATAATCTCTATCGCCTTATCCAGTATTGTCTGAAGTACTTCGTCAATTTCACCGGAGGAAAGGATTTCACTTGTTATTTGCATAATAGAGTCAGTAATATTGCTGTTCCGCTCGAGAAGTATATTGTTATTCCTCAGCTTTTCCAGCAGTGCTTGATGCTTCTTTTCCTGATAGTGCTGGCAGCTTATTAGCTTGCTTACTATATCGGTGGAGAATATATCCGGGCTCGTGATGCTGCTTAGTTCTCCTGGAAAGTAAGTAGAAAGAGGGGAATCCTTTATAGCTGCTAAAAAAACTCTTTGGGCTTCAAGGCGCCATTTGCGCAATAAAAATAGCCATAAAGCAATGCCCAAAATATCAGCAGCAATAATAAACCACGCCCCAATATATGCAGATAAAAATTGATAATATAAATGATTGTTCAATAAGAGCATCAAAATAAAAGCCAAAAACATGATATTTCTTTTATTGTACGAAGTTGTGCCATTCATGCTCTCGCCCCCATATAAAAAATAAATATTGTATATATTGTATCGGATAATGTCGCATATTGTTTTATATTTATATAATACCAAAAAAATAGTTCTAAGTAAAAAGAATTATTAATAATACTGCTATGTGAAGTATGCTTACTTATATTAACTATTTGTTTTATAATATAAGATATAAATACGTGTTATGTATACTTTTTTTCGGGGTGATAAAGAGATGAGATATATAGAGGCGCTTAAGGCAAAATCCAGGGTATTGAAAAGGGATATAATGGCCATATATATTGCCTGCAGAAGACCCGAAATACCGTGGTATGTAAAGCTGCTTGCAGTTATAATTATTGGCTATGCGCTCAGCCCCATAGACTTGATTCCGGATTTTATACCTGTATTGGGATATCTTGATGATTTAATATTGCTGCCTTTGGGTATAGGACTTTTGGTTAAGCTCATACCTAAAGAGGTTCTGAAGGAGTGTAGACAGGAGGCAGAGGTAGAATATGTGGGGGAGAAGCCTTATAATTGGATTTCGGGAATAATAATTATAATGGTCTGGGCAGTGGTAATATGGTTGGCACTATATAAAATATAGGCATAAAAAAGGATAGCATTTGCTATCCTTATTTGCTGTCTGTCAAATTATATCTTCTGGCTCCCAAGTATCTTTTCTTGTAGTAGTTCGTATCCAGATCTGTAATAGTAACATGGTCAACACCGGAACTTGCATGTATGAACTTATTGTCTCCTATGTACATTCCCACGTGGCTGGGACCCTTTTTGTATGTAGTGAAGAATACCAGATCTCCTGCTTGAAGATCATCTTTTGCAACTTTTATTCCGCTCTGGAACTGGCCTGAAGCAGTACGCTCCAGATTAACATTGAATTTTTTCATTATGTATACTGAAAAGCCGGAGCAATCAAAGGCTTTTCCAGAAGAAGCACCCCATTTGTAAGGAACTCCCAAATACTTCTTTGCGTAATCAACAGCCTTTGCATTTACAAGTCTACGGCTTGCGCTGGCCCTATCAGCTATTATTTTGCTGGAAGCAGTGTTAAGCTTTATAAGGGTTGCACTGTCTACAATCCCTGTCTGAGGAAGTGCGTTCGCTTTCTGAAAATTCATTACTGCATCTACGGTAGTCTGGTCATAAGTGGAGTTGATTTCGGTTATATATATATCAAGATTCTTCAGCTTTTTCTGAATCTCAACTACCTTATCCCCACTATCTCCTTCTTTGATAGGCTCAAAGTTTTCAGGGAGGATTTCGTTTTGTTTGATTTTTATACTAAGGCGATTAAAGGTTTCTTTGCCTGCAATACCATCAGGCTTAAGTCCGGCATCCTTTTGGAAGGCTTTAAGAGCCGCTTCTGTTTTGTTTCCAAAGGAATTTATAAATTCTTCTTCATCGAAATAACCAAGAATGTTCAGCTTTTCCTGAAGTGCCGCAACGTCCGGGTGCTCCATGCCTTTCTTGAGAGTGGTGTCTCCGATATCGGCATATACTACTGCTGTCAGCATGAATAATACGGAAGATAGTAATATTAATGTTAGTGCGAAGTTGGTAATTTTACTTTTCAACGTATCTACCTCCTATATTCGTGCTTTATAACACAATGATATGCTGTAATACATCTGTAACAATTATATAACAATTTGTCCAAAAAATAAAGATAAAAATCCAATTTGGGTAAATTTAGTAATTTCATGCAATAATATTCGTATTTTATTGCCTATACCATATTATGATATAATTACTATAAAATCATGCATTTTGGAGTTAAAATTATCAAAATGCAACAAAAAATGGGTAATGAGGTTGTTGCGTTGAAGAATAGATATAAAAAAATGTTGATGGTTGGCTTATTTACCGCCTTTATGGGACAGGTGAATTTCTATCCCTTTGGTACGGATTTTAGAATAACAGTCGGGGTTGTAATATTCACATTTCTGCTGCTATACTTTCACTCGCTTCCTATTGTGGCCACATCAATAGCAACAGGAATTTCAGTCCTGGTCATAAGGGTGGGAATAGACGTATTTGCCAACGCAGTAAGCTTTGAGGCAGCGTCTTATAAGCATATACCTGCACTTATGTATTATATTTCATATGGCATTATAATTGAGGGGGCAGGCTTCAGGAAGCTGTTCGAAAAGCCCATATATTTCATTGTTGCTTTAACAACTGCGGATATAGTTTCGAATTGCTTTGAGCTGATAATCAGAAATCAGTTAATTACTAAATCTTTTGATGTGATTTTTTCTATGATTATGTTGGCGGCAGTAATCAGGAGCTGCCTGATATTGGCACTATTCTGGATTATAAAGTATTATAGCTTGTTTATAACGAAAGAAGAACACCAGAACAGGTATAAGGATCTTCTTCTTCTTACAGCAAAGCTTAAGTCAGAGGTTTTCTTTCTTAAAAAGTCAATGCAGGATATTGAGGGTGCGATGGCCAAGAGCTATTCAATCTATAACACCATTAAGGAAAACAGTCCTATGGGCAAGGGAGAGCTGGACGAAATCACGGCAGACTGTCTGACCTTATCAATTGATATACATGAAATAAAAAAGGACTACAATAGAATAGTGATAAGCATGGAAAAGCTCATGCCTGCAAGCGATGTTTACAAGACAATGAGAATGAGTGAAATATTCGAGACTATAAGTGATATATTTAATAGATATCTGGAGGTTATAAACAAGGATTTAAAATTAAGCTTTGAACTGGAAAAGGATTTTAAGACCAGTGATTATTTCATAATCATGTCAATACTCAATAATATGATACAAAACTCGATTGAAGCATGCTATAGAAGTGGCTCATACGTTAAGGTCAGATGCTTCTTTCATGAGAATATGCTGGTTTTTAGCATTGAGGACAATGGAAAGGGAATTAAAGATAAAGAAAAAGAGCTTATTTTTGAGCCAGGCTTCACTACAAAGTTCAACCCTGAGACAGGACAAGTATCAACAGGACTCGGATTGACGCACATTAAGATTTTGTCGGAGCACTTGAAGGGAAGAGTATACTTGAATATCAATAATGAGGGTATCACTGAGTTCAGGCTGGAACTCCCGGCTAACGTAATAATTTACGAGGAGGAGGAAGAGGATGTCTAGTTTCATTGTGATTGATGATGATAGGACAGTCAGAAGTGTGCTTACAAAGATAATCGAACAGTACAGCCTTGGTGATGTATTTGCTGAAGCAGAAAATGGACTTGAGGGAGAGGAGCGTATACTGAGGTATAAACCTGATATTGTGATTATAGACCTGCTCTTGCCTATACAGGATGGAATATCCATAATAAAAAAGGTCAAAGCATTGAATGTAAGAAGCATGTTCATAATGCTTTCTCAAGTCAGCGATAAGGATATGATTGCAAAGGCTTATGAGATCGGGATAGAATTCTTTATCAGCAAACCCATTAATGTTATTGAAGTTGTAAATGTTATAAAAAGAGTCCAGGAATACCTTTCCATGAAGAAAACCTTCGAGGCCATTGAGTCCACAGCTATGACCCTGGGAAGAAGCAATGCAGGCAGTAATCTCGGTAAGCTGGATAACGCAAGAAGGGCATTGAACCAGATAATGGCTGACCTGGGCATATTGGGAGACTTAGGAAGTAGAGATATAATAAACATCTGCACAATGCTATATCAAGATGCGGATTTAGGAGAAGCCCTGGAAGAGACACAGCTGAGTGAACTCTTAAAGCTGCTGCAGGGCAAGTACTCTTCGGAGGGCAAAGGCTTCACAAGTGACTTTAAGGCTATTGAGATGAGGATGAGAAGAACAGTGAGCAAAGCCATGAAAAATATTGCAGCTATGGGGATAGAAGATTTCAGTAACGACAAGTTTATTCTTTACAGTTCTTCCTTGTTTGATTACACAGACGTAAAGACGGAAATGGACTATATAAGAGGCAAGGCAAAGTACAGCGGCAAAGTAAATATAAAATATTTTATAAAAAGACTGCTGGTAATGGTCGAACAAATTGCATGATGTTAGCTTATGGAAGCCAATTTTCTAAATTTTCAAAACCAATATATGTAAGTTTGCGTTCCTTTCTGTTACTATTTGTTACTTTGATAGTAAAATTAAAGTAACAAATTGGAGGAGGGGATTCTATGAAAAAGTACATAGTACTAGCCTTGGCTTTAGTACTCGTTTTATCTGTAGCATTGACAGGCTGTGCTCCACAAAAGGTTAACCTTATATTAGCTACCGGAGGTACATCCGGTACTTATTATCCTTTTGGCGGCGCAATGGCGCAAATATTCAATTCAAAGGTTGCCAACATGAACGTTACAGCCCAGGCAACAGGTGCTTCTGTTGAAAATCTCAAGCTCATTGGCAAGAAGGAAGCTGAGCTTGCGATAGTACAGAACGATATGACTGACTATGCTTATAACGGCATAGAGACTTTCAAGGATGGAAAGATTGAAAATGTAAGAGCAATTGCTACACTCTATCCTGAGGTAATACAGATTGTTGCGTCTGCAGATAGCGGAATCAACACTTTGCTTGACATCAAAGCCAAGAAATTCTCCGTAGGGGCTCCTGGCAGCGGCGTTGAAGCAAATGCAAGACAGATATTGGATGTTATGGGTATGACCTACAATGATTTCTCAGCTAACTATCTATCCTTTGCTGAATCTGCTGATTCCTTAAAGGACAAACACATTGACGGTTTCCTGTTCATGTCCGGTATTCCTAATGCTGCAATACAGGATACTGCTACTACATCTTCCCTTAAGTTCATATCAATTCCGGATGATGTAATAAAGAACTTGACTACAAAGTATCCATTCTTCACAGAGTATATTATACCTGCCGGAACTTACAAGGGTCAGACTTCAGATGTAAAGACTGTAGCAGCAAAAGCAACTCTGGTAGTAGGTGCAGAAGTATCAGAAAAAGTAGTATATGACCTGACAAAGGCTTTATTTGAGAATCAGCCGGAATTAGCAACAGCTCATGCAAAAGGAAAAGAGCTGAAGCTTGAAGACGCAGTAATGGGTATATCTGTTCCTTTCCATGCTGGAGCAGAGAAGTACTTCAAAGAAGTAGGAGCTATAAAATAATTAGGAGGATTGCCGGGCTGGAAGTATCCGGTCCGGCTTCTTTATTTATGAAGAAGTATATATCCGCAGTCAGTTTTCTTGTCTTGATTATATTGCTATTGAATGTACCAATGTTAAGCAGGTTTATCATCTCTAGTGGTAAAACGGGGGAGATAGTCTATATTGATGATATTAATAATGCCAAAGAGTTTGTAGTAAGCTTCAGGCATTCGGTTAACCGCACTCCGGTAAACGAATTCATTAAAATACAGGGAAGTAAATTCATAGTATATAAGACCACCTTTTATTCATATGGTGCAGGCATGCCGGAGTATGACACGGAAGGCAAGCAGGTAGTGACAATTAATGATGGTCTTGTTCAGATTGAAAATATTGATAGGGAACTCGAAAGTTTTACTTATTTAGTAGGAACCTATGCGGAACACACACTTAGCTATAATGATAAAAGCATGAAGCTTTCAGAGCTTATACAGCCTCAGAAGCCTGCTTTTTTCAGTATAGATAGAATCACACTGCTTGAACTTATAATATATAAATTAAAAAGAAAATAATCAACTCTGGAGTTGTCTCATAAACACCGATTGATTAATAAAAAAAAGGAGGGAGTTCATGGATAAAAATAAAATTCTTAAGGAACAGGTACAAGAATTAGATTTAGATGAAATTATAGCAAAATATGATAAAGAGTCAAACTTCAGAAAACTCTCTGGACTTCAATTGAAGATAGTTACAGCACTTGCAATTATGTTTTCTATATTTCAACTATATACCGCAATGTTTGGTGTATTACCTGCACAATTGCAGAGGTCTATCCACATTACCTTTGCCTTTGTTTTAGCTTATCTGCTATATCCACTCAGCAAGAAAATGCCAAAAAACAAAATGCATTGGATAGATATTTCCTTAGCTGTAATTTCAGGTTTTGTAGGTCTTTATATAACCTTTAACTACTATTCTCTTATTATGAGGGCTGGAGAACAGAATAAACTTGATATTTTTGTAGCAATACTTGCGATACTCTTTGTGTTAGAAGCAGCAAGAAGAGTTGTTGGACTTCCGATTGTCATAATAGCAAGTACCTTTTTACTATATGCCAAATTCGGCGCGTTCCTGCCGGGCTTCTTTAACCATAGAGGCTATTCTATAGAGAGAATTGTAAGTCATATGTATTATACAACTGAAGGTATACTGGGAACACCTATTGCGGTGTCTTCAACCTTTATATTCTTATTCATACTGTTTGGAGCTTTCCTTGATAAGACCGGAATAGGCAGGTTTTTTATCGACCTTGCCAATGCAATTGCCGGAAAATCAGTAGGTGGTCCTGCAAAGGTTGCAGTGCTTAGTAGTGCTCTTACGGGGACTATATCAGGCAGCTCGGTTGCAAATACCGTAGGTACTGGAAGCTTTACAATTCCGCTTATGAAAAGTCTGGGCTACAGGCCGGAATTTGCAGGAGCGGTTGAAGCTGCAGCCTCAACCGGGGGGCAGATAATGCCTCCAATAATGGGAGCAGCAGCATTCCTGATGTCTGAGTTTATTGGAATACCATATAGCCAAATTGCAAAAGCGGCAATAATACCAGCACTTTTGTACTTTACAGGGATATGGATAATGGTTGATTTGGAAGCAAGAAAGACTGGAATGAAAGGTCTTGAAGAATCAAAGCTTCCAAAGCTTGGTAAAGTGCTTGGAGAAAGATGGTTCCTGCTGGCACCTATATTTGTAATAGTCTACATGCTTATGAGCGGCACCACACCTATAAAAGCTGCTCTATACGGCATAGGTTCAGCAATAATAGTAGGCAATATAAGAAAAGAAACAAGGATGAACCTGAAGACGTTTCTTGAGGCATTGGAAACTGGGGCAAAAAGTGCATTAGGAGTTGCCATAGCTTGTGCCTGTGCAGGTATAATTGTTGGAACAGTAACTCTTACAGGCTTAGGTCTTAAGATGGGGAATGGACTTGTTGCATTAGCAGGTGGACAGCTTTTACCTACTTTGTTCCTGACAATGATATCATCTCTTATTCTAGGAATGGGTGCTCCAACAACTGCTAACTATATCATAACTTCTACAATAGCAGCACCGGCGCTTTTAAAGCTGGGAGTACATCCTTTGACAGCCCACATGTTTGTTTTCTACTTTGGAATAATAGCGGATATAACACCACCGGTAGCTCTTGCTGCCTTTGCAGGCTCTGCAATTGCCAAGAGTGATCCGATAAAAACGGGTATAAATGCCAGCAAACTTGCCATAGCGGCATTCCTGATACCGTATATGTTTGTTCTCAATCCTCAATTGCTGCTTATAAATACAACGGGGCTGGAAATAGTTCAGATAACAATTACATCCTTAATAGGCATGTTTGGTATAGGTGTAGCTATGCAAAGCTATCTAATGGGAAAGGTCAACCCGCTGCTTAGGGTATTGTTCATGTTTGGCGGACTTGCACTTATAGATCCGGGTCTGTACACTGACTTGATAGGTATGGCAATAATTGGCCTCGGAATATTATATCAGTGGTTTAAATATAAGAGACCAGCAGCAAATATTAGTATGTAGAAAAAAGGAAGAGTGGAGTCACTCTTCCGAAGCTACTGACAAACCAGCATCAAATTTTGGTGCTGGTTTACTTTTTTGTGGAATTAAGACTTATCCTAAAATTTTCTTCAACAAGAATTGCTCAGTCAGAGGGGTTAAAGGAGGCTTTAACTCCTTATTATTAATTTATCACTTGCTTTTTACTATTATATAATGATTAGAAATTTCAATAAAGCCTTCATCTTCCAAGACCTTCATTGTTTTTGTTACGGTGCTTCTTGTGGAGGAAATCATACTTGCCAAATCTTCATGAGTAAAGCGATGGATTATTTTTGTTCCACTAATAACATCTTCCCCATGTTGATAGGAAAGTCTCGTAAGCAAATTTCTAAGCTTATGGGTTATGTCACAGAAGGAGGAATCCTCTACCTGAGCCATAAATATTCTAGCCTTATTTGAAAGCATAAGAGAAATATAGTAATAGATTTTGGGATTTGTTTCTAGAAGGGTTAGAAATATATCGGCAGGAATTTTTTCCACTTCCACGTCTCCATGGGACTGTGTGATGACCAGATCCTTGTCTTGCTGGAAAAGTGTAATTTCCCCGAATAAATCGCCTTTTGTCAAAATAAGAAGTGTTTTTATATCACCGTCGTGGTCCAGAAAATACTGCTGAACAACGCCCTTCTTAATTAGATAAACACTGTTTGCAGGTTTTCCTCCAGATTCAATAATATTTTTCTTGTGAAAAACAAAAGTAGTTCCTTTTCCTGAAAAAAAATCAAATAGCGCATTTCTGTATGTTGAACAAATAGATTTTGTAGGAATTATAGTATTTATGACAACCACCTCCGATTTTCCACATAAAAAATTTTCGTTAAATGCATTTTATAAAAAGCTTTATTAGTTATTTCAATGCTTCAATAGATTCCTTTTATATTATAATGTATAATACATTCTTGATTTAGGCAATAGTTAATAGAATTTTGGAAAATTAATTTTCAGTAAATTTTGAATAATGTGTTTTACAATACATTATTTCTTTTTACTCGATTGTAAAATAATAAAAAAAGTATAAAATTTCATCAATTAAAATCATAATATAATATTTTACGGAGGTACAGTCAAAGATGGATCAGTGGTTACAGACAAAGAGCTGGAAAGAAGCAGAACTGCTCATTAAAGAAAGTAAAGGAGTCGCTATCATTCCTATTGGAAGTATTGAGCAGCATGGATATCATCTTCCGGTAGGTACAGACAGCTATGTTGCCATAACATTGGCAGAGGAGGCAGCCGAAAAAACAAAGGCTCTTCTTGTTCCGCCGGTTTGGTTTGGATGGAGTCCTCATCATATGGTTCTTCCAGGAACAATTACTATAAGCCCCGAGGTTTTGATCGGCCTTATTTATGATATTATTGCTTCATTAAAACAGCATGGTGTCGATAATATAATTTTGATCAATGGCCACAGAATCGTAAATATTATCTGGATGCAGCTTGCGGCTGAAAAGGCACAGAGAGAACTGAATGTTACAGTTAAGATTTTTGATCCTGCCTATATGTCAAAAGACATTATAGGAGAACTTGGCTTTGGTGCTGTAGGCCATGCAGAAGAAGTTGAAACATCACATATGATGTATAAATATCCTGATCTCGTCCATCTTGAGCTTGCAAAGGACAACCCTATTGTGCCAGAGGATTTATATTCCGTTGACCCTGCTTATTCACATGACACACTGTGTTATGTTCCAAGCAAATTTGAACACGCAAAGAAAAATGTGACAATTGCCGGTGGAACATCAGGAGAACCTTCAAAGGCAGATGTTGAAAGAGGCAAGCTTTATCATGAGCATCTAGTTAAAAACCTTGTTAAAGTTGTAGTAAAGCTACAGGGAAAGTGATTTCCCAGGTATAGAAACAACACGGTTCGGTAAGCTTTAATATTAACAGTTTATATTCAAAATCAATTAGGAGGTGAAATTTATGAGGTTATCAACAGGAGAGAAAGTAGTATACGGTATTTTTGTTTTGGTATTAATAATGGTGAATCCGCCGATTCTTAATATCATAAACAACTATGTGCTTGAGAATCCATTTACTTTTGGTTGGCCTACAATGCTTGTATGGCTGGATTTCTGGTATGTTGTTGCAATCATTGATTTCCTTGTGGGCGTTATTAAAATCAAATCCTGGAAAAAAGATTATGAGAAGTGATAAGTTTAACTCGAAAAAGTAAAGGGGGTTTTAAACATGAATATTGGTCTAATTATTTTGGGAATTTATACTCTTTCTTTGCTGGGAATAGCTTTTTATGCCTCCAAGCAGGATAAAAAGAATATAAAAGATTTTGCGACAGCAGGAAGCTCATTGGGTATTTTTGTATTAACACTTACATTTAGTGCTACATATCATAGTGCCTATGCATTTCTGGGAGCACCTGGTTTTGTCTATAATAATGGTATAGGCTGGTGGGTAAACGGTATCTGGACTGTATTCCCCGGAGTTCTGTTCTGGGTAATAGGAAGAAGATTCTGGCTTCTTGGTCAAACACAGGGATATATTTCTATGGCTCAGTACATAAGTGACGTTTATCAGGATAAGAAAATTGGTCTTCTTGTTACTATTATTACTCTTGTTTTTACTATTCCTTATGTTGCTATGCAGGCCATAGGTTCAGGATACATTTTCCAAGTAATAAGCAACGGACAGTTAAGCTATGCTTTCGGTACAATCGTATTCTTTGCTATTATGATTATACTTGTCTGGTTGGGCGGTATGAAAGGTGTGGCCATTACTGATGCTGTGCAGGGCGTTTTTATGTGGATCGGTATGGTTATAGGTTCATATATCGTAATTACTAAAAACTTTGGCAGTATTAGTGCTGCTTATGAACAGATTTTCCAAACAATACCTGCACTTTTCTCTTTGCCAGGACCAAAAGGAGTTGTAACTTCAGCTGACTGGATTTCAAGATGGATTGTTATTACAATCGGTATGATGATGTTCCCACATGTTACATTAAGATTTTTCTCAGGAAAATCTTTAAGAGTTTTGAAATGGTCATCTGTATTCTCATCAATTTATTTAACATCAATATTTGTATTTACACCTGCAATTGGTATGATTGGAAGAATTTTAATGCCGGATATTGCTTCACCGGATACAATCTTCCCTGAAATGTTATTGAAATTTACGCCGATAGTCTTTGCAGCCCTTGTTATTGCAGGTGCTCTCGCGGCTTCTATGTCAACGGGAGATTCACAACTCCATGCCGTAAGCTCAATGATTTCAACTGACGTTTATAAAACATACATTAATAAAGATGCTTCTGAATACAAACAGTATCAGGTGGCTAGAATTGCCACACTTATATTTGGTTTATTGTCAGTAATAGTTGCGTTGATGAAACCAGGACTTTTAGGCAATATTCTTGCTTTAGCAAACGGTGGTGTTGCAGCTTTGGCTCCTGCTATGCTAGGCGGTGTTTACTGGAAGAAGTCAACACCTCAGGCGGCTATGAGCAGTATTATAATAGGTGAAGCTGTCATGTTATTTACAACATTTATAATAAAAAATCCACTTGGCATTATGGCTGGTGTATGGGGATTATTAGTTGCTTTCATCATTTTTGTTGCAGTAAGCTTATGTACAAAACCTGAACGGAAAACGATTGAAATTATTGATTCAATTAATGAGTTCTTTGCAGTTGAAAAATAATATGTTAATATTCTGCCGGTAAGATTTTATCATCAGCCTCGGAAGAGTGAGTTAAGTCACTCTTCCTTTTCTGTTTCTTCCATATACTTTTCTTTATCCGCTTCCACTAAAGGAAGTATTCTTTCGATTTCAGCTTTATGAATATCTACCAGTTCGTTCATAAGCTTCTCCATTTCCCCTCGTTCTTCGGTGTATTTCAGTTTAATAATCCATCTGGGGTTATACTCACCAGAGCCTTCCAGTACCTCAACTTCTAAGCCGCTGAAAATTTCCTCGTCATATAAGTCATATATTCCGTAGTACTGGTAATCCAGAACATCGGCAGTGGTCAAGGTAAGAAATATGAAGTATTCCCCATCTTCCTCAGACAGATATGCATTTTCTATCAGCTCAATGCCGGCTCCGATTTTGTACGAATCCACCGTTTGAGTAAAGAAGCCTGTTTCCTTATCCTTTTCCATTACAACAAGTACGTTATATCTATCCATGTTTTTACCTCCATCTTATTGGCAATGGGCAATGGGTTCAGCCAGCCTTCAGAGACCTTCTAAAACCTATCGCCTCGTGCCTGATATACAACTTAATTATCTGTATGCAAATATGATATAATGCTACATAATAACTTGAAATATATAATGTTATTTTAACCATATTAATGGCAAACTTACAAGGAGAATAAAATGAAAATCATCAATAAGACTATAAAGGGCAATTTTATAAAACGTTTGAACAGATTCGAAGGAATAGTGGAGATAGATGAAAGGGAAGAGCTGGTACACATACCCAATACAGGCCGCTGCAGAGAGCTGCTTGTTATGGGAGCCAGTGTGCTTCTGGAAATAAGGGAGAGCAAGACAAGAAAGACCCCGTACGAGTTGATAATGGTATATAAGGGTGACACACTCATATCAATAGACTCTCAAGCTCCGAACCGTATAGTAGAGGAAGCTGTAAAGGCGGGTTTGACAGAAGAAATAGGGGATTATGAATATGTTAAGAGGGAAGTGTTTTACCAAAGCAGCAGATTTGATTTGTTTTTGAAAAAAACAGAGCAAAGCGGAAAAGACGGATCCTGTTATATAGAAGTAAAAGGAGTCACTCTTGAGGTTGACGGCACTGCAATGTTCCCGGATGCTCCGACAGAAAGAGGTGCGAGACATGTGAAGGAATTGGCGGAGGCACACAAGGAGGGCTATAGAGCTGTGATAGTATTTCTTATTCAAATGGAGAATACGAAACAGTTCATACCCAACAGACTTATGGATCAGCAATTTGCAGATGCCTTAGCAGCTGCTCATGATGAAGGAGTAGAAGTGCTTGCTTATAATTGTAGAGTGGAAGAGAACGAAATATTATTAAACGAAAGAGTACCGGTAATACTATAAATTGCTCAACAAAAAGCTATAGAACTCGAGCAAATATGAAGTATCCCGAAATATGGACAAATATAGAGTGCTAAACTCGTTAATATTCAAAATTTAATATAATATGAACTATTTTTGTCATTTTTCATATTATAAGTATTGAAAAGAAAAAATTATAGGACTATAATAATAATGACAAACTAATCTTCGTTAGGTGAGGCTCCTATATGGATACACGCTGCTGCCCGGAAACATCGAGAGATGCCAATGGGTCAACAGGTATTACCGAAGTAAGGTTCTACTTAATGTAGCTGGATGTAGGTGATCCAAAGCTGTATAGTGCCAAAGCTCTGCGAGTGAAGATGAGAATAGTAATTACGTTACTGTTTATTTCCCTTTCACTCAAGTGGAAGGGTTTTTAAATTTATTGGATAAGGTGCTTTGAAAAAAGATGTTCTATAGATTCTGCTACACTGCACGTGGATACCCACAGGCAGCCCGCAGAAAAGAACATCTAATGAGTAAATAGTATTAACGGCAAATTTTAATAAGATATTCTATGAATTTTGCTACACTGCACGTGGATACCCACGAGCAGCCCGCAAAAGAGAATATCTAATTAAAATTAGCCTTTTAGGAAGTGATTTAAATGGACTCAGGCCCCAGTAATTATTGCAATGGAATATGGATAAAATATTGGGTAAAGTCTGTTTATTTCACCTTAAACAGTTGCTTTCCCCATGGTCGGGAGGAAAGATTATGGAAAACATCATTAAGGACTATATTGAAGTGAAGGATTACTCTGCAATAAAAAAAGAGCTGGAGGATATGCAGCCGGCTGATATTGCAGAGCTCTTGGAAGAGTTTGACACCAAGAACAGCCTTCTTGTTTTCAGGATGCTGCACAAGGACGCTGCAGTTGAAGTGTTCGCACATCTATCTGTAAAACAGCAGACCAACTTCTCCCTTATGATAAAGGAGAATGAGTTAAGGGAGATATTGGAGGAGCTGTACTTTGACGATAAGATTGACTACCTTGAGGAAATGCCCTCAAGTGTTGTAAAGAAGATACTGCAGTATTCTCCGGAAACAGAGAGAAGTCTGATTAACCAGTTTTTGAACTACCCTGACAATTCAGCTGGAAGTCTGATGACAATAGAACTGGTGGACCTTAGAAAAGAGTTTTCAATAGATGAAGCGCTGCTTCATATTAGGCGAACAGCTATAGATAAAGAGACAATATATACCTGTTATGTGACAGACAGCAACAGAAAGCTGGAGGGTATAGTCTCCTTGAAGGATTTAGTGATATCCGCTGCGAATAAGACGGTAGAAAATATTATGGAGACAGACCCTATATCTGTTAAGACCATTGATGACCAGGAAGAAGTAGCAAACTTATTTAAAAAATATGACCTTTTGTCCATACCCGTTGTGGACCAAGAAGACAGGCTAGTCGGAATTATAACCATCGACGATATCGTGGACGTAATTGAAGAAGAGGCATCAGAGGATATTCAGATCATGCATGGTTTGGCGCCTAGCGAAGAGGAATACCTTAAAGCAGATATATTCTCACTGGCAAAGCAAAGGATTTTCTGGCTGCTTTTCCTGATGCTTTCTGCGACTATCACAGGGAGCATTATAGAAAGCTTTCAAGGCAGTTTGGAGAAAGCAGTAGGACTTGCAGTATTCATACCTATGCTTATGGGCACAGGCGGCAATGCGGGAACCCAATCTTCAACACTTGTAATAAGAGGTATTGCCCTTGGAGAAGTGGCAATAAATGACGTCCTGAAGGTAATATGGAGAGAGCTTAGAATAAGCCTTATGGTGGGGATTACACTGGCAACGGTTAACTTCGTCAGAGTATATTTCCTTGGAGGCAATTCCCTGATGGTGTCTGTGGTTGTCAGCATAACGCTTATTATAACAATTATGCTTGCGAAGGTAATAGGTGGAGTACTTCCGTTGTTTGCAAAGGCGATTAACCTTGATCCTGCAATAATGGCAAGTCCATTGATTTCAACAATGGTGGATGCTCTCTCATTGCTGTCATACTTTAAAATCGCAGAAATAATTATGAGAGTGTAGATAGGTGCGAGGTTGCGGAGTACGAGGTGCGGGGTTACGGGGTACGAGGAAATGGAGAACGGGTAACACTGGACACACGGATTTCTCACGGAATGACACGGTTAGGTTTTTAAATTCTTCACCGTGTGTTCAGTGGATTTCAGTGTTTTCAGTGTTACCCGTTACTTTATTATGCTGAGAGCTTTTTTTAGAACTCTTGAGGCTATTGGTGCTGCTGTGCTGCCGCCTCCACCGCCATTTTCTATCATTACTGCAATTGCTACCCTCGGTTGGTCTGCCGGGGCGAAACCTACAAACCAAGCATGAGACTTCTGATCGCCACCGACCTCAGCAGTGCCGGTTTTACCGGCTACCAAGACCTTGCTGACTTTTGCCCTTGTGCCTGTTCCGGATTTTACAACCTCTACCATAAGATCCTTCATTTTTTCGGCAGTTGTTTCGTCCATTACCTGGCCTAGCTGCTTAGGCTTGTAATCCTTTATTGTTTTGCCCTCGCCATCTGTTATGCTGCTCACAACATAAGGCTGCATCATAATGCCTTTGTTTGCTATAGCGGCTGCCATCAGTGCAGCATGCATGGGGGTCATGAGAACCTCGCCCTGCCCGATGGATTGCTGTGCAACATTACTATCATCAGTTTTGTTTGGGAAAACACTTTCTGAGATTTGAATATCTGCCTGTATATTCTTATTTAACCTGAATCTTGCCGCCTCATTGTTGATACTGCTATATCCCAGCTGGAGTCCCTGTCTTATGAAGTAGGAGTTGCAGGAATACTTCAGAGCATCTTCCAGTTTTACCTTACCATGGGCTTTGTTGTCATTGTCTTTTATTACATAACCGCCAATATTCACTTCACCGGTGCACTCTATTTCTCTGTCCTGCAAATTGTTTTTCAGTATGGAGGAAGTGACTACCAGCTTGAATATTGAACCGGGAGCGTATAAGCCTTCCACAGCTCTGTTCAAAAGTGGACTTTTCTTATCCTTAATCAGGCTTTCCCAGTCGTTTTGAATATTCGAGGGATCAAAGTCCGGTTTACTGACCATTGCGAGTATTTCTCCGGTATCAGGCCGAAGCACTACTACAGCTCCTTTTTTACCCTGTAATTGCTCGGCAGCATATGCCTGAAGGGAGCGGTCCAATGTTAGCTTTATATTGTTTCCCTTGATATAGTAATCATTAATCTTACTGCGCAGGGCTTCAATAGTGTCGCTGGAGCTCATAAGCTCCTTGTTGTAGTAGGCCTCAAGTCCGGAAGAACCAAGGTTCTTGCTGGAATATCCAATAACATGTGAAAAGTATCTGGGGTAGACATATTTGCGCTTTACTCCGGATTTGTACTTTGTACTCTTTACGAGCACTTCGCCGTTCTTATCCTGTATACTGCCTCTGATTATGTTTTCGCTTGATTCCCGGAGCCTTCTGTTATATGAGTTTGAGGATATCACTCTGGACTCAAACAGATTGAAATAAAGAAGATACAAGCATATCAACGCGAATAATGACAAGTACACATATTTTATTATATTAACTCTGTTTTTCATATAAATCACCTCTATTACGGACGACCACTTGTCGCCACTACATCAGAATGGTCAAGACCGTTCTCTACTCCTCGAATCTCATGTCTGGTGCTTATATAATGCAGCAGTCCGATGTTCAGGAACTGTGAAAGCAGTGAGCTGCCACCGTAGCTAATAAAAGGAAGGGTTACTCCGGTTATGGGAATGATGTTCAGTACACCGCATACAATAATAAGTGTCTGAATCACTGTAAGTGAAGTAAGACCTAATGCTGCCGTGGAATATATGGGGTTGCTGCATTTTGAGCTTATATCCATGCCAATGACACTCAGCAGTGAATAAATGGTCAGCAGCAATATCCCGCCCAGCACACCGGTTTCCTCGCAGATAGCGGAAAATATGAAATCAGTATGGACAGCAGGTATGAACTTGGGATCTCCAAGGAATATCCCTGTGCCAATAAGTCCGCCTGTGGCAACTGCAAACAGCGATTGTGTTATCTGATAGGATTTGCCTGATACATATTTCCAGGGGTTAACCCAGGCCAGTACACGGAATTTGATGTAGGAAAACGCAAAGTAGCTTATGAAAGCTCCGCCAATTGCAGCCCCAGCTGAAGCTGCAGTATAGTATCCCTTTATATCCTTAGTGAAAAGCATCATAAGAAATACCAAAAAGAATATGAAAGCAGAGCCCATATCTCTCTGCAGCACGAAAAATACCACAACTACCAGCATTGACGCAGCTATTCCGACAAACCTCTTGGTACTTAATTCTTCGTTCAGCAAACAAGCCATGAAGAATACAAATATCAGCTTGATGAATTCCGAGGGCTGCACATTTGTGAAAGAGAGATCTATCCAGTTCTTTGAGCCGTTAATCTCGGTGCCCCATATTTGGGTGACTATGAGAAGCACAAGGATTAAGCCGCCAAGCAGCAAATGATGCTTGTACTGTATTTCAAAGCTTTTCATAAATATAATCACTGCAAAGAATGCGATTATTCCGACCAGTGCAAAATATGCCTGCCTGGTGCCATAGTCGGGGCTCAGCCGGTACAGAATGCTGAGACCAATGGAAAGCAGGTTGAAGACCATATCGATGATTAAATGGTTATCAGGCTTCAAAAGCCTTCCAAGCAGCAGTCTCGACAATATATAGGAAGCAGCAAGGCCGCCGCCAATGTACAAGGCTTTGTAATCCAGCGGCTCATAATAATATGAAATCAAAGCAAAATTCGAGGCAATAAGAAGTATATTCAAAAATGGAGCTATGTATTGGCATATGAGTTTTTTCTTATAATAAGCAAGGTAGCAGGAAATTGAAAAGCCTGCAGCAAGAAAAACATATATGAATCTATAACTCCAGGAAAGTACTTCAAACATTGTATCACCAGCCAATATAAGAATTAGTAAAACATACAGTATTACTATATTATACATTATTTTAGGGTAAAATTCACCTTCGCATTTCTCAAGCTTCTAATGAACCATTTATTTAGACACATAAATGTGATAGAATATTTCAGAAGAATAATTATTAATTTTTCATCAGCGTAAGCGATAAAACAAAATAAGAAAAGATCTATGCCCCTGAATTTTCAATATTTTATGAAAGGAGTATTTTATGGGATATAAATATGTACTATTCGATCTTGATGGAACACTTATTGATACCAACAGCTTAATTATTGATTCCTTCAAATATACATACAAAACATGCCTGGGGTTGGAGGTAAGCGAACAGGAAATACTTAAGTATTTCGGAGAACCTCTGATAGTCACACTTAAGAGATACTCGGAAGACAGGGGAGACGAGCTGTTTAAGACCTATATTGAGTATAATGAAACGCGACATGATGATTCAGTAACGATATTTGAAGGGGTTCAGGAGCTATTGGAGGAGCTTGTGAAGCAGGGCTTCCTATTGGCTTTGGTAACCTCCAAGAGGAGAAAGGTTGCCCTTATGGGACTTGATCGCTTCGACATCAAGAAATATTTCGATGTTTTCATAGCCCTTGAGGATACAGAGCTGCATAAGCCTAATCCCGCACCGGTTTTGAAAGCCCTGGAATTGCTGAATGCACATCCGCATGAAGCTATAATGGTAGGGGATAGTGTATTTGACATACACTGCGCTCATGGCGCAGATGTGAAGGCTGTGCTTGTAAAATGGAGTGCTGCCCACGGCTTCCAAGGGGATGATGCCTCGGCTGATTATATAGTACATGATACAAAGGAACTGTTAGAGATTATAAAAGGATGAAAAGCGGCTTGTGCCGCTTTTCATCGCATTTTTATAAACTTCTTCTCCACCCATGTCACTGACAAATACATCAGCGCAGCAGCCACAGCCAGTATTAATATACTGGTCATTACCAGGTCCATCTTGAATACCTGGCCTCCGTATATTATCAGATAGCCCAAGCCTGCCCTTGATACGAGAAACTCACCTACAATAACGCCTACCAGAGACAATCCTACATTGATTTTTAGAGTGGATATCATCTCAGGAATGCTTGAGGGAAGCACAACCTTTCTTAGTACCTGCATTTTTGTTGCACCGAAGGTTCTCAGAAGCTTTATTTTATCCTCATCACAGCTCTTAAAGGCCTGATAAACATTAAGTATGGTAACAATGATAGATAGGAGAAGAGCCATGACTATGATTGAGCCGGTAGTCCCACCAACCCATACTAGTATTATTGGTCCCAGAGCTGTCTTCGGCAGGGCATTAAGCACCACAAGATAAGGATCCAGGACTTTAGCTGCAAACTCTGACCACCAAAGAACAATGGCTATTAGAGTACCCAGAATTGTGCCGGATAAAAAGCCTATTATGGTTTCATATATTGTCACTCCTGTATGCAGGAACAGTGAGCCGTCTTTTGAGAGATTTACCATAGTCTTTACAACTCTGGTTGGCTGGCTCATGATGAAGGGGTCTATCCATTTCAGAATAGCTGCAATTTCCCACAATGCAAATATAGCTATAAGTATTATTATTCTCGATAAAAGCACAGCATTTTTTGCTACCTTCTGTTTTCTTATGAACTCCAGATGCTCTCTTGAGTGCTGTACAACCAATGATTCATATTCGTTAGACATGAACATCCAGCTCCTTCCATATCTTATTGAAATATACTCTGAATTCAGGAGCTTCTCTACATATTATTGGAGTTTTGCATTTACCTATTGTCAGAACTATATCATGCTCAAACTTTACTTCAGCTGGTCTTTGAGTAAGCACAATCACCCTGTCTGACATTGAGACCGCTTCTGCAATATCATGAGTAACAAGAACTGCCGTTTTCTTTTCCTTTTTTATTATAAGCCATATTTCTTCTGAAATGGCGAGTCTCGTCTGATAGTCAAGAGCAGAGAATGGTTCATCAAGAAGCAGTATTTCCGGGTTTGCTGCTAAGGTCCTTATCAGGGCTGCTCTCTGACGCATACCCCCCGAAAGCTGCTTTGGGTAGTAATACTTGAAGTCACCCAGTCCGTATTCCACCAGAAGCCTTTCTGCATTTTTTAGAGTTTCCCTATTCAGCTTATTTTGAATTTCAAGCCCTAAGGTTGTGTTTTTAAGTATTGTACGCCACTCAAATAGGTGGTCTCTTTGCGGCATATATCCGACATTGTTTGATGGTCCGTTTACAGGCTCATTATCAATAAAAATCTCACCTGAGGAAGGTTTTAGAAGCCCTGAAATAAGCGAAAGCAAGGTCGATTTTCCGCAGCCGCTGGGACCTACGATACTCACAAACTCTCCCCTTCTTACGTCCAGTGATAAATCTTTAATGGCCTGGGTTTCACCGTCAAGTGTATGGTAGCTCATAGTCACGTTTTTTAGCTCTACTACCTTGTCCACTGCTACACCCCCAGTAAGTTCTTATAACTCCATAATATTCATTGGACGCTGTATAAGTGATTAAAAAGATAAATAAGTAATAGTTCAAAATGAAGTATAATAAATGAGCATGTTTGTTCTTACTTCCAATACTCTTGAGTAAATATTAATATGCAGCAATTGGTGTATTAAATAATCCCATAGTATTTCTCTAACTCATAGTCACAATTATATGCTATAATTTTTACAATGACGCAAAGAAAGAGAAGATAATAATGCGAGGTGCTATATGGAGATATATAGGAATTGCAGAATAATCACAATGGACAGCGAAATGCCTGATGGAGACTATTTGGTGGTTAATTCCGGCAGAATAGCGGAGGTCGGAAGGGGTATCATCAAATCTGAATATGAAGGTGCAAAGCAAGTAGATCTTAATGGAGGTGTCGTTATACCCGGCTTCTGGGAATCCCATCTCCATATTGCAATTGGAATGAGAAGCCTTATGGAGCTGAATCTCAGGGATTGCGGCGATAGCAAGCAGCTGAGGGAGAGGGTGTATGCTTATTGCAGGAAAATTGCTCCCGGAGACTGGGTTATAGGGCATGGTTGGGATGAAAAAAAGCTTTTTGGGGATAAATTCCCTGACAGGTCTGTTCTGGATGAGCTTTGTGACAGCCACCCTATGGTGCTGGTGAGAATGGATGGACATTCACTGTGCGTCAACACAGCAGCTATAGAGCATCTGGGACTTCAAGGCTTGGAATCCTCACCGGAAGCACCTCAAGGGGCAGATGGAAGGCCCACTGGCATGTTTTTCGAAAACACTGCTTCCGACATTCTTGCAAGCATAGAGTGCTTGTTTCCTGATAATTATATAGAGAAAGTAATACTTAGCGCTCAGGATTTGTTCTTTAAGAATGGAATTACCTCGGTAAATGATATTTCGATTCAATATGGAAGATACCTGGAGCTTTATAGGAAGCTTGGAGCGGAAGGAAAGCTTAAGCTGAGGATTATTGCCTCACCAAATGGAGCGGATGAGGATTTGGTAGAGGATTTTGAAATGAATAAAACCAATCAGAATGAGAAGCTGAAAATAGGACCTCCCAAATATTTCATGGATGGCAGCTTCGGTTCAAGAACCTCACTGCTTTGGGAAGAATATGCCGATGACCCGGGTAATAAGGGACTTCAGCTCATTGAAAAAGAGGAGCTGGAAGCTATAGTTGGCAGCAATGCAGCCAAAGACAGTCCTGTAAACATTCATGCGATAGGAGACAGAGCAGTAAGCTTAATACTGGATGCATTTGATAAGCTCAAGGGCGCAAATAAAAGAGGGTTGAGAAGCAGAATAGAGCATATACAGATTATCAAAGATGGGGATATAGAACGGTTTAAGCATAATTCGATAACAGCTTCCTTCCAGCCGGTATTCCTTTATGAAGTGGATTTGACACTGTCAAGGCTGGGGAAGGAGAGACTCCCAAGGGTTTATAGGATCAAGAGCTTTATAGATCAAGGGATTAATGTCATTTTTAACAGCGATTGGCCATATGGGGGAGAAGAGTTTCCTAAGAAACCCGACGGAGTTAGATATATAGGCTTTGAACCGATACTTGGAATACATGCCGCATGCTGCAAGCAGATGAATGAGAATGAGGCGGTAACTCCAGACCAGGCACTGCAGTGCTATACCGTGAATCCTGCTTATGTGAATTACAGGGAGCAGGAGCTGGGAAAGCTGAAGAAAGGATATCTCGCTGATTTTACAGTTCTATCAGGGGATATACTGGAAATAGCAGCTGATGAAATCATAAATACTGAAGTATTGGCAACTTATATAAGCGGAAAAAAAGTATATGAAAAAAAGAATCTGTAAAGATTCTTTTTTACTTCATAGAAATTGCATTATGTGGGCAATATGCCACGCATTTTGAGCAGCCTATGCATTTTTCCTGGTCTATTACAACTTTACCGGAGAAGAGACCTTCCTTTTCATATGTTATCGCTCCCGTGGGACAAGCCCTCCTGGCTGGACAAAATGGTGACTTGTCACAATGATTATTCAAATATGCTTTTTTCATAATATCACTCCTTTACTTATACCCCGTATGGGTATATTATAATATCTTTTTATTCCTATGTCAATATAAAGGATTATTTGTGGCAAAATAACTTAAAGTATTCTATAATGCATAGGAAAGCATAATTCTGACATATGCAAGCTTTTCTGGGCATAGGTTTTACAGGTTTTGGAGGAAGAGGAATGTTCAACACTATTGATTACAAACAACTTGAAGGAGATTATATACTTATTGACCTTAGGAGTCCGGGAGAGTACTCGGATTTTACAATACCCGGGGCTGTGAACCTGCCGCTTTTTGACAATGAAGAGAGGAAGCTTATCGGCACTGTATACAATCATGAAAGCATAGAAAAAGCAAAAAAAATAGGAGTTGATTTTGCTTCAAAAAAGCTTCCTATACTTTACGAAGAAATATCAAAACTCAAAAAAGACCATGATAAGATAGTTTTATTTTGTGAACGCGGTGGATTAAGAAGCAGTTCTGTATGTTCGCTTCTAAGCTCCCTCGGAGTCGGAGCTGTAAAGCTCAGAGGCGGGTATAAGGGCTACCGTTCCGTAGTTAATGCCATGCTTCCGAAGCTGAACAGCCAAGTCAATTATATGGTCATACATGGCTATACCGGGACAGGAAAGACAGAATTGCTGAAAATGCTTGAAAGTAGGGGACATGACGTACTGGACCTGGAGAAGTATGCGAATCATAGGGGGTCACTGCTTGGAGATGTTGGCTTGGGAAGCCGTGTAAGCCAGAAACAATTTGAATCCCTGGTATATGACAGCATGAAGGGCAGAAAGTCCGATGCTGTATTTGTTGAAGGAGAGAGCAGCAGAATAGGCAACATTGTTATCCCTCATTATATAATGGAAAGTATGAAAGCCGGGAAGCACATACTTGCAGTAGGAAGCCTCGACAAACGTGTGCAGAGGATTGTCGAAGAATATACCCAACATGAGGATTGCAAGACAGATATTAAGAATTCTCTTGAAAAGCTGGGACGACACATTTCAGCCAAGAGAATTGAGGAATATACAAAGAGCATTGAAGAAGATGATTACTGTGGAGTAGCAAGAGATCTTATGGTTAGATATTATGATCCAATGTACGAGAATGAGCAGAAAGAGTTTGAATATGAGCTGACTGTCAATACTGATAATATGGATGAAGCTTGCCTAGATATTGAAAAGTGGCTGAAAGATACAAGACCGGAGTGATAAACTCCGGTCTTATACTTTTACTTCACAGTTTCAATTGCCTTTTTAGCAAATTCCTGAGTCACTATTCTGTCATACTCTACTTTTTTATCCAGTTCGCCTGCAGATTGCATTACATTCTGCAGCAATTCAAAAGCTTCAGGAGAAGTAATCGGATTGTCGCAGAAAGCGCCAATTTCTTTATACCTGTTAACGACCGTGACTAGGATATCATCTTCAGTATCAGGGAAGAAGGACTTGATTTCCTTGGCTATTTCCTCTGCTGTATGGTTTTTGACCCAAAGCTGGCCTTTATAGCAAGCATTTGTGAACTTTTGAATCAGTTCAGGATTCTTATTGATAATGCTCTTAGATGTGAAATATGCTGTGTAAGCAATCAAGCCGGTTTCTTCTCCAATGGAGGATACAATTTTGCCTGCATTTTCTTTCTCAAGCATTGAGGCTGTGGGCTCGAATAAAGCAACATAATCTCCTGTTCCGCTCTTGAATGCACCTGCTGTAGCAGTGAACTGCAAATTTGTTATTATTTCAACATCCTTGCCTGGGATTATCCCATGCTTTTTTAGCACGTATTCAAGTGACATTTCCGGTACTCCCCCTGGCCTTCCGCCGATAATCACCTTTCCCTTTGTGTTCTCCCATTTGAATTCAGGCTCGTTGTTCCTTGCAACCAGGAAAGAACCATCCCGCTGGGTAAGCTGCGCAAATACTACTGCATAATCTTCCTTACCCTGATTATACACATAGATGCTGGCTTCCGGTCCGGCAAAGCCGATGTCGCATTGGCCTGAAAGCAATGCTGTCATTGTCTTATCTGCACCCTGACCTGTAGTGAGCTCTATTGCCAAGCCCTGCTCTTCAAAAAAGCCTTTATTGATTGCAACGTACTGTGGAGCATAGAAAATCGAGCGCACCACCTCATTCAGCCTGACTGTAGTAAGCTCCTTCTTGCTGCAGCCTGCAGACAGCATTACCACAGAGGATAACACAATAAGAGCAACAAGTATGAGCGATACGAGTTTTGTAAATTTTCTCACTAAATACCCCCCTAGCTTTAATTTGTTAAAGCATACGTCTATTAGTCCAGTCAGTGAAGCTATGCTTCACTGCTGACAGGCAACGCCTTGCCTGGAAGGGACATAGCTTTAATTTGCATGTTATTATTTTCATATTATGCGGAGCTTTATGTTTTGAGACAGTCCATTAAAGTTTTTCTTATTTGGTTGTGATAGCACAAAATGATTATATCTGGAATTATAATCCTATAAATGGTAATATATTAATATAATGTCAAAGTAATGAATTATGTAAAGGTAAATATTTAAGTTTGTTGTGGGGAATATATAAATAGACTGCAGAACAGAAATCAATTAATAACCACTGGGAATATCAATTTGGGAAGCCTAATTGAACGCACAAAAGTATTCCTATTGGGTATAATGCAAATTCAATAAGAATAAGGAAGTATTTTGCTAAATTTGAATGAACAATACAAGGATATTTAGCAAAATGTATAGTTCATTGATAAGGGACACCAGCTTACAAGAAGATGTTTTATAGAGAGGTGAGCTATGAATATTCCAAATGCGTTGACTATTATCAGGTTTTTATTGATTCCGGGGTTTGTTTATTACTTTTTTTCTCCAATTGAATATGGAGTTAGAATAGCTATAGTGATATTTGTAGTGGCAGGCTTGACCGACATTTTGGACGGCTTTATCGCACGCAAGTATAATCTTGTCACCAGGCTGGGGATAGTGCTTGACCCTCTTGCTGATAAGCTGATGCTGCTTACCGTTCTAATAAGTATAACACTGAAGAATCAAATACCCTTTTGGATAATTGTAGTTGTGGCAATTAAGGAAACTCTTCTGATACTGGGGGCAATTACGCTTTTTAATGATCATGATATAGTGGTTCCTGCCAACAGGTTCGGGAAGATATCCACAATCGCTTTCTATACTGCCATCCTGGCTATAGCCTTTGATTTACCATACAGCCAATTATTTCTTGACGGGTTTGTTCTATTGACGGTTGTGGCATTGGTGGTTTATGTAAACAACTACATAAATATAAGGCACCATCATAAGATGGACCTGATAAAAAAATAATATTGACAAATGTGCACAATTTTAATACTATATAATATAATTAGATGGCACGAGGCGATAGGCAATAGGCGATAGGATCAGCAGGACTACGAAGCACTGCAAGTACCCCATTGCCCATAGCCAATAGCCCATTGCCTAGATATGAAGCAATGAGGAAGAGGAGTAGACAGTAACCGCCTTATAGAGAGGAAAACTCACAGGCTGAAAGGTTTTCCAGGTATGGTGCTATCGAAGGTAGCTTCTGAGCTCCTGCTGCGAATAGAGTAGCAACAGGCGGGTCTGCCCGTTACAGTTCAAAGAGCCGGTGTTTGCCGGAAATAAGGTGGTACCGCGAAATATACCTTCGCCCTTAACATGGGCGAAGGTTTTTTATTTTTTGTTTAGCAAACTATATATTGAAGGAGTGAACGAATATGGATGAGTCAAAAAACATCGCAAAATCCTATGATCCAAAACAGGTAGAAGAGAGATTGTATGGAAACTGGTTGGAAAAGGGATACTTTACACCGGTAGTGGATAAAAACAAGGAACCCTATACTATAGTCATACCCCCGCCAAATATAACCGGTCAGCTTCACATGGGCCATGCCCTGGACAATACAATACAGGACATACTCATTAGATGGAGGAGGATGCAGGGCTATGTTACACTTTGGCTGCCCGGCACAGACCATGCAAGCATAGCTACAGAGGCCAAGATAGTTGAGGCTCTTGCGAAGGAAGGAAAAACTAAGTATGGACTTGGAAGAGATAAATTCCTTGAAAAGGCTTGGGAGTGGAAGGAAGAATATGGCGGAAGGATACTGAACCAGCTCAAAAAGCTTGGAAGCTCCTGTGACTGGACCAGAGAAAGGTTCACATTGGATGAAGGCTGCTCAAAGGCAGTTACGGAGGTTTTTATAAGGCTTTATGAAAAAGGCCTCATTTACAAGGGCGAGAGAATAATAAACTGGTGCCCTAATTGCAAAACTTCAATATCGGATATTGAAACCATATATGATACAGCACAAGGACATTTCTGGCACATCAAGTACCCGATAAAGGACAGTGATGAGTTTATTGAGATTGCAACCACCAGGCCGGAGACAATGCTGGGTGATACTGCAGTAGCGGTTAATCCTAATGATGACAGATACAAGCACCTGATTGGCAAAATGCTGATACTTCCATTGATGAACAAGGAAATACCTGTAATAGCAGATGATTATGTTGATAAGGAGTTCGGGACAGGAGCAGTTAAGATAACACCGGCCCATGACCCTAATGACTTTGAAGTAGGTATGAGGCACAACCTGCCAATGCCAAGGGTTATGAATGATGATGGCACAATAAACGGCCTTGGCGGCAAGTACAAGGGTCTGGACAGATACGAAGCAAGAGAGCAGATAATCAAAGACCTGGAAGAACAGGGACTATTGGTGAAGACAAAAGAGCATGAGCACAATGTAGGCCACTGCCAGAGATGCAACACAACAATAGAGCCGATACTTTCCAAGCAGTGGTTTGTAAAGATGAAGCCCCTGGCAGAGCCTGCTTTAGAGGTTGTAAGGGATGGCAGGGTCAAGTTCGTGCCTGATAGATTCTCAAAGACTTATTATAACTGGATGGAGAACATTCAGGACTGGTGCATCTCAAGACAGCTGTGGTGGGGTCATAGGATACCTGCATATTACTGCCAGGACTGCGGAGAGATAATTGTTTCAATGACGACACCGAATACCTGTGGAAAGTGCGGTGGAAGTCTGAAGCAGGATGAGGATACTTTGGATACATGGTTCAGTTCTGCATTGTGGCCTTTCTCAACACTGGGATGGCCTGACAAGACTGAGGATTTGGAATACTTCTATCCCACAAGCGTTTTGGTTACAGGATATGACATCATATTCTTCTGGGTAGCAAGAATGATTTTCTCAGCTATGGAGAACATGCAGCAGGAGCCCTTCAAGCATGTTTTCATACACGGTATAATAAGGGACTCTGAGGGCAGAAAAATGAGCAAATCCCTCGGTAATGGAATAGATCCCCTTGATGTAATTGATAAATACGGCGCTGATGCTTTAAGATTCAACCTTATATCCGGAAACTCTCCGGGGAATGATATGAGATTCTTCTGGGAAAAGGTAGAGGCTTACAGCAACTTTGCAAATAAGATATGGAACGCTTCGAGGTTCGTTCTCATGAATCTGGACTTTGAAAAGGTACAGAAGGCGGATAGGACGAAATATGCAGCAAGCCTGACCACTGCAGACAAGTGGGTAATAAGCAGGTTCAACACCGTTGTAAAAGAAGTTACCGAAAACATGGAGAAATTCGAGCTGGGTATTGCAGCGCAGAAGCTATATGACTTCATGTGGTCAGAATTCTGTGACTGGTACATCGAGCTTGTAAAGCCAAGGCTTTATGGTGAGGATGAGGATACAAAGCTTATAGCGCAAGTGACCCTGTGCGACATATTAGAGGGTACAATGCAGCTGCTGCATCCGTTCATGCCGTTCATCACTGAGGAAATATACCAGCATCTGCCCTCTGAATTTGAATCAATAATGATTTCAAAATGGCCGGCATACGATGAAAAGGCATATCAGCCAGAGGAAGAGAAAAAGATGGAAACGGTTATGGAGGCTATAAAGTCTATAAGAAACATCAGAGCCGAAATGAATGTTGTTCCATCAAGAAAAGCCAAGGTTATGATAGTTACCGGCAAAAAAGATGTGAAGGCAGCCATGGAGGATGGCAAGATGTACTTTGAAAGACTTGCATCTGCTTCAGAGGTTGCAGTTCTTTCAGAAAAGGTCGGCATACCTGAGGGTGCAGTATCAGTACTTATGAATGGTGCTGAGATATACTTGCCCCTTGAGGATTTGGTAGACTTCGAAAAAGAGCTTGAAAGACTTAACAAGGAAAAGGATAATCTGGAGAATGAACTGCAGAGAGTCAAAGGAAAGCTCGGAAACCAAGGCTTTGTTGGGAAGGCTCCTCAGAGTGTAATAGAAGAAGAGAAGGCCAAGGAGAAGAAATATCAGGATATGCTGGAAAAGGTACTTGAAAGGATAAATTCGCTTAAAAAGTGATGGGGCGAGGTAAAAGACATGAATTATAATGAAGTAGTCAGTTTAATAGAAACCACCATGAAATTCGGATGCAGACCCGGACTTGAGAGAACGGCGAAGCTTCTGGATTTCCTGGGGAACCCCCATGAAAGGCTTAAGCTTATACACGTTGCAGGCACTAACGGCAAGGGCTCAACCACTGCAATGATAGCCAATGTATTAAGCAGTGCAGGATATAGCACCGGGATGTATACATCACCGCATCTTTACAGGAATACTGAGAGGATGACAATAGACGGTAAAGAGATTACAAAAGAGGACTTTGTCAAGTATGCCCTGGAAGTCATGGATATGGTGAAGCACATGAGGGAAAAGGGACTTGAGGAGCCTACACAGTTTGAAATGTATACTGCCATGGCATTCCTTTATTTTGAGCGCAAGAAGGTTGATTTTGCTGTAATAGAGGTAGGGCTTGGGGGAAGGTATGACGCCACAAATGTAATAGACCCTACACTCGCAGTGATAACCTCCATAAGCTATGACCACATGGACATACTCGGAGAAACTATAGAAAAGATAGCTTATGAGAAGGCAGGCATTATAAAGGAAGGCTCCACTGTGATAATGTATCCGCAGCTATTTCCCGAAGTGACCGACCTTATGGAAGAGGTGAGCCAAGAGAAAAAGGCGACCTTGGTAAAGGCTGATAGGAATTCGGTGATGCTTAAGGATTACAGCACGGGTGGACAGATAATTGATTTCAAATATAGGGGCTATGATATACATGACATGAAGCTGCCGCTTATCGGAGACCACCAGTTGAACAATGCAGCTGTTGCCCTTGCTGCTATAGCAGAGCTTAATGGTATGGGGTATGCTATAGAAGGGTCAGCTGTGAGAACGGGCATTGAGACTGTCAAATGGCCCTGCCGTTTGAGCATAGTGAGCACTGAGCCTTTGATTCTAATTGACGGAGCCCACAATGAAGATGGGATAAACTCTCTGCAGGCTGCGCTTTCAAAGTACTTCAGCAGCAGAAAAATAATATTTGTAATAGGTATGCTGAAGGATAAGGATTACGGATATGCAATTAGAAAGCTTATGCCGATGGCTCACCATACAGTAGCCACAGAACCGCTTAGCGAAAGGTCGCTGACCGCTGATGCAATGGCTGAAGCTGTGAAGCCTTACTGCAGCAGCGTAAGCTCGGAGCCGAATATAATAAAGGCCATTGAGAAGGCAAAGGAGCTGTATGACAAGGGCAGCATGATATGCATCTGCGGTTCGTTATATCTTGCAGGCAGTGCGTATGAATATCTGGTACGAGGTTCGGGGTTCGAGGCTCGAGGTACGGGGAGATAGGCGCAGGTGTGCTGACAATAAAAATTAATGGTATGTATATAGGCAGTTTGCCCAGTATACATACCATTTTTTCATACGTTAAATCTGAAATTGATTATATCACCGTCCTGTACGATATAATCTTTGCCTTCCAGACGGTAAAGACCCTTTTCCTTAGCCTTTGCCATGTGACCTAGTTCTTCTATATCCTTGAATTTCAATACTTCGGCTCTTATGAAGCCTCTTTCTATATCGGAGTGGATTTTACCTGCGGCTTTTCTGGCATCAGTACCTTTTCTTATTGTCCAGGCTCTGACCTCATCCTCACCTGCAGTAAGGAAGGAAATCAATCCCTGAAAATTATAAGTGGTGTTTGCCAGAGTGTCTATGCCGGATCTTTTAATACCCAGCTCCTCCATGAATATCAGCCTGTCTTCCTCTTCAAGCTCACTGATTTCCATTTCTGCTTTGGCACATACCTCTATAACAGGTACATTTCTTTCAGCGGCATACTTCTGAATCTCTTCCTTCTGTGGATAGCTGTCTGATTTAAGTGAGCTCTCATCCACGTTAATAACCAGTATCATTGGTTTTTCTGATAGGAAGCTGAAGGTTTTCAAAAGCTCTCTCTCTTCTTCCGTCAGTTTGATCTGGTGTATCAGAAGCCCATTCTCAAGGCCTTCCTTACACTTTTTAATTACCTCAAGCTCTGCGAGGTTTTCTTTAGTAACCTTCTTACTGCTCTTTATTCTTTCTATCCTATTGTCTATTATACCCAGGTCGGCGAAAAGCAGCTCGAGGTTGACTGTCTCGATGTCACGCACAGGGTCTATGGAACCATCCACATGCTGCACGTCAGGGTTCTCAAAAGCCCTGATAATATGTACAAGAGTATCAACCTTCCTTATATCCTCAAGGAATTGGTTTCCTACTCCTTTTCCGGCACTGGCTCCGCTGACCAGCCCTGGAACGTCAGTAAAATCAATCAAGGCATAAGTTATCTTTTTTGGTTTGTAAAGCTTGGAGAGAAAATCGATTCTGCGGTCGGGAACCTTTGCAGAGCCTATGTTTGAAGCTACCTTTCCCGAAGAAAAGTTTGATATCTCTGCGTGGGCGTGGGTAAGCAAATTAAAAAACGTTGTTTTACCAACAAGGGGCAGACCAACCAGACCAATTTTCATGAGTATTACCTCCTTTATATTAATTTATTAGAGAGCTTATAAGTTGACTGTATATCTTTTCAGAGGAGCTTTTCCACTTTTCGCAGACTTGTTTAGCCTGTTTTGCTGATACTACGCTAAGCTTGAGATCTATTAGTACAAGCTCTTTTTCTATTACCTTCAGGCTTACGATGTATTCCTTTTCGCTTACTTTGCTATATTCTGCAATCACCTGTGATTCTTTCTTCAGGCTGTCTTTGTTCTTAGCTATATAATTGTCTATTATGCCGGAGGTATTTTTTGAAATCCTTTGCCAGAAAACCTCTACAGCATTATTGCCGCTTTCGGTAGTGGCAAAGCATTGCTTTTTCTGGTGCAATACCTGCTTTATCATATGGGAATCTTCCAGCTCGGAGATACACTGCTGGAAAGTAAAAAAGTCTATAAGGTTGTTCTCCAATACAGCATTTGTAATCTGGGTTTTGGTAAGTGGGATGTCCATTTTGCTTAGAAGGTACAATATCATCAGCTTTTTATCAGCAAGAATTCCGCTTTCAAGAATCATAAATTCATCTCCAATATGTTTTGCAAAAAACATTTTTTTTCCAATCAGATTTCGCACAAACTAGCCTTTCATTGCTAGAATATCCTAATTATAGCACAGTTGATTTTAGTTAAGCAAAAACAAAAATCAGACATATCAAGTCTGATTTTTGTTTTCTTCTTAATCTATATTTGATTATTTGCCTTCAAGCTGTTGTTCTGCCTGGGTGATTAACTTCTTTACCATGTTTCCTCCGACCCTTCCGCAGTCCTTTGACGATAGATTTCCCCAGTAGTCCTCGGAGCCTTGGTGTACCGGCAAATTTAATTCTGAAGCTATTTCATACTTCATATTATCAAGAGCCTTGTGAGCTGTGGGTACCTTTAGACCTTTATTATACCTTCCACTTCCTGCAGCCATTTTAAAACCCTCCTTATATATCACATATTATAATTTAAATTTGTTTTTATGAAGCTCTATATTTTGATATTTTAAGCCTCATTTCCCTGCTGCATTATTAATTTAACCTTTTTGCGAATAAAATATGTTAGAACATTATGTTTTTATGAATAATATTATAGATTGATGCATATAATTATAGTTTCAGGAAATAAAATATTCATATGGTTATATAAATCACTCATAGAAGATTAGGTATGATAGATGTGATTTATAACATCAATGAAAATGTTTCGCATTATTGAACTATTATGTAATTGATTTAGTGCGAAACATATAAGAAAAGAAAAAATGAAATTTTAAAGGGCAAGTAATAATAATGCTTGCCCTCAGTTCTGCTCTATATTATGTCATTTTTCTTTTTATCGGTATTTTTCTTCCCTTGTTGGTACCATTTCTGTGGATGCCCTGCTGCTGTTGTTTCTGTGATGTTGCTTCTCTGTGGAAGTGTCTCTCTTGCGGCAATATCAACTCCCGTGAGAATTCTACCATATGTCCTTGAATATTCGTAAAACTGCTGCGTCTATTCGACATATATTCACCTCCAGTACTTTTTGCAGAAAGCAATATAAATCAAAGTACTATATGTTTCGCACTAATTCATTATATAATAGTTCAATAGTGCGAAACATTTTCATTGATGTTATAAATCGCATCTATTCAATGTAATATTCATAGTACGATTTATATATATTATTTTGCCCTGAAATAAAATTTGAAATCCAGGAATTTAAGCTGAATAATTACATGATATGAATAATTTACTTTTTTCCTTTAAATCGGATATTGTCGAAAGGACTAAGGATTTCTGATATAATCAATTTAGAACACATTGAAAGGAGCAGGATATGAAACAATTGAAGCAGGTATTTATACTTTTTGTCGCACTAGTTATAGCACTTAGTTTTGTTGGCTGTGCACCCCAGAAGGTGGGAGAGAACCCACAAAATCCGGAGCAAACCCAGCCGAAACCTGTGGAATCCGATAAAGAGCCCCAGAATAACAGACCCAGTCAGAATAATAATGAAGACAAAGTCGATGAAATTGATTTGAAAAAAATTAAAGCAAATGAAAATGGTCAGGTTATGATACTTATGTATCATGGCATTAGTGATAAAGAAGCTGAATGGGTAAGAACGGCAGATAACTTCAGGAAAGACCTGAAGACGCTGTATGACAAGGGATATAGGCTCATAAGCCTTAAAGACTATGTTGAGAACAATATTAAGGTTGAGGCTGGGTACACACCATTTGTTATGACCTTTGACGACGGACTGCTAAACAGCTTTAATATAATAGTAGAAAACGGGGAGAAAAAAATCGACCCCAACTGCGCAGTAGGAATCATTGAGGAATTTAAAAAGGAACATCCTGATTTTGGCAGCGGCGGCAGCTTCTTTGTTTATTATCCGCTTCCCTTCAGACAGAAGGAGCTTATAAAAGAAAAGTATGAGTTCCTCAAACAGAAGGGCTATGATATAGGAAACCATTCATATACACATGAGAACCTCGGAAGCCTTAGCATTGAGGATGTTCAGAAGGCTTTGGGAAAGAATGTGAAGCTCACTCAGGAATACTTGCCGGGATATGATGTTTATGGCCTTGCACTTCCATATGGCATCGGACCCAAGGGGGATAATTACAAATATGCAGCTCAGGGTGAGTACGACGGAGTGAAATACAACCATAGGGCAGTGCTAAAAGTAGGAAGCAATCCTGCACCATCACCTGTAAGCGTGAAGTTTGACCCGATAAGGCTTCCAAGAATAAGAGCCAGTGAAATGAATACAGCCGGCACAGGAATTTATGATTGGCTCCAACAGTTCGAAAAGAAACCGGAAAAGCGTTATATAAGCGATGGAAACCCAGACACAGTAGCAATACCGGAAAGCGAAAAGGCAAATGTGGATCAGAACAAGCTTAATGGGAAAGAATTAATAATATATAATTAAAAATGGAGTAAAGGGGATTAGTTGAAAAAGCTAATCCCCTTTGTACAGGCAGTTATCTAATCCTGCATATCTCTTACAGCTTTCATATAAGTCTTGATTTTTGAAACGAAGTACATATGCTCTCTCATGAAGTGATCAGGAATAATAGGTGATAATGTGCCATTCCCCAATACTTTACACTGGGCACGGAGTGCTTTGAACTTTTCAAGAAATACGGTGAAGTTCTCCAGCCACTCCACAGTCTCTTCAGCCAACAGCAGCAATGCTCCATCACATAAGTCAACCCTATCAAGCATCATTTCAAGCTCTAAGGCTTTTATAAGCAGTTTGTCGAATTTTTCCTTGAACATTTGTACCTCTGCAGTTATCAGGGTTTCAGCCGGGTCAAGGAAGGACATTAGTCCGGCAGCATGCCCTGAACCGTCTGCCAGCCATATCTTTATGCGGCTTACCAGCTCAACAGGAGTATCAATAATGGCTTCCTCCGGCATCATAAGCAGATGTCTGAATTCCATCGCTTCATTAATTTGATGATTAATAAGGGTCGGCGGAAAGTTCATTTGGATTCTGCACAGCAGCAGACACCGTAGGATGCCCTTCTTATACTCTATGAAGGATTCCAAGGCATTTAAAAGCTCCGATAGCATTTCTTCTCCAAGGTTTTTACAATTCTCAAACTTTTTTATTGCATTTTGGAAAAAGCTCTTGTAATACATTGATGTCTGCACATAACTTGTTTCTTTTGCAGTGAAGGAATTTGCCTGGAACATGGCATGATCTCTCATTATACCGGACCAGAATACTATATCTTTTCTCAACTCTGACATTAGAACGACCTCCTAATTATATAAACGCTATAACATTATATTAATAAAACAGCAATTTAAAGCATGACCGCTGTAAAGAAAACGTAAGAACCCTAACTTGTCACGATTAATAACATAAATAATAAATCCCAAATCACATTCAGTGATTTGGGATTTATTATGTCTATTGGAAACTCAACCGCTCAAGAAATAACCTTCCAAATAGTATGCTCTCTATGATTGTATCCTTGAAATAGGGGCTGGCCATATCACAGCTGCTTCCCGGCTTTTGAAGGAAGTACAGCTCTTCGCTTTCTCCTGTGACCTCTGCATAAAGCTTGCCGTTCTCATACAGCTTATCGCCAATACTGAGCTTTAAATCACCGAAGCCAATCTGTTCAAACATTTTCTCACTGGAATCGCTTCTTCTTTTTCTTCTCATATCATTCACCCGAAATTGCAGTAATTGTTCTCTCACTATATTATTTCGACATTTATATTATCAAATTTAACAGTAATTTGCAAATCAAGTAATAAAAATGTATGTTTATCGGATATTTATTGACAGAAAATAACATAATTTATATAATTTACATTACCGAACATCAAAAATAGGAAAATATACCAAAATAAAACAAAAATAGAAACAAGTGTAATTAGGATTACGATTAACAAGCATATGCGGGGGATATTTATGAGATTGCTATCAGCAATTAACTATGAGGATATTGAAGAATATTTAAATTATTTACCTGGCATAGCGGCAGTAGATATAGTAAAGGATAAAAAGTCACTGATTGATGCAGCAGGCTCATTTCAATATGACTTGGTAATTCTTTCAAGAGAGCTCACTGGCAGCGAAGAAATGGAGCACTTGGTAGAAATACTTTCGTCAGGTGAATTTAAAACCCTGAGGGTTTTATTCATATACGGGGAGTATGACAGTATTTGTGATGATTTTATCAGGCTGTTGATTAGCCTTGGAATATATGATTTCTATGTAGGGGACGAAATAACATCCAGAGATATTGAAAGACTCATATTCAGACCTGCCGGCAGGGAAACGGCCTTCGGTTATCTTCAGAGCCATTTTGATAATGAACGGTATTTTAATTATAAGGATCATAGTGTTAAACAAAGAGGTTCTTTTTTTAATGGCGGACTGCTGTTCAATTCTGGCCCTAAGACATTACTAAAGACTAATAACTATAAGAGGGCCAATGTTGAGAAGCTAATCATTTCTATAGTATCAAATCAGGCCACGGGTAAATCCCATACGGCTTGGAATCTGGGCTATTGCCTTTCCAAACGCGGATATGCCACAAGTCTTCTCAATATAGACAGGGGCTATTCGGCTAATCTTTTTTTCGATGTTGATGACATTTATTATGATCTGCTTGATTTCACACTGCAAAACAATATGCATAAGGATATATTAGATAATTGCTGCAAGAGGAAAAACCTAAGCATTATAACCGGAAAGCTCGGTGATGAAAAGGAAATTGGCGGAGATGATTTCACTAAGCTTCTATATAACATTCGTACAAAATCAGACGTTACAATTGTTGATACGAGGACGGGCTTATCGTCTTTGACAAGACTCTCAATAAAAAGCTCCATATATGATTTGTTGATTTTTGACTGTGATATTATGCACTACCATATGAACATGAACATGCTGGAAGATCTAAAGGATGATTTTATACCGGAAAAGACGATTGCAGTCATCAACAACACAAATGTAAAATCTTCTAGTCATAAATTCATTTACAATGAGCTAATAAGCTCCGGCATACCTTTTAAAGATATAGCTTTCATAAGCAGCTGTGGTTATCTAGGCTGGGAAGTGATGCACACAGGGCTTGCACCATATCAGGCAGCAGGAGAAGAATACAAGGAGTTTGCAAGAGATATGGACAGCCTCATGGAAAAGCTCTGCACAAGGCAGAATAGGAACGGATTTTTAACAGGTATTTTTGAAAGGTAAGAGGGTGTGTTTAGTGGCATATAATAAGAAAATCAGGGCTTACGCAATAAAGAGAGGAGCATTCATAACAATAAGCTTACTATGTGCAGTGTTTATCCTTTCCGGTGGGTATATACTCTATAGGGATGTAATGTCCGAAGAAGCCGCAAATCCTTCAAGTGACAGAAGTAATACAACCCAAAGCAGTACCATTGTAATTGCTCGGGCAAAGCTCAGTATGAGACAAGGTGAGCTAATAGATGTAAGCAAGGCAGAGCTGGTAGAAGTACCTGCTGAACTGGCTCCCAAGGGGGCTATTACAAGCTTTTCAAAGCTGAACAATAGGAGACTTAAACGAGAGGTATCAGAGAGAGAGTTCCTGAATGTTCTGGACTTGATGACTGAAAGCTCATCATATGAGGAGGGGGATAGGTTAACAGAGCATAACTTCGCAGAAGGGGCCATACCTGCTGCTGCTACAGAGGGTAGTGCTATAGATATAAAGCTTTTTATAAAAGGCGAAGAGGATCCTGTGGTAATTTCCAAGGCTGTGGTGGTTTCGCGAAGTGCTAATCTATTGTCTTTTTATATGAATCAGACGGAACAGGAATTTCTCAAGGAAGCGGCTACGGAAGGAATACTCTTGGGAGTACAGTATATTGATGCCTCACAAATAGCAAGTGAGGTCACCTATATTCCATTATATGATAAGAGCAAATTGAAGTAATTACGGCATAATTAGATTTGCTAGTTTGAAATAATAATAAGTTCTGATTTCAAAATTTCCTGGAGGAGTTGATTAAATGCGTGGTGCTAAAGGAAAGCTTATATGCATCTGGTCTCCGGTGCTGCATGGTGAGGGGTGCTCCACCATAGCCTGCTCATTAGGCTTTGGCATGCAGTACTTTTCTGGTAAGAAGGTGCTTATTGTAAATAAGAGCAATTCTACCAGCCACATGGAAAAATTTGTGGAGAAGGATATTGAGATAAAATACTCATTGGACAACTTGAAAATATTCAATTCGGGAATAAAGACAGAGCATATTTTAACCTATGCCACACAGGTGAATGCAGGCTTGTACATGATTGCCGGTTCCAGGTTTAACAAGGAAATTACCAGGGAGAATAATGATTTTGACAGGCTCTTCATAGAAAGATGCCTGGAGGGCTTCGATATTGTGATAGCTGATATGGATACAGGAGTCAGGCAAGAAAACAAGCTTTACCTGGACCGTGCTGATAATATCATTGCAGTTTTTACTCCTAATGAAATTGTAATGGATGAACTGCATCAATATCCCGGAATGCGCGGAGTTCTTGATTATTTTACCAATGAAAAGACAGTCGGTATAATAAATAAGCTTTATGACGGCTGGGAGACCAGCAAGGTAATTGGAAAATTCAAGAGCAAATATTCATTATCCAAAGCCTTTGGATTGAACTACGATGGCGATGTATTAAACTCTTGCTGTACAGATAAGGACTTCTATTCTTTTCTTGTGAAGAGGATAAAGAAGGAAAAAAATGGGTATGTGAGGCAATTGGCTGACATTTGTGACTTCTTGGACGATGAGCTATATATGGAAAAGAATACTATGGATAGCATAAAAAATGGGAGCCTATTCAAAAGACTTCTTCGAAGCAGCCTATTCTAACTGGAGGTGGAGAGATGGATTTAAAGAAGCAGCTGATTATTGATTCGCTGCATCTGCATATTGAAAAGTATATCAATAATTTCATTAATTCAGATCCAGCTGACGAACAGGAGAGAAAAATAGTATCAATGCTAAGAGAATACAAGGAAAAGTCAACATCCGGGCTGCCGGAGGCCAGGGATATTATAAAGTCTCATATAAAGAACTGTATTCTCACAGGATTTGATATATACCTGGAGAGCCAGAGCGGTGAACTGGAGGATATATGCATATCCGAGAGAATCAGCGTCGAAGAGGCAAACGGACTTATAGACAATATTATGCCTTTTAATGATCCGATAAACCTTACCGTAAGGGAAAAATTCGAAATTATACTCTATAAGAACAGTATAACGGAAAGCAATGGTAGAGATGGAGCATTTAAGAACCTACTGACTAAATATGCCTGCTGCAGTAAAACAAGAGAGTCTGAGGGCTACGAAAGCCTTAGATATGAATATAGTGGAGATGATATCGAGTATATATACAATTGTGAGAACTATATGCTTTCTTTTACAGATAAGATAGAAATCATCACCCAGAGATTATATGAGGAAATCTTCGGCCTCAAACACATAGATATGTTGGCGTATTCTGATATAAACGAAGTTGGTTTTTCTAATAATGGTAAATATATATACTGCTGGTGTGGCAACAAGATATGGCTAAGCTTTCTTCAGATAAGTGAAAGTGAGGCAAGGGTAATACAGGATAGAGCTATAAGCTTTGAGAAGCACTGTCCTCAGCTGGATGTAAGCCACCCTGAAATATTGTGTCACAGAGGGGACGGGGCAAGGATCACGGTTACCCAGAGGCCTTATTTTTCGGCTCGTAATCTATGTATAAGAGTTTTCAATCAAAAGAATGCAGACTTCAAAGACTTGATAACCATGGATAAGCTTAGAAAGCTCATTATTGCTCTGGTCAAATCAGGAGAAAGCATATGTCTCCAGGGAGGACTTGGTACAGGCAAGACCACGACTATGAACGTGATGTATGAGTTGCTGGATGATTTTTTGCATATTGGCACTGTGGAGGACTATTTTGAGCAGCATGTCATGGAAAAATATCCGTTAAAGAGAATTGTCGAGGGACAAGCCATAAGCGACAAGGACCTTCTGGATGTGGTCAAGACTTTACTCCGTATGTCAGTAGATGTGGCCAATATCGGAGAGGTCAGGGATGGGAAAGCATTATTTGCATTTATCCAGCTAGTGCAGTCAGTTTCAGTCGCAGCTTGGTTCACAACCCATATAACTAATCCCGAGACTACAGTGCCGCGCTTAAAAAATATGCTTATCGGAACCGGTAGGTACTTTTCGGAGCAGAGTGCTGTAATGGATATAATCCATTACATAAATATGATTTTTCAGCATGAGATAATTGATGGTCGGATACTGATAACTAAAGTAGTGGAAATCGTGCCATTGGTGGCGTCATCAAGTGATTATGATTATAGTATGAAAGCTGATAATGAGCTGTTGCAGAAGCTGTACTATATACAGCAGATACAACGTAATCCATATAATATGTTCAGATTAAATACTATTATGCAGAGGTCGGAGGGAGAGGCAAAATTTATCAATTATCCCTCTGAAAGAATGATAGGAAAGGCAAGAAAAAGCATAGACTCATGGAAGTATGTGAAGAATCTCATCAGCTTGATAGAGCAGGATACAGGCAAGGACATACCTGAATATGCAAGGGGGTGATCAATATTATTTGGAATTTACGTAATAGAGCGAATTTCAGCAGCTATAACAGACAAGGACTTTCCCACAGCTTGCTTTTTACGTTTAATAAACGGCTGACTCTTATAAACCAGAAGGCACCCACGCAGAATTTTGGGACAAGCTTGATGCTGCTATCCGCACTGACAACGCTGGGAGTATTATACTTTCTATTCGCATATAACACCTTTAGAGGTCTTTGGTACCATAAGGTGCTGTGTCTTCTCTCTACATTGATATTCGCTTATATTTGCGAGCAATCATATTTTGAAATATATGAAAAAAGGATTAAGAAAGACCTTCCTAATACCTTAAAGAAGCTCACTCATTACTATAATCACTACAAAGGCAATATAATGCCTGCACTTGAGGATACAATTTCTCGATGTCCCAAAAGTAATAGAATTTATGTCCTGAGAATCAAAGAAGCCCTGCTTAAGGCTGATTATGAAAGGCATATAGAAGAACTAGAGCACCGAATGCCTACTATCTGGCTGAAGATGCTATGTCGGCTTATTCTGTTCGCAAAGGAAAATGGGGGGGCAGTTCCCAATAATAATGACAGGACTCTTAAGGTCGACGTGATTTCCAGCAATCTGAAGAGACTGACCAACATAGTGACTTTTCTTAATATTGAGCAGGGGTACAATGATGCTGAGCTATTGGGAATGCAGATTTTTGTTTTCTTTGCCCCCTTTCTGATTATACCTATGACCAGATGGTACAATACAAGTCTGCTTATTGACCTTAATATGGGCGATATATATGGAAGTATTCAAGCACAAAGCCTGATTGCAATCATGCTGTTTATTAGCGATCTGGGAGCCCTTTTCATACATTGGATGAGGAAGCTGCAAAACTAAGAGATAAGCCAAGAGGAGTTGAGTAGTATAGAATATTTCATATTAATTCAAGCCTTTGCACTTACTCTGCTGATTATAGCAATAATTGTGTTTGCCCATCAATATTACAGATATCAGAAAATAAAGAAGCTATATAGGGCGGATTATGCAAAGACTAGTTATCTAAAGAGCATTAGCAGGCTGCTTCCCCTTATGCCGGGATATAAGAGCAAGAGGTATAGAAACACCGAAGGACTGATAATTGATTCGGGACTTAGGATTTCTGTTGAAGGCTTTTATTTAACCAAGACAGTGTTATTTATAATGGGTTTTGCATTTTTCATAAGCATACAAACTACAAATACCTTTATGCTATATGATGGTATAATAAACGATTTAAACATAGAAAAGACCTTGATAGATATAGCAGTCAAGTCGGATACTGAGGCTTTGAAGCTTGAAAATGAGATATTCAGCTATATAAACACCTGCCTGCCTTGGGAGAAAGTCACTCTTAAAGAACTAAACAACAAACAGAATTCCCAGATGTACGTAGAATATCTGGAGGCTCAGATAAGCAATAAATGGACTGATCTGGAAGAGAATGCCGGTGATACAGCTAAAAGGATGTACAAGAAGCTTATAAGGATAAGGACAATAGAAACGGACTACACTAGATATTTTACAGCCATATTGGCGGCTATAATCTTATATTTTATGCCAAATATTATTGGGAATATAAAGCTGAAGCTTATCGAGGACAAAAGGGATTGGGAGATATTGAACTACATATATGTTTTTTCAATATTTGGGAGAATGCCTCCCTTTAAGATTAAAAACGTTCTCTCAAATATTCTGGCAGTAGCGGATATTTATAAACTGATTATAAACGAAGCATTGAACAACATAAAAAGCGGCAAGGGGGAAGCAGCTTTCGACAGCCTGCTGCAGAGAGTGGAAAATCAGGAGCTTTATGAGCTTTTGGAGGCTATGCGGCTTTCTATGAACACAGGGCTTTTGAATATGGTGGACAACATTGATGAAATGGCACTGAACCAGCTAAAATGGCTGGAGATTAAAAGTATAAAAAGAAGAAAGTCAAAGCAGGTAATCGCCATGGTACCGGTAGTATTGGTAATGCTTATGGCAGTAGTGTATTTCTCATATAGCCTGTCGACACTTTCAAACCCCATGAATTTTATAAAATAGGTAATGAAAGGGAGTATGAATTATGGAGAAGTTTTGGGCGGCAATACTTATATTCGCGATTGTTGCAGCAGCAGGACTCATGTATGTTAATCAGGTATATAACCCGCAGAAGGACTCGCAAATAGCAATGGCTGATATGGCCAATCAAACTCTATCTGCAGTCAAGTCAGAAATGGGAAATGATATTAGCCGCACATTTGTTGATGCGGAAGATGTGATAGCTACTGTAAAAGATTACTGTGAACCAGGAAATACTGTAAGCATTTGGGTTGACGAAATAAAATATTTGGAGAGCACTAATAACATTGAGGGAAATGTCGATTCTTCTAAAGGTTATGTAAAAACAATAACAAGGGTGGACGGGAAAATTGACGAGATCAGATTTTTAGAAATATAGGAAGTAACTAGTCAGTCTAGGATTTTATATAATTAAAAGGAGCTTTGGTTATGGAAAAGTTTTGGGCATCACTCTTAGTAATACCCATATTTATGTGGTATTCCTTCCATGCTGTACTGGATAGGGACTTCAAAATCAGACAGCAAGCAGTTGAGAATATTGTATATCAATATACTCAGGTAGCCGCAAAAAAGGGCACCTTATATAACTCTGTTTATAACGAGATGGAGGGTAAGCTTTCTAAGTTTGGAGTTTTTGATATTAATGTTTCTGCTGAGAAATTTACTGGAACCAGTGATATCCCCGAGATTATTACTAATACAGAGGTCATTGATAAAGACATACGAACCGAGGGTTACGATATCATCAACATCTATGTTGAAAGCCAAAATGAGCACCCCTTGGGAAGACTTTATGAGGTCACCCCTTTTGGGACGAAATCGGGTGCAGAGGCTGATATCAGATATTTTGCTAAAGCATCAGTTTATATTCAATGATTTGAGAACACAGGAAGTGGCATTATGAAATCGTTTTTTTGGAGCCTTATTTTTATATTCTGTACTTGGAGTTTATTCTTTATTGGAAAAGGAGTAGACAACATAGACATAATGTCCGAACGGTACAAGCGGGCTCTGGATGCAGGAGCTAATGCAGCTTCCAGCTATAGAGCATACAATACGGAAGATATGCTTTATAACCAGGGTACAGGCTATGGGATGGGGCTTGAGGACAGTAATAATGTGCCAATTGATAGGGAAGAGGCTGTTAAATGGTTTTACAGGCTGTTCTTTAGAAATCTAAGTATCAGCGATTATGATAAGCAGAATGAGCTGAAGCATTATATACCGATGAAAGCTATAATCTGCTATGACAAGCTTATGATTGCCGATGCTGATGACAATTGGTATTCCTATGATCCAGCTGGAGTGAAGGAATATGTCATCCAATACAGGGGAAAGAGCTACAAGTTTACCTTATCCGACCAGATTTATGATATTGAAAGCAGTGTATGGGTGATGGCGGGAGATATTGGACTTGAGACAAATGATAGAAAAGCGTTGCTTACTCAATATATAATGGGCGAGCTAAACAGCTTTCTAGATAATAGGGCTAATAAAGAAAGTGGTAATTGCTATAAAATAGTTTTTTCCTTGGATGATGCACTTGATGATAAGCTAAGCGGAATAAATGGCGTTAATTTTTTAGTATTCTGTGAGGGAATACCAATTCCGACCTTGAATCCTTTCAAGAGAGAACGGTTCTATGCTTACGGAATAGGGGGAAGCGAGATTGCAAAGGAAACAATGTAGATAATTGGCGGAAGATTATTCCTATCACTAAAGCTCATAATTTCGATTCAAAGCATACATAAATGGCTGCTGTTAATGGACATAATATGCTTGTTAAATCTTGTAAAGATATGAAAAGGAGTGTTTTAGTGATGGATAAGACAGGTGCTGTATATACTACGCCTGAAGACCTTAGGGCAGCAACGAATAATGCTAACAATTTCAAAGGTAGTTTTAATCTGGATAAGTCAGGGTTCAATCCCAAGATGCCAGGACATGTGACAAACCATAATATGATTCTCCGTCAGGAGCCCAGGACAGTAAAGAAAGAGGGGGCAGGAATAAGTCTGCCATATGAAGTGCGCAATGAAATGGCACTTATGCTTGATGACCACCAGTGTGCGCTTACTATAGCTTTGCACCAGTACAACAAGCATCATTGGCTGAGTGAAGGTACTGAATCGTTTTTGAGCTTGCATGAGCTCTTAAATGAACACATAGAATTTACAAAAAAGCATATAGATGAAGTGGGTGAAAGAATAACGAGGTTGGGTGGTGTACCGACTGCGCATCCGGTTACTCAACATGAGCTTTCGTATATTAAGCATGAGGTTGAAGGTCGTTACAGCATGAGGGATTTCCTAAGAAATGACCTGGAACACGAGCTTGTGATACAGCAGATGATGAGGCAGCAGATAGAGCGCGCCCATCAACTGAAGGATTTTGGAACAGTAGAGACTCTTGAAGAGGTAGTGAAAGACAGGGAAGACTTGGGCTATCACCTCTACAGCGTATTGGAGGATGACTCCCTATTCAGGGGAATGGCACATCTGGTAAATGAATACAACAAAGCTGGGGATGGCAGAGTTGAATCCAATAACAAGCTTCAGTAAACGAAAATATAATTTCACAAAAAACACAGCTGCTCATTTTCCAGCTGTGTTTTTTTGTGAAAGCATTTTATTTCGTGAAATTGTAATAGGATGTTTATATAAATTGAGATATAGAGAATAGTAATTGCCGATTTAGAAAAAATATATCTAAAGAATGAAAAAGAGGGTGTAATTATGATCATAAGGGAAAATTCCATAGTCCCTCTTGGATATGGGAAGTATGTACGCTCCGATAAGATTGTTGCGTTGGAACCTATTGAGGATGACCGGGGTCCTGGAAGAAGAACAAGGGTTTATGTTGATCAGTTTGTTAATCCTATCATTGCCTCCAGGACGGAGAATTCTATTATCGCGAATATATCCGAGGTGCCCCGGGAGATAATGGAGGCAACTGCAGCCTATGAGCTGCTGCAAGATATACATGATGACTTGCAGCAGATTGGTCCCATGCTTAGGAAGAGTATAAGAAAAGAAGCGGATTTGGACTTGGATAAGATTCAGAAAAGGGTAGAAGAAATATTAAAGCATGAGATTGAGTTTGATGTAAAGCAGTAGAATAGTTTGGTTTATTTAATGGGGCAGCTTGGGATGTATGAATTTCAATATATGCCCTGCTTGCAAAACATAAAGGGAGGAGAATGGACATGATAGATGAGGCACTTAATGGCTTAAGAGAGGTAGCAGAAAGAAGCGGTTGTGCATACATTATGGATAATATAGATATTACCATGGATGTTATGAGAAGAAGCAGTGAAGAGGATGAAAAGAGTATTGCCGCTTTAGCTTTCAGCTTTTTTGCAGATTACGCAATAGACAGGAGAAATATCAGTCTGCTGCATGAAATATACCATTTGGCAGGCAAGCTTGACCTGCTGGAGGAATTTCAAAGCCGTAAGGCTTATGAAATCATATACAGGCTTAAGAACGAAATGATGAATATTTATCCCAAGGGGCTCAGGGAGCTGATTTCCTTTATGGAGGGACTGGAAGCCGATAGCATGGATTACCGCATAATGCCCTATGATCCCGGTAATGTTTTGATAATCGAATAAATAATAAAAATATATCTTGACATGGATAATAATTTACTTTATTATTAAAACATAGTAAAGTAGTAGGAATTAAGATAGGGCTTAGAATGGAAAGTGTAGGTACACTGTATTTCTACAGAGAGGTACTGCGTTGGATTATTCCGACAGCTGAAAGCAGTTCCAGGGATATGTGCCGAAAGTGCGTCCAGGAGCTTTTGACTGAACCAGCCTCATACAAGGCTGCAGTAGGGTATGACGGGAGCACCCGTTACAGTGCAGGGATATGATAGTATCCTTTATGAGTATTGAAAGAGTGGAACCGCAGTATATGCCTCTTTATACATATGTGAGTATGTATAAAGAGGCTTTTTGTTTTAAGCCCTGCATGCAGACAATTAAAAAATGGAGGTATAGCAATGAGAAAAGCAGGAAACATTATGGAGCTTATCGGCGAAACGCCGGTAGTAAAACTGAACAGACTGACAAACGATGAAATGGCTGATGTATATGTCAAGCTTGAATATTTCAACCCGGGAGGAAGCGTAAAGGACAGGATAGCATTGGCTATGATTGAGAAGGCAGAAGAAGAGGGACTCTTGGGATCCGACTCGGTGATAATAGAACCTACAAGCGGAAACACCGGGATAGGACTCGCAATGGTAGCAGCAGCAAAGGGATACAAGATAATTCTTGTAATGCCTGAGACAATGAGCATTGAGAGAAGAAAGCTCATGAAGGTCTTCGGAGCTGAGATAATACTTACTCCGGGACAGCTGGGGATGAAGGGAGCCATTGACAAGTCGAAGGAGCTTACAGAAGCAAATCCCGGCTATTTCCTGCCAACGCAGTTTGATAATTTTGCAAATCCTCAGATGCATGAGAAGACTACAGCAAGAGAGATAATTGAGCAAATGGGAGACAGCCTGGATGCAGTAGTAAGCGGAGTAGGAACAGGTGGAACAATTACCGGAGTCGGGAAGATATTGAAGCAAGCATACAAGGATATCAAGGTAATTGCTGTAGAGCCTGAGGATTCGCCGGTACTATCCGGAGGAAAACCTGGCTCACACAAGATACAGGGAATAGGCGCAGGCTTTGTACCCAAGGTTTTGAATTTGGAGATATTAGATAAAATAGTCAAAGTATCAAATGAAAATGCTTTAAAGACAGCATTGAAGCTTGCTAAGCTGGAGGGCATACTGGCGGGTATATCCACAGGAGCTTCTGTATATGCGGCTTTGGAGGTGGCTAAAGAGCTGGGCAGAGGAAAAACGGTGCTAACCTTTGCTCATGATACAGGTGAAAGATATCTGAGCACTGACATGTATAAAGATTTTGAATAAATATGTATGAAGATTTTGTATAAAAAGGGTGGTTATCATGCTAAAACAGCTGAGGGAAGATATAAAGACTATATTTGAAAGAGACCCGGCGGCTAAAGGTTATTTGGAGGTCATATTATGCTATCCTGGTTTGCATGCGGTTATCTGTCATAGGGTTGCCCACGGCTTGTACCGAAGAAGGGTGTTCCTGTTGGCGAGGCTGCTTTCACAGATGAGCAGATTTTTTACCGGAATTGAGATACATCCCGGTGCTATCATTGGAAGAAGGCTTTTTATTGACCATGGGTCAGGAATAGTTATAGGTGAGACTGCAGAAGTAGGCGACGATGTAACCTTATATCAGGGGGTTACCTTGGGTGGAACGGGAAAAGACAAAGGAAAGAGGCATCCTACCATAGAGCATAATGTAACTATCGGCTCAGGGGCTAAAGTCCTTGGACCTATCACTATAGGACATAATGCCAAGATAGGGGCTGGTGCCGTTGTGGTGAGGTGCATACCTCCCAACAGCACAGCTGTAGGGGTACCGGCTCACATAGTCAGGAGATACGGAATTGATGAGACTTATATCGACCTGAATCATACTGATATTCCAGATCCTCTTGAAGATGAAATCAAAGCGCTGGAAAAGAGACTCAGAGAACTTGAAGAGAGACTCGGAGAACTTGAAGGCAGAGTAAAGTAGCTCAAAAGCCCCGAACAGGGCTTTTTTTCTTTTCTGCCGCATTTCGCACAGGAGAGTACTGTTCGCCCCAGCCTGATGACAAACCACTAGAAGTTATAGCCATATATAGCTAAATATAGGCATTAACTTTGTATATCGACTCACACAGTATAAGCTTTGGACAGAATTAGAGCTCGATACTTGTAAAACCCTAACGCACATAAACCCAACGTCCTGTTGGTATGTGCTAGGTTTACATCACGTAAACCTTACGGGTTTTCCTGCGTATCTTCACTCTATTCTGTTACCCAAAGACTTATAAGTGTTCGCTGATATACAAAGTTAATGCAACATCCAAATTGATATACTTAGCATATGATAATAAAATGGTTTGTCATCAGCCCTAATCAAACACTGTTCGCCCTGGCATTTATTGCCTAAAGCACCTCGAACCTCGTACCATTTTTCCCTATTGCTTAAAGACCATAATAATATTAACATTAAGATATATTTGTGAACTAGAGGTGATTGAAATAAGTAAAGCATTTAAAGTAGTAAAAAATGAGAAATTAGTTTACCTTTCAATACCGGCTTTTGAAGAGACCGGGATGGTGAAGCACTGTTTTACTACCAGGATCGGCGGGGTAAGCCGAGGGGTATACAATTCGTTGAATACCTCCCTTGACAAGGAGGATCCTACAGAAAATGTGCGTAGGAATCTTGAACTGCTGTGCAGTGCAATAGGCATAGACTATACAAGATTAGTGCTCACAGAACAGACCCATGGGGACAATATAAGGGTTGTAACAGAAGCAGATATCGGCAAAGGAATCACTGTTGCCAGCGATATTGAGAATACAGACGGACTTATGACCAATATTCCGGGGATACCGCTGATAACCTTCTACGCTGACTGTGTTCCGCTTTTCTTTCTTGATACAAAGCAGAGAGCTATAGCAGTTACTCATTCCGGGTGGAAGGGCACAGTTCTTAAAATTGGAGCAAAGACAATAAAGCAAATGTCTGAGGTGTATGGGACAAGGCCCGAGGACTGCCTGGTGGGTATAGGACCTTCCATTGAGATGGACTGCTTTGAGGTTGGACCTGAGGTAGCACAGGAGTTCAGGGATAAATTTGATAATTGGACTGATTTTATCAAGCCTTTTGGAGACGATAAATTCAAGATAGATTTATGGAAGGCCAATAAGCTAATGCTAATGGAAGCGGGAGTTCCCAAAGATAATATAACAATCAGCGGGTATTGCACCAAGTGCAATGAGGATTTGTTTTTCTCATATAGAAGAGATAAAGGCAGAACGGGGAGTCTTTCAGCAATTATGGAACTAAAGTGAAAAAGGCGATAAGCTGTGCAATACTGTATCATACAGAGGACAAAAGTAAGAGGGAGGAATATGCTTGATAAACCAGAGGATACTTGTAATCGAGGATGAGACCAACATACAAGAGCTTATAAAGTATAACCTTGAAAAGAATGGCTACAAGGTAGTAGTTTCCGATAACGGCATTGACGGGCTGGAGGAAGCTATTGCCAATGTGCCTGACCTAATACTTCTTGACCTGATGCTTCCGGGGCTTGACGGCTTGGAGGTCTGCAAGAGGCTCAGGACGGATAAGAGGACTAAGAAGGTTCCCATATTTATGCTTACCGCAAAGAGCGAGGAGCTGGACAAAGTATTAGGCTTAGAGCTGGGAGCTGATGACTATATAACAAAACCCTTCAGTATAAAGGAATTAATAGCAAGAATCAGGGCTGCGATGAGGAGAATCAGTGACGACAGGAATGAAGGTGCAGATGAGAATGAAAGCAGCACAATACTCAAGGTGAGGGATATAGAAATCGACAGTGAAAAATATGAGGTGCGTAAAAATGGTGAAAAGCTGGTACTGACCCTTAAAGAGTTTGAGCTTCTGAAGATGCTGATAGAAAACAAGGGAAAGGTATTGACCAGGGATTTCCTGTTGGATAAAATCTGGGGATATGATTATATAGGTGAAACTAGGACTGTAGATGTGCATATCAGGCATGTAAGGCAGAAGATCAATGATGAGGAAGACAGCAATCAGATGATAGAAACAATAAGAGGCGTGGGCTATAGGTTCATAAGTGAAGGTGAAAAATAATGCAGCGCAAGATTTTTTTTAATATCGTAATAGTACTCCTTTTGGGAGTAATTATCTGCGGAATATTAACTGCAAGAATAGTAGAAAGAAATCTGGTCAGCAGCATTGAGGAGAGCTTGATAATTGAGTCCGGTCTTGCCCGGGAGCTGGTAGGAGAAAGCCTGATTGGCAGCAGCAGCAGCGATATAGGAAACTACATTAATAAGATAAAACAGACTACCAATACCAGAGTCACTTTAATAGATGTCCGGGGCAATGTCATCATAGATACAGAAAAGGACTACTCTGACATGGAAAACCATTCAGGAAGGCCTGAGCTTATTGCCGCCTTAAGAGGAGATTTGGGAAAGTCCATAAGGTACAGCAGCACCCTTGAAGTAGATTTGATGTATATAGCCCAGCCAATTTATAAGGATGGAAGTGTTATTGGTGCCGTAAGGCTGGCAAAGCCTTTGTATGAAATAAATGCCTTGATTAATAAACTGTATGTCAATGTTTTCATTGCAGTAATTGTAGGTGTTTTAGTAGCTTCGCTGTTTGGTTATAAAATGTCAATAAATATAATGAAGCCTATTAAAGAGATAACATATACTGCATCAAGAATTGCAAAAGGAGATTTCAGCAAACGGATAAATATAACCGGCCGAAATGAAATAGGAATACTGGCCAATTCCATAAATGATATGGCATCAAAGCTGAATGACACCATTATGAGCCTGCGGGACAAGAACATAAATCTGGAAGCCATTATGTCCAGTGTGGTTAATGGAATAATTGCAATAGACAGCGCGGAGAGAGTACTTTTTATAAATAATGCAGCGGAAAGGCTTCTGAACATATCTGAGAGAGATATAGTTGGCAAGCACCTTCTTCAGGTAGTAAGGAACAATTCTATAGACAACTATCTGAAGACAATTCTTCAGGATAAAGAGTATTTTGATACTGAGATTACAATTGATGATCCCAGCGAAAGGGTATTGAAGTTTTATACAAATCCTATCAAGCAGACAGATAAAAGCGATATTGGTGGAATCATCATTACACTGCAGGACATTACAGAGCTTCGGAAGCTGGAGAGGGTTAGAACGGAGTTCGTTGCAAATGTTTCCCATGAGCTTAAGACTCCATTGACCTCTATAAAAGGCTTTGCAGAAACACTGAAAATGGGGGGTATAGAAGACAAACAGGATACAGACAGGTTCCTTAATATTATTGAGGATGAAGCAGACAGGCTTTACAGGCTTATTAACGATATATTGTCTTTGTCGGAGTTGGAGCAAAGAAAAGTAAAGACCGTAAAGGAAGAAATAAAAGTAGAAAAGACTATAAAAGAAGTGTTATCTATGTTGAAAAGCCAGAGTGACAAGAAGAACATCCAGCTCAAGCTTGATATTCAGGAAGGACTCAATAATCTCACAGGAGATCCTGATAAGCTTAAACAGATGCTGATAAATCTAGTGGATAATGCCATCAAATACACTCCCGCCAACGGGAAGGTCCTTGTAGAGGCATATAACCTGGATGATAAAGCTGATATGGACAAAGTGGTGATAAAAGTGAAGGATAACGGAATTGGCATATCCAAGCAGCATATTCCAAGGCTTTTCGAAAGGTTTTATAGAGTGGATAAAGCAAGATCCAGAACGGTGGGAGGCACCGGCCTTGGACTTGCAATAGTAAAACATATAGTCATACTCTTCAATGGAGAGATAGAAGTTGAAAGTGAAGTAGGAAAAGGCACGGAGTTTAGAATAATACTCCCGACATAGGCATGAGGAACCGCAGATCAATGCGGTTTTTTTATGTGCACTTAACACGCAATTAACATTCGCTTCATGGTTCTTTAACCTTCTCTTTATTTGCAGTTAACAATGCTAATGTATATTTGAATTGTGAAAAGAAAAAAATAATAAAATGAAGTTAGGGAGGAATTATTAAATGAACATTAAAAAGACATTAGCATTTCTTTGCGTAGCAGTATTACTTATCGGTATTTTCACAGGATGTGCGAAACCAGAAGAGGCAAACCAGCCGTCAGGTGAAGGTGCAAATGGGAGTATAACAGTAAACGGCTCTACCTCAGTGCAGCCACTGGCTGAAGAGCTTGCAAAGGCATTTAGAGCAAAAAATCCTAATGCTACGATAGATGTACAGGGCGGTGGTTCCGGTGTCGGAATAAAGTCAGCAACCGACGGAGCAGTAGATATCGGAATGTCTTCAAGAGAACTTAAGACTGAAGAAAAGGCACTAAAGGAATTCAAAATAGCAGTTGATGGTATAACAGTAATTGTAAATCCGGCAAACGGAGTTACAAACCTCACTATGGAGCAGATAAAGAAGATCTATAACGGCGAAATCACTGACTGGCAGGATGTAGGAGGCACCCCTGGTAAAATAACAGTTGTAACAAGAGAAGAAGGTTCAGGTACAAGAGGGGCATTCATTGAACTTACCAAGCTTGAAGTAACTGAAGGAGACAAAAAAGTAGACAAGACGGTTGCTTCAGCTATAACTCAGGGCTCAACCGGTGCAGTAATGACAACAGTAGCAGGTGATCCAAACGCTATCGGCTATGCTTCCTTCGGTTCAGCAAAAGACAAAACAGAAGTGAAAATGATAAGTGTTGACGGAAAAGCATGTACAGAAGAAAACATCTATGCAGGAGAATATAAGATATCAAGACCATTCCTGATGCTTGCAAATGCAGAACCAACAGGTCTGTCAAAGAGCTTCCTGGATTTCATACTCAGCCCTGAAGGACAGGAAATTGTTGCAAAGCATAGCTACCTTAAGGCTGTTAAATAAATTGTAAGACACTGATTTCCCCCATATTGAGCTTCTGGCTGAAATGCAACAGCCAGAAGCTTTAATTGTTTATATCCTGAATTAACATTAAATTAACATTATATTAACCAATGGATAATATCTAAGCAATCCTGATATATTACAATCATTATAAAGCAGTGGATAGAACATTAAAAAAATCAGAAATGCACAGAATATATTCAAATATTATTATTAAAGCGGTGTTTTGAAATAAGGGGGCATGAATATGAAGGCTTATGAACGGGTGGTACAGCTTATACTTTTTATCAGTGCATTAATCGCAGTAATAGGTGTTATATTGATTACATATTTCATAATCAATGAGGGTTACCCCGTGATTCAGAAGGTTGGTCTTTTGAAGTTCCTTACAGGACAAAAATGGGCACCAACTCAAGGAATTTATGGAATATACCCTATGATAGCAGGGTCGTTGGCAGTCACAATTGGTGCGCTTGTGTTGGGTGTGCCTATAGGAATCGGCTGTGCTGTGTTTCTTGCAGAGCTGGCAAAGCCCAGAATGGCAGCAGTCATAAAGCCGGGAATCGAGCTTCTGGCAGGAATACCTTCAGTTGTATTTGGACTATATGGTTTGACAGTTATTGTCCCCTTTATTAGAAAGGTATTCAACAACCAAGGCTTTAGTATACTGGCAGGAAGCATAATACTGGCTATTATGATTCTGCCGACAATAATAAGTGTATCAGAGAGTGCCATAAGGTCAGTACCAAGGGACTATAAGGAAGCATCTCTGTCTTTGGGGTCGTCCCACTGGCAGTCGATAAGGAATGTTATAGTACCCTCGGCACGTTCAGGAATTATTGCAGGAGTGATACTAGGAATGGGCAGAGCTATAGGGGAAACAATGGCGGTGATAATGATAGTGGGGAATAGTCCACTTGTGCCTGAAAGCATATTATCATCGGTCAGAACTCTTACCGGCAACATAGGCATTGAAATGGGCTATGCCAGCGGAGAGCATCAGCAGGCTTTGTTTGCTACCGGGATAGTGCTCTTCGCTTTTATAATGCTGCTTAACATAGCTGCAAATCTGATTCCAAAACAAAATGCAGAATAAATTCCTTTTAAATATTCTGCATTTTGTTTCCAAAGTGTACATCGCGGAAAACTAAATAAATTCATTATAATAAGTTCCGCGATATAAATAAAAGGTAGGTGAATAGAATGACGGATACAAATATTACTTCCACTAGTGTAAGCAATATTAAGAAGAATGAAAAGATAGCATTTGCGTTCCTTTGGACTGCTGCAATTATTACTGTATTGGTGTTGTTGGCGGTAGTAGGGAGTGTGCTTGTAAATGGAATCAGTTATTTGAGCCTGGAGTTCCTGACTCAGGAACCTGCAGAAATGGGCAAAGAGGGCGGCATTTTTTCGATAATTATAACGACAATCTACCTTGCAGCATTTTCCCTGATAATTGCTGCACCGGTAGGCATATGCGCTGCTATATTCCTTACGGAGTATGCCAAGGAAGGTCCGGTCATAAGGCTGATACGATTTGGAACTGAGTCGTTGGCAGGAATCCCATCTATAATTTTCGGACTCTTTGGATATGTTTTTTTCGTTGTATTTTTGAGATTCAGGTATTCGATAGTATCCGGAGGCCTTACACTTACGCTCATGATACTGCCTACAATAATAAGAACTGCGGAAGAAGCAATAAAAATGGTTCCCAGGTCATTTAGGGAAGGCAGCCTTGCATTAGGAGCCACCAAATGGCAGACAATATACAAGGTGGTGCTGCCTGCTGCAATCCCGGGGATACTCACAGGGGTCATACTCGGAATAGGCAGGGTGGCAGGGGAGACTGCAGCGGTAATATATACAGCAGGAAGCTCATTGGGTCTGCCCAATTCAATTTGGAGGCCCGGCAGGACAATGGCAGTACACCTTTATATACTTGCTTCTGAGGGGTTATCAAAGAGTAATATGTATGCAACAGCAACAGTTCTTATAATAACTGTGTTGATAATAAACTTTACAGCCAACAGGTTGATAAAGCATTTCATAAAAGCATAGCAGGGGGAGAGGAAAATGATTGAAAACAAGATTGAGGTTAGCAAGCTTAATTTATATTATACAGACTTCCAAGCACTGAAAAATGTTGATATTAATGTAGCTAAGAATGCAGTTACAGCCTTTATAGGCCCTTCAGGCTGCGGTAAGTCAACATTCTTGAGAACGCTTAACAGGATGAATGACCTTATCGATGGAGTTAGGACAAATGGGAAAATAACACTGGATGGTGCTGACATTCATAAATATGATGTGATAGAATTAAGAAAAAGAGTAGGGATGGTATTCCAGAAGCCTAATCCCTTCCCAATGTCGGTTTATGACAATATAGCCTATGGACCAAGAGTCCACGGAATAAGAGACAAGAGAAAGCTGGATGAGTTGGTTGAGAAGAGTCTCAAGAGCGCGGCAATATGGGATGAAGTAAAAGACAGGCTCAAAAAGTCAGCCTTGGGATTATCCGGAGGGCAGCAGCAAAGATTATGTATTGCCAGGGTACTTGCTGTAGAACCTGAGGTGCTTCTTATGGATGAACCCACCTCAGCCCTTGATCCGGGTTCCACACTCAAAATAGAAGACTTGATGGAACAGCTTAAGAAGGACTACACGGTAGTAATAGTCACACATAACATGCAGCAGGCAGGCCGTATTTCGGATTATACCGCATTTTTCCTCAATGGCGAGATTATTGAATGTGATAAGACTGAAAATGTTTTCTACAAGCCTAGGGATAAAAGGACAGAGGATTATATAACAGGAAGATTCGGATAAAATATAATAGTAAAATGGAGGTGCTGGGATGACACGGAATTATTTTGATCTGGAACTGCAAGAACTGCAGGTATTGCTTCTAAAGATGAGCAGCATGGTTGAAGAGACACTTGGTAACTCTGTAAAGGCACTTAAGACTCAGGATGTTGAGCTCTCGCATAAGGTCATAGAGAATGACGATTTAATAGATGATATGGAGAAGATTGTGGAGGACAAGTGCCTGAAGCTTATTGCACTTCAATCTCCACTGGCTAGGGATCTGAGGGTTATAGCCACAGCGCTTAAGATAATCACAGACCTTGAGAGAATAGCGGACTATGCGGTGGATATAGCGAAAATAACGATAAAGCTTGCAGGTGAAAAATATATAAAAGAGCTTATCGACATACCCAGAATGGCTGAAATTGCCGTAAGAATGGTAAAGGGAAGCATTGATGCCTATGTACATCTGGACACGGAAAGGGCACTGGAAGTAGCGAAATGGGATGATGAGGTGGATGCATTATACAAGCAGATTTTCAGAGAACTGCTTGTTATTATGATGGAGGACCCTAAGACTATCAGCCAGGCAACCTATTTTCTGCTGATAAGCAGATATCTGGAAAGAATAGGCGACCATGTGACTAATATCTGTGAGCGGATTATTTATTCAGTGACAGGTGAACATGTAGATTTGAATGACTAGAAGGATGTTTCAATCGACATCCTTTTTTCATTTACTGCTATTGTTGTGGTTCATGTCGAAATACTGTAGTATAATATAAAATTGGTATGATATAATATGTGCAAGCACATATTATATGCTTTTATTCTAATGCCCGTGCGATTATTCGCTGCGCGAAACGCACATGGGCAGATACCATAAAATCTATCGATTTTATGGTATAATGTTATGTAAAAGTTGACGAGCATCAGGAAGCATACTCAGGAAATGAAAAAACCTTTCTATATATAGATTACGGAATTTACATTAATGAATAAAATGGTTTCCGTAATGTTTAACAAGGAAACAGAAGTGCGAAAAAGCTTCTTTTTCACATTCTGTTGATAAGGAGGAAATGGATTTGGTGAATGCGGGCGTAGAAATAATTGAAGTGCGTCCTTCAAGTATAGCAGAGGAGCTTGGCATCAAAAAGGGAGATAAACTGATAACCATAAACGGTGCAGGCATCAAGGATATACTTGAATATAAATACCTTACCACTGATGAGTTTCTTGAGGTAGAGATAGAGCATGGTAATGGTGAGATATGGATTTATGAAGTGGAAAAGGAATATGACGAGGATATAGGCATTGTCTTCCAAGGAATCATCGATAAACCAAAGGCATGTCACAATAAGTGCATTTTCTGCTTTATAGACCAGCTGCCTTCCGGAATGAGGGAAACCTTATATTTTAAGGATGATGACACCAGGCTGTCCTTTTTGCAGGGTAACTTTGTGACTCTTACCAATCTCAGCGAAAGGGAGATAGACAGGATAATCAAATACCGCATAAGCCCTATAAATGTTTCGGTGCATACAACAGATCCGGAGCTCAGGAGTAAGATGCTGAACAACAAAAATGCCGGTAAGCTGATGGATTATCTTGAAAAGCTGAAGGAAGGCAAGATTGAAGTTAAAGCACAAATCGTTTTGTGCCCTGGGGTGAATGATGGAGAAAATCTTTTTAAGACCCTCAAAGACTTATCTGAGCTATATTCTGAGCTGAGCTGCGTTGCGGTTGTTCCTGCAGGGATAACCAAGCACAGACAAGGGCTTTATGAGCTCAAGGAATATGATGAGGCTTCAGCTGCTGCAGTAATCGAGCAGGTAAGTGAACTGCAGGGCAAGTTCCTGGCTGAGCTGACCACAAGGTTTGTATTTCTGTCTGACGAGTTCTATCTGATTTCGGATAAAGAGTTGCCGGGGTATGATGAATATGAAGGCTTCAGCCAGCTGGAAAACGGTGTAGGACTGATTACACTATTCAATGAAGAGGTTGAGGAATCTCTCAAAAACCTGGGGAGTTATAATAAAAAGCAAAGAGCAGTGTCATTAATAACAGGAGCGTATGCTGCTCCTAATTTGGCCATGGCGGCTTCAAAAATTGAAAGCAGCATTGAAGACCTCAAGTTAAGCGTATTTCCAATAGTGAATGATTTCTTCGGACAGGGTGTGAAGGTAGCTGGACTGCTGACAGGAAAAGACATAATACATCAGCTGAAGGGCAAAACTATTGGAAGTGATATATTCATACCGGAGTGCATGCTTAAGCAAGACGAGACAATCTTTCTTGACAATGTTACCGTTGACCAGCTGGAAAAGGAGCTTGGTGCAAAGGTTACAATATGCAGAGAAGATGGAAGCGACCTTGTTCAGAAAATATTATCCCTTTAAATGATCAATAGACAAAATGTAGGGGCGGGCATTGCTCGTCCATTTAGGAGGTGGGGCACTTTGGCAAAGCCAATAGTTGCAATAGTAGGACGTCCTAATGTCGGAAAATCAACCCTCTTTAACAAAATGGCAGGAAAGAGGATTTCCATAGTAGAGGACCATCCGGGAGTGACCAGAGATAGGATTTACACGGAGGTTGAATGGCAGAATAATTCATTCACCCTTATTGATACGGGGGGAATAGAACCGTACAGCGAAGATGCAATGATGAGGCAGATGAAATTACAGGCAGAAGTCGCAATAGAAACTGCGGACGTTATTGTTTTCCTTGTAGATGGACAGGAGGGGATAACCACTTCTGATCAAGAGGTAGCTAATCTGCTGAGAAGGACGAAAAAGAATATTTTACTGGTTGTTAATAAGATTGATGCACCAAAGTATAAGGATAATGTTTATGAATTCTACAATCTGGGGCTGGGAGAGCCTATGGGCATTTCCTCCGGTCAAGCCTTGGGTCTTGGGGATTTACTGGATGAAATAGTGAAGAGCTTTCCCCCCGAGGGAGAAGAGGCCTACGACGAATATACCATTAAGGTCGCAGTGGTTGGTAAGCCTAATGTAGGAAAGTCCTCACTGGTTAATAAGATACTTGGTGAGGAAAGGGTAATAGTAAGCGATGTTCCCGGAACTACAAGAGATGCGATTGATACGCCCTTTACTGTAGAGGATAACAAATATGTATTCATTGACACAGCTGGAATGAGAAAAAGAGGCAAGGTATTTGAAAATATTGAAAGATACAGTGTAGTACGGTCTCTTACCGCTATTGAAAGAGCAGATGTATGCCTCATGCTTATAGACGCAAAGGAAGGTGTCAGCGAGCAGGACAGTAAGATTGCCGGCTATGTGCACGACCAGGGTAGGGCTGTGATCATAGTAGTCAATAAATGGGATGCAGTGGAAAAGGATGAAAAGACCATTGAAAAGTATAAAGCGGATATAAAGAATGAGCTTTCTTTCATGGATTATGCTCCGATGATTTTTATTTCTGCTCTGACAGGGCAGAGGGTGAATAAGGTGCTAGAGCTTATCAACCATGTTTCCAATCAGCATGCCATGAGGATTTCTACAGGAATTCTAAATGACGTAATTAACGAGGCGGTGCTTATGAACCAGCCTGCTATTTCAGGAGGCAGAAGACTTAAGTTGTACTATAGCACACAGGTTTCTGTCAAGCCGCCAACATTTGCGATTTTTGTAAATGAACCGAACCTGATGCATTTCTCATATCAGAGATATCTTGAGAACCAGGTAAGAAAGGCTTTTAGCTTTGAAGGGACGCCTATAAGATTTTTGTTGAGAAAGAGGGAATAGAAGATAAATTCCCCATATCGATGATAATAAGCCAGAAACCTATTGAATACATAATCTTCAGTATGGTTTTAAAGCAATGGCGATATACAAGCACAGAGCAAACATTGAAAGGCTTGTAAAGGGCAAGGAACCAAAGCTTGGCACAAGACGAAACCAGAGCAGGAGGGAATATAATGGGCAACATGATTTCTATTGTCGGGGCAGGCAGCTGGGGTACAGCCATAGCAGTGCTCCTGGCAAAGAAGGGCTTGAATGTGAAGCTTTGGGTAAGGGACAAGGAGCTTGCATACAGGATTAAGGATACAAGCGAGAATTCCGAATATCTGCCCGGCACAGTTCTGCCGGATAATATAATAGTATCCTCTGACATGGAATACTGCTGCAGGGACAGTGAGACTGCAATAATTGCGGCTCCTTCCCATGCGATGAGGAATATTTGTGGACAGATGAGAAATTTCACATCCAAAGAGCAGGTAATAGTCAGTCTGACTAAGGGAATTGAGAATGATACTCTGCTTAGGATGTCCGAGGTGATAAAGGAATTATTGCCGGAAAATGAAGTAGCTGTAGTCTCAGGCCCAAGTCACGCAGAAGAAGTGGCAAAGGGTATACCTACTGCGATAGTTGCTTCCTCTCAGAAAAGGGCAGTGGCTGAATACGTACAGGACATGTTTATGACTCCCTTGTTCAGAGTATATACCAACCCTGACATAGTAGGGGTAGAACTGGGGGGAGCACTGAAAAACATAATTGCTCTAGGAGCAGGGATTATTGATGGTCTTGAACTTGGTGACAATACAAAAGCTGCTGTAATGACCAGAGGAATTGTTGAGATGGCTAGACTTGGCGAGTCTCTGGGAGCAAGCAGGAACACTTTTGCAGGCTTGTCTGGGATAGGAGACCTGATAGTAACCTGTACGAGCATGTACAGTAGGAACAGAAGGGCAGGAATAGCCATAGGGCAGGGTAAATCAGTAGAAGAGGTGCTTGGAGGCACAAGGATGGTTGTGGAGGGGATAAGAACTACCAAATCCGCATACCAGCTGGCTCAAAGGCAGAAGATAGAGATGCCCATTACCCAGGAAATATACAATCTGCTTTTCAATAAGGCGGATATAAGAGATTCGGTAATGAAGCTGACTATGAGGTCAAAGACCCATGAGATGGAAGACATTGCAGAGTTAAGCACATTTGATTGGTGAAGCACCGTAGGTGCTTCATTTTTTTTGTAATAAAAATTACACATGCACATATATATTTAAAGAAAGTGTCTATGCAATTATTTCAACATATTAAGGAGGGAAGAGTGTGGAAGGATACGATGTTTATCGCGATATAGCAGAGAGAACTGAAGGCAGCATTTACATAGGAGTTGTCGGGCCAGTCAGAACCGGTAAATCCACCTTCATCAAGAGATTCATGGATCTGCTCGTACTTCCCAACATGGACAATGAGTTCAAAAGGGAAAGGACTCGTGACGAGCTTCCTCAGAGCGCAAATGGAAAGACTATAATGACAACAGAGCCCAAATTCGTACCAAATGAGCCTATTGAACTATCTTTAAGGGAGAATGCAAAATTCAAAGTGAGGCTGGTTGATTGTGTCGGATACTTGGTGGAAGGTGCACTGGGACACTTGGAGGACAGCAGCCCGAGAATGGTCAACACTCCGTGGTTTGAGAACCGCATACCCTTTGAAGAGGCTGCCGAGATTGGAACCAAGAAGGTTATTTCGGACCACTCCACAATAGGTCTTGTTGTAACTACCGATGGCTCTATTACAGACCTTCCGAGGAGGAGCTATATAGAAGCGGAAGAACGGGTTATAAAGGAGCTTAAAGAACTGGAAAAACCCTTCATAATAGTACTTAATTCAGCAAAGCCAAAGGCACAGGAAACCATTGAGCTTAGGGAAGCCTTGGAGACCAAATATAATACTCCTGTCATAATAGTTGATGCCTTGAAGATGGAAATGAGTGACCTGGATGCTATCCTTGAGAAGGTGCTCTTTGAATTCCCGGCAAGGGAGATAAATTTCCATATACCTCGATGGATGGATACATTGGACCTGGAGCACTGGCTTAAGAAGGGCATTGTTGGCAGTATCAGGACTAATCTCAGTGAAGTGAACAGAATAAGGGATGTTGATGAAGCATTGAAGAGATTTGACGGTGCAGAAAACATCCAGGAAATAGAAATATCTGATATGAGACTGGGTGAAGGCGTAATAAACATAACCATCAGCTTGGATGATGGCCTGTTCTTCAGAGTCTTGGGTGAAGTATCAGGATACAACCTCGAAGGAGATTATCAGCTTATATCCCTTGTCAAGGAACTGGCTCAGTCTAAGCGTGAGTATGACAAAGTGAAATCTGCTTTGGGCGATGTAAAAGAGTTTGGCTATGGTATGGTAGCTCCTTCTGTGGATGAGATAAAACTGGAAGAACCTGTGATTGTAAAGCAGGGCAGCAAATTCGGTGTCAGGCTGAGGGCAAGTGCCCCATCCCTGCACATTATAAAAACAGATATCGAAACAGAAATAGCTCCTATAGTTGGGACAGAAAAGCAAAGCGAGGAGTTCATCAAATACTTCATGGAAGAGTTTGAGAACAACCCGCAGAAGATATGGGAATCCAACATGTTTGGCAAATCCTTGTACGATATGGTCAAGGAAGAGCTGCAGAGCAAGCTGTATAAAATGCCGGACGATATCCAGAATAAGCTGCAGATTACACTGCAGAAGGTTGTTAATGATACCAAGGGCAGTCTGATATGCATAATCATATAATATATATTTCGCGAAAAACATTTTATATTAGCGATTCAAATTTCGCGTAAATATTTCATTGATTTTATTGAATTCGCACTATACCCTAATAAAATGCCTTAGGTGCGTTCAATATAGATTAAAGCAGTACCAGGCGTTCCGGCTAATATAGAGCGGAACGCCTAATTATTTTTTAAATAATATGAAACTTTTTTGTTTGTTTGGTAGTATCTAGTTATGGATAAATAAATAAATCATTGATTTTTTAATTTAAGGGGGATATACGATGACAGATGATATTAAAAGATATAGGGATTCCGTAGAGCTGAAAATTGCAGCGAAGGAAAGCCTTGATGGAAAATGGCCTGTGGCAATTGCAGTATGCTTAGTTGCATGGCTTCTGGTAGAAGCGTTTACATCAGACAATGGTGCGAGAGCTTCGGTGCAATATATATGGGAGAATGGAAGCTTTGTGAGAGTGCAAGGTGGTTCAAATCCATTCAGATCATTGATGCAGCTTGTGGCTTTCATAATCGGGGGACCCATATACTATGGGGTCGCAGCCTACTTCCTGAAGCTTGCGAGGCGTGAGCCTGCAGAGTTCAACAACCTGTTCTCGGGGTTCAGTTTTTTTGGGAAAAACTTCATTTTGAACTTTTTCATTATACTTTTCACAGTATTATGGACATTGCTCTTGATAATACCGGGGATTATCGCAAGCATAAAGTATTCCATGGCCTACTTTATTATAAATGACAATCCTGGAATAGGAGCCTTGGAGGCAATAACAAGAAGCAAGGAAATGATGGATGGCCACAAGATGAGATTCCTTGAAATGTGGCTGGGCTTCCTGGGGTGGTTCATATTGGGTGTTGTGACTTTAGGACTGGGTATGATATATGCAATTCCTTACTATAGGGCAGCTAAGGCAAATTTCTATTTAGATTTAAAAGAGAGCTACAGCGGATAATTAAAAGTGATAGGTTTAAGAAGAACCTATCACTTTTTTCTATCTTTCTTATGCTTCTTTAAAGTGCCCTCTGATGCAGGTACAGATATTGAATCGGTGTATGGAATCCTTGTAGTCTCATTTCTTCCGTCGTCAATGCTTCCTGTGCTGCTGGTCGTATAAGTGTTTTTCATTTCTTTTGGATGCTTCAAAACAACAGCTCCTTTCATAAAAAGTGCTATTATTATTTTGCGACGTTGCATGGCTTTTATGCATAAAATGGTGTCAGGTACTAAAGGAGAAATGTTTCAAAAAAGTTTTTTTCATATTTTTGAAACAAATGGGGGACAACTGCAGTATATAAATATGAATAGTAAAATCATTGACGGGAGCGGATTATAATGGGGCGCAGAAGATGGGAAAACAAGCAATGGGAATTCGATGAGGATATGGGCGGAAATCGCAGCAACGGTTGTCATAGAGGTGCCGGCTCCTTGGTAGGGCTAATATTTAGTATAATATCATTTTCTATTACTTTGGCATTTAAAATAGTCGAGGTGGTATTTCAGGTTTTGTTCGGAATACTTTCTGGAATTGGCTCAGGTTCTCGAAATTCGAATGACATGAGGAAAACCCAGGAAAAGACTGCTGCTCAGAAGCAGAGCGTGAGCTATACCATAAACGATATCAAGCAAGGGGCAGCTGCTGCGAAAAAAGCAGAAGACAGTAAAGCTGATAAAGCGACCGATAATGTAAGAGAGTTTAAGAAGCAGCAGAATAGCGATGCGAAAGAGGCAGCTGCGTCAACAAATAAGGAAAAGCATAACAATGAGGAACATAATAAGGACTTTTACGTTGTATTGTTCATATTGACAGTAATACCCGCAATAGTGGCTTTGGCAATGGGCAAGCTGCTTTATGCCGGATTAATAGGGGCAGCGGGTATAGGTCTTATGATAGTGGCAGGAGTTATATCCGGTATTGCAGCAAGCTTCAAGAAAAAGGCTGCAAAACAGAAGATGGAAGAAGATAAGGAAGAGCCGAAGGAGAATGATTCGGTGGAGAAGCTTATTAAGGAAGCCTTTGAGCAGTTGTTTGAAATAAGAAAAGATATCGATAAGATAAAAGATGCTGAAATAAGGGCGAAAACGGAAGCTATCTGCAGTACAGGGGAAAAGATAATAGGGGAGGTCAGGATCAATCCTGAGAGCCTTACCCATGTTAGAAAGTTTTTCTATTATTATCTAAATGCCTTCGGTGAAATAGTTAAAAAGTATCTTAGACTATCAAACTTTGAGGAATCCTCGGAGGAAATAAGCAAGCTGATGGCTGAGACAGAAAAATCCTTCGCAGACATAGATGAAATCTTCAAAGACTTGTGTGAGAAGCTCTTAGAGAAAGACATGATGCACCTTAAGGCAGAGATTAATGTAATAAAAAACAGCAACTGATACTTTACAAATAGAGTTTGAGAGGTTATACTGATATTGTAATTAAATATGTTTTAAATCTTCAGGGATGGGTGAAATTCCCTACCGGCGGTAAAGCCCGCGAGCCAATGGAGTATTATGCTTCATTAGCAGATTCGGTTAGATTCCGAAGCCGACAGTATAGTCTGGATGGAAGAAGGTGTATTATAAACACTACCCTGGCATTTGCCAGGTTTTTTTGTAGGTATATGTGTTTATTTATCAAGCCCTGAAGTGATTTTACTTCAGGGCTTTGTTTTTTTCTGACACAATTATGGGATACTAGCAAGTGATGAGAAGTAGAGGAGTGGTTGTTTTGGATGATTCTTTATTTATGAAGCGGGCGCTGGAACTGGCTGCAAAAGGGAGCGGCAGCACAAGCCCCAATCCGCTTGTCGGGGCAGTCATAGTAAAAGATGGAAAAGTCATAGGAGAAGGTTGGCATCAAAGAGTCGGTGAACCCCATGCAGAGATAAACGCCATCATGAATTCAAGAGAGTCAGTAGAGGGTTCAACCATATATGTAAATCTGGAGCCATGTTCACACTTCGGGAGGACGCCCCCCTGTGCAGCCGAGCTGGTGAAAAGAAAGTTCAAGCGAGTTGTTGTAGCAATGGAGGACCCCAATCCATTGGTGGCAGGTCGGGGCATAAAGCTTCTGAGGGACAGCGGCATACAGGTTGATGTGGGGATTAACAGGCTTGATGCATTGAAGCTGAATGATATTTTCATTAAATATATCACAAGGAAGACACCTTTTGTACTTCTCAAATCGGCAATGACTCTCGATGGAAAGACAGCAACAAAGTCCGGAGATTCCAAATGGATAAGCGGGGAGCTATCAAGGGAGTATGTACACCGTTTGAGGAACAGGTATTCATCAATATTGGTAGGACTGAACACTGTAATAAAAGATGATCCTGAGCTGACCACAAGACTTGAAGGAGTGGCAGCAAGGAATCCCGTGAGGATAATAGTTGATTCAAAGGGTAGAATACCAGCTGAAGCAAAAGTGCTGGAAACAAGTGATAATAGAAGGACTATTATAGTTTCGACAGGGGACATAACAGAAGAAAAATTAAGGTATTTGAAGAATAAGGGTGCAGAGATAATTACTACTGATAAAAGGGATGGAAGAGTAGACCTCAGGCAGCTTATGGAGGAACTAGGCAGAATAGGAATAGACAGCTTGATGGTGGAGGGTGGAGGAACAGTTGCTGCAGCATTTTTAGAGGAAGGACTTATAGATAAAGCAGCGATTTTTATAGCACCTATACTTATAGGGGGGAAAACTTCACCTACACCGGTCATGGGAGCTGGAGTTGATTTTATTAGGGAAGGGTACAGGTTGAAGCATCATAGCGTAACTACATTTGGTCAGGATGTACTGGTTGAGGGGTATGTAAATGTACCTTGGAAGGAGTGATTTGATACGTTTACGGGAATTGTAGAGGAAATAGGAAGTATAAGGGGGATAAGAAAGGGAGAAAAATCGGTGAGCCTCGCTGTGGAATGCAGCGATATACTTGACGGAACACTGATAGGCGACAGTATAAGTGTTAATGGAGTCTGCCTTACAGTTACAGCAATAAAGGGAAACTGCTTTAATGCGGATGTCATGCCGGAAACGGTAAGAGCTACAAATTTGAAAGCTCTTAAACCGGGGGATGCCGTCAATCTGGAAAGAGCGCTTTCGCCAATGAGGAGATTCGGAGGGCACATAGTATCGGGACATATTGATGGAACAGGTACGATATGTGAAATGATAAAGGAGGATAATGCAGTTTGGATCACAATAGAGGCAGGCAGTGAAATACTTAAGTATATAATACACAAGGGCTCTATTGCGGTTGATGGCATAAGCCTTACTGTACAGTATGTGGATGATAGGGTTTTCAAAATCGCCATAATTCCTCACACCAGGGATTACACCACGCTCCCTGAAAGGAAAGTTGGATACAATGCGAACCTTGAATGTGACATCATTGGAAAATACATTGAAAAGTTAATTAATCGAGAAAGCAAGAACACCAAGAGCGGTGTTACTTTAGAGTATTTGTTGGAAAATGGTTTTTAGGAGGGAAAGGTATGTTTAGTAGGATTGAAGAAGCCTTGGAAGAGTTGAAGAAAGGCAATATGATAATCGTTGTTGATGACGAAGACAGGGAAAATGAAGGGGACCTTTTGATGGCAGCCTCCGAGGCTACCCCGGAAGCTGTGAATTTTATGGCAACCCATGGAAGGGGACTAATATGTGTGCCAATGACTGAAGAACGTCTAAGTGAGCTAAAAGTGGAACCCATGACCAGAAATAGTACCGATGCGAAGGAAACTGCTTTTACAGTATCTGTTGATTACTGCAGATGTACAACCGGCATCTCAGCTTTTGAGAGAGCAGCTACAATTATGGCATTGGTGGATTCTGATACAAAACCGGAGGACCTGACGAAGCCTGGTCATATATTCCCTTTAAAGGCACGAAAGGGAGGGGTACTGAAGAGGGCAGGGCACACGGAGGCTGCAGTGGATCTTGCACGAATGGCAGGACTTTATCCGGCAGGGGTTATATGTGAAATTATGAAGGACGACGGTACAATGGCGAGACTCACTGACCTCATTGAATACTCGAAAAAGCATCAATTGAAGATAATTACAATTGCTGACCTGATAAAATACAGAAGCCATGAGGAAAAGCTGATTTATAAAGCCGCAGACGCCTTTATGCCGACTAAATACGGGGAATTCAGAGTAGTGGCTTATGAGAGCACAATAAACGGTGAGCACCATGTAGCACTTGTAAAGGGAGATGTAACTACAGATGAACCTGTAATGGTCAGGGTCCATTCAGAGTGCCTTACCGGGGATGCCTTCGGCTCATTAAGGTGCGACTGCGGGGAGCAATTTGCAGAAGCTGCAAGGATGATTGAGGAGGAAGGCAGAGGGGTGCTGCTTTACATGAGGCAGGAGGGCAGAGGAATAGGACTGGTTAATAAAATCAGGGCATATGAGCTTCAGGATACCGGAGTAGACACGGTCGATGCAAATGTAATGCTGGGCTTTCCGGCAGATTTGAGGGACTATGGTGTGGGGGCTCAAATACTGAAGGACCTTGGAATCAGAAAGATAAGGCTGATTACCAATAACCCTAAGAAGCTTAAGGGACTGTCGGGGTATGGCCTTGAGATATTGGAACGGGTACCCATAGAGGTAGGCGCAAATATAACGAATGAGAAATATTTGCATACCAAAAAGGAAAGAATGGGGCATATGCTTCACAACGTATGATAGACATTTGGAAATAAAATATTCAACATCATATAGGAGGTAATTATTATGAAAGTATATGAAGGAAATTTAATTGCGGGTAATAGGAAGTTTGCTGTAGTGGTTGGCAGGTTCAATGAATTTATCAGCAACAAACTGCTGGGAGGCTGCATTGATGGCCTGAAAAGGCATGGCTGTGATGAGGAAAACATAGAAATAAGCTGGGTTCCGGGAGCTTTCGAGATACCATTAGCCGCACAGAAGCTGGCGAAGACGGGCAGATATGATGCTGTCATATGCCTTGGAGCTGTAATCAGAGGTTCTACACCTCATTTTGACTATGTTTCCAGTGAAGTAACCAAGGGAATCGCAAATGTAATGCTATCTACAGGCTTGCCTATCGTATTTGGAGTTCTTACGACAGAAAACATTGAGCAGGCTATAGAAAGGGCAGGCACAAAAGCCGGAAACAAGGGCTTCGATGCAGCATTGACCGCAATAGAAATGGTCAACCTGCTTAATAATATAGGAAGTAGTACACAATTGTAGAATTATGCGATATAACTAAAGTTCGTGAAATCACTGGAATGCAAATGAAATATTATTCCGCAGCCGAAGCTCCGCAACCAGAACTTCTAAACTCATTACGGGCAGCATCAAAACTCGCTCCGCTCAAACACTTGATGCTGCTATTC
>FWPV01000592.1_pt1 | contig 113369 bp, 98 predicted proteins | sample 2228371 | NCBI WGS metagenome assembly FWPV01 (sample SAMEA103939776, study PRJEB20133) | metagenome | reverse complement strand
AGGATGGCCTCGGCGTTGAGGGAGAGAGCCTCGAGCTCGTAGCGGTTGACGACGGTCGAGCGTTCCCCGGCCAGCGCGTTGTGCCAGACATACTGGTAGGGGTGCATCCGATACAGGGAAACCATCGTCAGCAGCACGCCGGCCGCCAGCGCCGCGGGCGCGAGGCGGCGCAGGGCCGGCCGCCGGCGCCGCAGGGCCGCGCCGAGGGCCTGATAGCCCGCCGCCATCAGGATCGCGAGGGGCGGCACCGCGAACAGCATGTGGCGCATGCCGTTGTGCAGCGCCGGCCGGGTGAGCAGCACGTACAGCCACGGGAACGCCGCAAGGACCACAAAGGCGCCCAGCAGAAAGGAGCCCCTCATTGAGGCCCCGCCGACGCGCAGCCGGAGGGCCGCCGCCACGGCGCCGGCCGCCAGCAGCGCCACCATCCACAACGGGGTCGCCAGCAGAAAGGCGGCATGCGCGTAGTAGGCCGGCGCCTCGCCCGCGTCCATGACCTTGCCGGCGAACAGCAGCGGGATCGCCTCGGCCGAGGAGTGCAGCGCGCCGGCCGTGCGGGAGATGCCGGCCAACAACTGGAAGTGCAGCCGCGGGAAAAACAGGGCCACCGGCACCAGCGCCGCCAGGGCCGCGACGGCGATTCCTCCTGCCATCGCCAGCCACGGGCGGGCGTCGGCCAGCGGGGCGCGCACCTTCAGGCGCCATGCGGCGCCGGCCGCCAGCCACAGCGCGGCCGCCAGCGGCAGCAGGACCAGCCCCGGGATGCGGCTGGCGCCGGCAAGGCCGATGCCCAGGCCCGCGCCGAGACAGTGCCGCCAGGGCGCCGTGCCGGTGGCCAGCACCGTCCGCGCCACCGCCAGCACCGCCGCCGTCGCGAGCGTGTAGGTGGCAAGGAACGGGATGTCCTTCGGGTTGATCATCGCATGGCCGTAGAAGTTCGGATGGAGCGCCAGCAGGACGACCGACAGAAAGGCGGCCTGGGCGCCGAAGACGAGGTGCGCCAGCCATGCGGTCGCAGCGAGCCCGAGCGCGCCGAAGGCGAGGCTGAGCCCATGCCCCAACAGCATGCGGTCGCCGCCGAGCAGCCGGTGCAAGGCGGCCAGCGGCATGTCGAACAGCCCCGGGTAGCGGTCGGCTGCCAGCTGGGGCCCGAGCTGCGGGTGCCCGCCGGCAAACAGCTCGCGGTAATAGGCGAGCTTGAGGTCGCCCGCGTTCCAGCGTGTGACCTCGTCCCAGCCCATGCCGTAGTCGGGCAGGGTGAGGACGCCGACCGCAAGGAAGGCGGCGATGCAAAGGGCCGAGAGGAGATGAAACGCGCGATCCGTCATGCCGAACTCAGTCATGGGCGTCCGAGAACAAATCCGCGAGCGCGGATTCCAATGGGGAAAGGGGCTGCGGTCGGTCGCCGGCGCCGGTGAGGCGCAGGCAGGAGCGGGCGAGCGCCGAGCCGGCGGCGCCGGCGGCGGAAGCGAGGCGCCATGCGTCACGGGCGTCCTCCGGATGTCCCCACCGCCACAGGAACACGCCGAGCACCGCGTCCTGCACCGGGTCGGTGGGCGGCCGCTGCCGCACCCAGCGGCGCTGCTCTTGCCAGCCCCCCAGCCCGGCGGCGGCCGGGTCCCGCAGCAGGCGCAGGTTGAAGTAGCTGACCGCGTAGATGCGCAGGGCCTCCCGCCGCAAGGGCTGGCGCTCGAGCACGGACCGGGCGCGCCGGGCCGCCTCGAGGTCCTGCCCGAGGTCGGCGTGCGCGTTGGCCAGCAGCAGCTCGTCCTGCACATGGGTGGCGTCCGAGCGGATGTCGCCAAACGATGAATACGCGGCGGCCGCGGCGGACACCGCGGCCGCGGCGGCGGCCGCCCGCAGGCGCGGGGAAAGGCGGTTAAAATCCCGCGCGATGACGACGATCCCGCCGCCGGCGACGGCCAGCAGCGGCACCAGCGGCAGGCGGAAGTTGCCGCTGGCGTAGTACAGGACCAGGGGCAGGGTCCCGGCGAGTAGCCAAAGCGTCACGACAAGCGCCGCGCGCGGCCTGCGGCCGGCGAGCACCACCAGCCCGGCCGCCCCCAGCGCCAGCAGCACGCCCCAGTTGTGCGGGTTGTGGCGCAGCGGCGGGATGCGCGCCTTGTGGAACGAAAAGGTCAGGTTGTTGTACTGCTCGAAGGAGTTGAGCACGGCGTAGGCCTTGAACAGCCACAGGCGCGCCGCCTCGCCCGGATGCGCCAGCACATGCTCCCGGAAGCGTCCCACCCAGTAGCGGTTCATCTCCCCGATGGAAAAGGGCGGCGCCGCATCCGGGTGCGCCTGCGCGTAGAGGAGAATGGACTCGGCCCGGGTCGGGTTGTCGTCGTCGCCGCGCGCCGCGACATCCACGGTCTGCTGGAAATACAGCCCGTTGGCGCCGGGGCGGTTGGCCGCCCAGAGGTTGTAGGCGCCCTGCCAGGGCAGCACGCGGAATTCGCCGGCGAGCCGCAGGTTCAGCAGGCCCTGCAGGAGCAGCAGCGCGGCCAGCGGCGCCCACGCCAGGGCCGCCCGCCTGCGCCCGGACCCCGCCAGCAGCATCAGCGTGGCGGGGACCAACAGCGCCAGCGGCAGGAAGTTGGGCCGCGCCAGCACGGCCAGCCCGAGCAGCGCGCCGCAGCCCAGCAGCGCGCCCGCCCCGCCCCGTCGGAGCCCGAGGGCCAGCCCGCCCAGAAAGAGCGTTGTGGCGAAGGTGATGTCGACCAGCTGCAGCGCGAAGAACAGCGAGGCGGGGTTGAGCAGGTAGAGAACCGCGGCGAGGACGGCCGCGCCCTCCCGCTGCCAGAACCGACCGGCGATACGGTGCACCAGCCAGCCGTTGAGCAGGTGGCAGGCCAGCCCCAGCAGCGCGCCAAGGAGCGGCCGCATGCCTGCCGGGTGCAGCAGGCTCAACACCAGCGGATACAGCACCGCCCGGTACAGCGGCTCGGGCGGCAGCTCCCATGCGTCGAAGCGCGCCGCCCACAGCAGGTTTTCCTTGGCGTCCAGTTGGGGCGCCAAAACCAGCGGGTCGGCAAGCAGGAGCAGACCCGTTCCGAGGGCCAACAGCGCCGCCGCGATCAACACCGGGAAATTGCTGTGGCGCGGCCCGCTCATCGGAAGTCCCCAATTTCGTCAGGGCGCAGATCAAAGACAAGGATGGATCCGTGGATAATCCGGTCGGGCGCGCGCCCGTTCAAGTAATGAGCCAGCCGCAGGAAACGGACTTTCTCAAACGCAAGGAGCAACTCGCGCTCGGTCTGGCTCAGCGGGGGATTGGCCGCCCCGTCTGCCTGCAGCCGCGCATACACCAGCCGGGAATCCTCGCGCAACTTCCGGTAAGCCAACTCGCGCCCGATGTCCCAGGCGGCCGCGTCCCGCAAGGAGGTGGCACTGATGACATAAAGGCCGGCTTCCAGAGGCCCAACCAACTCAGCCCGGCCCAAGGCGTTAAAAACCGGCAGCAGACGCACATGGCCGATGCCGAACGCGGCCGGATCGGCCGAACCGAAATAGCCCAAATAAACAGGCTTGTCCGGTTCCGCCCGCTGAGCGGCCCGAATGACCGCGGCCGCTGCCGGCAAGTCCTGACCCCAGTCGAGCGAACTGTCCCGCAAGCGCTGGTATCCGCCATCCGCCCCGCCGCCGATCACATTCATGTAACTGATGGTGCGGTCGCTATTGACCCAAGCGAGGGGAACCAGGGACAGCAGGCATGCAGCCAGGACCAACCGCACACCGTCGGCCAGGCCCAAACCGCGCCCGAACAAAACGCCGGCCACGATGCAGGACACGTACAGCACGGGAAAGGCGTGCCGGTAACCGATGTTCATGTCGGATGCGGCGAGATTTGCCGCGTACAGGGCGCTCAGTACCATCAGGCCCTTGGCGGCGGCCGGAACTTCCAGGCGGTGACGCAGCATCCACCCGATGAAGCCGGTCCACCCAAGGATATGAATCGGCAGCGCCGGCAGGGGCGTCTTGTACAGGAAACACCAGACGAAATACACCGGATTGCCCCCGAGGTAGGCGGCCCCGTTCAGAAAGGCCGCCCTGTTCCCCATGCTCAGGACATAATCGACGCCGTACAACAGGGCCTCCGGAAGGACCCGCCAAGCCTGCAAATGGGATATGAGAACCGAATGCAGACGCCCCTCTTCCTTGAAAGTCTCCCACGGCACCAGAAAGGATTGAAAGGCCCCTGCCGCGGGATTGGCGGCCGCAAAGCGCCACCCATACGCGGTCCAGACGACGCCCGCCGCCAACAACGCCGCCAAGACGCTGGCCCCGCCCAGCAGAACGGCCCTGCGGCAAGGGTTGGCGGTGGCGCCTGCCGCGCGGAACCATCCGAACGGCAGCGCCCGCGCTTCCGCCATGCGCCACAGCCCCAGCACCGCCGCGACCGGGGCGAGGATCAGGGCGGAGTGCTTGCACAGCAGCGCCAGACCGGCCGCCGCGCCGGCGGCGGCGACGCGCGCCGCGGTCACGCGCTCGAGCAGCGCCGAATAGGTCACCACGGCCAGGATCAAGGTCCACGCGCCGGCAAAATCGCTCGTGGCAAGGGGCAGGTGGCCGAGAAAGTTCGGGCAGAACCCGGCCAGCAACAGGCTCGCATACCCGCCGGCCCGTCCCCACAGGCGGCCGCTGATCAGGAACAGCACCGCCATCCCGACCATGTTGAACGCCAGCATTGCGGCCCGGCTCCATTTGAGGATCAAACGATGGTCGGCGCCGGATTTGAACCACCACCGCTGCGCGATCCGCCACTGCTTGGATTGGGACCACAGGTCCGTGTCCGTGTCGATGGCGGGCGCCCAATCGGCAAATTGGAACGGCAGCGCGGCGATCCGTTGCGGCAGGTTCCCGTTCTCCGGTTGCAGACGGTAGTCGTTGCGGCTCCAATACGCATGCCCCGCCGTGACATGGACCAACTCGTCGAAGGTATTGGACTTGCCGGCAGTCCCGCGCCAGGCGAAGGCGGCGATCAGCGCCAGCATGAGCAGGACGGGCAGGCGATCGCGGCGGCACGGTGCCGCCGTCTGCCACTGCGGCCAACCGTTCGGGCGGTCTTGCAGGCCTTCCTTCACGCGGAATCGCCGGCGGGACGCGGCGCCACGACCGATATTCTATCCGTCATTCGAGCCGGGCGGTTCGTCTTCCGCCGCTTGCCCCGCCGCGCCGGGGGACTGTTCGGCGAGGTGCAGTTCATAGACAAACGCCAAATAGCCGGGGTGCAGGCGCTTGCTTTCGACCAACCGCGCCGAGAAGGAGGGGGGCGGTACGAACGGCTCGGACCCCTCGGTGAAAAGCACGCCTTCCATCGGCCGGGTCTGCGTGTGGCAGACAAAAATCCGCCGGTAATGTCCGCTGCGGAGGGGCTCCGCCGGGTCTGCCTGCGCGAAGAAACGGCCGGTCGGGGCGCCGTTTTGTCCCAGCAGCACGGCGATGCTGGGATTTGACGTGAGAAACAGGGTGTCTTTCGCCCCGTGATCGGCGATGAAATCCATGAAGAACTTCACCGCGTGCGGGGCGGGATAGCCGTAGAAGTAGGGCTTGGCCCGCATCTTGGGGGCGAGAAACGCGAGCGAGGCCGCCAAAAAGGCCAACAACAGGGCGCGGGGCGACGGCTGCACGGGGCGTGTCAGCCAGAGCCCGGCGGCGCTTACCGCGACAATGCTGACCGCAAGGAACAATCCCTTGTCCATCCAATCGGCACGCGTGTAGCCGAGGGTTTGCAGGAAGGCGATCAGGACGAACAGCAGGACGCCGCAGCGCACGAGCGGACGCGGACAAACCTGCAGCGCCAGCGCTCCGAACAGGGCCAGAAACAGGTGCATAGGCAGGCTCAGCCGGCTGGTTGCATACACCGTGAACAGCCCGAAGTTGAACAGCAACACGACGGCCACGTTGGCCAGAAACAGGCCCGTGATCAGCACGACCGGCGCCACGTGTTCCGGCGCGAGGCGCCGGCGCGCCACGGCAATGAGCAGCAGCAGCAAACCAACCAGGCCGACAATGGACAGCAACAGGGAGTTGGGCAGCTGATAATCCAAATTGAAAAGGAAATCCCACGTGGCCCGCAGGTTCTCGCCGATGTAGTGCCAACTGAAAGTGTCGGTCCGGTTGTTCGGGCCGGCCTGCCAGTAAAACCCGTCATACTTGAGGGAGTAGCGCTGGTGCAGCACGTTCAGGACCAGCAGAAGCGGGGCCAGCAGCACCGCCGGCGGGAGGATGACTGCCCGCGCCCGCGCCCAGCCGGCGAGAATCAGCAGCCCGAACGGCAGGATATACACGGAGCTCTCGTAGCGGGTCTGCGCCAGCAGCAGCAAGCCGTACACCAACGGCACCAGCGTCTGCCGGTCCGGCCGCTCGTGATAGCGCAAGCCCAGCCATAGGCAGAAGGCGATCAAGGCGGCGTTCAGGACCGACGCGTTGCCGCTGGTCGCGCCCTGCGCCAAGACGGGGCAGAAAGCCATCAGCAGCACGAACAGGTAGCCGGCCGCGCGGCCGGCCACCCGTGCGGCAACCGCGAAGCCGGCCGCCAACAGCGCCGCGGTCAGCGCGGCGTTCACCACGAACACGTTGCCGAGCCGGTAGCCGGTCAGGTCATGCAGCAGGGAGACGAGAAACGGGAAAAAGAACGGCCGCTTGTCCAGAAACGCCTCGTGCAGGAAGAACGCGCCCGTGTTCCAGTTGGCGAAACGGGCGACCGCCGGCGCCCGGTCCAGGTGCATCATCTGGGCGGTGGAGGCAATCATCAGCTCGTCGTTGATGATCTTCAACATGAAGGGCTCGATGGACAGCAGCCAGGCCGCGGCCAGCGCGACGGCGACCGCCGGGCCGGCGAGCCCGCGAAGTCCCCCTCCCGTCAACCGCATCGGCCGGTCCCGGACCAAGGCCACAAGCAAAACACCCAGACAGAGGGCCACGTTGGCGTAGCCAAGGGAGATGATGAGCATCTCCGTCATCTCGCCCAGCGGCAACAACCAGCCCAGCGCGCCCGCAACAAGGGCGCTCAGACAAAACAACCCGAGGGCAGCATACGGACGATTCATGTTGGCAGGGATAAAACAGCCATGGCGTGCGATGGACATAAAAAAAGCCGCTTCGAGGAAGCGGCTTTGCCAGACAAGAATGGAAACGGCCTTAGAAGGTGTAGGTGACCGTGCGGCCGCTCGGGCTGACCAGCGTGAGCTGGGTCGTGTTGGTGCCGACCGTCAAGCCGGTGTAGGTCTCGGTGCCAACCGCGTCGATGGCGTTGATCCATTTCCCGGTGCCCACAAGCTGGGTGTAATTGGCCGAAGTCGCGCCGGTTTCCAGCATGTATTGCTGGGCGGCCGAGGCGAACTGGCGCAGGTTGTTGAGGACCGCCTTGTCCTGCGAGGTGGCGCGAACCTTCTGGAACGCCGGGATGGCCATGGCGGCCAACAGGCCGATGATCACGACCACGATCATGATTTCAACGAGGGTGAAGCCCTTCTTGCTCTTATGATTCATAATATGCTCCTTTTGGTGTTTTGATGATGTGTTCCCGATTGAGGAACGACCGCAGTTTCTGCAAGAGCCCCCCGCTTGCCAAGGCAAAATATTTGGCCATGAACGATTTACAGGGATTTTAAAACGCGGGCGAAGACCATTTTGCCGCCGGCGGAGGGAATGACCGAGTCCACGATGACCTCAACCAGTTTGCCGATCTGTTCGCGCGCGTCGGCGACGACGACCATGGAGCCGTCGGGCAGGTAGCCGACCGCCTGGCCCGGGTCCTTGCCCGGCTTGACGAGTTTGATGCTGGCCTTGTCGCCGGGCATCAGCTCCGGATTGAGCGCCTTGGCGAGCGCGTTGAGGTTGAGCCACTCGACGTTGTGGAACTCGGCGATCTGGGCGAGGTTGTAGTCGGTGGTGAGCAGCTTGGCCTTGAGCGACTGGGCGAGAAACACCAGCTTGGCGTCGACCTTCTGGCGGTTGCTGACGGTGCTCTCGTTGATGCGCAGGTCGAGGTGCTTCATTTCCCGCAGGCGGTTGAGCACCGCGAGGCCCTTGCGGCCGCGCGCCTGCCGCTCCGGGTCGGGCGAGTCGGCGATCGCCTGCAGCTCGTCGATGACGAAGCGCGGGATGATCAGCCCGTAGCCCATGAAGCGGCTCTCGCAGATGCCGACCAGCCGGCCGTCGATGAGCGCGCTGGTATCGACCACCACCAGCGGGACATCCACCCCGTGGGGCACAAAGCGCACGTAGGGGATCACCAGGTTGAACTCGTCGCGGCCGCGCAGCGCGATCACCGCGCCCAAGTACATGAGGATCACATACAGCGCCAGGCGGGCGAGGAACAGGTTCTGGGTGAGCACGACATTGGCCGGGTCCGCGGCATCGAACGGCCAGTCGAAGAACGGCGAGGAGACGAGCAGGTGCGCGCAGGCCCAGCCGATGAACAGCCCGAAGGTGAGCGCCGACAGGCCGCGCAGCGAAAAGCCTTTCAGCAGAAGGTCGACGAGGATGACCAGCGCGCCGATACAGCCGCCGATGGCAAGGGCAAGCCAGCGGTGCGGGTTCCATTCGGGCACGACGTAGGCGATCAGCCAGGCCGCCGTCAGGCACAGCAGCAAAAAGAAAACACGGATGACACGCAGCGTGTGTTTCATGCAAGGATCATGTGCAATGGGTTAACGGATGGCGCCGCAAGGCGGAGAAACGGCCTCCGGGTGAGAATGGATGTCGGATGGAACATGGAAGTGCAAGGACTTAGCCCCGCTTGCGGCGGCGGGCGACACAAATCCGCGCCTGCCCTAGCGGGGCCGGGCGAGTTCGCGAAAATCCCCGAAGGTCGGGGCCTGCACGACACGGGCCCGGTTGGCGCGCACCATGATCCCGAGCAGCTCGCCGCTCAGGGAGAACACATAGCTGCCCGCGCTCGGGGAGAACTCGCCGAAGAGGCGGGTGAACAGCCGCGACTCCACCTCGAGCAGGCCCGGCTCGCCGGGCGGCACGCGGATGGGAATCTCCCCGTACGCTTCTTGGCGGTCGCTGACCAGCACGGCGCTGGCGAAGCGCAGCGGATCGGCGGCGAGCGTGAAAACCCGCAGGCCGCTGTCGCGGACGAGGGACGGCGGGACCTGAACCGCGGCGATGGCCGGCTCGCCCGCCAAGAAGCCCACTTCCCGGATCGCGAAGGCGCGCCCGCCGATGCTGAGCACGGCCGCCACATTGGCGGCGCGTGTGCCGGCCAGCGGGGTATTGGCGGTCGCGAACAGCACATACACGCCCGCGCCGGTGTCCACCAGCAGGCTTTGGATGACGGTCTGGCGCGCGGTGCTGCCGAGCAGCAGCCGCTCCTCCCAGTCGAACCGCACCAGGACGCGGTTGTCCGCGAACTGCTGGTAGATGGCGTTGAGCGACAGCGCCTGGGCCTGGCGGATTTGCTCCTGCAGCGCGGTCGAGACGGCCGCCATCTCGCTGACGCCGGCGGCAAGGCTCTCCGTGCGTGCCTGCGCGCGTTCCGCCTCGATGCGGGCGCGCTCGACCTCGGCCCGCGCGGCGATCAGGCTCTGCTCGAGCATGGCCTTTTCCGTGTCGCGGATGCGCAGCTCGGTCGAAAGCAGTCGCTGTTCGGCCTCGAGGCGGGCGAGGTGGTCGCGGGCCGCGTCGAGGTCGGCCGCTTTGCGGGCGGCGAGCTGCTGCTGTTCGAGCAGCTCCGCCTGCAGGCGGCGCGCCCGCTCCTCGTTGGCGGCAAGGTTGCGGGCCAGCGCGGCGCGCTCCTCGATGGTCAGCTGCAGGGAGCTGCGGGTTTCCTGCAGCGAGGCGGCGAGTTCGGCCGCCTCGGCCTCGCGCCGCTGCAGGCTGGCGCCCGTCGCCGCCAGTTCCGCGGCGGTGCGGCCAAGGCGTTCCCGGGTCTCGCCCAGCAGCGCCTCCAGCTCGGCCCGCTGGCGGTTTTCGTGCTCGAGGGACAGCTGCAGCAGCTCGAGCATGTCCTCGGCGGCCCGGTCGCGCAGCGCCTGCGGGTGGACCCCGCGCCCGGTCACCGCCGGATGGAACTCCACCAGCGCAAGGATGCTGATGAGCAGAAAATCGCAAATGATGATGAGCAGCGACCGGTTCACGGGGCGGGCGCGTTTTGGGCGAGGATGAGCCGGCGGCGGAACGGGCGCACAAAGCCGATCTTGAGGATGGCCACGAAGAGGATGCCGAACAGGGTCGAGGCGTACGCCGCCATGAGGCTGGCGTCGACCAGGTTGAGCACCACAAGGATCAGCGCGGCGACCGTGCCGCCCAGCCCCACATAGAGGCCGAGGTCGAACAGGACCTCCTCGTTCTCGAGCAGGTGCAGCTTCACCGCCGGCGGGACCTCATGGCGCTTGATTTCGGCAATCTTAAGCAGTCCGAAAATGAACACCAGCAGCTGCCCGACGAAAAACAGCAGCAGGACAAGGATGGTGGCTTGGTCGATCATGGGTGGTGGGATGATGGGTTCCGCTGTCCCCGTTTGCGGGAGCATTTCGGCCAGCTTGATACGCAGCACGCCCTGCCTGTTTGGTTGGAATTCCAGCAGGCCGGGTTCAATCAAAATCCAGACCAGGGCCATGACCAGCGCCGCGCCGGTCAGGCTGTCCAGGTTGAGCAAGAGGCGCCGCGCGCGGTCGCGCTCGGGCCGCACCCCGAGCACCAGCGCGCGCAGGATGCCCACCAGAAAGTATCCGCACAGCCCGAACCCGAGCGCGCGCAGGCCGATGGCGGCGCCCGGCAGCGCCTCGGCGAAGCCCTTGAACGCGTGCTGGCTGTCGCGCACCGGCGCCGGCAGGGCATCCCACCAGCGCGGCGGCTGGTAGACCGGCTTGTCCGCGCGCAGCAGCAGCGCCACGGCCCCGCGCCCGTACCCGAGCGCCACCGCCAAGCCGTCCCAGCCGCGCGCGCCATGGCGCAGCAGGTATTGGGCAAGCGCCTCCGGCTCCGGCGCGTTCAACAGGCCGGCGAACAATAGCGGCAGCCGCGCCGGGTCCTCCTGCAGGGCATGGGCGGCGAACAGCAGCTCCTGTTCGCCGGCGAGGCGCTGCAGCATGGCCTCCAACGACAGCCATGTCGTGTGCCGCCCGAGCGTGAGGATGCCAAGGTACACCGCCTCGACGACGCCCATGGCCTGCGGGTCGCCCGCGCGCGCCGCGGGGACGGCCCCGAGCAGGCGGGTCCGCAGCCCGTCCGCCAGCGCGCCGGACTGCTCCAGCAGGGCGGTGCACAGGATGGCCGCCTCCAAGGGGTGGCCGGAAGTGGAATGCACCGGATAGAACCGCTCCCAGCCGCTCAGCTCGCGCGTGTCGAGGATGGCCCGCACGTTGCGGCTCGGGCTCTCGCGCAGGAACGCCAGCAGCCAGCGGCGGTGCTCGGCCGGCAGCAGCGTGGGGATCACGGCCGGCTGGTCCGCCCGCAAATGGTCCGCCCGGGCGAGAAACATCTCATAGAAGGGCGCCGGCCCGCCGCTCCAGTGATAGGCGGGATGTTCCGCAAGCAGAGCATCCACGGCGCGTTGGAGTTCCTGCGGGGCGGGACCGTCATCCGTGGTGCGGGTCGCCTGCAGCAGCAGGCTTGCCGGTCCGGGCCGCCCGGCCTCCAGTTGGGCCAGCGCCTGCCGGGGCAGGGTGGGGGTGCCCGCCCCGGCCTCCTGCAGCACCAGCGGTGAAATGGAGCGAAAATAGGCCGGCACGCTCATTCCCAGCCAGAGCGCGCCCAGCGCCCATAGCAGGTGCCCGGCCGCCACCGCGGCGCGCACGCCCCAGCGCGGCCGGCGCCGCGGCCGCTCCCCACCGGAAGCCTCGTTGGATTGCAAATGCGCCGCGCCCATGGGATGCCCCATTTGACTTTGACAGCAAATTGCGTGCAAGCTGTTAAATCCTGCCCATGCGCCTGCGCGTCACCCATTACGGCGAGCCGATCCTCCGCCGGCCGGGAAAGCCGGTCCACACCTTCGGGGCGGAGCTCCAGACCCTGGTCGCGGACATGGTGGAGACCATGCACGCGGAGGAGGGCGTCGGCCTGGCCGCCCAGCAGGTCGACCAGGCGCTCATGGTGTGCGTGGTCGATGTCAGCGGCCTGCCGGATGAGGAACTCGATTACCAGCTCGACGGCCTGCGGCCACCGATTGAACTGATCATGCCGTTGGCGCTGGTCAACCCGGTGGTCCGCCGGCTGCCCGGCAAAACCCTCGTCGGCGAGGAGGGCTGCCTGTCTTTCCCCGGCATCCGCGGCGATGTGCCGCGCGCCGAAGCCGTCGAGGTCGACTTCCAGGACACCGCCGGCAAGAAGCACCGGCTGGTGTGCAAGGGCTGGTTTGCCCGGGTCATTCAGCACGAGGTCGACCACCTCAACGGTGTGCTTTTCATTGACCGCATGGAGCGGCGTCAGCTACGCCTTCTCGATGCCCGGCTCAAGCGGCTCAAGCAGGAGACGCTCCGCGGCCAACTGATCCGAACGCAGGCCACATGAAAATCGAACAAGTCGCCGCCCAGCTCTACACCGTCCGCGATTTCCTGAAGACCCCGGAGGACTATCAGGAATCGCTGCACAAGATCGCCGAGATCGGCTACCGCTCGGTGCAAGTCTCGGGACCGCGCCCGCTCGAGGAGGCCGACATCGCCGGCCTGTGCGAGGAGAAGGGGCTGGTCATCAATTCCAGCCACGAGAACTCCGACCTGATCCTCGACAACCCGGGCAAGGTCGTGGAAAACCTCGAGGCCTTCGGCTGCCGCTACACCGCCTATCCCTATCCGGCGGGGATCGATTTCAAGTCCGAGGAATCGGTGGCCGGCCTGATCCGCCGGCTCGACGCCGCCGGCAAGGTGCTGGCCGCCGCCGGCAAGGTGCTCACGTATCACAACCATGCGGTCGAGTTCGAGCTGCTGGGCGGCCAGCCGATCCTCGAGCACATTTACCGCCGGACCCATCCCGAGTATGTCCAGGGCGAGATCGACACCTACTGGGTGTACGCCGGCGGCTCCTCGCCGCAGGCATGGTGCGCCCGCCTGCGCGACCGCCTGCCGCTGCTGCACATCAAGGACTACGCGCTCGACGCCGACGGCAAGCCGCGCTTCGCCGAAATCGGCCATGGCATCCTCGACTTCAAGACCATCATCGCGACCGCCGAGGCGTCCGGTTGCCGCTGGTTCATCGTCGAGCAGGACGTCTGCCCCGGCGACCCGTTTGTCTCGCTCGAGATGAGCTTCCGCTACATCCGCGACAACCTGGTCGAGCGCTGAGGTCGCGACCCGCCGCCGTGATCCGCAAAACCCGCCAGCGGCGCGCCATCGAGGAGGTCTTCCGCGTCGAGGCGCGCCCGCTCGCCCCGCCGGAGGTGTTCGCCGCGGCCCGCCGCATCCTCCCGCAGATCGGGCTGCGCACGGTGTATCGGCAGCTTAAGGACATGGCGGCCGAGGGCCTGGTCGTCGGGGTCGACTATCCCGGCCAGCCGCTGCGCTACGAGTGGGTCAGCCGCGCCCACCATGCCCATTTCATCTGCCGCTCCTGCGGGAGGGTGTTCGATCTGCCGGTCGAGGTGCCCGACGTCCCGGTCACCCCGCCGCCGGGTTTCCGCGTCACCGGCCAGGAGACCGTCTTCTACGGCACCTGCGGGGAATGCTCTTTGGGGATTGGTTGATGGTTGTTGGTTGGTAGTTGATGGTTGACGGGTGACGGGTGCCAGTTGCTTGCGCCCGCCAAGCCTGCCAACTATCAACCATCAACCAACAACCAATCACCAAATCGCTTCAGCGACCGCCGCGTAGGCCTGCATGATGCGCGGGCCGGGAACGGTGAACGGGCCATGGGGGAGAAGGTGGATGCGGCCGTCGCGCACCGCGCGGACCTGCCGCCAGACGGGGTGGCCGGCAAGCATGGCCAGTTCCGCATCGAGGCGGGCCTGTTCGGCCGGCGTGGCGGCGGCGCGCACCAGCAGCACTTCGGGGTCCAAGGCCAGCAGGGCCTCGAAGGACAGCTCGCCCCACGAGGCGCCGAGCGCCGCGGCGACGTTTTCGGCGTGGGCGGCCTCGATCAGGCTGGAAATCCATGTCCCCCTGCCGGGGGCCCAGCCGGGCTGGCTCCCGGATTCCACCGAGAGCAGAAACAACACGCGGGGCCGCGGCAGCCCCGCCACGGGCGCAAGGCGCGCCTCGACCGCCGCGCGCTCGGCTTGCAGCCGCCGGAGCAGTTGCAGCGCCTTGCCGGGCACGCCGAGGATGCGGCCCAGCAGGCGGATGTCGTCCAGGATGTCCTCCATGCTTTCGTGGCGCAGGGCCACCGCCACGGTGCGGGGCGGCCGCTCGATCGCCGCATAGACCTCCGGGGGCGTGAAATTCGTGCCGATCACCAGGTCCGGGCGCAGCGCGGCGATGGTCTCGCGGTTCGGCTGGTCCATCGAGCCGACCTGCGCGCCGGCGTCGCGCAACGCGCGCGCCTCCTCGGGATAGTCGCACCATTGGGTCACCGCCACCACATGGTCGCCCATGTCCATGGCGAACAGCAGCTCGGTCACGCTCGGCGCGAGGGAAACCAGGTAACGCGGCTGCCGCTGCAGCGTGACGGTCCGGCCCAAGTCGTCCACCACGGTCAGCGGATAAGTCCCCTCCGGCGCGGTCTGCTCGTGCCAGTGCGCGCGGGCCGCGCCGGTGCGCTCGCGCTTCGGCAACGCCAGCAGGATCAGGCAGCCGAGCAGCACGCCGATGGCATAAATCCCCAGCCTGCCCATTTTTGTGATTAGTTGATGGTTGTTAGCTATCAACCAATCCCCAACTTCCCGTGGGCGGCGGCGACGGCGACATACTTTTCGGCCCAGGCGCGCAGGCCGGCCTGTTCCTCTTCGGAGAGCGGGCGGACCACCTTGGCGGGCATGCCCAGCACCAGCGAGCCGGGCGGGATGACGGTGTTCTTCGTGACCAGCGCCCCGGCCCCCACAATCGAGCGGCGGCCGATGACGGCGCCGTCCAGCACGGTGGCCTTCATGCCGATCAGGCATTCGTCCTCGATGGTGCAGGCATGGATCATGGCGCAGTGGCCGATCGTCACATAGCGCCCGACCCGGACGCCGAGGTCGTCGGCGAGGTGCACCACGGTGCCGTCCTGGACATTGGAGCCCTCCCCGATCTCGATGCGCTCGATGTCGCCGCGCAGCACGCACTGGTGCCAGACGGAGGCCTTCGGGCCGATGGTGACCGCGCCGATCACCACGGCCGAGGCGGCAACGTAGGCGGTCGGGTCGATCCGCGGCGTCTGGCCGAGGAAGGTTTTGAGGCGTTCCTGCAAGGTCATGCCCCGACTGTGGAGCGGCCGCCAGGTGCTGACAAGGTCAATTCCCGCCGCGTCCCCGCCCCTTGCCAAAGGGCGGATTGGCCTTACCGTTCGGGGAATGGCGCGCGATCCCTACGAGACCGAGGAGCTGCTCGACCAGTATCTGCTCTTCCATTACGGCGCGGAGGCGGACCAGCTCCCGTGGGACTTCGGGCCGCGGGACGCGCTCGGGTTCCCCCGTCGCTGCGTCATGGAGGGGTTCGCGCCGGAGCGGCTGCCCGCCCGGGGGCGGGCGCTCGATGTCGGCTGCGCGGTGGGGCGCGCCACCTTCGAGCTGGCGACGTTGTTCGAGGAGGCAATCGGCATCGACTGCTCGGAAACCTTCATCGCGGCCGCGCGGCGCATCGCCGAGCAGGGCACCCTGCGCTACCGGGTGCGGCTCACCGGCTTGATCCGGGCGGAGCGGGTCGCCCATCGGCCGGCCGTCCCTGCCGGCCGGGTGCGCTTCGAGCACGGCGACGCCCACGCGCTGCGCGCCACCCTCGGGTCGTTCGACGGCGTGCTCGCGGCCAACCTGCTGTGCCGGCTGGCGCGCCCGGCGGCCTTGCTGGAGCGGCTGCCGGCGTTGGTCAACCCGGGCGGCCAGTTGGTGATCACGACCCCCAACACCTGGCTCGAGGCATTCACGGCGCGCGCGTTCTGGCTGGGCGCCACGCCGGAGACCGGCGAGCCGCTGGAGGCGCTGCGGCGCCATTTGGAACCGCACTTCCTGCTGGATCGGGTCTGGGACATGCCGTTCCTGATCCGCGAACACCTGCGCAAGTACCAGTGGTCCGTCGCCCAGGCCAGCCGCTGGATTCGCCGCGCGGGGTCGGGGGACGCCGCATGCAGCTGATCGATCTACGCCTCGAGGAGCGCGCCGATCCCGACGGCCTGCGCCAATTTCTCGGCGCCTGCCGCGAGGCCGCCGAGGCCGACGGGCACGCCAAGATCGCCAGCATCGCCCTCGCGGTCCGGCACATCGATCCGCTGGCCGTGCTGGACTCGATCTACGAGGGCGCGGCCCACCACGGCTATCTGGAAAACCGCCGCCGCGAATGGGCGGTGGCCGGCGCCGAGGCCGTGCTCGCGCAGGCATGGAACGGCCCCGGGCGCTTCCGCGGGGCCCGCGCCTTCGCCGACGAGATCGAGCGCCACACAATCGCCATCGGCGACCCCGCCCTCCCGTTCTTCGGGCCGCTGGTCTTTGCCGCGTTCAGTTTTTTCGACAGCGCGGACGCGCAAGGGGAGGCCTTTCCCGCGGGCATGGCCTTTGTTCCGCAATGGCAGGTGGCGCGCCGCGGCGACCGCTACGTCGCGGTCGCCAACGCCCTCGTCCGGCCCGGCGGCGACATCGAGCCGCTGGCCGCCCGCATCTGGAAGGCCCACCAGACCTTCACCGCGTTTTCCTACGACCAGGCGCCCCAGGCGCCCGCTTACAACATCGTGGCCGAGCGCGAGGTCGGCCCGCCGGGGGCGTTTCAGCACAATGTCGCGCGGGCGCTGGAGCGGATTGCCGCCGGCGCCTACCAGAAGATCGTGCTGGCGCGCGCCCTCGACTTGGAGTTCGACCACGCCTGCCAGCCGCTGCGCATCCTCAACCGCCTGCGCGAGGACTATGCCGGCTGCACCGCCTTCTCCTTCCAGCGCGAGACGGGGGCCAGCTTCATCGGCGCCACGCCGGAGCGCCTGATCGCCGTGGACCACGGGCGCTTTCAGACCGAGGCGCTTGCCGGCTCGGCCCCGCGCGCCCCGTGCGCCGGTGCCGATGCGCGGCTCGCGCACGCCCTGCTGACGAGCGAGAAGGACCTGCGCGAGCACCGGCATGTGGTGGAAAGCATCCGGCGCCGGCTGGCCGCGCTCGGGCTGGAAGTCCGGAACACACCCGCCCCGGGCCTGCTGGTCCTGCCCAATGTCCAGCATCTGCGCACACCGATGGAAGGGGTGCTGCCCTCCGGCGTGCATATCCTCGACATCGCCGCCGCCCTGCATCCGACGCCGGCGGTCGGCGGCACGCCCCGCGAAGCCGCCCTGCCGGATATCGCCGCATGGGAGCCGTTTGCCCGCGGTTTGTTCGGCGGCATGGTGGGATGGTTCAACACCCGCGGGGAAGGGGAGTTTGTCGTGGGCATCCGCAGCGCCCTCATGCGCGGCCCCAAGGCGCGCCTGTTTGCCGGCGCCGGCATTGTCGCCGGTTCGGTGGCCGAGGCGGAATACCGCGAGACCTCGCTCAAGATGGAGGCCCTGCTGGCCGCCATACGCGGCACTGCCGGAAGATAGGCACCGGCCGGAATTATTCCGGGGCATCGACCCCGCCGAACACCAGATACGGGCATTCCCGCCCGGTAAGCGCAATCCGCCGTACCGGCACGCCGAAGATGCGTTCGCAGGCGTCCGAGCAGGCGATCTCCATGGGGGGCCCCTCGACCGCCACCCGGCCCCGGTCCAGCAACACAACCCAGTCGGCCACCTGGAAGGCCTGGTTCAAGTCGTGCATCACCATGAGCACCGCCGCGTCTTGCCGGGCCAAGTCGCGCACCACCCGGTAGATCATCCGTTGGTGGGACAGGTCCAAGTTGTTGGCCGGCTCATCGAGGAACAGATAACGCGGCCCGCCGGCCTCCGGTTCGTCGATCTGGGCCAGCACCCGGGCAAGGTGCACCCGCTGCTTTTCCCCGCCTGAAAGGGCGGTGTAGGGGTCGCGCTCCCGGTCCGCCAGATCGACTGTCGCCAGCGCCCGGCGCGCCGCCGCGTAGTCTTGCGGCCGCTCGCCCCCGCGCATGTGCGGACTGCGCCCCAGCAGCACCACTTCCAGCACGGTGAAAGCGAAGGTCAACGACGACTCCTGCGGCAGACAGGCCCGCCGCCGGGCCAGCTCGCGCGCCGGAATGCGCGCCAGCGGCACCCCGTCCAGCTCGACGCACCCGCTGTCCGCCTGCCATTCGCCGCTCAATATCCGCACCAGCGAGGACTTGCCCGCCCCATTCGGACCCAGCAGCGCGGTGATCCGCCCCGGCTCCAGTTGCAGCCGGATGCCGCTGAGAATCGGCCGCCCGCCCAGCGTCAGGGAGAGATGGTTCGCCGTCAGCATCGCGTCAGACCCGCAATTGCCGTTTGCGCAAGTGGATCAAGTACAGGAAAAACGGCGCCCCGAGCAGCGAGGTGACCACCCCGATCGGAATTTCCGCCGGCGCCCGCATGGTCCGCGCCGCCAAGTCGGCCGCCACCAACAAGATGGCCCCCAGCAGCGCTGTGGCCGGGATGAGCCGCCGGAAGTCCGGCCCCCACAGCAGCCGCACCAGGTGCGGCACAACCAGCCCCACAAATCCAATCAGGCCGCAATAGGCCACCGTGATCCCGACCATCACCGCGCACAGCGTGATCACCGCCCGCTTCACCCATTGGGTGTTGAATCCCAATTGGTAGGCCTCGGCCTCACCCAACAGAAACGCGTTCAGCGCCTGCCGGTAACGCGGCAACAGCAGCAGCGGCACCCCGATCACCGGCGCCAGCACCGCGAGGTTTTCCCAGGTCGCCCCGTGCAGACTCCCCAAGGTCCAGAACGTGAACCGGCGCAGCGCATCGTTGTCCGAAACATGCAACACCAGCCCCACCAGCGCCCCCGCCAACGCGTTGACCGCAATGCCCGCCAGCAGCAGCGTCGAAAGGTGCGTGCGGCCCGCAATGCGGGCGATCCGGTACACCAGAAAGGTGGTCCCGGCCGCGCCCAGCATCGCCCCCACGGATACCGGCAGCCCTTCCACCAAACCGGTCCCCGGCGGCAGCAGCGCCAGCCCGCTGATCGCCAGAATCGCACCCATCGCCCCGCCGGCCGACACCCCGATCAGTCCCGGGTCCGCCAGCGGGTTGCGAAACAGCCCCTGCAGACAAGCTCCCGCCGTCGCCAAGCCCGCTCCCACCCCCATCGCCATCAGCACCCGCGGCAGCCGGATTTCCACCACCACCACCGCAAGGCGCTCTTCCACCCCGCCGCCCAAGCGCCCACCACTCAGCCGCCCCGCCAAAGCGCCCACCACATCCCCCATCCCCGTGCGCATGGGACCCATGCTCAGCGATAACAATCCCAAGCCCGCCAGCCCCGCCAGCAGCCCCACCAACATGCCCATCCTGCCCCGGTCCAGCTCGCCCGCCATGTCGCCCAAACCTGTCATTAGTGGCAGCGGCATGTCAATAAGTTGCGGGAACATGGCAAAAGAATTGCTAATCTTTGCAGGCCCCCCTTTACTTTTTCGCATGCCGCCACATCGCCGTCATGTACGCCCCGCCAAGAGTCTGGAGGATTGGCGAGAAAACTTAACCGCCAAACTGGCGGTATTTTTTTTGCTGCTAAATATATTCATTTGGACTGGCTTGCGTGGCATTGATCCGCTGGTTCCCGCGGTGTGTTCGATCGGTGTTTCCTTGGTTGGCATGCTGCTTGGGCAGCACGGGCTGCGGCGGTTGCGGCGGCGCTTTGGCACCGGCAGCGGAGAATCGGTGGCGCTCATTGGCCTATGGGGCAACCGGATTGTACTCGGTGTGTGCCTGCTGTTGTTCGTGTACTTGATGGCTGTCGGCATCTTGAAGGGTGATTTCCTTTGACCAATCCGGCGGTTAAATCTGTTTCTCCACCTGCAAAGATGAATCGGAAGGGCACCACCACCCTTGGCCATGGCCGCAACACCCGACGCCACCAATGGCTAGGCCTGCTGGTCCTTGCGGTCGGAGCGGTCTGCTATTACGGCGCGATGCGGCACGGAGGGCGCACGGGAGAGCCGTTGCCGCCCTTCGCCGACATGACCGATGCGGCGCGCAAGGCGGCCTTTCTGGCATGGCTGGGGCCGCTCGTGACGGAGGCCAATACGGCCGTCCGCGCCGACCGAGAACGGTTGGAGGTGCTCCGGGCACGGTTCGCGACCGGCGCCCTCAGCCGCGGCGAAATCGCCTGGCTGCACCAGCAGGCCGACCGCTACCGGCTGGGCTCCGGCAGACCCCTCACCGCCGGCCTGCTCGCCGAATTGTCCGCCCGCATGGATGAGATTCCCCCCGCGCTGGCACTGGCTCAAGCCGCCCTCGAAAGCGGCTGGGGCACCAGCCGCCTCGCCCGCGAGGCCAACAACCTCTTCGGCATCACCGCCCAGCCCGGCACGGCCGCCTACCGCTCCCCCCTCCAGTCCGTCCATGCGTACTTCCTCCTGCTCAATTCCCACCCCGCCTACGAGCCCTTCCGCCAGCTCCGCCAGCAGGCGCGGGTCGAAGGCCTGCCCCTTTCGGGCGCCGATTTGGCCGCCGGCCTGCTGCGCTATTCCGAAGAGGGGCCGCTCTATATCGCCAAAGTCCGACGCCTCATCCACACCAACGCCCTCGAGCCCGAGCCCGTCGAACTTGCCCTCCAATAATTGCCCCGATCTTCCCAAGTGGGCGGGTTAAAATGGCGCCGTTGGTGCGACCGCCCCTGTGACGCTGGGTAAAAGTGTCGCATGCCGGCGCCGGGGATTTTTCTTAAACCATTGTCTTCCAATTTGATGTGTGATTATCCGAATTGGCCGATTTTATGCGGGGTGACCATTGATGACCATTGATCCGAATCGTTACACGGAGAAGGCGCGGGAGGCGGTGCTGACGGCGCAGACGGAAGCGCGTCGCCTTGGGCAGCAACAGGTGGACTGCTGGCATTTGCTGGCGGCGATGCTGTTGCAGACCGGGGGGGTGCTGCCGGCGCTGCTGAAGCGGATGGAGATATCGCCGGCCTCGCTGGAGCTGGCGCTGCGGCGCGAGCTGGAGAAGCTGCCGAAGGTGAGCGGGGCGACGGCGGCCGGCACGCTGTACATCACGGAGAGCCTGAACCGGGCGTTGAGCCACGCGGAGGCGGCGGCCGCGGAGATGAAGGACGAGTATGTTTCCGTGGAGCATCTGTTCATCGGTCTGCTGCGGGAGACCGGCAATCGGGAGCTGCAGCGGTTTCTGGAGACGTTTGACCTGAGCGAGGAGCGGGTGCGGCAGGCTTTGCGGTCGCTGCGGGGCGCGCAGCGGGTGACCAGCCAGAATCCGGAAGCGACCTACGAGGTGCTGCAGAAGTACGGGCTGGATTTGGTGGAGATGGCGCGCGCGGGCAAACTCGACCCGGTGATCGGGCGCGACGACGAGATTCGCCGGGTCATCCGCATCCTGTCGCGCAAGACCAAGAACAACCCGGTGCTGATCGGCGATCCGGGCGTCGGCAAGACGGCGATCGTCGAGGGGCTGGCCCAGCGGATTCTCAAGGGCGACGTGCCGGAGGGGCTCAAGGACAAGACGATTTTCGCGCTCGACATGGGGGCGCTGCTGGCGGGCACCAAGTACCGCGGCGAGTTTGAGGAACGGCTCAAGGCGGTGCTGCAGGAGATCAAGTCGGCCGAGGGCCGGGTGATCCTGTTCATCGACGAGCTGCACACGATTGTCGGCGCCGGCAAGGCCGAGGGGGCGATGGACGCCGGCAACCTGCTCAAGCCGATGCTGGCCCGCGGCGAGCTGCACTGCATCGGCGCGACCACGCTGGACGAGTACCGCAAGCACATCGAGAAGGACGCCGCGCTGGAGCGCCGCTTCCAGCCGGTGATGGTCGACCAGCCCAGCGTCGAGGACACCATTTCGATTTTGCGCGGCCTGCGCGAGCGCTTCGAGCTGCATCATGGCGTGCGCATCACCGACAACGCGCTGGTGCACGCGGCGACGCTGTCGCACCGCTACATCTCCGACCGGTTTCTGCCGGACAAGGCGATCGACCTTGTGGACGAGGCGGCCGCCATGGTGCGCACCGAGATGGATTCGATGCCGCAGGAGCTGGACCAGCTGTCGCGCCGGGTGATGCAGCTGGAGATCGAGGAGGCGGCCCTGACCAAGGAGAAGGACGAGGCCTCGCAGGAACGGCTGACGGAATTGAAGGCCGAACTGGCCGACGCGCGCGAGCAGCAGCGTGCCCTGCGCGCCCAGTGGGAGGCCGAGAAAGAGGCGGTCGGCAAGACGCGCCGCCTGCGCGAGGAGCTGGAGAAGGCGCGCCTCGAGATGGAAGCTGCCGAGCGCGTTTACGATCTGAACCGGGCCGCCCAGCTGCGCCACGGGGTGTTGCCCGAGCTCGAGCGGCAGCTCAAGGCCGCCGAGGAACAGGCGCGTCAGAAGAAGAGCCGGCTCTTCAAGGAGGAGGTCACGGACGAGGAAATCGCCGACATCGTGAGCCGTTGGACCGGCATCCCGGTTTCGCGCCTGCTCGAGGGGGAAAAGCAAAAGCTGCTCAAGCTCGAGGACATCCTGCACGAGCGGGTGATCGGCCAAGAGGAGGGCGTGCGGGTGGTCAGCGAGGCGATCCTGCGCTCGCGGGCCGGCATCAAGGACCCGCGCCGCCCGATCGGCAGCTTCCTGTTCCTCGGGCCGACGGGGGTCGGCAAGACCGAGCTGGCCCGCACGCTGGCCCGCGCCCTGTTCGACAGCGAGGACAACATGGTGCGCCTCGACATGTCCGAGTACATGGAAAAGCACACGGTCTCGCGCCTGATCGGCGCGCCGCCCGGCTACATCGGCTACGAGGAGGGCGGCCAGCTCAGCGAGGCGGTCCGCCGCAAGCCCTACTCCGTGGTGCTTTTTGACGAGATCGAGAAGGCCCACCCGGATGTCTTCAATGTCCTGCTGCAGATCATGGACGACGGCCGCATCACGGACAGCCAGGGGCACACGGTCGATTTCAAGAACACCGTGATCATCCTGACCTCCAACATCGGCAGCCGCCACCTGACCGAGGGGGTCACCGGCGACGAAATCCCCGAGTCCGTGCGCGAGGCGGTGTTCAGCGAGCTGCGCCACGCCTTCCGGCCGGAGTTCCTCAACCGGCTCGACGACATCATCCTGTTCAAGCCGCTCTCGCTCGAGAACATCGAGGCGATCATCGATATCCTGCTGGCCGACCTCAATGCGCGCCTCAAGGAGCGCAAGATTGAGATCGTGTTCGATCCGGCCGCGCGCCGCTGGTTCGCCGAGAAGGGCTACGACCCGGTCTATGGCGCGCGCCCGCTGAAGCGCCTGCTGCAGAAGCAGGTCGAGAACGCGCTGGCGCGGGGCATCATCAGCGGCGCCATCCGCGAGGGTTCCACGGTCCAGTTCTCGATCGAAAACGACCAGCCGGTGTGGACCGAGATTGTGGACTAATCAGCCGGCCGGCCGGCGACGCGCAGCGAGCAGCACGGCCAGCAGGGCAAGCGCCAGCGCGAAGGCGGCCGGCTCCGGCACGAGCGCGATCTGGTTCCCGTTGTAGGCGTAGTCGATCCAGTAGCCCTCGGGCAGGCCCATGACCTCGGCAAACCGGCCCTCGAGGGTTCCGTAGCTGGCAAACACATACGCCGGGTGGGTCAGCGGCGACAATTCCGCGAAGACAACTGTGGCCTTGGAGATGTTCAGCACGCCGTCGACCTGCAACAGGTCGGAAAGCGCCATTTCGCCGCCTTTCAGCTCGATGCGCAGGACACCGCCCGTGTCGAACCGGACATCGCCGCCGATGGCGAGCGTGCCGATGGAATTGCCCGGCGCGATTTCGGCAAAGCGGGACACGATCACATCGCGCCCGATCCGCCCGTTGCCGCCCAGCACGGCCGTGCCGCTGATCAGCGGGTTGCCGACCTGGACGACGGCTCCCAGCGACGGGGGAAGGTTGCTGTTGAACAGCAGGGTGCCGGAGTTGATGAGCGTGTTGCCCGCGTAGGTCAGGGCGCCGGTCAGCTCCAAGACGCCGTCACCGCTCTGGCTCAGCCCGCCCATGCCGCTGATCTCACCGGTGAACGCCACGCTGTCGGAACGCTGAAAATCGAGCCAGCTGTTGTTGACGATGTCGCCCTGCACCCAACCCGTGGTCCCCCCGTTGCCCAGCCGCAGGGTTCCTCCGCTGATGGTGGTGCCGCCCGTGTAGGCTTGGTCGGCGGAGAGCACAAGGAGGCCGCTGCCGACCTTTTCCATGCGCGCCATGTCCCCGGACAGAACTCCCGCGTATTCGGTGTTCGCGTTGTTGTTGCCGACGGACAGGGTCCTGCCGCCCGGGATGGCGAGGTTGCGGCTGCCGGTCAGGCCGCCGAGGACCGCGTCCACATTGCCGATACTGAGGATGCCGCTGTCGCCGGCGCGCAAGTCGACGGTGCTATAGCGCAGCGCCCCGCCGTGCTCGAGAACCAGCGTGCCGTCGACCAACCGCGTCAGCCCGCCAAAATTGCCGTATTGGGCCAAGGTGACCGTGCCCGCGGTGGTCTTGGCCAGGGTGGCGGTCGCACCGCCCAGAATCGCCTCCACCCGGCCGGATTGCAGCTGGAATCCCGCCGTTCCGGTGCTGGTCAACTGGGCTGCTCCGGTGCCGGTGATCAGCCCGCCGGCAAGGGTGACATTCCCGACCTGGTCCGAGTAATCCTGCAAATCCAACACGGCGGTGCCGCCGCTGACCGTGACATGGCTGCTGTCATGCAGGAGGTTGGAGACGCCGTACCGCAACGTTCCACCGGTGACGTTGGTCGCGCCCGTGTAGGATTGGGCGCGGTTCAGCGTGAGGGTGCCGCTGCCGGTCTTGGTGAGGCCGCCGGAGCCGCTGATGACGCCGCCGTAGGTGCCCGAGCCGACCGTCAGCGTGGCCGCGCCAAGGCTGATATTGCCCCCGGACGCACCGCCGCCGGTCAATTCTCCAATCGTCTGGTTGTAGCCGTTCAGGTCGAGGACCGCGCCGGCAACATTGGCCAGCCAGACCGCGGTGCCGTTGGGCAACGCCGCGGTTGTGCCGGCACGCAGCGTGCCGGCATGCACTTCCGTCGCGCCTTGATAGCTGTTGGCGGTCCCGAGCACCACCGTGCCGCCGCCGATCTTGCGGATGCCGCCCACGCCGGAAATCGCCCCGTTGAACGAGACCGCGTTGCCGTCGGTGTTGAGCGATTGCAGGTTGGTGTCCAGCTCCAGCGCCACGGTTCCGGAGAAGGTCGAGGCCCCGCTGGTCTGGTTGCCCCCGAGGGTGGCGTTGACATTGTGGCCGCTGTAGCTGCGCACGCGCAGGCTTTTCGGCACGGTGATGTTGGCCGCATCGGTCAGCAGCCGCGCATAGGCGCCGTCGGCGGTCCACTGGTCGCCGCCGAGGTTCACTGTTCCACTGCTGGAGCCAAGGGCGTCGTTGTTGCGGATGAGCAGCGTCCCTTGCCGCAGGAAGAAGGTCCCGCTGGTGGTGCTTGGCGCATCCAGCCGCACGGCCCCCGTGTCCGAGGAGGTCGGGTTCACCGAGCTGATGGTCGGCGCATACCATCCGTGGAACCCTTGGGCGATCACCAGCGTGTTGCCGCTCGCCGTATAGAAGTTCTGCGAGGCGTCGAGCAGCGCGATCTTCACATTGATCGTGTTGGTCCCGCTGCCGTAGCTGTAGGCGGCGTTGTAACTGAAGGTCTGGATGCTGTTGAAATACAGCGTGTAGTCCCCGCCCGCCTCGTTGTTGATGCTCCAACCGGCCGTCTGAAACACCAGTTGCCCGAGGCCGGCCCCGACATTGCCGCTGACATCGCGGGTCAGTTCGGGATTGCCGGCCGCCGCGTTGAAAATCGCCTGGTCATAGGAGTCGTCCGGATGCTGGCTGCTCGGCCCTTGCCAGTTGCTGTCAGTGTGCCAACTGAATCCGCTGGCGCCGGGGTCCCAAGTGAAGTCGCGCGGGGGTTCCTGTCCCTGCAGACCGGGGGCAAGCAGCAGGAGCCCGCCCAGCATCAGCATGCGTGCCGTGGGTTGCATGGTAAACCTCCTTTTCCTGTTGAAAACATCGCCCCTTGCTCGGGGTCGCCCTTAAGCTTCAGGCGTCGCGCCAGCTTAGCGGCCCGCCTCGGCGTGTCGACACCGCCTTGGCCGCCGGCGCATTTTATTAGCGGGACTTGAGTGGGGGCAAGCGGGCCTTATTGGCCTGCAGGGTTGACACCCCGTGCGGGCGCACGGTGCGCACGAGCGGGCGCGATTTCGGGGTTGACGCGGCGGGCGGCCCTGCTTTGCTCGCGCCTTTTCCGCAAATTCCGAACACGCCCATGTCCGTTGAAATCAAGATTCGCAAAGGGGAACCGATTGAGCGCGCGCTGCGCCGCCTGAAGAAGCGGCTCGACCGCGAAGGGGTGCTCCGCGATGTGCGCGCCAAGCGCTATTACGAGAAGCCGTCCGAAGTGCGCCGCCGCAAGAAGAAGGTGGCCGCCTTCACGGCGATGCTGCGGGCCCGCTACGAGAACCAGTAGGGTTCCCCGCCATTCCGCGCCATCCGCTTTCCCTGCCGGATTCAACCCGGCGGGGATTTTTTTGGGGGCCTCGCTACTTTGCGTGGGTATGGCCTTGCAGGCGGCGCTCCGCGCCGGTGAAGCACACCGCGCCGGTGACCCGCTCAGAATAGCGGCGAACCTTTTTTTAAATTCCATCAGGCCGGGGTTGCCCTTGGGCACCGGATGGCGTTTGGTCGCGGGATTGTCGGGATGAAATTCGCCATATCGAGTTGTTGGAATGCGCACCGCCACGATGACGGCTATGCCTTGGTGCGGGAGCTGGCGGATTTGGGCTTCCGGCATGTGGAGCTGTCGCATGGCATCCGCCTGAGCCTGATTCCCGGCATCCTCAAGGCGCTTGAGGAAGGCGTGGTGCGGGTGGCCTCGCTGCACAATTTTTGCCCCCTGCCGGTGGGCGTCAACGGGGCCGCGCCGAACCTCTATGAGCCATCGGCAGCCAGCCGGCGCGAGCGCCTGCTATGGCTGCACCACACGCTGCGGACCATCGACTTTGCCCGGCGGGTGGCGTGCGACCGGGTGGTGCTCCATTCCGGGCGGGTGCGTTTCCTGTGGCGCGACCCCGAAACGCTGCTCAACGCAGCCCGCCGGGAGCCGGAAGACCAGCGCGCGGCCGCCTTGGAGGCCGCCCGCGCCAACGGCCTCAAGCGCCTGCGCCGGGCCAAGGGCGCCTACCTCAAGCGGCTCCACGAAAGCTACGCGGCCCTTGCCGAGCGGGCGGCCGACAGCGGCGTGCGCCTCGGCATCGAGAATCGCGAGGGCCTGTGCGAGCTGCCCCTCGACGACGAGCTGGATGCCTTCCTGGAAACGCTCGAGCCGCTCGGGATTTTCGGTTACTGGCATGATACCGGCCACGCCCAGCTCAAGGAGCACATGGGGCTGGCCCGGCACGCCGAGCTGCTGGCCGCCCAGCGCCGGCGCCTGCTCGGCTTTCACCTGCATGACGTGTCGGCGGACAACCGCGACCACCAGATTCCCGGCACCGGGTTGGTCGACTGGGACATGGTGGCCCGGCAGGTGCAGCCGGGCGATGTCGTGGTCCTGGAGATGAGCCCGCGGCTCCAGCCGGAGGAGATCGCCGTCGGGCGCGAATTTCTGTTGAACCTGATTCCCGCCCTGGGTTCCGCATGAACGACTCCGTGGAATGGATTCTGGCGTCCGCCTCGCCGCGCCGGCGCGAGCTGCTGGCCCGTCTCCAGCCGCGCTTCCGCGTCGTGGTGCCCGAAGTGGAGGAATGGGAGCCGGAACACGCCGACCCGGTCGAGCAGGTCCGCGAGAACGCCCGCCGCAAGGGCCATGCGGTCGCCCTGCGGTACCCGCAGGCGCTGGTCATCGCGGCGGACACGACGGTCGCGCTCGGGCGCCGGGTATTCGCCAAGCCGGCCAACCGGGCGGAGGCGGTGGCCATGCTGCGCGCCCTGAGCGGCCGCAGCCACACCGTGGTCACCGGCGTCTCGCTCCACCACGGCGCGCGCCACCGCGAATTTCACGACACCAGCGAGGTGGTGTTTCGGGAGCTGGATGAGGCCGCCATCGCCGCCTACCTCGAGCGGGTGCATGTTTACGACAAGGCGGGCGCCTACGCGGCGCAGGAGCACCGCGACTTGATCATCGCGCGGACGAGCGGTTCCTTTGAAAACATCATGGGCCTGCCCCTTCAACGATTGCGCGAGGAACTGGTCCAATTTGGTTGGACGGACCTGCCCCCGCTCCCGAGCTGCTGATGCCCGCACTGCGAACCAGACCGGCGCCGCGCCCGGCCGGTGCCGCGGCCCGCCCGTCCCGCGACCGGGACGGGGTGTTTGCCGCCGTGCTGGTGGCGGTATTCCTGCACCTGTTGCTGTACTGGTCCACGCCTGCGGGATTGTTCGAGCGCCCGTCCTCCCGCCTGCCGGAACCGGCGCGGCTCGAACTCATGCTCGAACCGATCCCCGCGCAGCCGGAGCTGGACGAGCGCTATGTGCGGGCCGCACCCAATGTTCCCGAGCAGGTGCCCGAACGCACCCGCAACATTTCCGACCGCGACCAAGTCGCCGCCCAGGAACAGGCCGCCGTGCCCGATGCCGAAAACATGCCGTATGTCGAGGGCGACCTCGAGGAATCCAACCGCCTGGTGCAGGGCAACCCCTTCCAAGAGCCGGTTCCCCCGTCCCCGCCCGCGGCCAGCCATGCCTCCGGCGGCAGCCCGCTGGTCGAGCAACAGGCCGCCCCGGCCATTCCCCCCGCCCATGCCAATCCCGACTTCATCGCCCAGCTGCCGCAGACCGATGACGGGCCCGCCAGCCTCATGGAGCCCGCCCAGGCGCGCGAGCAGCCCGAGCAGCAGCCGGACGCGCGCCCTGCCGTGGCCGTGACCAGCCCCCTGGACGGGGCGGGTGAGGCGCGCATCACCACCCCGCCCCAAGCCGCCGCCGCCGATGCCCCGACCCCGCGGCCGCGCCTGCGGGTCGAGCGCGACACCTCCTTCGGACCGATCCGCGATAACCGCCAAGGCGTCATCCGGGTCGGCCAGCTGGCCTTTGACGCCCAATACTCGGAGTTCGGCGATTACTGGCGCCGGGTGGCCGAGGTCATCGAGGCGCGCTGGCGCAATCTCGTGTACAACACGCGCTCGATTCCCTTCGGCGGCTACCGGGTGGTGGTGCAGTTTGCCATCAACCGGCGCGGCCAGGTCAGCGATGTCCAAGTCACCTACTCGAATGCCGGCCGGCTGGCCGAGACCATCTCGGTGGATGCCATTGTCGGGGAGGCGCCCTTTTTCGAATGGACCCCGGAAATGATCGTCCGCATGGGCGAACAGGTGCCGGCGGCCATTCATTTCTTCTATTGAACCGCCCGGACCATGGGATGAACCCGCCCCTGCATCCCGACTGCCCGCTGCTGGGCGCCGACCCGTGCGGGCTGCTGGCCGTCGACAAGGCCGCGGGCGTGCTGTCGCACCCGAACGCGCCCGGCGATGCCACCCCGGCCCTGCTGCAGGCGCCGTACGATTTTGCCACGGAAACCTACCGCGCCGGCGACACGGTGTGGTACCTCCTCAACCGTCTCGACGGTCCCACCTCGGGGGTCATCCTCCTTGCCCGGGACCCCGAAGTGGCGGCCGCCGTCAAGGACGCCTTTGCGCGCCACACGGTCGAAAAATCCTACCTTGCCCTGGTGCGGGGCTTCCCGCCGCAGCCGCGGGCGCGCTGGCGCGACCGGCTCGCGACCCGCCGCCGCGGCGGGATGCTGCGGACCGTCTCCGTGCCGGGCCCGCCCAACGCCGAGACGGAAATGGTGCTGCGCGAGCGCGGGGTCGGGCCGCCGGCCCGGGCACTGCTCGAGCTGCGGCCGCTGACCGGGCGCACCCATCAGCTCCGGGTCCAGTGCGCCCTCCGCCGCCTGCCCATCATCGGCGACACCACTTACGGGGACTTCGCGTTCAACCGCGCGTTCCGCCGGCGGACCGGCACCGACCGGCTGTTCCTGCACAGCTGGAAGACGCGCCTCGCGTTCGAATGGGCCGGCCGGCGCGTCTGCTTCGCCGCGGAAAGCCCGCTGCCGCCGGTTTTTGCCGTTGCCCTGCGCTGAACGGCGGCGTTAGGAGAAGGCCTTTATGATCATCTCCAAGGCTCCCACCCTGACCGCGGACCAACTGGCCGAGGTCGAGGCCATCGTCGGCGAGTTCGGCTGCAAGATTCAGGTCATCTACGGCGCCCACCGCAACATCTACGCCATCATCGGCGACGAGCGCAGCGAGACCATGGTCAACCGCCTGCTCGGGCTCGACTACATCGACCGGGTGGACCGGATGGAGTCCATCTACAAGCTGATGGACATCCGCTCGGACCTTGCCCACCACCGGATTCGCATCGGCGGCGTGGAGCTGGGCAAGGAGCCGCTGTTCATCGCCGGGCATTGCACCATCGATCCGCGCAACCCCGCCGCCTTCTTGGAGACCGCGGCGGCGGTCAAGGAGGCCGGCGCCCATGTCCTGCGCGGGGGCGTCTGGAAGCCCCGCACCTCGCCGCACAGCTACCAGGGCAGCGCCAAGACCATGGAAACGCTCATCGAGGCGCGCGCCCGCACCGGTTTGCCGGTCGTCACCGAGGTGATGGACGAGGCGCAGCTCACCCTCGCCCTCGAGGCCGGGGTCGACATGCTGCAGGTCGGCACCCGCAACGCGCTCAATTATACCCTGCTGTCCGACATCGGCCGCCGCACCGCCAGCAGCGGGGTTCCCGTGCTGCTCAAGCGCGGCCGCCACATGGGGCCGGTCGACGAGTTCATCTCCGCCGCCGAGTACATCGTCGCGCACGGCAACCCCAATGTCATCTTCTGCCCGCGCGGCACCATGCCCGAGCTGGACGGCTACCGCAACCACCCGGACGAAAGCATCACCCCCCTGCTCAAGGAAAAGTCGTGGGCGCCGGTGGTGGTCGATCCCTCCCATTCGGTCGGCCGCGCCAAGTATGTCCCCGCCTGCGCGCTGGCCGCCATCGCCTACGGCGCCGACGGCCTGGTCGTCGAGTGCCATGTCAATCCCATCTCCGGCATCGGCGACGACCCCAAGCAGGCCGTCACCCCCGATGTCCTGAAAAAGCTGATACGCGACGCCCGCGCCCTCTGGTCCCTGCGGCGCGGGTGAGCCTCATCCCTCCTACTCCTACTCGTACTCCTACTCGTACTCGTACTCGTACTCCTACTCCTACTCGCCCTCGTCCCCGCACCCCTTCCCATACCACCCCTCACCCTCCGCAACGCGATCCGCCGACACGGTTCGAATAAGCCCCACCAGCATCGAGACGATTTTGAACAGGGAGTGTCTGGCGTACTGAATCCCATCCTCTTCGAGCAACCCCCTCGCCACCGCGACATCCAGGCAGGCGGAACATTCCAAAGCCGAACCACGGGCGATATCCCAAAAGCGGCATCGGTCTCGTGCGGTGAACTTGCCGTTGCCTTCAGCGATGTTCAGGGGAATGGCTGTCGAGGCCCGGTCCAATTGGTCCCGCACAGAGAGCCCCTTTGGGATTTGGACCAGAATGTCGTTGGACAGCGCAACAAAGCGGACAGCCTCTTGGTAGACGTCCAAATTTTCGTGATCGAACCGCTGGGGTTTGGGAGGGGGCATGGGGCGGGTGCGGCGAGTAGGAGTACGAGTAGGAGTACGAGTAGGAGTAGGAGTAGGAGGGAAGGGTAGGAATTTGGATTTTCACCCTCCTCCGTTGCGGTCGAGGGTGCGGTACTGGATGGCTTCCTGGAGGTGGGGGATGGCGATGCGGTCGCTGCCGTCGAGGTCGGCGATGGTGCGGGCCACCTTGAGGACGCGGTCGTAGGCGCGGGCGGAGAGGGCCAGCCGCTTCATGGCCTGCTGCAGGTAGTCGCCGAGCTGGGGGCTGAGGGCGCAATGGGCGCGGATTTGGGCGTGGGCCATGCGGGCGTTGACCCGCGGCACGCCCGGGCGCGCGTCGGCAAAGCGGGCCTGCTGGCGCTCGCGGGCGGCGGCGACCCGCGCGCGCATGGCGGCCGAGGGCTCGCCGGGTTCCTGCTGCCGCAACTCCTCGAGGGAGAGCGCCGGCGCCTCGACGTGGAGGTCGATGCGGTCCAGCAGGGGTCCGCTGATGCGCGAGCGGTAGCGCTGAATCAGCAGGGCGGGGCACTGGCAGCGGTGGCGCGGGTCGCCGAGGTAGCCGCAGGGGCACGGGTTCATGGCCGCCACCAGCATGAACGAGGCCGGCAGGGTGATGCGCCCGGCGCTGCGGGAGATGGTGACTTCCCCGTCCTCGAGCGGCTGGCGCAGCACCTCGAGGGCGCCCCGCTTGAATTCCGGCAGCTCGTCCAGGAACAGCACCCCGTGGTGGGCCAGTGAAATTTCCCCCGGGCCCGGGATGGCGCCGCCGCCGATCAGGCCGACGTCCGAGATCGTGTGGTGCGGGCTGCGGAACGGCCGGGCGGCGGTCAGCGGCTCCCCGTTGAGCGTCTTGCCCGAGGCGGAGTAGATGCGCAGGATGTCGAGGTACTCCGCTTCTTGCAACGGGGGCAGGATGCCGGGAATGCGCTTCGCCATCATTGATTTGCCCGATCCGGGCGGCCCCAGCATCAGCAGGTTGTGGCCGCCGGCCGCCGCCACCTCGACGGCGCGCCGCACGGCGTGCTGGCCCTTCACGTCGGCGAAGTCCGGGGCGTCGGCCGGCAGGGTCGGTTCCGGCACGCGGAACCGGTTGACCACCGGCTCGAGCCGGTGCCGCCCCTCGAGGAAGGCGCAGGCGGCGTCGAGGCTCTCCACCTCGTAGACGCGCAGGCCGCCGAGGAGAGCGGCCTCGGCGGCGGTCTTGGGCGGCAACAGCACGCCCTTTCTGCCCTCGCGCTGGGCGCACACCGCCAGCGCCAGCCCGCCGCGCACCGGCCGCACCTCGCCGGACAGGCTCAGCTCGCCGGCGACCAGGTACGCGTCCAGCTCCTGGGGCCGCAGTTGCCCGGTGGCCTGCAGCACGCCGATGGCGATGGGCAGGTCGTACAGGGCCCCCTCCTTGCGGATGTGTCCCGGCGCGAGGTTGATGACGGTGCGCTTGCGCGGCAGCTCATACGGCGAATTGGCAATGGCGGCCCAGACCCGGTCCTTGCTTTCCTTCACGGCGGTCGAGGCCATGCCCACCACCACCGGGGCCGGCTCGCCGCACTCCCCGGTGTCCACCTCCACCGTCACCGGCCAGGCGTCAATCCCCATCAGGGCGCCCGAATGCACGCTCGCCAACATGCGCCCAGCGTGCGTGCCGGCCGCCAGCCCCGCCAGCTGCCGGTTCGCCTGTATTCAGGCAACAGCGCCACCCGAATCCGGGCATCAAGCGGTCTTGATCAAAAAGTGGGGACCTGCGACTGCTCCGCGCGGCGCGCGGGGCATGGTGGAGCTGATCGGGATCGAACCGACGACCTCGTCATTGCGAACGACGCGCTCTTCCAGCTGAGCTACAGCCCCCCGTGCAAAGAAAACACCGGAAGTTGCAGCGTGGCGGGACGGCTGTCAATCCCGCGGCCGACGATTGTCTGGAAGGGCGGGCGGGGCCGGTGCGGGGACAGGCAATTGCAGGGCAATTGCAGGGACAGGTTGCTTTGACGGGAAATGCCGCTAGGGTGCGGGGCTTTGACGAACAAGCGATGGCGGCAGAACGATCAGCCAACAGAGGATTGGGGTGGGGGATTGCGGTGGGCGCGGTGCTGCTGGCTGCGGGCTGCGCGCACCGGCCGTCGGCACCCGAGGCGGTCCTGCCGACGCCGGTTCCGGAGCACTTTGTGAGCCTGCCCTCTGCCAGCCATGCGGCGGATGGTTGGCTGGCCGATTTTGGCGATCCGCAGCTGGCGGCGCTGGTCGGCGAGGCGCTGGGCGGCAATTTGACGCTGCAGGCGGCCATGGCGCGGCTGGACCAGGCGCTGGCCTTGGCCCGCATCGAGGGGGCCGAGCGCTGGCCGGCGCTGGCCGTCTCCGGCGCGGCCCGCCGCCAGACGGTCAACAACCTTGCGGACCCGCCGGTGCGGGCGCGGTCGGACCGGTTTGATCTCGGCGCGGTGGCCGGCTGGGAGCTGGACGTCTGGGGGCGGGTGCGCGCCCAGGCGCGCGCCGCGCAGAGCGACGCCCGCGCCGCCGAGGCGGATTTTGCGGCGCTGCGCCTGTCGTTGGCCACGCGCGTGGCGCAGGCATGGTTTGCGGCGATCGAGGCCGCCGCCCAAGTGGCCCTTGCGCGCGAGACCGTGGCCTCCTTTGAGAAGAACCTCGGCACCGTCGAGGAGCGCTTCCAGCGCGGGCTCAACCCGGCGCTCGATGTGCGGCTGACCCGCGCCAATGTGGCCAATGCGCGCGCGACCCTCGCCCAGCAGCAGCGCCTTGCCGATGCCGCGGTGCGCCAGCTCGAGGTGCTGCTGGGCCGCTATCCGGCCGGCGCCATGGCGCCCGCCGCTGAGTTGCCGCGTTTGGGCGAGCCGGTCCCCGCCGGCGTGCCGGCAGAATTGCTTCAGCGGCGCCCGGACATCGTCGCCGCATGGCAACGGCTGCTGGCGGCCGATGCCCGGCTTGTCCAGAGCCAGCGGGCGCGCCTGCCCGCCATCAGCTTGACCGCCAGTTACGGCCGCGCCAGCGGCGAGCTGGAAGACCTGCTGAAAAGCTCCTTCGACGTGTGGAGCCTGGTGGGCAACCTGACCGCCCCGGTGTTTCAGGGCGGGCGGCTCGCGGCCAACGTGCGGCGCGCGGAGGCGCGGCGCGCCGAGGCGGCCGCCGCTTACGGCGAGACCGTCCTGAGCGCCTTCCGCGAGGTCGAGGTGGCGCTGGTGAGCGAGGCGCTGCTGCGCGAACAGTTGGTCGCGGTGGAAGCGGCCGCCGTCGAGTCCATGGGCGCCCAGCAGCTCGCCGAGGAGCGTTATGAGCGCGGCCTGGCCGACATTATCACCGTGTTGGAATCCCAGCGCCGCGCCTTCACCGCCCGCAGCGCCGCCCTGGCCATCCAGAACCAACTGCTGCAGAACCGCCTCGCGCTGTACCTGGCGCTGGGAGGGGATATCCGGTGAGCGGCGGGGAGGCGATGGGGGGATGAGTACGAGTAGGAGTAGGAGTACGAGTACGAGTAGGAGTAGGGGTAGGATTGGGGAATGATATGGGGATGGTGCTGAAGATCCTGCGCCGCTCGCTGCCGCTGTGGATACTGGTGGCGGGCGCGCTGTTGATGAAGTGGGTGGCCGGCAACCAGCCGGAAGTGCAGCGGCGGGCGCCGCCGGTGCCGCTTGTTGAAGTGGAGGCGGTGCGCCTGGAGCCTGTCCCCTACACGGTGGTGCTGGAGACCCAGGGCACGGTCTCGGCCCGCACGCGCAGCACGCTGATCCCGGAGGTTTCCGGGCGGATTCTTTCGGTGTCCCCCGCGTTCCGCGAGGGCGGGTTCTTCGCGGAGGGCGAGGTGCTGCTGGCAATCGACCCGGTCGATTACCGCACCGCCGTGGTGATTGCCGAGGCCAACCTCGCCGAGGCGCGCGTGCGGCTGGCCGAGGAGGAGGCCCAGTCCAGCCAGGCGTTGCGCGACTGGCAGCGCCTCGGCGCCGGCGAGCCGCCCAATGACTTGGTGCTGCGGGTGCCGCAGCTGGCCCTGGCCCGCGCCAGTGTGGCCGCCGCCGAGGCCCGCCTTGAGGAGGCCCGCCGCAACCTTGAGCGCACCCGCATCACCGCCCCCTACGATGGGCGCGTGCTCACCCAGCGGGTCGACGTCGGCCAAGTGGTCAGCCCCGGCACGCCCCTTGCGGAAATCTATGCGGTCGATTATGCGGAAATCCGGCTGCCGCTCACCAGCCGGCAGTTCGCCTACCTCGATCTGCCGGAGGCCGTGCGCGGCGCGCGCGAGCCGGAGGCCACGGTTCCGGTCGAGTTGCGCGCCCGCCTCGGCAAGGAGGTGGTGACGTGGCATGGGCGCATCGTCCGCGTCGAGGGGGCCATCGACACGCGCAGCCGCCAGATTTTCGTCGTCGCCCAGGTGGACGATCCCTACGGACCCGCCCATCCGCAGCCGCTCAAGGTCGGCCTGTTCGTCGAGGCCCGCATCCAGGGGGCGGTCATTCCCGACGCCTACGTGCTGCCGCGCCCGGCCCTGCGCGAGGGACGCTACGTGGTCACCATCCAGGAGGGCGACCGCCTGCTGCGCGTGCCGGTCAGCCCGCTGTGGACCAACGCCCGCGAGGTGGTGTTCCGGGAGCCGGCGATCCCGCCCGGCACGCTGGCGGCGGTCACGCCGCTGGCGCTGGCCATCGACGGCATGCAGGTGCGACCGGTCATGGTCGCCGCAACCGGAGGCCATGCCGATGATTGAATATTTCGCGCGCAACCGCGTGGCCGCCAACCTGCTGATGTTCTGCATCTGTGTGATCGGGTTGGCGACCGCCCTCAACCGCCTGCGGCTCGAGGTGTTCCCGACCGTCGAGGCGGATGTGGTGAACATCCGCGTCATCTATCCAGGCGCCACCCCGACCGAGGCGGAGGAGGCCATCGCCATCCGCATCGAGGAGGCCATCCAGGACCTGCCCGGCATCGACCGCATCTTTTCCAACGCCACGGAGGGGGCCGCCACCGTCACGGTCGAGGTGCGGCGCGGCTTCAGCCCCCGCGAGCTGCTCAACGACATCAAGAACCGGGTCGACTCGATCAGCACCTTCCCGGTCGACGCCGAGCGCCCCATCGTCGATCAGCCCGCCGTTTCCGAGCGCGTGCTCAACATCGTGCTGGCCGGGCCGCTGTCCGAGCGCGACCTCAAGCGCCTCGGCGAGCGCATCCGCGACGAGATCACCAATCTGCCGGGCGTCACCCAGGTGGGCCTGCGCGGGGTGCGCCCCTACGAGGTCACCGTCGAGATTCCGGAAGCCGCGCTGCAGGCGCACGGGCTCACCTTCGCCGACGTCGCCGCCGCCATCCGCCGCTCCTCCATCGACCTGTCCGCCGGCCGCATCCGCACCGAGGGCGGCGACGTGCTGCTGCGCACCGACGCCCAGGCCAACGTGCAGGAGGACTTCGAGCAAATCGTCGTCATCTCCGGCGCGGACGGCGCGCGCGTCACCCTTGCCGACCTCGCCACCGTGCGCGACGGCTTCGACGAGAACGTCATGTTCTCCGAGTTCAACGGCCAGCGCGCGGTGATGGTGGACGTGTTCCGGGTGGGCGACCAGGACGCCATCGCCGTGGCCGACGCGGTGAAGGCCTATGTGGAACGGGCCCGCCGGTTCCTGCCCGAGGGGGTGACCCTGACCATCTGGAACGACTGGTCCCAGACCATCCGCGACCGCCTCGGCACCCTCACCAACAGCCTGCTCTGGGGCGGCGTATTGGTGTTCCTCATACTGGCGATGTTCCTGCGCTTCTCGGTGGCGGTCTTCGTCGCCATCGGCATCCCGGTCAGCTTCCTCGGCGGGCTCGCCCTCATGCCCGTCTTCGGCTACTCGCTCAACCTGATGTCCATGTTCGCCTTCATCATGGTGCTCGGCATCGTGGTCGACGACGCCATCGTCACCGGCGAGAACATCTTCAACCACCTGCGACGCGGGGGCGACCCGACCGACAGCGCGATCCGCGGCACCCATGAGGTGGCCGTGCCGGTGACCTTCGGCGTGCTCACCACCATGATCGCCTTCGTCCCCCTCATGCTGCTGCCCGGCCGGCGCGGCGACTTCTTCTCCGTGATCGCCGTGATCGTGATCGTCGTGCTGGCGTTCTCGCTGGTGCAGTCCAAGCTGGTGCTGCCGGCGCACATGAGCTGCATCGGCCGCATCGGCGGCAAGGACGAGCGGCTCAACGCCCTGCAGCGCTTCCAGCGGCTCTTCGCCGACGGCCTCGAGTGGTTCATCAGGCGCGCCTACCGGCCCTCCCTGCACGTGTGCATAAAATACCGCTACAGCGTGGCCGCCCTGTTTTTCGTGCTGCTCGGCCTGCTGTTCGCCTACCTGTCCAGCGGCCGGCTGAAGTTCTTCTTTTTCCCCCGCATCGAGAGCGACAGCGTGACGGTGCGGCTCGACATGCCGGTCGGCACCCCGGTCGAGATCACCGAGCGCCATGTGCGCCAGATCGCGGCGGCCGGCCGCGAGGTGATGGACGAATTCAACCGGCGCTTCGGCGCGGGCACCGTGCGCAACCTGCTCATGACCGTCGGCGGCCAGCCCTTCGGCAGCCGCTTCGGCACGGGCAGCACCGGGGAAAGCCACCAGGGCGAGGTCATCCTCGAGCTGGCGCCGGGGGACGAGCGGCCCCCCGGCGTCGGCGCCTTCACCATCTCCCAGGCGTGGCGCGAAAAGGTCGGCATCATTCCCGGCGGCGAGGTCAGCTACGTCTTCTCGCGCTCCGGCGCGGGCGCGCCCATCGACGTCCAGCTTTCGGGGCCGGACTTCGCGCAGCTCGACGCCCTTTCTGAGCAGATCAAGGCCCGCCTGCTCACCTACCCGGGGGTCACCGACGTCGCCGATTCCTACGAGGCCGGCAAGGACGAGCTCAAGCTCACCCTCAAGCCCGCGGCCGTCCACCTCGGGCTCACCGCCGAGGACCTCGCCCGCCAGGTGCGCCAGGCCTTTTTCGGCCTCGAGGCCCAGCGCATCCAGCGCAACCGCGACGACGTCCGCGTCATGGTCCGCTACCCGTACGACGAGCGCCGCAGCATCGCCAACCTCGAGAACATGCGCATCCGCACCCCGGACGGCCACCAGGTGCCCTTCTCCGAGGTGGCCGTCGCCGAGATGGGCAAGAGCCTGCCCGCCATCCGCCGGGTGGACCGCAACCGCACCCTCAACATCACCGCCGACTTCGACGAGGGCCGCGGCGATGTCGAGACCGTCAAACGCGACCTCGAGCTCAACGTGCTGCCCGAACTGCTGGCCGCCCACCCGGAGGTCACCTTCTCCCTCGAGGGCGAGGCGCGCGAGCAGCGCGAAAGTTTCGAAAACCTGCGCTTCGGCGTCCTGCTGGTCCTCTTCGGCATCTACGCCATGCTGGCCATCGCCTTCCGTTCCTATGTCCAGCCGCTCATCGTCATGCTCATCATCCCCTTCAGCGTCATCGGCGCGATCGGTTTCCACATGCTCCGCGGCGACATGCTCAGCATCATGTCGGTCCTCGGCATCCTCGCCCTGATGGGGGTCGTCGTGAACGACAGCCTCGTGCTGGTCGACTATGTCAACCGCCACCGCCAGGCCGGCTACTCGCTGCTGCGCGCCGTCTCCAATGCCGGTGTCGCCCGCTTCCGCCCGATCCTGCTGACTTCCCTGACCACCATCGCCGGCCTCGCGCCCCTGCTGCTCGAGAAAAGCCGCCAGGCCCAGTTCCTCATCCCCATGGCCGTGTCGCTGGCCGGCGGCGTCGCCTTCGCCACCTTCATCAGCCTGGTCCTCGTCCCCATGCTTTACCTTATCTTCGAGGACATCGGCCGCGGCCTCCGCCGCGCCTATGCCTGGTGGCGCCAGCCCTGATCAGCGCCCGGTAGGGGCGGCGCCCCCGCCGCCCGTGATGGGGCACATTCAACTGCCAGCGCGACCAGGCTACTTCAGTCGCGCCCGAATCCGGTCCAGAATCAGCATCGACTGCGTCTGGTCGCCGAAGACCCCGACCCGGATGCCCACCGTCGCCGTCTCCGCCGTCAGCGCCTTGGTCGTGATCGTGATCTTCTGGTCCTTGGCGTTGCGGTAGGTGAATTTGCCGCCCAGCTTGTCCCGCTCCTGCGTGATCGCGTGCAGCTGCAGGTCGTGCCCGGCACGCTCCACCGCCGTGTTCACCCGCGTCACGTCCGCGTCCAGCTGCGCCTGCAGCTCCCCGCGCACGTACGCCACCCCGCCCCCGGCCGCCCCGGCGGCCACCACCGCCACACAGCCCGTCAGCACCATGCCCAACATCCCCAGCATTCCCAATAGCGCGATCCGTTTCATGGCCCCTACCATGAACCCGGCACCGCTCCCGCGCAACCCCCCAGCGCCCCATTTCGGCAAAATCCAACACGTGTTGGGTTGACAGGGGGCGGGGGGCCGCCCTACGACACATGGGCATGAACAAGACAGACGGGCGGGCGGACATCGGGCTGATTGGCCTGGCGGTGATGGGGCAGAACCTGGCGCTGAACATGGCGGACCACGGGTTCCGGGTGGCGGTGTACAACCGCACGACGAGCAAGATGGAGGAATTTGTGGCGAAGCACCCGGACACGCCGGGCGGGCTGGTCGGGGCGGCGACGCTGGAGGGGTTGGTGGGGGCGCTGAAGCGGCCGCGCAAGGTGGTGATCATGGTGCAGGCTGGGGCGCCGACGGACAAGGTGATCGAGGGGCTGGTGCCGCTGTTGGAGGCGGGCGACATCATCATAGACGGCGGCAACGCGAAGTGGACGGACACGATCCGGCGGGAGCAGGAATTGGCGGCGAAGGGGCTGCGGTTCATCGGCAGCGGGGTGTCGGGCGGCGAGGAGGGGGCGCGGTTCGGGCCGAGCCTGATGCCGGGGGGAGCGTACGACGCATGGCGGGAAATCCAGCCGATCTGGGAAGCGATCGCGGCGAAGGTGGACCCGCGGACCGGCCGGCCGCTGACCGGCGCGGCCCCGGGCAAGCCGGTGCAAGGGGGCGTGCCGTGCGCGGCGTACATCGGCGAGAACGGGGCCGGGCACTACGTCAAGATGGTGCACAACGGCATCGAGTACGGGGACATGCAGATGATCTGCGAAGCCTACGACCTGATGCGCGGCGTGCTGGGGCTGAGCGCGCCGGAAATGGGCGCCATCTTCGCCCGTTGGAACACGGGGCTGCTGGACAGTTTTCTCATTGAGATCACGGCGGACATCCTGCAGCAGGCGGATCCGGAGACCGGCCGGCCGCTGGTCGACGTCATTTTGGACACGGCCGGCCAGAAGGGCACCGGCAAGTGGACCAGCGTCAACGCGCTGGACATGGGGGTGCCGGCCCCGACCATCGCCGAGGCGGTGTTCGCGCGCTGCCTCAGCGCGGTCAAGGACGAGCGGGTGGCCGCGTCCGCGGTGCTCAAGGGCCCGCCGGAGCGGCCCTTCACCGGCGACAAGGACGCCTTTGTGCAGGCGGTGCACGACGCGCTGTACTGCTCCAAAATCTGCTCCTATGCGCAGGGCTTCCAGCTGATGCGGGAGGCGCAGAAGGAGTACGGGTGGAAATTGAACTTCGGCCAGATCGCGCAGATTTGGCGGGGCGGCTGCATCATCCGGGCGGCGTTTCTGCAGAAGATCACCGAGGCGTTCGAGCGCGCGCCGGACCTTGCCAACCTGCTGCTGGACCCGTATTTCAACGCCAGCATCCAGCGGGCGCAGGCCAACTGGCGCGAGGTGGTCGGGGCGGCCGCGCGGGCCGGCATCAGCATCCCGACCTTCAGCAGCGCGCTCAGCTACTACGACGGCTACCGCGCGGCGCGCCTGCCGCACAACCTGCTGCAGGCCCAGCGCGACTATTTCGGCGCCCACACCTACGAGCGGGTCGACCAGCCGCGCGGCCGGTTCTTCCACATCGACTGGCCCGATCCCAAGCGCCCGCAGCTCACGGTTTAACGCCGCCCTCCTGACGGGGTTCCGTGGCCGTGCCGGGTGTCGCGGTCGGCGTCCGGCGGCAGGACGTTGATGAGGTTGCCGAAGTAGCGGAAGGGGCGCAGGACCAGCGGGCCGGGCTGGAGGGCCGGGCGCTCGCGGTGTTCGGAGGTCAGCCGCGGCACGTACAGGAACAGCAGCAACTGGGCGCCGAGCAGGACGAGGAAGAACAGGGCGAAGCGGTCGGGGCGCACACCGGGGAGGGCGCCGGGGGTTTTCACGAGCCAGCCCCACACGATCGGCGCGACCCCGCCGAGCATGCCGACCACCGCGCTGTGCACGGACACGTGCAATGCCTGGCGGTCCTCGGCGCACACCCGCGGCAGGTACTTCAGGTGGGCGGTCACCCATTGGCTCGCGGCAAAGCCGAAGACAAAATAGGCCGCCCCCAGTCCGTGGCGCAGGGCGGCGTGTCCGGTGACCAGCAAGTACCAGTAGAGGCTGATGGCGGCGCCCAGCAGCAGGGACAGGCGGAACAGCGGCTTGACGCCGATCCGGTCGGCGCGGTCGCGCATGAGCAGCGTGCCGATGATGACGCCGAGGTACTGCACCGCGGTGTAGACCAATATCCAGTGGGGGGCCAGCCCGGCCTCGACCTTGAGGTAGTAGGCCACGAGCGGCACGAAGGCCGGGCCGGCCAGCGAGGAGACCAGCATGAACAGCAGGTATTGGCGGAACGGCGAGGGGCGCAGGCACAGCACGGGGGTCTCCGCGACAATGGCCTTCAGGCTGGTGGCGCGCGGCTTGGGCGGGTCCTCGACCCGCGTCAGGAAATAAACGGTCAGGAACATGCCCGCGATGGCGTACAGGTACTGCCAGAAGAACGCGTCGTAGAGCGGCAGCACCCGGAACAGCAGGGCGCTCAGCAGCAGCGTGAAAATGCCGGACACCGCGGTCACCGCCTGGTCCACGTTGAAGTAGCGGCCGCGAATCGGCTCCGGCAGCACGCCGTAGATCAGCGGCATGACGCCGCAGGCGCCGAGGGTGCGGAAGAAGCTGAAAAAGAAGGCGGACGCGACCAGGGCGCACACCATCCAGCGGGCGGGGGTTGCGGGGGCCAGCCACGCCAGCCACAGCGGGATGAGCAGGAACACCCCGCGCGAGGACCAGCCGAAGATCACCTGCCGCTTGTAGCCGAAGCGCGGCAGGGTCGCGGTGGCGAGAACCTGCACCGGCAGCAGCAGGAACACGAACGAGTAGGCCAGCCCCACTTCAAAGGAGCTGGCCCCGAGCTGGCCGGCCAGCAGCACCAGCGGCGTGCCCAGCGCCACCATCCAGGTGGTCGCGTTGAAAAAGCTGAACCACAGCAGGTTCGCGTAGGGCCGCAGGGACGGCCTCGAGGATGGTTGGGACACGCCTTCCAAAACCCGCTCCTTGTTCTACCTCCTACTCCTACTCCTACTCGTACTCGTACTCCTACTCGTACGCCTCATCTTCCCTTTGATCCTGCGCTGCTGAAGCGGGGAGAGCGCGACTCCATGCTCATCATCCTGATCGTGCTCCTGCGCGGTTGGGGGCGGGTCGGGATCGAGATCCGGATCCGGATCAGGCGCCAGCGTTCCACAGCAGCCCGTGCCAGCGTTCCAGCTCCGCGTCGATCTGCCGCGGGCCCGGCATGCCGGGGCGCTCGCGCGCGGCCAGGGCGCGCGGCACCGAGAAGCACTGCGTCCAATCGGCCTCCAATTTCGGGCAAAGCTTCTGCGCCTCGTCGAGCGGGATGGCATCCAGCGCGCAGGTGTGCTCCTCCGCCAGCGCCACCAAGGCGCCGACGGCGTGGTGCGCCTCGCGGAAGGGCACGCCCTTGAGCACGAGGTAGTCGACCAGGTCGGTTGCCAGCAGCATCGGGTCGGCCACGGCGCGCGCGCAGGCCTCGCGGTTGATCTCCAGCCCCGCCAGCACGCCCTCGAGCACCTCGAGGCAGGCAAGGGTGAGATCGAACGCCTCGAACACCGGCGGCTTGTCCTCCTGCAGGTCGCGGTTGTAGGTGAGCGGCAGCCCCTTCACCAGCGTGAGCAGCGCGCTCACGTGGCCCATGACGCGCGCCGCCTTGCCGCGGATCAGCTCGAGCGCGTCGGGATTGCGTTTCTGCGGCATCAGGCTGGAGCCGGTGGTGTAGCCGTCCGGCAGCCGCACCAAGCCGAACTCGCGGGTGCTCCACAGGATCAGGTCCTCGGCCACCCGCGAGAGGTGGGTGGCGGTCACCGCGCAACAGTGGGCGAAGTCGAGGAACAGGTCGCGGTCGGCCACGGCGTCCATCGAGTTGCGCGTCAGTTGCGGCTCGCCGGCGGCGTTGACGAACCCCAGCTCGCGGGCGACGAAGGCGCGGTCGATCGGCAGGGTGCTGCCGGCCAGCGCCCCGGCGCCGAGCGGGCACACCCGCGCGCGCTCGGCGAACTCGCCGAGGCGCTGGCGGTCGCGCCCGAACATCTCCATCCAGGCAAGCAGGTGGTGGGCGAACGCCACCGGCTGGGCGCGCTGCAGATGGGTGTAGCCGGGAATCGCGACATCCCGGCCGGCGCTGGCCGCCTGCCAGAGCGTGCGCAGCAGCGCCAGCAGCGCGGCATCCAGCCGCCCGGCGGCGTCGCGGAAGAACAGCCGCATGTCGAGGGCGACCTGGTCGTTGCGGCTGCGCGCGGTGTGCAGCTTGGCGCCGGCCGGAACGGCCCGGGTCAGCGCCTGCTCGATGTTCATGTGCACGTCCTCGAGCGCGGGGTCCCAGGCGAAGGTGCCGGCCGCGATCTGCCGGCCGATGGCGTCCAGCCCGGCGCAGATGTCCTCCGCCTCCGCGGCGGTGATCAGGCCCACATGCGCCAGCATGCGCGCGTGGGCCTTGCTGCCTTGGATGTCGTAGGGCGCCAGCCGACGGTCGAAGGACACCGACTCGCTGAAGCGCACCATGCGCTCCGCCGGACCGGAGCGGAACCGCCCGCCCCAGGTTGCCTGTTTACGCTTCTTGGCCATCGCTGTCAGCTTTGCCGTCCGGCCGGTGCAGGCAATGCCAATTGCAGGGCGGACACGTTGCCCGCCACATGGGCGCCTTGGGCAAGGACCGGCCGCGGGACGGAAGCCGGGGCGCCGAGCCGCCGCCGGGCGGATAAACCATTGACGGAGCCCGGCGGCCCCGCCAGCGTGCCGGGCTGGAAAGCTGGCACAGCATGAAGCGGTTTTACCTCACCACGGCCATCGACTACGCCAACGGGGCGCCGCACCTCGGGCACGCCTACGAGAAGGTGCTTGCCGACGTGGTCGCGCGGCACCAGCGCCTGCTCGGCAAGCCCGTCCATTTCCTCACCGGCACCGACGAGCACGGCCAGAAGGTCACCCAGACCGCCCAGCAGCTGGGCAAGACGCCCGAGCAGCTCACCAACGAGGTTTACCCCCTGTTCGTCGAGCTGTGCCGCGTCCTCAACATTTCCAACGACGACTTCATCCGGACCAGCGAGCCGCGCCACAAGCGGGTGGTGCAGGCCATCCTGCAGGACCTGTACGACCGCGGCGAGATTTACAAGGGCACCTACCACGGGTTCTATTCCGTCCGCCAGGAGCAGTTCGTCCTCGAGAAGGAGCGCAATCCCGACGGCACTTGGCCGGAAATCTACGGCCAAGTGATCGAGATCGAGGAGGAGAACTACTTTTTCCGCCTCAGCGCCTATCAGGACTGGCTGATCGACTTTCTCGAGCACAACGACTTCGTGGTGCCGCGCTTCCGCCAGAAGCAGGTGCTGGCCTTCCTCAAGGAACCGGTCAACGACCTGTGCATCTCGCGGCCCAAGGCCCGCCTTGCATGGGGCATCGAGCTGCCGTTCGACGACCAGTACGTCACTTACGTCTGGTTCGACGCCCTGATCAACTACGTTTCCGCGGTCGGCTACGGCACGGAGCGGTTCGCCGAGTATTGGCCGGTCGATTACCACGTCATCGGCAAGGACATCCTTGTGCCCGCCCACGCGGTCTACTGGCCGGCCATGCTCAAGGCCGCCCGGATCGGGCTGCCGAAGGCCCTGCTGGTGCACGGCTGGTGGCATGTCGGCGGCCAAAAAATGTCCAAGAGCACCGGCCTGAAAATCGACCCGGTCGCGTTTGCCGCCACCTACGGGGCCGACGCCCTGCGCTACTTCCTCATCCGCGAAATGAGCGTGGGGCAGGACAGCGATTTCACGCTCGAGCTGTTTCTCGGCCGCTACAACGCGGACCTCGCCAACAATCTCGGCAACCTGGTCAGCCGGCTCCTCAACATGGCCGGCAAACAGTTCCCGGCCGGGCTGCCGATGGCCGGCGAGCCCGGCGATCCGGAGAAGGCCCTGCACGCGCTCTGGCAGCAGGTGCGCGAGGAGGTGCAGACCGCCTACCAGGAGTTCCAGTTCCACGTGGCGCTCGAAAAGACCTTCTTTTTCATCACCGCCCTGAACCGCTACGCGGAAATCCGGGCGCCGTGGAAACTCGCCAAGTCGGCCGACCCGGCCGACCTGGACCGGCTCGCGACCACGCTGGCCACCATGGCCGAGGGGCTGCGCTTGGCCAACGCCTTCCTCAAACCGGTCATGCCGGCCACGGCCGACCGCATCAGCGCCCTGCTGGGCCAGCCGCCGGTCACCGTGTGGGAGGGCCAGCTCAACTGGTCCGCCCGCCTCACCGGCGTGGTGCTCGGGGAAAAGACCATTCTGTTCCCGCGGCCGGAAACCGTGACGGAGAACGCCTGACATGATCCGCAAGCGCCCGGCCCTCCTCATGGGCAACCCCGACAACATCCCCTACGTGTTTCCCGAGGAGGTGCTGTTCCGGATCGGCAACCGGGTCGAATGGACCCTGCCGCCGGAACGCACGGCGCAATTCACCCGGGAAGAATGGGGCCAAACCCGCCTGCCGCCGCACACCGAGGTGATTTTTTCGACATGGGGCATGCCGCGCCTCGAACGGGCGTTTTTGGACGCCTTGCCCAACCTGCAGGCGGTGTTTTACGCCGCCGGCTCGGTGCGCTGTTTTGTCACCGACGAGAGCTGGCGCCGCGGGGTGCGCATCTTTTCAGCCGCCCAGGCCAACGCGGTCCCGGTGGCCGAATTCACGGTCGCCCAAATCGTCCTCGGCCTGAAGAAAGCCCACCAGTTGCGCGATCTCGTGCGCCAGGACTGGGCCGCCGCCGCACCGTTCCGGCGCCACCTGCGCGGCAACTACCGCAGCCGCGTCGGCTTGGTCTCCTACGGGGCGATCGCCCGCCTCGTGCGCAAGCTGCTGCGCGGGTTCGAGCATGAGGTCTGGGTCTATGATCCCTTCCTGTCGGCCGAGGCGGCCGAGCTGGAGGAAGTCCGCCTGGTCGGCCTCGATGAGCTGTTCCGCAGCTGCCACGCCGTCTCCCTGCACACCCCATGGCTCAAGGAGACCGAAAACCTCATTCGCGGCCATCACTTCGCCAGCATGCTGCCGGACGCCGTGTTCATCAACACCGCCCGCGGCGCCATCGTCCATCAAGCCGAAATGACGGCCGTGCTGCAGCAGCGCCCCGACCTGACCGCGGTCCTCGATGTCACTTACCCTGAGCCCCCCGCGCCGGACGACCCGTTGCTGCGCCTGCCCAATGTCTGGCTCACCCCGCATATCGCCGGTTCCTTGGGCCACGAATGCGGCCGCATGGGCCATTACATGCTGGAGGCTTACCAGCGCTTCCTCGCCAACGAGCCCAGCCGGCTCGAGGTGCATGAGGCGCAAATGGCGACCATGGCTTAAAAGCCCCCGCAACAGACGCTCGACAAACCCCCGGCCCGTCCCCTTAATTCACCCCAGAGCCGGGGCACATTGCCCGGGCTCCCAACCAAACCAAGGAGAACCATGAACAGGCTACATCAGATGATCGTGCTGGCGCTGCTGTTGGCGCTGGTCGGCTGCGGGGGCAAAGGGCCCGACACCTCCAAGCCGGTGGCGGAAGTCAAGCAGGATGCCCAGCGCATGACCGTGGACGACCTCCACGCCAAAGCCGCCGAATACCAGAAGGCGATCGCCGCCAAAATGGCGGAATTGGAACCGCTCAAGGAGCAGTTGACCAAAATCCCCTTCACCCAGCAGATGGGCGCGGAGGCGCAGGCCCTCCAAAAGGACATCATGGAAGTGACCAAGGAGCTCAACGACCTCCAAGAGCGGCTGCAGGTTTACCTGGATGCCCTCAAGGCCCGCGGTGAACCCATCGGTCAATACACCAAATAACAACCCGTTCCGTATCCGCCATGAATCCAGTCATTCTCATCATTCTTGCGATTATCCTCCCGCCACTGGGCGTCTTCTTCAAGTGCGGCCTCGGCACACCGTTCATCATCAATATCATCCTGACCCTGCTGGGGTATATTCCGGGGATCATCCACGCGCTGTGGCTGATCCTCAGAAAGCCGGCCGGCTGAGGCGGTAGGCGGGCTGTTTTTGCAGTGCGCACCGGGGCGCGGCGGCCGCCGGGCCAAAGTCTTTGGCGTGCCCGCGCCCCGGTGAGAGCGGGTGATCTCATGGCGCCCGGGCGCGCTCGACCCGGCGCGCGCCCAGGATGGCCAGCTCATAGAGGGCGGACATGGGCAGGGCCAGCAGCAGGAAGGTGACCGGATCGGTGGTCGGCGTGACCACCGCCGCCACGCACAGGAACAGCACGATCGAATAGCGGCGGAAGGCCACCAGCTGCGCCCGGCTCAGCACGCCGAGGTGCACCAGCAGCAGCAGGACGAGCGGGAATTGGAAAGCGATGCCGACCCCGAGGACCATCCACGTCAACAGCCCGTAATAGCTGGCCGCCGTCCACATCGGCTCGAACCCGAGCAGCTCGTTGAAAAGGATGGCGGCCCGCAAGGCGGCGGGCACCAGAATGAAAAAGCTGAAGGCCGCGCCCAGCAGGAACAGCGTGAAGATGCCGACGCAGGCCGGGCGCAGCAGCCGCAGCTCGCGGGCGGTCAGCCCCGGGGCCACGAACTGCCCGACAAAATACAGGATGAACGGCAGCGACAGCGCGAACCCGCCGCCGAGCAGCAGGTGGAACACCACCGAAAACACCCCGAGGATCGAGGTGTTGATGAGCCCGCCCATGGCCGGCCCGCGGCCGCCGACCGCGAAGGTGTAGGGCCAGCGCAGCAGCTCCGAGAATTGCACCAGAAAGGCGCCGACCAGCACGCAGGCCAGCGCGAAGGCGCCGAGGCTCTTGAACAGGGTCCAGCGCAGCTCCTCGAGGTGGTCGAGGAAGCTCATGGCGCCGGGCTCCGCGACGGCTTCCGGCTCGGCGTCCGGCAGGTCCTCAAGCGGCTGCAGGCGCTTGGCGCGCGGGCTGGGCGGCGAATCCGGCATCGGCACGGTTACTCGTTGACATGGAAGGCATTCCGCCTAACTTCGCGGCCTTTTCCGTATCCAAACCCACCTGCGCGAGCACGTTTCATACAATCCTAACCGAGTAACAAGCATGCCAGCCAAAGCCAGCAAAAAGAACCCCAAGCAACCCGCCGAGCCGGCCCGCAAGGGCGCCGCCAAGGCCGTTTACGCCTTTGGCAAGAAGACCGAAGGCAACGCCTCCATGCGGGCGCTTCTCGGCGGCAAGGGCGCCAACCTTGCCGAGATGGCCGCGATCGGGCTGCCGGTGCCGCCGGGCTTCACCATCACCACCGAAGTCTGCAACTACTTCACCAAGCACAACGGCGCCTTTCCGCCGGGACTGGATGCCGAGGTGCACGCCGCGGTGCGCCAAGTCGAGCAGGAGGTCGGCAAGGCGTTCGGCGACAAGACCAACCCGCTGCTGTTCTCGGTGCGTTCGGGCGCCCGCGAGTCGATGCCGGGCATGATGGACACCATCCTCAACCTCGGCCTCAACGACGAGACCGTTCTCGGCCTCGCCGCCAAGTCCGGCAACCCGCGCTTCGCATGGGACTGCTACCGCCGCTTCATCCAGATGTACGGCGACGTCGTGATGGGGGTGCAGCCGCGCCATGAGACCGAGCACGAGCCGTTCGACCACCTGATGGCCTCGCTCAAGAAGGAGCTCGGCCGCAAGGAGGACACCGACCTGACCGCCGAGGACCTGCAGGAGCTGGTGAGCCGCTACAAGCGCCTGATCAAGCAGCGCACCGGCACCACCTTCCCGCAGGACCCTTATGAACAATTGTGGGGCGCCATCGGCGCGGTCTTCCGCTCATGGAACAACGAGCGCGCGGTGGTGTACCGGCAGAAGTACAACATCCCCTCGGACTGGGGCACGGCCGTCAACGTCCAGACCATGGTGTTCGGCAACATGGGCGACGATTCCGCCACCGGCGTCGCCTTCACCCGCGACCCCGCCAACGGCGAGAAGGTGTTTTATGGCGAGTACCTGATCAACGCGCAGGGCGAGGATGTCGTCGCGGGCGTGCGCACCCCCAAGCCGATCGCCCAGCTGGCGCAGGAGATGCCGCAGGCCTACAAGGAGCTCGAGGCGGTCCGCCAGAAGCTCGAGAAGCATTTCCGCGACATGCAGGACTTCGAGTTCACCATCGAGAACAACCACCTGTACATGTTGCAGACCCGCAACGGCAAGCGCACCGGTCTGGCGGCCGTGCGCATCGCGGTCGAGATGAACAAGGAAGGGCTGATGAACGAGAAGACCGCCGTGCTGAAGATTCCGGCCGAGTCGATCGATTCCCTGCTGGTGCCGGTGTTCGATCCGAAAGCCGAGGCCGCGGCCACCGTCATCGCCACCGGCCTGCCCGCGGGGCCGGGCGCCGCCAGCGGGCACATCGTGTTTTCCGCCTCCACCGCCGAGCGGGAAGTCAAGGCCGGCCGCAAGGTGATCCTGTGCCGGGTCGAGACCTCGCCGGAAGACCTCAAGGGCATGCTCGCCGCCGAGGGCATCCTGACCTCGCGCGGCGGCGTCAGCTCCCACGCCGCCCTGGTGGCCCGCCAGCTCGGCAAGGTCTGCATCTGCGGCGCCACCGGCGTCAAGATCGACTACGCCAAGAAGACGCTGGTGGCCGGCAAGAAGGTGCTGCGCGAAGGCGATTACCTCTCCATCAACGGGACCACCGGCAACATCTACGCCGGCGCCATCGACACCACCGACAGCGAGGTCAAGCGCGTGCTCAAGGGCCAGCTCAAGCCCGAGAAGAGCTACACCTACCAGCTCTTCTCCACCGTCATGGGCTGGGCCGACAAGTACCGCCGGCTGCAGGTGCGCACCAACGCGGACACCCCGGAAATGGCCACCAGCGCCATCCAGCTCGGCGCCGAGGGCATCGGCCTGTGCCGCACCGAGCACATGTTCTTCGAGGGCGAGCGCATCGATTTCATGCGCCAGATGATCCTCGCCTCCACCGAGAAGGAGCGGCGCGCGGCGCTCAAGAAGCTGCTGCCGTTCCAGCGCCAGGACTTCATCGGCATCTTCAAGGCCATGAAGGGCCACCCGGTCACCATCCGCCTGCTCGACCCGCCGCTGCATGAGTTCCTGCCGCACGACGAGACCACCCGCCGGCAGCTGGCCGGGCGCCTCGGCGTCAGCCAGGAATTCATCACCGACCGGGTCCGCGCCCTGCACGAGGTCAACCCGATGCTCGGCCACCGCGGTTGCCGCCTCGGCATCAGTTATCCGGAAATCACCGAGATGCAGGCGCGCGCCATCTTCGAGGCCGCCGCCACCGTCAAGAAGCTCAAGAACCCGATCGAGGTGAAGCCCGAGGTCATGATCCCGCTGGTCGGGTTCAAGGCCGAGCTGCAGGACCAGCTCGACATCATCAACCGCGTGGCCAAGGAGGTCATGGACAGCAGGCAGGTCCACATCGACTACACCGTCGGCACCATGATCGAAATCCCGCGCGCGGCGGTCACCGCCGACGAGATCGCCGAACTGGCCGAATTCTTCAGCTTCGGCACCAACGACCTGACCCAGACCACCCTCGGCCTCAGCCGCGACGACATGGGCTCCTTCTTCGACGATTACCGCAACAAGGAGATTTTCACCCAGAACCCGTTCGCCACCCTGGACCAGGGCGGCGTCGGCAAGCTGATCGAGATCGCCGTCCAGAAGGGCCGCTCGGTCAAGAAGCACCTCAAGCTCGGCATTTGCGGCGAACATGGCGGCGATCCGAGCTCGATCCGGTTCTTCGACGCGGTGGGGCTCAACTACGTGAGCTGTTCGCCGCCGCGTGTCCCGGTCGCCCGCCTCGCCGCCGCCCAGGCCGCGTTGCGGAACTGAGGCGCCGCCTAGTCCGCTCCTACTCCTACTCCTACTCGTACTCCTACTCGTACTCGTACTCGTACTCCTACTCGATTCCCGCAGGAGGAGTAGGAGGACGAGGATGAGTAGGAGTAGGAGTATGAGTACGAGTACGAGTAGGAGTACGAGTAGGAGTAGGAGCAGGAGCTTTACAGCAGCCCGAGCTCCATTTTGCCCTCCTCGGAAATCATGTCCTGGTGCCAGGGCGGGTCCCAGACGATGTTGACGAAGGCCTCGGCCACGCCGGGAATCTGCTCGATCTTGTACTTGGCGTCCTGGGCGATGGCCGGCCCCATCCCGCAGCCGGGGGCCGTCAGGGTCATGTCGACCTTGACGATCCAGCGCTGCCGGTCCGGCTCATATTCGAGGGCCATCGCGTAGACCAGGCCGAGATCGACGATGTTGACCGGTATCTCGGGGTCGTAAACCTTGCGCAGCGCCGCCCACACTTGTTCCTCGGTCGGCGGGCTGTCGGGGGATGCGGGGGCGGTTGCGGGCTGGTCGGGCGGCGGCTGCTCGCCGATGGCGTCGGCATGGCGGGCGTGAATCTGGGCCATGCCGCCGCGCCAGGTCACGGTGAAGTTGCCGCCGAGCCGGTGGGTGATGGTCACGACCGTGCCGGCCGGAATGATCACCTGGTCGCCGTACGGGACGACGGTGGCGGGAATGTCGCGGCTGACGGTGCGCTCGGGATTCATGGCGGCGGCGGTAGTTTGTTCTCACCAAGGCACGAAGCCCACCCAGGGTGCCGACCCGTGCGGCTCCGTGTCCCTGTTAGGTTGGGTGAACTTCATCCGGCGCGGCCTCAGTGCGCAAACTTCTTTTCCAGCAGCGCGCGCACCGTGTCGGCCAGCGCCTCGTTCTCGAGCTTGGCCACGATCTCCTCGAAGAAGCCGTGGACCATCAGCTCCTGGGCCTTCTTGCGGGGGATGCCGCGCGCCAGAAAATAGAACAGCTCGCTCTCGTCGATGCGGCCGGCCGTCGCGCCGTGGGTGCATTTGACGTCGTTGGCCTTGATCTCGAGCCCGGGCAGCGAGTTGGCCTCGGCCTCCTCGCTGAGCATCAGGTTGGTGTTGCGCTGATAGGCGTCCGTTTGCTGGGCGTTCTCCTCGACGATGATCAGGCCGGAGAAAATGGTGCGGGACCGGTCCATCAGCGCGTTCTTGAACAGCAGGTCGCTGCGGCTCTGCGGCGCGATGTGGGTCTGCAGGGTGCGCTGGTCGAACTCCTGCGTGCCGGAAGGCACATTCAGGGCGAACATCTCGACATTGCTGCCGCTGCCGAAGATGCGGCCGTGCACCTCCTGGCGGACCTGCGCCGAACCGAGGTTGATCAGCGTGCTTTTGCTGTCCGTGCCGGCGTGCGCGCTGTTGGTGTTCAACTGCAGGCTGAGGGTGGCGAGGTTCCAGTCCTGGACGATGACGTGGCGCACGCGCGCGCCGTCGCCGGCGTGCAGGTGGGCGTTGGCCACCACCATGTGGCGCGTGTCCGCGCGCGCCCCCTGCTGGAACTCGAACAGCGCGGCCGCGGCGTTGCGCCCGGTCACGAACAGCGTGTGCGGAAACAGCGCGCCCTTGTCCCGCCATGCCCAATGATGGACCACGAACGGCCGCTCCACCACAACCCCGTCGGGCACGTGCAGAAACACCCCGTTGCGCAGGAGGGCCACATGCAGCGCCTCGAACTTCTCCGAGCCGAGTTCCGGGGTCTGCTTCATGAAATACGCCCGCACCAGCTCCGGGTGCTTGGCGATCGCGTCGATCAGGGTGGTGAACACCACGCCCCGCGCGGCCAGCTCCGGTTCCAGCGCGACCGGCGCGGCCAGCGTGTCGTCAACCAGAACGAGGTGGCCGGCAACCGGGCCGGGACACAGCGAGCGGGCCGCCAATGCCGCCGCCTCCGGGCACTCGCCGACGGCCAGCTCGAAGCCGTCCAGCTCGCGCAGCCGGGCCATGTTGGCGAAGCGCCAGCGCTCGTCGGTGCGCGCCGGCAGCGGCGTCTCCAGATAGCGCCGCCATGCCGCCTGCTGGGCCTCGGCGAACCAGCCGGCCGGCCGGCCCAGCAGCTCCTGGTGGGTCTCAAACACGCGTGCGTCCCCGAGCGCGGGATGCGGCAAAGTCAGTGTCTCGGTCATGTCGTCTGCAGTGTCGTGAAAGTTGATGACAGGCGTTCGGCTCCTCCCCTTGCTCTTGCCCTTGATCCTGCTTTCGATCCCCCGTGCGGAGCAAGATCAGGATCAGGATAATGGGCAAGGGTGTGGGGAATCACCCCACCGAGCCCTCCATCTCGAGGTCGATCAGCCGCTTCAGCTCGACGGAGTATTCCATCGGGAACTCGCGGATCAGGTCGTTGACGAAGCCGTTGACCGCAAGGCTCATCGCCTCGCTCTCCGGCAGGCCGCGCTGCATCATGTAGAAAATCTGTTCGGCGCTGACCTTGGAGACGCTGGCCTCGTGCTGCACGGTGCTCTGGTTGCCGCGCACCGTGATCGCCGGATAGGTGTCGGTGCGCGAGTGGGCGTTGATCAGCAGCGCGTCGCACTCGGTGTTGTTCTTGCAGCCCTTGAGCTGGCGCGGGATGCTGACCACCCCGCGGTAGGTGGCGCGCCCCTGGCCGATCGAGATCGACTTGGAGACGATGTTGGAGGTGGTGTGGTCGGCGGCGTGGATCATCTTCGCCCCGGTGTCCTGGTGCTGGCCGTCGTGCGCCAGCGCGATCGACAGCACCTCGCCGCGCGCGCCCGGCCCGCGCATGATCACGCCCGGGTACTTCATCGTCAGCCGGCTGCCGATGTTGCAGTCGATCCACTTGATCTGCGCGTCATCCAGCGCCAGGCCGCGCTTGGTCACCAGGTTGAACACGTTCGAGGACCAGTTCTGCACCGTGATGTACTGGATTTTGGCGCCCTTGAGGGCCACCAGCTCGACCACCGCCGAGTGCAGGGTGGCGGTCTCGAACTTGGGCGCGGTGCAGCCCTCCATGTAGGTCACGTCGGCGCCCTCGTCGGCGATGATGAGGGTCCGCTCGAACTGGCCGAAGCTCTCGGCGTTGATGCGGAAATACGCCTGCAAGGGCTGCCGCACCTTCACCCCGGGCGGGACATAAATGAACGAGCCGCCCGAAAACACCGCGCTGTTGAGCGCGCTGAACTTGTTGTCGCTGATCGGGATCACCTTGCCGAACCACTTGCGGAAAATCTCCGGGTGCTCCTTGAGCCCCTCGGTCGATCCGACGAAGATCACCCCCTGCTTGGCCAGCTCCTCCTTCATGTTGGAGTAGGAGGCCTCCGAGTCGAACTGCGCCTCGACCCCCGCGAGATAGGCGCGCTCCTTCTCCGGGATGCCCAGGCGCTCGAAGGTCTCCTTGATCTCCTCGGGCACCTCGTCCCACGAGCGCGAGGGCCGCTGCCCCTTGGACAGGTAGTAGCGGATTTTGCCGAAGTCGATGCGCTCCAGGTCCTTCGAGGCCCAGTGGGTCGGCAGCGGCTTTTCCAGGAAGACCTTGAGCGCGCGCTTGCGGAACGCCCGCACCCAGTCGTCCTCGCCCTTCACGTCGCTGATGTAGTCGATCACCCGCTCGTTCAGGCCGACGCCGGCGTCGTACTCGTAGGTCGTCGCGTAGTGGAAATTACCGACATCGCGTTCGATGGTCAGGTCAGGCGTGGCGGTCATGGTTGGTGGATAGGTGGTGGTTGGTTGGCGCTGATGGTTGGTGGGGACGGGACGGTCAGGCGAGGACGGGCTGGCCGGCCTTGACCCAGTCGTAGCCTTCCGCCTCGAGCCGCAGCGCCAGCTCCGGCCCGCCGGAGGCGACAATGCGCCCGTCGAACATCACGTGCACCCGGTCCGGCACGATGTAGTTGAGCAGCCGCTGATAGTGGGTGATCAGCAGAATGCCGATGGCCGGGCCGCGCATCGCGTTGACGCCCTCGGCCACCACCTTGAGCGCGTCGATGTCCAGCCCGCTGTCGGTCTCGTCCAGCACCGCGTACTTGGGCTTCAGCATCGCCATCTGCAGGATTTCGCAGCGCTTCTTCTCGCCCCCGGAAAAGCCCTCGTTGACGGAACGGCTGGTGAACGACCGGTCGATCTTGAGGCGGTCCATCTGCTCATACAGCTCCTTGTAGAAGGCCGGGGCGTTGAACACCTCGCCCTCCGCAAGGCGCGCCGTGCGCGCCGCGCGGATGAAGTTGGCGATCGTCACCCCCGGAATCTCGCTGGGGTATTGGAACGCCATGAACAGCCCGGCGCGCGCAATCGCGTCCGGTTCCATCCCGATGATCGACTCGCCGTCGAGGGTCACCTCGCCGCTTTCGATCACATAGTCCTCATGCCCGGCCAGCGCCTTGGCCAGCGTGCTCTTGCCCGTGCCGTTGGGGCCCATGATCGCGTGCACTTCCCCCTTCGGCACCGTCAGGCTGAAATCCTTCAGGATGCGCGTCCCGGCCACGCTCACGTTCAGTCCCTTGATCTCCAGTTGGTCCATCGTCTCTCCAGTCGTGTTCAGGTTCAAATCGCGCCGGGGCGCGGGCCCTCGGACCCCGCTGCCGCCGTCCCGTGAAAATACAGCTCGATGCTCTCCGCTTCAAAGCCCGCAGGCAGGACCGCGCGGAGCCGGGCCACGACGTCGGGGGGCAAATCCACGTCATAGACCCGGCCGGTCCGGCGGTCCTGAAAATGCGCGTGTTCGGTCAGGTTCGGGCAAAAGCGCGTCGGCTCCCGCTCGCAGTTGACCGCCCGCACCAGCCCGCACGCCACCAAAGTCTCCAGGCAGTTGTACACCGTCGCCAGCGAAATGCCCGCCATCCCGGCCCGCGCCCGCGCGTACACCTCGTCCGCCGTCGGATGGTCGCGCTTGGCCAACAGCACCGCGAACACGTGCGCGCGTTGCCGCGTCGCCCGCAGCCCGTGCGCGCTCAGCGTCTGCTCCAGCAGCCGCCGCGCCTGTTGTGGCAGTCGCTTGTCCATCCGCCGACCCACTAAATTGGAATAATTCCAATTTTCAACAGGACGGGCGAAAAAAATCACGGTGGATTGAGGAGGGCGTGGGCGGATTGGCGGAAGGCGGGGGTGATGATGGCGGGGAGGAGCGCGGCGGCGGCCTCGGGCTGGCCGGTTTCGACGAGGCAGCGGACGAGGTGGAGGCGGACGGCGTCCTGTTGGATGGGGGACAGGGCGGGGTGGGGCAGGAGGGCCTGCCAGTGGGCGAGGGCGGCGTGCCAGTCGGGTTCGGCGACATCGTAGAACGCCTCGCCGTAGCGGAACTGGAGGGCGATGGCGTCGGGCTGGAGGTTTTTGGCGGTGGCGAAGGCGCGCAGGAGGTCGGCGTCGAGCTGCTGGGGAGGGAGGACCTCGGCGGCGAGGAGGGGCTCGCGGAAGGCGGCGAGGATTTGGCCGAGCTGGTAATGGTAGGCGGCGGTCTGGGGCTCGAGGCTGACGGCGTTGAGGGCGTAGGCGAGGGCGCGGGTGAAGTCACCCTCTTCGGCGAAGAAGGTGCTCAGCTCCTGGTGGATGACGGCGCGGTTGGGGTCGATGCGGGCGGCGGCAAGGAACTGGTCGCGGGCGCCCTCGCGGTCCCCGTAGCGGGACAGCAGCTTGCCGTAGAGCAGGCGTGATTCGAGGTGGTCGGGGTTGCGGGCGATAATGGCGGCGAACTGCTGGGCGACGGCCTGAAAGCGGCGCTGGACCTCGCGCGGATCGGCGTCCTCGCGGGCGGCGAGGGTGTCGAGGCGCTCCTGTTCGGCGAGCACGCCGAGGAGTTGTTCCTCGAGCAGGGTGAAGGGGCCGGTGGGGGATTCCGCCGCCGGCGGCGGGCTCTGGCAGGCGACCGGCAGGAAGGCGGCCCACCCGAGCAGGCCGGCCGTCGCCATGCGCCGGAACAGCCGGCGGTTGCGGCGGGGGGGCATGTCAGTTCAGGCCGCAGGCCCCGCCGGGGTGGCAGCAGCCGCAGCCGGCCCCGTGCGTGTGGGAGCGGCTGGCGGCCGGGGTGCTGGAGCGGCTGGCGCCATGGGTGGCGAAGGTCGAGAACTCCTTGTGCAGGCGGGTGCTGCCGCACTTCGGGCAGACCGGCTGCTGCGTCCCCATCACCAGGAGTTCGGCGTGTTCATGGCAGTCCTCGCAGGTGTATTCGTAGATCGGCATGGCGGAAATGTGATCCAATCGGGGGCGATTTGGCAACTGGCGAGCGCAATTAAACGCTCCACCGCACAAATTTCTGGACCCTTCCGTCCGGGAAGTTTGAAACGGTGTCACCAAACCTAACCGGGCAAACACCACATGGCATACTTCGACATCCCCAAAATCCGCTACGAGGGGCCCAAGAGCAGGAACCCCCTCGCGTTCAAATGGTACAACCCCGACGAGGTGGTCGCCGGCAAGACCATGCGGGAGCACCTGCGCTTTGCCGCGCCCTACTGGCACGTGATGCGCAACGAGCTGGCCGACCCGTTCGGCGCGGGCACCGCCCTGATGCCGTGGGACGACCGCAGCAACTCGCTCGAGAACGCCCTGCGGCGCGTCGACGTGTTCTTCGAGTTCCTCGACAAGATCGGGATCGACTTCTACTGCTTCCACGACCGCGACGTGGCGCCGGAGCTGAACGACCTTGCGGCCAGCAACAAGGCGCTGCAGGCGGTGGTCGACAAGCTCGAGCGGAAGCAGCAGGAAACCGGCAAGAAGCTCCTGTGGGGGACGGCCTGTCTGTTTGCCCATCCGCGTTACGCGCAGGGGGCAGGCACCTCGCCCTACGCCGACGTGTTCGCCTATGCGGCCGCCCAGGTGAAGGCCGCGATCGACGCGACCCATCAGCTGGGCGGGCTCGGCTACGTGTTCTGGGGCGGCCGCGAGGGCTACAGCACCCTCTGGAACACCGACATGAAGCGCGAGCTCGACCACCTCGCGCGGCTGCTGCACATGGCGGTGGACTACAAGAAGAAGATCGGCTTCACCGGCGCGTTTTACATCGAGCCGAAGCCGCGCGAGCCGTCCACCCACCAGTACGACTCGGACGCGGCGGCCTGCCTGAACTTCCTGCGCGAGTACGGGCTGCTGGAGCACTTCAAGCTCAATATCGAGACCAACCACGCCACGTTGGCCGGGCACACCATGTTCCACGAGCTGACGGTCGCCGCCAACGCCGGCGCGCTTGGCAGCATCGACGCCAACCGCGGCGACGAGCTGATCGGCTGGGACACCGACCAGTTCCCGACGGACATATATCTCACCACCCAGATCATGCTGGTGGTGCTGGGCATGGGCGGCTTCACCACCGGCGGCCTCAATTTCGACGCCAAGCGCCGGCGCGAGTCGCATGAGCCGGAGGACCTGTTCCACGCGCACATCGGGGGGATGGACGCCTTCGCCCGCGGCCTCAAGATCGCCGCCGCCATCCGCGCGGACGGGCGCCTCGAGGAGTTTGTGCGCCGCCGCTATGCGAGCTTCGACAGCGGCATCGGCGCCAAGATCGAGGCCGGCACCGCCACCTTGGAGGAACTGAGCGCCTATGCCCTGCAGCACGGCGAGCCAAGAATCCCGAGCGGCCGCCAGGAGATGCTCGAGAACCTGATCAACGAGTTCATTTGAGCCGGGAGGGGGCGGACATGAGCCGGTATTTCGTGGGCATTGATGTGGGGACCACCTCGGCCAAGGCCGTGGTGATCGACGCGGACGGCAAGGTGCTCCACACCACCGCTCCCGGTTACGTGTTTCGCACGCCCAAGCCGCTGTGGGCGGAATCAGACCCGGCGGACTGGTGGCAGGCCACCATCGCCGCCCTGCGCGAGATCACCGGGCGCTTCGGCGCGGACGCCATCGCCGCGGTCGGGCTGACCGGCCAGATGCACGGTCTGGTGCTGCTTGATGCGGCGGGCGCGGTGCTGCGCCCCTGCATCATGTGGAATGACCAGCGCACGGGCGCCCAGTGCGCCGCGATCACCGCCAGGGTGGGGGCCGCCCGCGTGCTGGAGCTGACCGGCAACCCTGTGCTGCCGGGCTTCACCGCCCCCAAGGTCGTCTGGGTCCAGGAAAACGAGCCCGAGGTCTGGGCCAAGGCCGCCAAAATCCTGCTGCCCAAGGACTACATCCGCTACCGGCTCAGCGGGACTTTCGCGACCGATGTTTCCGACGCGTCCGGCATGTCGCTGCTCGATGTCGGCCGCCGGGCGTGGTCGGGGGAAATGCTCGCGGCCTGCGGCATCGCCCGCTCCATGCTCGCCGAGGTCACCGAATCGACCGTGCCGTCCGCAAGGGTGAATGCCGAGGCGGCCCGGCTGACCGGCCTGCGGGAGGGCACGCCGATCATTGCGGGAGGCGGCGACCAGGCCGCCGGCGCGGTCGGCTGCGGCATTGTGCGCGCCGGCATCGTCTCGGCCACCCTCGGCACCAGCGGGGTGGTGTTTGCCCACGCCGACCAGTACCACCCCGACCCGCAGGGGCGGCTCCACACCTTCTGCGCCGCCGTCCCCGACAAATGGCACTTCATGGGCGTCCAGCTCAGCTGCGCCGGGTCCTACCAGTGGTTCCACGACAAGATCGCACCGGACAAGTCGTTCAAGGAGCTGGACGCCATGGCCGCCGAGGTTCCGCCCGGCGCCGAGGGGCTGCTGTTTCTCCCTTACCTGACCGGCGAGCGCACCCCGCACCCGGACCCTTACGCCAAGGGGGTGTTTTTCGGCCTCACCTTGCGCCATGGCCTCGGCCACATGGCCCGCGCCGTGCTCGAAGGCGTCACCTTCGGCCTGCGCGACGCCCTCGAGATCATGCGCGACCTCGGCCTCCGTCCCACCGAGATCGTCGCCAGCGGCGGCGGGGCCAAATCGCCCCTCTGGCGCCAGATTCTCGCCGACACGTTCGAGACGCGCATCGTCACCCTCAACGCCTCCGAGGGCAGCGCGTACGGCGCCGCCGTGCTGGCCGCCGTCGGCGCCCGCGCCCACCCGTCGGTCGAGGCCGCTTGCGACGCCATGCTCCAGCGGACCGGCGCCACCGAGCCCGGTCCGGCGGCGGCCGCCTACACGCGCGCCTACGCCGTCTTCCGCGACCTTTACCCGGCCCTCAAGCCGGCCTTCGCCGAGATCAGCGCGCTCGCGTAGGCCCGGCGCGCGGCGGCGCTCGGGGCCCGTGGGCCCCGCTTGCATGGCCCTACCCGCTCAAAGGGGCGGAGAACCAAAAAAAAGGCCCCCCGGGCGGGGGGCCTTGGTGCGGGCAGGGCCGCGCGGGGAAGGGGATCAGAACTTGTAGCGCACGCTCAGCAGGGCCGCGTAACGGGACGAGTTGGGCTCGCCGCGGGTGGTGTGCGGGTTGAACCGGCCGGCGGCGAGGTCGGCGTTGACGGCGCTGTAGGTGTACTGGCCCGTCGTTTTGTTGTAAGTCGCGCGGACCGCGCTCTCCGTCTTCTGGAAGTAGGAGTTGCTGCCGCGGATGATGCCCCAGCTGCTGTTGAGCAGGTTGCCGACATTGAGGATGTCCAGCCCGATCTCGAGGCTGTGCCGCCAGCCGGGCAGCTTGATTTCCTGGCTGATGCTCAGGTCGAACTGGTGCACGAACGGGTAGCGGGCGTGGCCGGATGAGACCACCTCGCCCTCCTTCAGGCGGTACTTGTCCACCATTTGGAAGAACAGGTCGCGGTCGGCCGCGCTGGCAAACACGACCGCCGGATCGCCGTCGCGCCGCGGCACGTAGATCAGGTCGTTGGTCGAAACGCCGTCGTTGTTGACGTCGTTGATGTAGCGGAAGCTGTAGGGCAGCCCGCTGCGCCCGTCGTACACGAGCGAGACATTCGTGATGAAGTCCCTGGACCAGCGGAACTCCTTGCGCAGCACGCCGAGGAAGCGGTGCTTGATCTCCAGCTCGCCGCGGCTGACCACGTCCTCCCCCTGGTTGAGGATCGAGCGGTTGGCCCAGTTGGACCGCGCCACCGAGGAGGTGCCGTACTGCACCTCGTTGACCTTGCCGTTGGTGTAGCTGAACCGGTAATACCAGCCGTCCTCGGTCTTCGGCCGCTCGACCGAGAAGATCAGGTGGCGGGCGTCGCCCTTGCGGGTGTTGGTCAGCAGGATCGTGTCGTTGACGAAGGCGTTGCTGACGCGCCCGCCCAGGATTTCGCGGCCGTCCGGCGCGACCGTGTCGACGACGCGGTTGATGTTGACGAACAACACGTCGCGGTGGACCCACGAGAATTCCGCATCGACGCTGAAGACGTGCTCCCATGCGCGGTGGTCGTAGCCGAGGGTGGCCTTCCAGGAGCTCGGCAACTCGAAGTCCGGGTCGAGCGCGACCACCTGCTGGGCGACCGCCCCGGAGACCTGGGGGATGGGCTGGTTGTCCGGGTCCGGCGAGAACGGCGGGGTGTCGGCGTTGCGCACGTCCACCGTGTTGAAGTTGAAGCCGGTGTTGGAATAGCTGTTGGACATCCACACCCGCGGCATGCTGCCGTAGTACAGGCCGGCGCTGCCGCGCAGCTGCCTGACGTTCTCGTCGTCCAGCTTGAGGTTGAACCCGGCGCGCGGCTGCAGCAGCGACTGGCCGCTGTAGGTGGCGTTGTTGGGGAACCCGAAGGCCTGCTCGAAGGCGGCGTTGTAGGGCGGACGCTCGCCGAAATGGGGAATGTCGAGCCGGAGACCGCCGGTGAGCGTCAGCCGGTTGCTGGCATGGTAGGTGTTCTGCGCGAACAGGCCGTGGCCCGCCTCGCGGAACTCGGCGGCCGGGTTGACGCCCGGGGTCGCGAATTTGTACTGGTAACGGCCGGACCAGCCGCCCGACGCCGCCTTCTCGAAATCCTCGATGCTGTTGAATTCGTAGTTGCCGAACCAGTCCTGCACGAAGGCGTTGAAGACCTCCTTGCGGTCGAGCTGATAGCCGAACATGAGCGTGTTCTTCAGGTTGAGCTCATAGGTGCCGACCGCCTCGAAGGTCCAGGTGTCGACCTCCAGCCGGTTGAAGTGGCGGCTGCGCTCGGTGCCGAACCACACGGTGCCGGTCTGGTTGGTGCCTTCCACCGGGACGTTGTTGATGCGCACCATCGGGGCGCGGGTGGCGAAGGTCGGCGCGGAGCGGTATTCGCTGTAGGACAGCGACACCTCGGTGGAGAACTCCGGCGACCACCGGCTGAACAGCTGGCCGATGTAGGAGGTGTTCTCGATGTCCTGGGAGTACCAATACGAATCGAAGGTCAGGTTGCGGCCGCCGTAGTCCTGGAAGGTCGGGCGTTCCGAGGACACCGTGTTGTAGCGGAACGTGGCGCGGTGGACCGGATTGATGTTCCAGTCGAGCTTCACCAGCAGGTTCTCGTCGGTCAGCTTGAGCGCCACCGTCTCGAAGGCGTTGCCCGGGTCGGCGCCCAGCGCCTTCGCCTGGGTGATGATGCGGTTGAGCGCCTCGGCGGTCGGGAAATTCGTGATGGTCGGGGGGTTCTTGTCCTCGTCGACCTGCTCGTAGGCGATGAAGAACCACAGGGTGTCCCGGACGATCGGGCCGCCCAGCGTCAGCCCCATGGTCTTTTCCTCGAACTCGGGAACGCGCACGAGGCGCCCGTCGATCAGCTCGAGGTTCTTGCGGACCATCCGGTCGTCGCGGTACAGAAAATACAGCGAGCCGCTGAACTCGTTGGTGCCGCTTTTGGTGACCGCGTTGACGCGCGCGCCGGTGAAGCCGCCGAAGCGGGTGTCAACGGGGGAGGTGGCGATGGCGACCGCCTCGACGGAGTCGAGGGGAATCACGTTGCGCTCGGCGGCGGTGTTGTTGGCGCTCAGGCCGAACGGGTCGGAGGCGCCCACCCCGTCGATCAGGATGCTGTTGTAGCGGTTGGAGGCGCCGCCGGCGCTGAACGCCCGGTCGGAGGGATCGCGGTTGTAAATGATCCGCGGGTCAAGGCGCAGCAGGGAATTGAGCGAGCGGTCGCCCACCGGTATCGACGCCACATCCTCGGCGCCGAGCTGGCTGCCGCCCCCCATGCGGTCGGATTGGAAAAAGCTGTCAAAGGGGTTGCCGCTGACCACCAGCTCTTCCAGCTCGATCACTTCCGCCGCTTGCAGCGTCAGGCTGACCTCCGCGGCGCGGTCCAGCTCCAGGAACAAACCGCGCTGCACGCCGGTCACGTAGCCTTCGGCGGCGGCCTCGATGCTGTAGGGGCCGCCGGGCCGCAGACCGCGCAGCGAGAAGCTGCCGTTGGCGCGCACCGGGACCTCATAGGTGGTGGCGGTCGGCTCATGCCGGACCGTGACCCGGGCGTCGCTCAGCGGCATGCCGCTCTCGGAGAGCACCCGGCCGGTCAGGCCGGAAGTGGTGGCTTGGCCCAGCGCTCGTGGGGAGCCCAACACAAGCACCAGCAGGGCCAAGGTCCAAAAACCCGGCTGGCGCAGCCGGAGTGGAAGGGATCGCTCAGTCGTTTTCATGGTGGTTGGATTTGGGATTTGCAGTGGTATTGCTGAAGGGGCCGTCCGTGGCCACGCAAGTTTCCTGTGCGGCGCAACCAACTTGTTTGGGAAACGTAACCTGCATGTGACACATCAGGGTTGGCCGCGCTCAAGGCGCGGCAGCAGGAGGGCGGCCATGAGCAGCTGCACGGGGTGGTAGCACAGCAGCGGCAGCAGCAGCAGGCCGAGGTCGACCTCCGCGAGCGCCGTGTCCGGGGCGGCGAAAATGGCCATGGCCATGGGCGCGCCGGTGGCCAGCGATTTCTGCGCGCCGCAGAACAGGGCGGCCACGCGGTCGCCGTGGCGCGGCAGGAACCGCCGGCCGCTCCACCAGACCCCCGCGTGAATGCCCGCCGCCAGCGCCACCGTGAGCAGCAGCAGCAGGGCCAGCGCCGGGGCCGAGACCCCGCGCCAGCTGTTCCCCTGCACGCTCTCGCAAAAGGCGGCGTACACGATGAACAGGATCACCGCGTGGTTGACGGTCTTGAAGCGCGGCGCGACCCGGCCGAAACATGGCGTGCCATGCAGAAACGGGCGCAGCACCTGGCCGACCAGCAGCGGCGCAAGGATCAACAACGCCAGCTTGCCCAACAGCGGACCGATGAGCCCCGGATCGAGTCCGCCGCCGGCCGAGAACAGCAGCAGGCACCCGGCCGGCACCCAGAACACGCCCCACGCGTTCGACACCGTGGCGCTGAAGATGGCCGCCGCCACATTGCCGCCGGCCGCCGCCGTGAACCCGACCGCGCTGAACACCGTCGTCGGCAGCAGCGCAAGGTACAGGAAGCCGTCGGCCAGATGTCCCGGATGGAACTGGTTGAACAGGAACCCGGTGACCAGCAGGGGCAGCGCCGAAAAAACAAATATCCAGCCGTTGATGAAACCCTGCAGGCGCAGGTCGCGCACGCCGTGCAGCAGCTCGCCGGTGCGCAGCATCAGACCCTGCAGCAGGAAGACCAGCATGACCCCCGCCTTGGTCAGCAGGCCCGCCCGCAACGGGCCGCCCCGGGCGCCAAGCTCCGGAACCGCGAAGGCCAGCAGGATCGCGCCCAGCAGCCCCACACTGAACGCATGCCGCTCAAGGATGGAACGCATCGAACAAACCCCGCTCATCGGTCTGGATGGATATGGATGGAAGGAACAGGGATGGAAGAAATGAAAAGAACATGGATGAAGGGGGGGATTGAACAGGGATGAAGGGGATGAAGGGGATGGGATTGTTCGATTTCGCCTCAGTATTTCAAAATGTTACCCCCCAAAAAATTCCCATCCGCCCATCATCCCTGTTCAATCTCTACGATCACCTGAATCTCGACGGTGGCGTTGCGGGGCAGGCCGCTGACGGAGACGGCGGCCCGGGCATGCTTGCCCGCCTCGCCGAACACCTCGCCGAACAGGTCGCTGGCGCCGTTGATCACCTGCGGGCTTTCCGCGAACCCCGGCACCCCCAGCACATAGCCGCCCACGAACAGGAACTGCCTCACCCGGTCGAGCGTGCCGAGCGCGGCCTGCATCACCGCCAAGGCGTTGAGGGCGCACTGCCGGGCGGCCGCCTTGGCCGACTCGACGGTCTGCGCCTCGCCCACGGCGCCGGTGTGCGTCACCTGCCCATCCTTGAGCGGCAGCACCCCGGAGAGAAACAGCTGATTGCCGCTGATGCGCCACGGCACGTAATTGCCCGCAGGCGAGGGCGCCGCCGGCAACGCGACGCCCAGTTCCCGCAGCCGGGTATGGATACGGTCCATGGCCTTATTCGGGAAGCGCGGCGCGCCGCGTCAACGCATTTCCCGAATACAGCGCCAAGCCGAGCCAGATCAGGGCGAAGCCGCCGAGGATGGCGCGGTTGACGGGCTCGCCGTACAGGATGGCCAGCCCGAAGTGGGCCGACGGCACGAGGTATTGCCCCATCCCCAGGGTGCTCAACGGCACCCGTTGCGCCCCGTAGGCGAAGGCGATCAGCGGCAGCGCGGTCACCAGCCCGGCGCACAGCAGCACCAGCAACACCGGCGGCGGGCTTGCCAGAACGGTCAGCGGGGCCTGCGCCGCCATGCCCAGCAACCCCAGCACGGCGGGCGGGGTCAGCAACAGGCTCTCGATGGTGAGGCCCGTCACCGGGCCCAGCGGGCTGCGCTTCTTCAACAGCCCGTAGCCGCCCCAAGTCAGGGCGATCACCAGGCCGGCCACCGGCACCACGCCGGCCTGCGCGACAATCACCCCCACACCGGCCGCCGCCAGCGCGACCGCCGCCCAGCGGGCCGGCCCCATGGACTCCTTTTCCACAAACCGGCCCAAGAGCACGCTGAACAGCGGGCACAGAAAATAGCCCAGGCTCGATTCCATCACCCGGCCGTTGTTGACGGCCCAGATGAAAGCAAACCAGTTGGCGGCCAGCAGCAGCGCCGCCGCAAGGCAGCCCCACAGCACCGGCGGCCGGCGCCAGGCCGCGCGGAAGTCCGGCCAGGAGCGCCGCAGGGGCAGCAGCGGCAGGCAGCTCAGGGCGGTCAGCACCAGCCGCAAGGCCAGCAGCTCGGTCGCGTCGATGCCCCCCAAGGCGCGCCAGTAGACGGGGAACAGTCCCCATACGGCATAGGCAACAAGAATGGCGGCAAGGCCGCTGCGGCGGTTCATGCCCTCCCGACGAAGATTCCCTTAAAATGGTTTGCCAAGGAAAATCAAAGGAACCACGGTGCCGGTCTGAATTAACCGACGACTCATGGCAGAAGAACTCACAGGAAACGTGCTGGTGGCCCAGAGCGGGGGCCCGACGGCGGTCATCAACGCCAGTCTGGCCGGCGTCATCGATGAGGCCCTCAACCACGATTGCATCGAGGACATTTACGGCGGCCTGAACGGGATTCTGGGCATTCTCCAGGAACGGCTGGTCGATCTCGCCGAGGAGCCCCAGAAGGTGATCCGCGGGCTGCGCTACACGCCCGCTTCCGCCCTTGGCACCTGCCGCTACAAGCTCCGCAAGGAGAGCGACTTCCAGCGCGTCATCGACGTTTTCAAGGCGCACAACATCCGCTATTTCTTCTACATCGGCGGCAACGACTCGCAGGACACCGCCGACCGCATTTCCAAGCTGGCGGCCAGCGTGGGGTGGGAGATGCGCGTCCTCGGCATTCCCAAGACCGTCGACAACGACCTCGTGGTCACCGACCACACCCCCGGCTATGGGTCGGTCATCAAGCATGTCGCCTGCACGGTGCGGGAGCTGGCATGCGATGCCGAGGCGATGGGTCAGCACGACCTGGTCTATATCCTCGAGGTGATGGGCCGCACCACCGGCTGGATCGCGGCGGGCGCCACCTTGGCCAAGCGCCGCGACTACCCGAACGACCCCCCGCACCTGATCTACCTGCCGGAAGTCGCCTTCGAGACCGAGAAGTTCCTCGATGATGTGGCCGAAGTGCTCAAGAAGGAGAAGTACTGCCTGATCGTGGTCGGCGAGGGTCTGGTGGACCGCAACGGCAACTACATTTCCACCTCGGATGCGGGGCAGGACAGTTTCGGCCATGCCCAGCTCGGCGGCGCCGGCGATTATCTCAAGGGGTTGCTCGACCAGCACTTCAGCGGCATCAAGACCCGCTCGTTCCGGCCCGGGCACACCCAGCGCGCGGCTGTCACCGCCGCCTCGCAGGCCGACAACGACGAGGCCTACCTGGTGGGCCGCGCCGCCGTCCAGGCCGCGCTGCGCGGCGTCACCGACAAAATGGTCACCCTCACCCGGGCCGAGTCGGACAGCTACGTCTGCGAGACCGGGCTGGCCGACCTCAGCGAGATCGCCAACGGCGTCAAGCACCTGCCGGCCGCATGGATCAACGAGGACGGGGTGTCCCTGAATTACCAATTCGTGAAGTACGCCTCGCCGCTGATCCAGGGCGAGGTCAGCGTGCCGCACGAGAACGGCCTGCCCGCCTTCGTCAAGCTGGCCAAGGTGCCCGTGCCGGTGGCGCTGCCGCCCTACGAGGTCACCCCGTAAGGGCCGGGCCGCCCGGGCACAGGCGCATGACGCTCCGAAGGGGCAGGGTGGCCGGGGTGCGTTCCGCCGCACTGGCCCTGTTGCTGCTGCTCGCCGGCTGCGCGCCGCGCCCGCCGCATGCCAGCGCCGGCGCGGCCCCCCGCGCGTTCATCTTCGCCCGCGGCGCCGACGCCGAAAAGCTCGACCCGGCGGACATCGACGACGGTGAATCGGTCAACACCCTCGCGCAGGTGCTCGAGGGGCTGATTGGCTTCGCGCCGGGCACGCTGGAAATCGAGCCGCGCCTTGCGGAATCCTGGGAGGTGTCCGCGGACGGGCTGCGCTACACCTTCCGCCTGCGCCCGGGGGTGCGCTTCCATGACGGCACGCCGCTCACCGCCGCGACCGCGCGCTTCTCCTTCGACCGGCAACTCGATCCCGGCCATCCGGCCCACTTCCCGGACGCCAGCTTCCAGTACTGGCAGAATCTCTACGCCGACATCGTCCGCGTCGAGACGCCGGACCCGATGACCCTGTGCTTTCATCTGGCCCGCCCGAACGCCGGGCTGCTGACCGCGCTGGCCAGCTTCCCGGCATGGCTGGTGAGCCCGGGGGCGTTCGAAACATACGGCCCGGAAATGGTGCGCCACCCGGTCGGCACCGGCCCGTACCGCTTTGTCGCATGGCGCCCCAACGAGGCGATCCTGTTTGAGCGCAATCCCGACTACTGGGGCGAGCCCAAGCCCGGCTTCGACCGCCTGGTGCTGCGCTCGGTCCCCCTCAACGCGGCCCGCCTGTCCGAGCTGGTGGCCGGCGCCATCCACGGCCTCGACGGCGTCCAGCCCTCCGAGGTGAGCGACCTCGCGGGCGATCCGCGCTTCGTGATCCAGCACGCCCCGGGGCTCAACATCGGCTACCTCGCCTTCAGCCTGCTGTCCGAGCGCATGCGCGACCCCGAGCTGCGCCGCGCCATCGCGATGGCCATAGACCGGGACGCCTTGGTGCGGCTGGCGCTGGACGGCTACGGGACGGTCGCCGCCTACCCGGCCCCGCGCGGCTTCCTTGGCATCCCGGACGATGCCGGGCCGGTGCGCCACGATCCCGAGGCCGCCCGCGCCCTCGTCGCCGCCAACCCGCACTGGACCCAGCGGCCGCTCACGCTCGCCGCCTTCGGCCAGCCGCGCATGTATTTCCCCGACCCGCTGCGGGTCGCCTCCCTGATCCGCAGCGACCTCGAGCGCGCCGGCCTGCGCGTCGAAATCCTCAACCGCGAGTTCAAGAGCCACCTGCACGCCACCCGGCGCGGCGATTTCGAGATGGCCCTGCTCGGCTGGATCGCCGACACGCCCGATCCGGACAATTTCCTCGCGACCTTCTTTCACAGCCGGGCCGCCGTGCCCGGCTCGGCCACCAACATTTCCTTCTACCGCGAGCCGGAAATGGACCGGCTGCTCGAGCGGGCCATCGCGGTCACCGATCCGCGGGCCCGCCGCGCCCTGTACGGGCAGGCGCTTGCCCTGTGGGCGCGCGACCTGCCGCTGGTCCCCCTCGTGCAGGGCGACCAGATCGTCGTGCTGGACCGGCGCGTCCGCGGCTATGTCCTCTCGCCGACCGGCAACCACTTCTTCGGCGGCGTGTATTGGCGCGATGATGACAACGGCGGCGAATGAGCCGGAAGCCCCGGACCAGCCCCGCGTGACGCCCCGGCCGCGCCCGCCCCTGTGGCGCGTGCTCCTTTCCGAGGCCCGGCGGCTGGCCCTGGTGTTCTGCCTCGCCAGCTTCGCCCTGTTCCTCGCCCTCGAGGCGATGCCCGAGGACCCGGTCAGCCTGCGCGTGAAGAACCCCGATCCGGCCCGCATCGCCGAGATTCGCAAGGGCCTCGGGCTCGACGACCCATGGGCGCTGCGCTACCTGCGGGGCGTGCGGGAGTTTGTCACCCTCGACTGGGGGCGCAGCCTGATCACCGGCCGGGAGGTCCGGGCCGAGGTCGCCCGCTGCCTGCCGGCCACCCTCGAGTTGTCGGTCATCGCCCTGCTGCTGGGCACGCTGGCCGGGCTGGTCCTTGTCCTCGGCGCCCACGCCACCGGCCGCCGCCGGCTGCTGCAGCCGGTGCGGGCGCTGGCCGCCCTCGGCCTGACCGTGCCGATCTTCTGGATCGGGTTGCTGCTGATCCTGCTGTTTGCGGTGCAACTGGGCTGGCTGCCGGTCGGCGGGCGCTTCGATTTCAGTTGGCCGGCCCCCGCGGGCACCGGCTTCTTCCTGATCGACAGCCTGCGCGCCGGCGACTTCACCGCCTTCCGCATGACCCTGCGCCACCTTGCCCTGCCGGTGCTCACGCTCGCGCTCTACCCGGCCGCGGTGGTGGCCGGCACCCTCGAGGCGCGGCTCGGCGAGCCTTTCCTCCAGCGGCTCGTGATCGCCCTGCGCGCCCGCGGCTTTTCCGAGGCGCGCATTTGGGGCCGCCACGTGCTGCGCCTTGTCAGCGGGCCGGTCGTCACCGTGATCGGCACCCAGGCCGGCACCCTCATGGGCGGCGCGGTGCTCACCGAGACGGTTTACGCATGGCCCGGCATGGGCCGCTTGGTCGTCGACGGCGTGCTCAACCGCGACCTCTTCGTCATCCAGCACGGGCTGTTGCTGATCGTCGTGCTGGCGCTGGCCCTCGTCACCCTCGCCGACTTCGCCGCCCAGCGGCTGGACCGGCAACTGGCCCGGAGCAAACCCGATGCCGCGCCCGCCCCATAACCTGCGCGGCTGGGACCTTGCCGCGCTGGTCCTGCTCCTTGCGGCGCTGGCCGGCACCGTCTGGACGCCTTACGACCCGTTGGCCCAGCATTTTCGGGAGCACGCCCTGCAGGGGCCGACCGCCGCCCATTGGCTCGGCATCGACGGGCTCGGCCGCGATTTCGGCAGCCGCCTGTGGCGGGGTGCCGGGCACACCGTCGCCCTCTCCGGCGCGGCGCTCGTCCTGAGCCTGACGCTCGCCGCGCTGCTGCTGGCGATCGAGCGCACCGCCCCGGCGTGGGTGGGGCGGCTGGTCCGCGCCGGCATCGGCTTGTGGGTCGCTTTGCCGGTGATTTTCATCGGCTTGCTGCTGCTGGTGTTTTTGCGCCCGTCCGCCGGGGCGCTGGTGCTGGCCGCCGGCCTCGGCAACATGGCTTTCGCGTTCCGCCAGCTGCGGGTCCTGTGGCTGGGCGTGCGCGGCGCCCTCTATGTGCAGTCCAGCGAGGTGCTCGGCGCCCGCGGCTGGCGGCTGTTCCGCTGGGCGATCTGGCCCAACCTGCGTCCCGAATTGTTTGCCCTCGCGCGGCTGTTGTTCGCCATGGGCGCCCTCGAGCTCAGCGGGCTGGCCTTTCTCGGCCTGATCGGGGACCCGGACTACCCCGAGCTCGGCGCCATCCTGCGCCAAAACCAAGCCTACCTCTACCAGGCTCCCGCCCTGCTTGTCCTGCCCGGCGCCTTGCTCTCCCTCATCCTCCTCAGCGTGCACCTGTCCCGCTTCCACCGGTGAGGCCACGATTAATCGCCGGCGAAAACCCGTTCCAAATCGCGTGCCCCGTGCAGGATGCGGACAATCCGCAACTCAGCCTGTTCCCGGACGAAAAACACCACGTATCGGCGAACAGGCAGGCTCAGCAGACCTGATAGCAATTCATCGCGCCGCCTTCCAGTCCCATCCGTCTCGGCCAGCCAGGCGCATTTTCGGAAGAGCCCATCCAAAGTCCGGTCAGCCGCCTGCTGGTTGTCCCGCGCGATGTACGCCCAGATCTCCTCGAGATCGCGGATCGCCGCGCGCGAGATGACCAGCTTTCTAGCCATGGCGCGCGCGCCTTCCTGACTCCTTGATCCGGGCGACGAGAGACTCGGTAAACGGCTCGGATTGACCGGAGCGCAACTCGTCCATGCCGATGAGCAATTCCGCGCGCAGCTCACCCAGCCGGCGCGCCCGCGCGTCGTCGAATTGATGCAACAGGCGCAGGGCGTCGCGGATCACTTCCGAAGCCGAACCGTATAGCCCGGTTTCCACCTTGGCCTGCACCCATTTCTCCAGTTCCGGGGTCAGCGAGACATTCATGCCCGCATCCTGTCGGAATAACGGAAATTGTCAAATCCTGTTATTGAGCCGGGGTCAGCGCGGCGGGTAGGCGCGCGGGGAGATGGACGGGCGGATCAGGTCGTGGAACTCGGCGAGGCTGCGGATTTTGCCGAGGGCGAGCAGCTGGTAGGCCATGTTGCCGACGCTGGTGGCCTCGAGGTTGAAGCTGGTCACCGTCTTGCCGGTGAAGTCGGCGATCATCTGGCAAAGCAGGGAATTCTTGGAGCCGCCGCCGACGATGACGATGTTGTCGAAGCGGGTGGCCAGGATGCGCTCGAACTTGGCGGCGGTGTCGCGGATGCTGGCGCCGAGGCTGGCGCAGATCAGCGCGACGTAGCCGGGCAGGTCGGCCGGCGGGGTGGCCCCGTTGCGGCGCAGCTGGGCGTCGATGGCCTCGCGCATGTTGGGCGGGTTGAACAGCGACTCGTCGCGCGTGTCGATCAGCACCCGCGGGATCGGCCGTTCGGCGGCGGCCGAGATCAGGGCGCTCCACTCGGCGTCGGACTGGGGGCGCTTGTCGAACGCGGGGATGGTCTGCTCCAGCAGCCACAGGCCGAGCAGGATTTTGTTGGGACGGTAACCGCCGGTGCCGGTGCGCTCGTTGGAGACGCCGAGTTCGAACGCCTCGTCGCCAAGGCAGGGCTGGCGGGTGATGCCGCCCGCCAGTATCCATGTGCCGCTGGAGAGGATGAGGCTGTTGCCGTCCAGCGGGATCGCCTCGAACGCGCAGGAGGTGTCATGGCCGGGCACCAGCGCCACTTCCAGCCGCTCGAGCTCGCGCACGCCGCGCACCGGGCCCAGCAGGCTGCCCGCGGCCACCGGCTGTTTCAGCCAGTCGTGCGGGATGTGAAAATAGTCCAGCGCTGCCGCCGACCAGCGCAGGCCGTGGATGTCGAGCAGCTGGGTCGTGCTGGCATGGGAGAATTCGCAGCCGCTCCGGCCGGTCAGCAGGAAATTGAAATACTCGGGCAGCAACATGACCTGGCCGACGACCCCGCGCAGGCCGGGGAACGCGGTCAGCGTCTCGGCCAGCTGCAGGCCGGTGTTGTAGTTGACCAGCGGGATGCCGGTCAGGTCGAACAGGCGCCGGTCCTCGCCGCTGGCGCGGATGCGCTGCATGAGCGGGTTGGTGCGCTCGTCGCGATAGGCGTGCACGGGAAAGGCGAGCCGGCCGTCGGCCCGCGTGAGGACATGGTCGACGCCCCATGTGTCGACCCCGCAGCAGCGCAACTCGGGGAACAGGCGCACGGCCTCGAGCAGGCCCTTGCGGACCTCGCCGAACAGGCGGCCGACATCCCAGTACTGGTGCGGCGGCAGGGTGCTGAAGCTGTTCGGGAAGCGGTGGGCCTCGGTGAGTTCGATGCCCCGGGCGGTCACTTGGCCGACAATGACGCGGCCGCTGGTCGCTCCCAGATCGATGGCGGCAAGGGTGGTCTTGGGCATGGCGGTCGGGATGGGCTTTAGCAGGTGATCACCGTGCAGCCGGCCTTTTTCAGGAAGGCCGGCGGCTTGGCGGTGGTGAGAATGGTGAAGTCCGGCTCGTGGCGGGTGGTGAGGGCCAGCGCGCGCTTGCCCAGCTTGGAGCCGTCGGCGACAAACAGGGTGCGGGCCGCGCGCCGGATCATCTGGCGCTGGTAGCTGGCCAGCAGCGCGTTGCTGTTCCAGACCCCCTCGGCGTTCAGCCCGGCGCAGCCAAGGATCGCAAGGTCCGCGTGCATCTCGCCGAGGGCGGACTCGCACAGCGGGCCGCACAGCACGCCGAGGCGGTTGTACAGGGTGCCGCCGGTCACCACCGTCTCGCAGGCGCTCACCTCGTTCAGCAGCGCCGCGATCGGCAGCGAGTTGGTGACGATGACCAGGCGCCTGTTCAGGATCGCCTTGGCCACCGCGTAGGTGGTGGTGCCGCCGTCGATCATGACGGTCATGCCGTCCTGCACCAGCTGCGCCGCGCGCTCGGCGATCCGGTGCTTCTCGGGCGCGTTGGTGTTGTCCTGGGTGATGAAGTCGTAGCCGCCGGTCCCCGGCTCGCCGGCCAGACTGGCCCCGCCGTGGTGGCGGCGCACCACCCCCGCCGCCTCCAGATCGTTGAGCGCCCGCCGGATCGTCGACAGGCTGCTGCCAAACCGCTGGGCCAGCACATGCAGGTCGGCGTACTTGTGCTCGCGGATGTACTCCGCGATCAGGTCCAGCCGCTGCTTCGAGGTCATGGCCATTTGTGGAAGAATCTGGAAGATTCCCACCGGCTTGGCAATGCGATTGCGGCGGCGCCGGCCGGCCGCGGGCCGGATGCGGGCGGGTGGCTCAGGCCGGGTGCAGGGTGTGGAGGACGATCTCGGCCGGGCAGTTGAAGCGCACCGGGAGGTGGCACGCGCCGGTGCCGGTGCTGGTGTAGCCGCGCAGGCCGGCGACCCGCCAGGGCCCGCGGAACAGGTGGCGCGGGATCGTCCCCATGGCGACCAGCGAGCGGCCGCCGGGCAGGCACACCTGCCCCCCGTGGGTGTGGCCGCTGAGCATCAGCTGGAAACCGGCCGCCGCCGCCTCGGGGGCCGTCTGCGGGCTGTGGCTGAGCAGGATTTTCGGCAGGCCGGCGGGGCAGTCCCGCGCCGCGGCCGCCACATCGTGCAGGCCGAACCAGAAGGCGTCGTCGACCCCGCCAAGGGCGAAGGCCGCGCCCGCGTGCTCGAGGACGACCGCCTCGTTGACCAGCACCGGCTGGCCGACCGCCTCGAGTCGCGCCGCCAGCGCGACCGAGTCGTGGTTGCCCAGCACGGCGTAGCGGCCGCAGGGCGGCGGGGGCAGGGCGGCCGCAAGGCGCGCGAACTGCCCGGCCGCCTCCAGCCCCGAGCTGAACGCGCAATCCGAGAAGTCGCCGGTGAACACCGCCAGCTCGCATGCGACGTGCTCGAGCAGGCGCCCGACCCGTCCCGCGAGCGCCGGGTCGAGTTCGAGGTGGAGGTCGGAGACCTGCAGGATGCGGAAGCCGTCCAGCGCCCGCGGCCAGCCCGGCAGCGCGTGTTCCCAGCGGGTCATCCGCACATCCAGGTAATTCCGGTAGCCCCGCGCATACAGCCCGGTCGCTCGCAGCAGCCGCGCCAACACCCAGTAGGGGAGGCGCTCGCTGAGCCCTTCGCGCCGCCGCTCCAGCGCGCGCCGCCGCTCAGCCCACCGCGGATTCCACCGGCCGGCCGCCAGCCCACCCCTATTCCCCAGCTCCGTCATTCTCCCCAAATCCTACTCCTACTCCTACTCGTACTCCTACTCCTACTCCTACTCGTACTCGTACTCCTACTCGTACTCGTACTCGTACTCGTACTCGTACTCGTACTCGTACTCCACCCCATCCCACCCTCGATAACGGTTTCGGATAGGATTGCGAGTACGAGTACGAGTAGGAGTACGAGTACGAGTAGGAGTATGGAAGAGGGGAGCCGCCCCGCCTGCGGGGGGGTGCGGGCCTGCTGCACCCTTGACTTGCCGGGGGGCCGCCTCAATTTGGCCCGGTTATGAGCACCGATTCCCCGGAACGCCTGGCCATTGATGGCGAAGGCATCCGCGTGGCGATTGTCGCCGCCCGCTACAATTTCAAGCAGGTCAACACCCTCCTCGAGTCGGTGCTGCAAAATTTGGACGCCTGCGGCGTGCGCCAGGAGGATATCGAGACCTTCCGCGTCCCCGGCTCCGGCGAAATTCCCCATGCGGCCGCGATGGCCGCCAAGACGGGCGCCTTCGACGTGGTGATCGCGCTGGGGCTGATCATCGCCGGCGAGACCGAGCACCATTCGGTTCTGGCCCATGCGACCGCCCAGGCGCTGCAGTCGGTGGGCATCCGCTTCGAGGTGCCGGTGATCAACGGCATCATCACGGTCGCCAATCCGAAGCAGGCCGAGGAGCGCATCAGCGGCCGGCTCAGCCGGGGCGCCGAGTTCGCCCATGCCGCCCTTGAGATGGCCCAGCTCAACAACGCCCTGCAGAAGCGCATCTTCGACGAGGATATGGACGGCGCCCTCGACGAGGCCGAGGATTTCGACTGGCTGGAGGAGGACGACGAGGACGACGACTGGAGGCGATGAGCGCCCGCCGCGACAACCGCGTGGCCGCGATGCAGTTCCTGTATCAGTGGTCCATCAACCCGTCGGATGACCTCTCCGGCGCGCTGGAGCTGTTTTTCAGCGGGCAGCCGCATCCGCGCGACTATTACGCCTTCGGCGAGGAGCTCATCCGGGGCACCATCGAGCACCTCGACGAGGTCGACTCGGTGATCCGCGCCTACCTGCGCAACTGGGACTTCGCCCGCATCGCCAAGATCGACCTGGCGATCCTGCGCCTGGCCGTCTACGAGATGCTCAAGCGCCGCGACATCCCGCCGGTGGTGTCCATCAACGAGGCGATCGACCTGTCCAAGGAGTTTTCCATCCCGGACGCCAAGCGCTTCATCAACGGCATCCTCGACCAGTTCAAGCTCACCCTCGACCGCCCCCTGCGCACCGCCGCGCCGTGAAAGCCCTGTTTGCCAAGTTCCGGGAGGGGCTGCGCAAGTCGACCCCGACCTTCCAGCGGGTGCTCAGCCGCGCCGGCGAGCTGTTCGGCGGCCGGCGGATCGACGCCGCCACCCTCGAGGAGCTCGAGGAGGCGCTTTACGCCGCGGATTTCGGGGTCGAAACCACCGCGGAAATCCTCGCGGCGGTGCGCGCCGCGGCCCGCGAGGACCGGGAGCTGCGCGGCCTGCAGGCGGCCGCCATCGGCGCGCGCGTGCTGGCCGGCGTCCTGCAGGGCGCCGAGGGGCGCTTCGCGCCCGGCCCGCGGCGGCCCCAGGTCATCGCCCTGGTCGGGGTCAACGGCAGTGGCAAGACCACCACCGCGGCCAAGCTCGCCCACCTGTTCCGGCAGGACGGGCTGAAGACCCTGGTCGGCGCCTGCGACACCTTCCGCGCGGCCGCCAACGAGCAGATTCGCGAGTGGTGCCGGCGGCTGGACGTCGAGCTGGTCGAGAGCCAGCACGGGGCCGACGCCGCCGCGGTGGCCTACGACGCCTACGCCGCCGCCATGAGCCGCGGGGCCGACGTGCTGTTGCTGGACACCGCCGGCCGCCTCCACAACAAGGCCCACCTGATGCGGGAGCTGCAGAAAATCCGCCGGGTCCTGCAGAAGCATGACGAGCAGGCCCCGCACCATTCCTGGCTGGTGCTGGACGGCAGCATCGGCAGCAACTCCATCGAGCAGGCCCGCGTCTTCCACCGGGAGTTCGGGCTGACCGGACTGATCATCACCAAGCTTGACGGCACCAGCCGCGGCGGGGCGCTGGTCGGCATCTACCGGGAGCTGCGGCTGCCCGTCTACTTCGTCGGCCTCGGCGAGCAGCCGGACGACCTGCAGCCGTTCTCCATTCACCACTACACCCATGCCCTGTTCGGCATGGAAAGCTGAGCATGTCCGGCGCATCCCTCACGGTTGAGCTCGGCGAGCGCTCCTACCCGATCCGGATCGGGCGGGGGCTCGCCCCGGCCATTGCCGCGGAGGCCGCCGCCGGGCACCGCATCGCCGTGATCACCGACGCCAACGTCGCCCGCCGCCAGGCCGCCTTCCTGGAGGCGGCCTTCGGCGGCGCGCCGGTGCTGGCCCTCCCGCCCGGCGAGGAGACCAAGTGCTTCGCCCAGCTGGAGCGCTGCTGCGAGTTCCTCGCGCGCTCCGGCATCGACCGGGCCGGCCGCGTGTTCGCCGTGGGCGGCGGGGTCATCGGCGACCTCGCCGGCTTCGCCGCCGCCTGCCACCTGCGCGGCGTCGGGTTCGTGCAGGTGCCGACCACGCTGCTGGCCATGGTCGACAGCTCCGTCGGCGGCAAGACCGGCGTCAACCTCGCCTGCGGCAAGAACCTCGCCGGCGCCTTCCACCAGCCGCTGGCCGTGTATGCGGATTTGGATACGCTGCGAACCCTGCCGGGGCGCGAGTTCGCCGCCGGCATGGCCGAGGTGATCAAGCACGGCCTGCTGGCCGACGCCGGCCTGTTCCATGAGCTCGAGCAGGGCCCGCGGCTGGACGCGGCGAGCCCCGGGCTCGCGGCGGTCGTGCGCCGCAACTGCGCCATCAAGGCCGCCGTGGTCGCGGCCGACGAGCGCGAGCAGGCCGCCAGCGGCGGCCGCGCCCTGCTCAACCTCGGCCACACCTTCGGCCACGCCATCGAGGCGGTCGCCGGCTACGGCGAATACCTGCACGGCGAGGCGGTCGCCATCGGCCTCGTCCTCGCCGCCCGCCTGTCGGAGCGGCTCGGCCGGGTCGGCGCCGACGTGCCGGCGCGCGTGGCCGCCCTGCTGGAAACGTACGGCCTGCCCGTCCGCCTGCGCGCCCCGCTGCCGCTGGCGGACCTGCTGGCCGCCGCCGGCCGCGACAAGAAGGCCCGCGCCGGGACCGCCACCTTCGTCGTGCTCGAGGCCGTCGGCCGCGCGGTCACCGTGCGCGGGATCGACCCCGAACTCATCGCCGGGCTGTGGCGCGAGGCCGGCGCCGCATGAAAGGGCGCCCCGTGAACCCGCCGGAGCCGTTCGCCTTCCACCCCTCCCAGCTCGCCGGCCCGCGGCCGCCCGGCATCAGCGCCTTCATGCGCATCCGCAACGGCCAGGACTTCCTCCGCGAGGCGATCGAGAGCCACATCCCGTTCTTCGACGAGATCGTCGCCGTCCACAACGCCTGCACCGACGCGACCCCGCGCATCCTCGCCGAGCTGCGCGCCAAGTATCCCGGCAAGCTCCGCGTCATCCATTACGAGCCGCGCGTGCACCCGGTCGGCAGCGCGGGCCACATCCGCACGCCGCCGGACTCGGTCCACAGCATCGCCCGTTACTACAACTTCTCCCTCGCCCAGACCCGCTACTCGGTCGCCCTCAAGCTCGACGACGACCACATCGCCATTCCCGAGGAGGTGGAGCGCGTGGTCGCCGCCATCCGCGCCGCCGGCTGCCGGCTGCCCGGCCGCATGGTCTGCTTCTCCGGCATCAACCTGTGGGAGCAGGACGGCCGCCTCGGCATCGCCGGCCACAACCCATTCGCCGGCGACGGCGACCACTTCTTCTTCGAGGTCAACCCCGTCAACCGCTTCTCCAAGGACCGGCGCTTCGAGACCTTCAACCGCCGCGGCCTGCGCCGCGAGTACGCCGGCATCCTGTACTGGCATTGCAAGTACCTCAAGGCCGACCACGGCTTCGGCAACTACGAGCTCGCCCAGAACCCCGCCAGCCGCTACCACCGGCAATGGCGGCGCTTCGCCGAGGGCCGCTCCCTCATCACCCCCGCCGAGCTGGAGCGCCGCTGCCGCGCCCGCGAGGCCCGCCACCCCCTGCTGCGCCGCCTCGCCTGCCTGCTCAGCGACAAGGAGCGCCTGCGCCGCGCCCGCAACCTCTCCTTCGACGCCGCCGCCGTCGAGCGCCGCCTGCGGGCCCTCACCGGGATCGGCCAGCGCGGCCCGCGCGCCTGAACAGCCGCGCGGCCAGCAGCTCCAGCTTGTGCTGCAGGCGCAGCAGCGGGAAATAGTTGATCAATTTGTAGTGAAAGGGCCGCTTCAGGTCGTCGGGCACGCAGTGCAGGTAGTCCTCCGCGAAGGGCAGGCGGGAGAGGTCGCGGCCCTTCAGCGCGGCCACTTCCGCCGCCCCCATGTCCCGGAACCGGCGCGGCTCCGGACCCATGCGCCGCTCCGCACGGGCCATCGCCCGGGTCTTGCTTTTGCCCCGGTAGAAGGGCACCGCCGGAAGGTTCATCACGAACGGGTGCGCCATCGTCCCCATCTTCCCGAACAGCCGCCGCGCCGCCTGCGCGCAGCCGCTCTCCGTGGCGTCGAAACGCCAGCCGGCGGACCGCAGCCGGCCGGTGTGCGCGATGAAGATGTCCATGTAGTACATCGTCACCGAGCGGTCCTTCCAGCGTTCGCTGAAGTCGTAGAAATATACCGGGAAGCGCGGGTCCAGGCGGATCGCCCGCTCGATCCCGCGCCGCCGCACCCCCATCAGAAACCGCGGGCCAAGGAACGCCGCGTCCGGAAACCGCGCGAAATACGCCCCGATGTACGCCATGTCGTCCGCCTCCACGGCCCGCACCAGTTGCGTGTCGTCCTGGATCGCGACCATCCAGTCCTCCGGCGCCGTCCGCTCCAGCGCCAGCTGCATGTTCGCGTACAGCCCCCCATGCCGGCTCGCGCCCGACCCGGCCGGCGGCTGCACAATCCGGACCCGACCCGCCAGCTCCGCCAGCACGCGCCGCGTCTCCGGGTCGCTGCTGCGGTCGTCGACAACCGTCACCGCCCACCCCGGCGCGTGGCGCAGGGCCGATTCCACGCAGTTCCGCAGAAACGCCCCGCGGTTGTAGGAAAAGACATAAAGCTGCACCCCCATACCTGTCCCCCGCTCAACAACCATGCACTCCGGCCACCCCAATGCACCCCCAAAACCGCCAAAGTTACAATTTTCCAACGTTTGCCGCCGGCCCGCCCCGCGGACTTGACAACCCAACCCTCCCCGGGAATAGTTCGCGCCAGTTCTTTATCCAACAGGTGTTCATCCCTTTCCTGAACGCGACCGCTTCCACGGAAGCGGTCACCTAAAGGCATAACCAAACATGAACACGACACGCACCAACACGCCCAGAGAGGTCAAGCCGCGCCGGGCCCGCCGGTTCGCTCCCCTGTCGGAGCGCCTGGCAACCGTCCGCTCCTTCCCGAGCTTCGGTTCCTCGGCCCTCACCGGTGTCCTCCGCTAAGGGCGTCCTAACGTAGAAAACCAACCGGGGGCGGGAATCCATAGGGTTCCCGCCCCTTTCAATTGTGCGCCCGGAAGCCCCCGGCAGCTCGCCCCGGTGAGCTGACAAAGCCCAGTCGTACCATGGTTTTTTCCTCGTTTCCCAAATCAGGGCGGCCTATTGGCCTCGTTGTATGACTTGTCAGCTTTGCCAAGGTGGATCCTTTCGGTTGGTTTCCGATTCGGATGCCAAGTCCGGACATCCTTTGCGCGTCTCAATCTGCTGCGACTGCGGCTTGGTCTGCCAGGATCCCATGCCAACCGGGCTCGAGCTCAGGCGGTTTTACAGCGAAGTCTATTACAAGGAATACAAGGGCGTAACGGTTCCCAAGCCCAAACATGTCTACCGCGCCGGCAAATATGCTTTGCAGCGGATGCAGTTTCTTCTGTCAGTCATCGGAGAACCGGCAGGCAAGCTCTTGGACATCGGGGCAGGAGGAGGTGAGTTTGTGTATTACAGCGGCCAGATCGGCTTCCCTGTTGCAAAAGGGATAGAGCCCAATGTCGGCTATTGCACTTACGCTAGGAATGAACTCGGCGTTGATTTGGCCCAGGCTGAGCTGAATGAGCTCACGGAGACCTTTGACGTCATAACAATGTTCCATGTCCTCGAGCATTTGGTGAATCCCTTGGCCGTATTTCAACGCCTCCACGGGTTGCTGAATCCCGCTGGGGTTCTTTTTGTCGAAGTTCCTTGGATCGAGTCGAATTCACAGTCGCCTTCTAATATCTATTTCAAGGCCCACACCCTGTATTTTGGCAAAGCCACGCTAAAAGCGTGCGCCAGCGGGCACTTTGACCTCGTCAAAACCGATACATCCACGGGTAACCTCCGAATGATTTTTAAGAGAAAAGACAATACGGCACCCGTCGAACTGCCTCAACGAGCTGAAGTGGATGCGCTGATGCAGCGTGTCTTTTCGAAAGGTTGGATGGAATACCTTTTCAAGGGCCGCGGCATTTTCCGACCCTTCCAGATTCTGCAGCAGACCCTTGATGAGATGAAAATCCGCGCCCTGCCGAGAAAAGCGATCTTGGATCAGTTGCTGGAGCAAAAGGGGTCAGGTCAATAATTTAAATGTGCGGCGCGCCGCACATTTAAATTATTGACCTGACCCCTTCTTCCGCTTGGCGGCCGTAGGGCTCGCCGAAGAGGAGGAAGTGGTTGAGGAGGTGGTAGAGGTGGTAGAGGGGCAGGCGGCGTGGGTGGTCGGGGTGGAGGGGCCATTCGGCCTGGTAGGCCTGGTAGAAGGGCGGGGGGAAGCCGCCGAAGAGGGAAGTCATGGCGAGGTCGGCCTCGCGGTCGCCGTAGTAGGCGGCGGGGTCGAAGACGACGGGGGAGCGGTCGTGGAGGAAGGCGGCGTTGCCGGCCCAGAGGTCGCCGTGGAGCAGCGAGGGGGCGGGGGAGTAGCCTTCGAAGAGGCTGGGGAGGGCGTCGAGGAGGGCGTCGGCGTGGCGGAGGGGGAGGCCCTTGCGGCGGGCCCACTGGATTTGGGGGCGGAGGCGGCACTCGGCGTAGAAGGTGACCCAATCGGGGTGGCGGGTGTTGATTTGCGGGGTCGCGCCGATGAAGTTGTCGCGATGCCAGCCGAAGGCGTCGGCGGTATGGCGGTGGAGGCGGGCGAGCCGGCGTCCCATGGCTTCCCAATCGCCGTCGCGGGAGCGGCGGATGGGGAGGTACTCGAGGATGAGGGCGGCGCGGTCGGGGGTGCTGCAGGTGGCGACGGGGAGCGGCACGCGGAGGGTGCGGGTGGCGGCGATGGCGGCGAGGGCCTCGGACTCGGCGGTGAAGGCGGGCAGTTGGTCGCGGCGGTTTTGTTTGACGAAGAAGCGCCGGCCGTCGGCCCCGGTGAGGCATTCGGCGTGATGGATGCAGCCGCCGCCGAGGGTGCTGGTGGCGGCGATCCGGAAGGGTACGCCGGTGGCCTCGGTGACGGCGGATTCGATGGCGGAGTGGAGGGATGGCATGGGGGAGGGGGAGGGGGAGGAGGAGTACGAGTAGGAGTACGAGTACGAGTACGAGTATGAGTACGAGTAGGAGTAGGAGTAGGAGTGTGGAAGAATGCTGTTTGGGTGGTAGGGCCGGCGACTGAAAATGACTGGACGGGGGTGCTGACGGGGTGCGGGAGGGTGTGCTGGGATGGGCGGCATGGACCGCAGACGGACGCGTCGGCGCGAGGAGCCGTTTCAGATGGCGCCCATGATCGACATGGTGTTTTTGCTGCTGGTGTTCTTCATGACGGTCAGCACCCTTGCGCGGGAGGGGCGGCCGGAGGTGGAGCTGCCGGTGTCGCTGACGGCGGTCGTGCCGGCCGAGGCGCCGCCGCGGGAAATCATCACGGTGATGCCCGGCGGCGGGGCCCAGCGGCTGTTTTGGCACAACCGCGAGGTCGACCTTGCCGGGCTGAAGGCGCTGTTGCGCCAGCTCGACCCGAAGCGGCAATCCTTCCAGCTGCTGTTGCGCGGTCCGCCGGACCTGCCGTGGGAGGCGTGGCAGGAAATCCTTGGCGCCTGCCGCGACGCGGGGCTGGGGGACATCGTGTTCGCGACCCACGAGTCCTGAACCATGCGCCGGCGCCGCCCGACCGACTCTCCGGAAATCCCGATCGCGCCGATGATCGACTGCGTGTTCCTGATGCTGGTGTATTTCATGGCCACCAGCTCGCTGCAGAAGAGCGAGGCGGACCTCGCCTGTCCGGCCGGGCAGGCCGCCGCCAGCGACCCGCTGCCGGCGGTCGACGAGCAGCTGCTGGCGCTGACGGCCGCCGGGGCGGTGCAGTGGAACGGCTCGGAGTTCCGGCTGCTGGAGGGTCCCGCCGGCCATGCGGCGCTGCTGGCGCGGCTGCGGGCGTTCCGCGAGACCTGCGCGGCAGCGGGTAGTGAGCCGTCGCTACGCATTCAGCCCGAGGGGCGCGCCCCGCACCAGGCGCTGGTCACCCTGCTGGACGCGGTCAACGCCTCCGGCATCGAGGCGGTGCATTTCCCGTGAGGGGCCGGCGGCGCTCACGGCTCGACCAGGCCGTGCTGGACGGCGAAGCGGGTGAGCCCGGCGATGTCATGGATGTCGAGCTTGTTCATGACATTGGTGCGGTGGGTGTCCGCGGTCTTGACGCTGATGTTGAGCTTGGCGGCGATTTCCTTGGTGGTATGGCCCTCGGCGACGAGCTGGAGCAGCTCGCGCTCGCGCGCGGTCAGCATGGCGAGGGAATCGGTGACCTGCGGGTTGAGCATCAGGTCGCGCAGAATCTCGAGAATCTGGCCGCTCATGAAGGTCTCGCCGGCGAGCACGCGCCGGATGCCCTGCTCCAGCTCGTCGGCCGAGGCGTTCTTGTGGACGATGCCGTTGACGCCGGCCTTGATGGCGGCCTGCACGCGCTCCCGCGAGGAGTAGGCGGAAAACACCATCAACTTGGCGTGGGGCAGCTCCTTGCGCAGCCGCCGGACGATCTCCAACCCGTTCAGCCCGGGCACCATGATGTCGACGATGACCAGATCGGGCTTGAGCCGGCGGCAGGCCTCCAGCCCCTCGAGGCCGTCGCCGGAGTCGCCCGCCAGGCGGCACTCCGGCATGCCCTCGACCAGCCTGCAGACCAGCTCGCGCAGGATGTTCTGGTCCTCGATGACGTAGACCGAGTGCTGCTTGCTCATTGGAGCCCGAGCATGGGAAGCCGGACAAAGTCCGTCAATCCCCGATCCCGCCTGCCGCCGACCCCGGCGGTTCTTCCGCAATTTCCGCGGTTCGGCCGCCGCGGCGGGCCCCCCGCAAAGATCGGTTGCGTTCCGGCGGGGCGGCGCTTTGGGTGGGCGGACATGGAAGGGCTCCCCTACGACGTGATCCTGTGGGACTGGAACGGCACCCTGCTGGACGACGGCGAGTACGGCATCCGCATCATCAACTCCATGCTGGAGCGGCGCGGCATGCGCGTGCCCAGCCGGGAGGAGCACGGCCGGCTGTTCGATTTCCCGGTGTCGCTCTACTACGAGCGGCTGGGGTTCGATTATTCCAAGGAGCCGTTCGAGGACGTGTCGCACCAGTTTGTCGCGGAGTACCTTGCCGGGGTGACCTGCTGCTCCCTGCGGCCCGGCGTCGAGGAAGTCCTCGGCGCGCTGCGCGCCGCCGGCTACCGCCAGCTGGTGCTCAGCGCCAGCCGCCAGGACCTGCTCGAGCGCTACATCGCCCACTACGGGCTGCGCGGCTATTTCGAGGACCTGCTGGGCATCGACAGCGTGCACGCACCCGGCAAGGCCGGGCGCGGCTGCGAGTGGATTCGCGGCGCCGGCGTGGACCCCGCCCGCGTGCTGCTGATCGGCGACACCGTGCACGACGCCGAGGTGGCCGGCCACATGGGCATCGCCTGCTGGCTGCTCGAGGGCGGCCACCATCCCCGCGAGCGCCTCCTCGCCACCGGCCGGCCGTGCCTGCCCGACCTGGACGCGGTCAAGGCAAGGCTGGTGGTTGGTTGACGGTGATTGGTTGATAGTTGTTGGTTGTGGGGGGCAGGGAGATGGCCTATCCACCACCAACCACCAACCAATCACCATCACCCAATTCCCTTTCCAATGCCGTGGGCCTCGAAGCCGATGGCGCGGAGGGCGGCCAGGTCGGTGAGGTTGCGCCCGTCGAAGAAGAAGGCCGGCTTCTCCATGGCCGCGAAGACGCGGGCGTAGTCGGTGCGGTCGGGGCGGAACACGTCCCATTCGGTCAGCAGCACCACGGCGTGGGCGCCCGCCGCCGCCGAATAGGGATCGGCGTGAAACGACACGCGTGTGCTGGCGGCGTCGATACCGAGGTCGGCGCGCACCTGCGCGGGGGCGACCTTGGGGTCGAAGACCGCCAGCCGGGCCCCCTCCTCGAGCAGGTCGCGGCACACGTAGATGGCCGGCGACTCGCGGGTGTCGTTGGTGTCCTTCTTGAAGGCGAAGCCGAGGATGGCGATGCGCTTGTCGGCCACGGTGTTGAACAGCGCGTGGACGATGCGCCGGCTGAAGCGGCGCTTCTGGTAGTCGTTCATGCGCACCACCGACTCCCAGTAGGCGGCCACCTCGGGCAGGCCGAAGTGCTCGCACAGGTAGGCGAGGTTGAGGATGTCCTTCTGGAAACAGGAGCCGCCGAAGCCGACGCTGGCCTTGAGGAAGCGCGGCCCGATGCGCGCGTCGCGCCCGATCGCGTGCGCCACCTCGTCGACGTCCGCGCCGGTCGCCTCGCACAGCGCCGAGATCGAGTTGATCGAGCTGATGCGCTGGGCGAGAAACGCGTTGGCCGCCAGCTTGGACAGCTCCGAGCTCCACAGGTTGGTGGTGAGGATGCGCTCGCGCGGCACCCAGCGCGCGTAGATGTCGGCGAGGACCTGGACGGCGGCGCGCCCCGCGGGGGTCGGGTCGCCCCCGATCAGCACGCGGTCCGGCCGCTCGAGGTCCTCCATCGCCGTGCCCTCCGCCAGAAATTCCGGGTTGGACAGCACCTGGAAGCGCGCGGGCGAGCCCGAGGCGTATAGGATGCGCTTGATCGATTCGGCCGTGCGCACCGGCAGGGTCGACTTCTCGACGATGATCTTGTCGCCCGTGGCCACCCGCGCGATCTGCCGCGCGCACTTCTCCACGTGCTTGAGGTCGGCCGCCCGCCCCGCCCCGATCCCGTAGGTCTTGGTCGGCGTGTTGACCGAGATGAACACCATGTCGGCCGCCGCGATCGCCCCGTCCACGTCGGTCGAGAAGAACAGGTTGCGCCCGCGCGTGGCCCTGACCACCTCGAGCAGGCCCGGCTCGTACACCGGCAGCTCGTCGGTCCCCCACGCCGCGATGCGCTCCGCGTTCATGTCCACCACGGTCACCCGGATGTCCGGGCACTTCTCCGCGATCTTGGCCATGGTCGGCCCCCCGACGTAGCCCGCCCCGATGCAGCAGATGTTCATGCCCACCGCAGCAAACACGAACGCCGGGTCCCCGCGAGCAGAAACTGCCGGCCCCGCCGCCGGAGCCTGCCGCCCCCGCCCGGCTCCCTCAGTATCCCCACCACCTGGCTCTCACTGAACCGACTCTTCTTCATCGTTCCCCCTGTCGTGAACTTCTACTTTTGATCTGTCCAATTTTTGGGGAAGCTTACCCGGCAAGATCGGCTACTGGTGGAGTGCGACCGCCGAGGGGCCGGCGCCTGCGCTCGCTCGGGCGTGGCTCAGCCCATCCGTCCATCAAGATGAAATGCCCGGCGAGCAGCAGAAACCGGCCGGCGGCCGCGGCGGCGCGGTTGACAAGACGTATGGTTCTGTGAACATGCACGTCATGCAGGCGAAACTGACCTTGCGAATGGAGGCGGCGGTGATCCGCAAGGCCAAGCGGCTGGCCCGCAAGCGGGGCAAGTCCGTCTCGCGGATGCTGAGCGATTTCATCGCCCTGGCCGAGGAGCCGCGGGAGGAGGCGTCGCTGCCGCCGCTGACGGCCGCCATGGTCGGGGTGCTGGCAGCCGGGGACGGCGTGGTCAACGAGGATGCGTATCGTCAGCACCTGGAGGACCGGCACCTGTGAGGGTGGTGCTGGACACGTGTGTGATTCTGGACGTGTGGCTCGCCCGCGAGCCCCACTGGCGCGACTCGGCCGCCCTGCTCGGCCGGGTGGAAAAGCGGGAGATCGAGGGGGTCCTGTGCCCGACCACCGTGACCACCCTGCATTACCTGGCAAGGAAAGTGCACGGGGAAAGGAAAGCCCGCGAGCTGGTTGGGGATTTGCTGGCCATCTGCAAGGTCGGGAAAGTGACCGGCCGGGTGTTTCAGGAGGCGCTCCGGAGCGGTATGGCGGACTTTGAGGACGCGGTCATCGAGGCCGTGGCAGCCGCCAGCAAAGCCGATTGCATCGCCACCCGCAACATCCGGGATTTCCGCAAATCCCGCATTCCAGCGCGCGAGCCGGCGCAGTTGGGCAAGAAGCCCTGAAATCGGGCGCCCGACCCCCTCCGCGTTTTAGGCCGTCCGGCTTCATCCTGCGAAAGCGAATCCCATGACAACAACCTACAAACAGCCGAACAAGCCGGAGGAACCGGCCTGTGGTGGGCAACGCCCTTTACGCCCCTGCAAGCGGCGGGGATGTCGCCGGCGATCACCTTGATGGGCTTCGGCGGCGGCCTGGTCATGTCGGCCATCAAGCGCGACCGCGGCGTCAAGGACTGCGGCACGATCCTTGAAGGACACGGCGGCGTGATGGATCGGATCGACTCGATCTGGTTTGCCGCCCCGGTCTTCTTTCACCGCACCCGCTATTTCTTCACCTGACGCGAGGGCCGGTTCGCAAGCCTTGCGATGACGCGCTTGCCGAACAACAGCATGCAGCGCACGGCGCTGCGCACCGCCACGGCTGCCGGGCGTTCACCCAAACATTGACTTGTGCGTAAGCTTGTGCGAGGGCCTGTGCTTGGCGACCAACGTTCAAATAGACAACACACTGGTAACCCGGACCAACGCCACGCCGGCCGCGCGGGAGGGAGTGGAGGTGGTCTTCATCGAGGCTGAACGCCGATCCAGTGGCTCACCCCAACCATGAGATTGCAGACCATGCACACGCCAGCCGCGCGCTTGGAACGCTGGAAGGCCTTCGTCGAGGGGGGGTCGGGCCGTTCCTGTTCCATGTGAATTTTCCCTTGCCGGAGCTGGAGGGGCGGCTGCCGCCGGCGCCGCCGCTGTGGCCGGACAAGGCGCGCGAGCGGATCGAGCGCCGCTGGGCCGAGTACCGCGTGCAATGCGAGAAGGCGCGCCTGGTGGACGACGACCGGGTGCCCTTTCTCAGCAACCTGACCGGCACGGAGATCTTCGCGGAGGCGTTCGGCTGCGCGGTGCACCGCCCGGCCGGCAACAATCCCTTCGCGCTGCCGCTGGTGCGCAGCGCCGCCGAGGCGGACCGCCTGCGGGTCCCCGAGCTGAGCGCCTCCGCGCTGGCGTACCAGTTCGACATCGCCGACGAGCTGCAGCGGCGCGCCGGCCCGGGCGCGCTCATGAAGCCGGTCGACCTGCAGAGCCCGATGGACATCGTGGCCCTGATCTGGGAGAAGGAGGACCTGTTCTGCGCGATGCTGGAGGCGCCGGAGGCGGTCAAGGCGCTGGCGGCCAAGGTCCGGACTCTGCTGACCGCGTTCCTTGACGAGTGGTTCAGGCGCTACGGCACGACCTTTGTCGCCCACTATCCCGATTACGTGATGCATGGCGGCGTGACCCTCTCGGTGGACGAGGTCGGCGCGGTGGGCGCGGAGGCGTTCCGGGAGTTTTTCCGCGACGAGCTGGTGGCCCTCTCGGAGCACTTTGGCGGCCTCGGCATCCATTGCTGCGCGGACGCCCGCCACCAGTGGGACAACTTCCGCGCGCTGCCCGGGCTCAAGGTCATGAACCACAACGCGCCGCCCGCGCGCGCCGCCCGCGAGTACCTGCTGGACGCCCTGCGCTTCTACGCCGGCGGGCCGGCACAGATGCCTATCGGCTGGACACCGGACGGCGCCCCCGAGACCTGGCCACGACAGTATCCGCAAGGCGCGCGGGTGATCTTCGAGGTGGCGGCGGCTGATGCCGCGGAGGCGGCGGCCATCGCCGAGCGGCTGCAGGCGCACCGGGCGGTCCTGATGGGGCAACAGCCTGCTTCCGGCTGACTTTCTTGCGCGGGCGCAGCGGTAGGCGGCTGGCTCCGCAAAATCGGGGTTGCCCGGAAGGGTGGGACCAACGAGACGGAAAGGTGTGGAAACGACGGTCCGGAAGCGGCATTTGCGGGAGCGGCGGGGCGCTGCGGAGCAGTGGCAGTCCGCCACGCCCGGGGAGCGGCTGGCGGCAGTTGAAGTGATCAACCGGCTACGGGAAGCAGAATATGCTGAACAGGCATTTCCGAGAGTTCATCGGGTTACTCGAAAAGCACGGCGTTGGGCATCTGGCCTCCCCGCGGGCAAAGGACAAAATCGATTTCGAGGAGTTGAAACGGATCCGCGGTTGAGCCGGCGCGAATTGCGCCTCCCCGGGGTCCCGCCGCCCAGCCACGCCGGATACCGTTTCAGCCAGCCGCGGTACGCCTGCTCCGTCCGCAGCATCCGGTTCTCCTACCGCAGGGTCGTCACCAGCAGCCGCTCCCACGGATTCCCGATCGCGTCGATCGGCTCCGGCTCTTCGGATTCACCCGCCACCCAAACCGCGTCTCCCGCCACCGACTCACCGCCCCGCCGGCGCGCCTCCCGGAAAAACCATCGCAGCGCCCGCTTCCACCCCTCCAGCGCCCAGCCCGCCGGCCGCTTCTCCCGCTCCGCCTCCTCCAGAAACGCGCACGCGCTCGCCAGCGAGGCCGACCGCCCATTCCGCCGGCACCACCCCAGATACCACTTCACCGTGATCTCCGTCGAGCCCCGCTCCCGCTCGTCGCCGATCCCGGCCAGCGCCCCTCTCCAGCCGCTGAACCATACCGGCCGATCCAACCCCTCTTCACTCCATCCTGTCCCGGACATCCATCCGCCCTCCCATACCCTTCCCGGTCCCGCAAGCCGACCCCATGCCCAAAATCAGGCATGCCCCACGCCCCCAAATGGGTGCTCCCGGCCCGCGCTGCTTTGCGGGATCCCCAAAACACGACACCCTGTCGCCATAACAGGATCCCCGTCCCTTGCCCCCCGCCCGCCAACCCCCTCCGCCCAAAGGCCCGCGCCCACCGTGAAAATCCTTGCCGCCCCCGTTATGTCGACCTATTCCTTCACCTGCAAACCCGACATTTTGTCGGGACAATTACACTGTTAGACCACGCAGGAAAAGGCAGTGCTGCACTCATGACCTTGGACCAGCACATTGAGGAGATTAGAACCGGTCTCAAGGCCGGACGCTTCGGCAACGAGGCATCCGTGTCGCAGGGAATCGTTCTGCGCTTGCTGCACGCTCTTTCATGGCCAGTGTATGACACACAGATCATCTGCCCTGAGTACTCCCTTGAAGGGCGCCGTGTCGATTTCGCACTTTGTCACCCACCAGAAAGACCAATTTGCTTTGTCGAGGTGAAGCAGGTTGGACAAAGCGAGGGCGCAGAAAGGCAGCTTTTCGAATACGCATTCCATACTGGTGTGCCTCTCGCGATACTCACTGATGGTCGCGAATGGAACTTCTTTCTTCCCGGCGAACAGGGCGACTACCGTGAACGCCGGGTATACAAGCTCGACATAATCGAACGTGAGGTATCAGAGAGTGCGTCGCGGTTAACGCGCTATCTAAAATACGACGCTATTATCTCCGGCGCTGCGCTCAATGCAGCGCGGGAAGACTACCGAAACGTTTCGCGGGAACGGCAAATGAAAGACACGCTTCCCGAAGCGTGGCGAAAACTGGTCGAAGAAGAGGACGATCTTCTGCTCGAACTCATAGCTGATCGAGTCGAAAGCCTTTGTGGCTTCAAGCCTGATCCCGATACTGTTGCTAAGTTCCTCAGGGACAACGTGGATTTGAAGGCTCCCGGAATACAACCGCCGCAGCCACCGCCACCGCGCCCGGTACCACAGCCATTGCCGGTGCGTGATGCCCGAATGGTTGCCCCTGGCCCGGTTGGATTCACTCTGCAGGGGCAACATTTTCCCGCACGCAATGCACGTGAGGTGCTGATAAGAGTGTTTGAGACTCTCAGTTCGCGGGACGGCTCGTTTTTGGAACGCTTCGCTACGCTCCCCACACATGGTCGCAGGCGTCGGTACCTTGCTCAGAATCCTGAAGATCTTTACCCGGGCCGCCCCGACTTGGCGCGCGATCATTCCGCCAAACTGACCTCAGGCTGGTGGCTCGGTACCAATTTGAGCCGCGCAGCGATCAGCCGCATCATTGAAATGGCGTGCGATGTGGCCAATTTACGGTTTGGTCGAGACTTGCAGATCAACCTCGGCGAATGAAGCGTGGTCTAACCCTTGCGTGCAGCCGACGCCCGCAAGCGGGCGCGGCTGACGCACGACGTTAGCCACAAAAATATCACCCTTATGAGTTACGAGCTTTTGTTTGTTGGAGTCGGCGGAACCGTTCTCGGAACACTTCTCGGAAGTTGGCTCTCTGCACGGCTTACCTTTGGCTTTCAAAAGAAGCTCTTGCGTCAGCAACTTGATTTCCAAAAGCAACAAGCCGAGGAAGACGCGAAACTCCGCAAGGAAATCTATGATGAATGGAAAGCGATATTTTCGGAATTTCGGAACATGCTCAACACTCGTGCCGGACAACTCGTTGGACGCCTCTCTAAACCCGATTCTTGATCCCAAGTAGATTCCAAAAGGCATACCAATAAGAAAAAAGCAAAGGACGAATACAACAACTTCAATAGGAACTTCTTCTTTCATAAAATAAAATGGCTAACAATGCGATCCACCTAATCCCTACCCGCGTCACGCTCCGTGCTGGTTCCGCTTCGCTCCACTGGCACGGATCGCGCCACGGGCAGGGATAGGTGATCGCGGACGTTCGACGAATAAAGGAATGACATGATTCAGGAACTTTGGACGGCTGTTTCACAGTGGCCAGTAATCATACAAGGAGCACTCGGGTCTGCGCTATTTTGGCTTGTGTTGGAGGCCGGGCGGAAGATTCTGAGCGCCTTCCAGAAGGAAGTTGATAAGCAGTCGTCTAAAGCAGCGAAGGACCGCCTTCTCAGAGAGTACATCTACACCAAGTACACGACGCACTCTGGTTTAGCGTACTACCCACAGGGCTACTTCATCAGTTTCTCGCATGTTCTAAGATTCTTTGTTACCGGCATGGTATTCGTCGTTATTGCGCTCTTTGCTGGAGGATTCAGTCAGTTGGGTCTCTCCATCGCAGCAGTTGGGGCGCTGTATTTTTTCTCGAAGGCGCTGTCTTGGCTCATTCCAGATGGCGCATGGCTTTCCCATACATCGCTTAGTCGGTGGAAGCGGATTGCAGAGTTGGAGCAGAGCCTATTTGGTATGGTTAATGATGATACTAAGAAATGGATTTGTGAGCTTGAGTCGGCTGAAGCAGCGAAATCGAACAAGGTCACTGGAGCGAACGCGGGCTAGCGCCCGCGTCGCTCAGTTCGCGCGTTATGCCGATTGACCACCCTCGCCGCTGAACGAGGAGCCTGCGTGTCCGAGAAGGAAGCCACAGCCCGCATCAAGATCAACAAGCTGCTCGAAGCAGCGGGCTGGCGCTTCTTCCCTGACGGCAGCGGCCCGGCCAACATCCGCCTCGAGCCGACGGTGGCCATCAAGCCCGCCGACCTCGACTCCCTCGGCGAGAACTTCGAGAAGGCCGAGCGCGGGTTCGTCGACTTCCTGCTGCTCGACGCCCGCGGCTTTCCGCTGATCGTCCTGGAAGCCAAGGCCGAGGACAAGAACCCGCTCGTCGGCAAGGAGCAGGCCCGCAAGTACGCCCGTTCGCAGAACTGCCGCTTCGTCATCCTTTCCAATGGAAACCTGCATTATTTCTGGGATTTGGAGCGTGGGAATCCCTACGTCATCACCGCGTTTCCGTCGCCGGACTCGGTAACCGGCTACAAGCAGGTCACCCCGAATCCGCAGCGCGTGATCGACGAGCACGTTGACGACGACTACATCGTCCTGACCCAGCGCCCGACCTATCAGTCCGAAGCCGGCTGGAAGAACGAGGCGGAGCGCCCTGCCTATATCCAGACTAATAAGCTGCGCTTCCTGCGACCTTACCAGCTTAAAGCCATCCACCAACTGCAAGCAGCAGTACGGGACGGGAAGGACCGCTTCCTGTTCGAGATGGCGACGGGCACCGGCAAGACGCTCACCGCCGCCGCCGTGATAAAGCTCTTCCTGCGTTCCGGCAACGCCCGGCGCGTGCTCTTTCTGGTGGACCGTCTCGAACTGGAGGACCAGGCCAAGAAGGCATTCACGGCGCTGCTGTCCGCCGACTTCCAGACCGTGATCTACAAGGAGAACCGCGACGACTGGCGCCGCGCCGAGATCGTGGTCACCACGGTGCAGTCGTTGCTGTTCAACAACAAGTACCAGCGTCTCTTCTCGCCCACCGACTTCGACCTCGTGATCTCGGACGAAGCGCACCGCTCCATCGGTGGCAACGCTCGCGCGGTGTTCGACTACTTCATCGGCTACAAGCTGGGCCTGACCGCCACGCCCCGGGACTACCTGCGGCGCTTCGACGCCAGCAACCCCGGCACCCGCGACCCGCGCGAGGCCGAGCGCCGCCTGCTGCTCGACACCTACCGCACCTTCGGCTGCGAGAGCGGCCAGCCGACCTTCCGCTATTCGCTCCTCGACGGCGTGAGGGACGGCTACCTGATCAACCCGACCGTGGTTGACGCGCGCACGGAAGTCACCACCCAGCTGCTCTCCGAAGAGGGCTTCATCGTCTCGTTCACCGACGACACCGGCGAAGACCGGGAAGAGGCCTTCAAGCAGCGCGAATTCGAGAAGCGCTTCTTCTCCGACGCCACCAACGCCGTCTTCTGCAAGACCTTCCTCGAGAACGCCCTGCGCGATCCGGTCAGCGGCGAGATCGGCAAGTCCATTGTCTTTGCGGTGAGCCAGAACCACGCCGCCAAGCTGGCGCAGATGTTCAACCAGATCGCCGACCGCATGTTTCCCGGCAAGTACCAGTCCGACTTCGCCGTGCAGGTCACCTCGTCGGTGCCCGACGCCCAGCAGTTCACCATCAACTTCGCCAACAACAACCTGCTGGGCTCCGGCAACTTCATCCCGGCCTACAAAACCAGCAAGGCGCGCGTCTGCGTCACCGTCGGCATGATGACCACCGGCTACGACTGCACCGACATCCTCAACCTTGGCCTGTTCCGCCCGATCTTCTCGCCGACCGATTTCATCCAGATCAAGGGCCGCGGCACGCGCAAGCACGACTTCCGCGAACAAGCCTTCGACGATGCGCTGCGCGAGGGCATCGCCCGGCCGCACAAGACCGCCTTCAAGCTCTTCGATTTCTTCGCCAACTGCGAGTACTTCGAAACCGAGTTCAACTACGACGAGGTGCTGAAGCTCCCGCGCCCGACGGGCAAGCCGAGCGACGAAGGCGGCGGCACCGGGCCGGTCGTGTACGAGGGCACGTACGAGCACCTCGGCGCCGACATCCTTTCCTCGGTGCGGGAAGAAGCGATCGGTTACGAGGGCATGAAGATCGACCGCATGTTCTTCGAGCGCTTCGAAGAGAAGGTTCGCGAAGACCCGGTTATCGCCGCAGCGGTCGAGGCCGGCCAGTGGGATCGCGTCATCGACTACGTCAACCGCGAGGTCTTCGACAAGCCCGAGGAGTACTACAGCCTCGACAAGCTGCGCAAGGCCGCCGCCGTTGACCGGCGCATCACCCTGCGCGAAATCCTGGAGAAGGTCTTCGGCCTCATCCCGCGCTTCAAGAGCAAGGACGAGCTGCTCGAAGAGGAATTCGCCAAGTTCGTCGCCGACCATGTGCCCGCACCGCCGTCGGCCATCCCGGCGATCAAGCACTACTTCAAGGCGTATGTCACCAACGGGCGGGTGCGGGACATCATTGACCGGCGCCAGTTCGCCGACCTGGCCACCAACCCCGTGTTCTCGATCCGCGACTACCGCGCCGTGCCCGAGAAGTTTCGCGCGCTCGTGCCGGAGTACGTCAAGGATTACGTCCCCCTGAACCAGTTCGCCGCATGACGGAACCCCTTCTGCCCAAACACGGCGGCTACCGGAACTTGAGAAGCTTCCAGGTGGCCCGGTTGATCTACGATGTGACCGTCCGGTTCTGCGACCGCTACATCGAACACCGCAGCCGGACCCGCGACCAGATGGTGCAAGCCGCGCGGTCGGGGGTGCAGAACATCGCCGAGGGCAGCCAGGCCTCCGGCACGTCGAAGAAAACCGAACTCAAGCTGACCAATGTCGCGCGCGCCAGCCTGGAAGAGCTGCGCCTCGATTACGAGGATTTCCTGCGCCAACGCGGCCTGCCGGTCTGGGACCGAGCCGATCCCCGCCGTCAGGCCCTGATTGACCGGCGCTGCCAGACCGCCGATGAGGTGGCCGCTTGGGTGCGGGAGTGTGGACGGAGTGGACAAGGTGGACACGGTAGGAAGCCCGACTACGCCGAACCCGCCGCCAACGCCGTCCTGACCCTCCTGGCGGTGGCCTGCGCCCTGCTCGACCGCCAGATCGCGGCGCAAGCCGCCGCGTTCGAACGGAACGGCGGCTTCACCGAGCGTCTCTACCGCGTCCGCTCGCGGGCTCGATCCTCCTCGTCCACCAAGTCCACACCGTCCACCGGAGAAGAATAACCATGCTCGACACCGACACCAAACGCCGCATCGACACCGCCCGCGACATCCTGGTGGGCAAGGTGCCCGACCCCAAGAGCCAAGTCGAGCAGATCACCATCGCGCTGATCTACAAGTTCATGGACGACATGGACCTGGAGGCCGAAGAGCTGGGCGGCAGCCGCAAGTTCTTCGCCGGCGACTTCGCCCGCTACGGCTGGGCCAGGCTCATGCGCTCCGGCCTCGGCGGCCACGAGACCCTAAACCTGTACGCCGAGGCCATCGCCCGGATGCCGGAAAACCCCGGCATCCCGCCGCTCTTCCGCGACATCTTCAAGAACGCCTTCCTGCCCTACCGCGACCCGGAGACCCTGCGGGCGTTTCTGAAGATCATTGACGAGTTCGAGTACGACCACTCCGAGCGCCTGGGCGACGCCTTCGAATACTTGCTCTCCGTGCTCGGCAGCCAGGGCGACGCCGGCCAGTTCCGCACCCCGCGCCACATCATTGATTTCATCGTCGCGATCGTGGACCCGAAGAAGACCGACACCGTGCTCGACCCGGCCTGCGGCACCGCCGGCTTTTTGATCTCCTCCTACAAGCACATCCTCAAGGCCAACACCGACCAGCACGGCCACAGCACACTCACCCCCGACGAGCGCGCGCGGCTGGCCGCCAACTTCAAGGGCTACGACATCTCGCCCGACATGGTGCGGCTGTCGCTGGTCAACATGTACCTGCACGGCTTCGCCGACCCGCACATCTTCGAATACGACACCCTCACCAGCCAGGAGCGCTGGAACGAATACGCCGACGTGATCCTCGCCAACCCGCCCTTCATGTCGCCGAAAGGCGGCATCAAGCCGCACAACCGCTTCAGCGTGCAGAGCAAGCGCAGCGAGGTGCTGTTCGTGGACTACATCGCCGAGCACCTCACGCCCAGCGGCCGCGCCGGCATCATCGTCCCCGAGGGCATCATCTTCCAGAGCCAGACCGCATATAAACAACTACGCAAGATGCTGGTGGAGGAGTACCTGGTCGCCGTGGTCTCGCTGCCGGCGGGCGTGTTCAACCCGTATTCTGGCGTCAAAACCTCGATCCTGATCCTCGACAAGGCGTTGGCGAAGCAGACCGACCGCATCGCCTTCTTCAAGATCGAGTACGACGGCTTCAACCTCGGCGCCCAGCGCCGGCCGATTGACAAGAACGACCTGCCACAGGCCCGCGCCGAAATCAGCGAATATCTGCGCCGCCTACGCGCGCGGGAGTCGCTGGACGACTTCCAGCCGACGCTCGGGCTGGTCGTGCCGAAGGAGAAGATCGCCGAGAACGAGGACTACAACCTGAGCGGGGAGCGGTATCGAGCCAGCGTGGCGAGCAACCATGCGTTTCCGCTCGTGTCCCTTGGTGATACCAGCCTGTTTCGAGTCGAGAGCGGCGGTACACCGAAGTCAGACGTTGAAGAGTATTGGGGCGGTGGGATTCCGTGGGCGACGCTTGTGGACTTGCCTGCATCAGATTTCATCAGCCAGATCACCACGACGCAGCGGACGATCTCCGAGAAGGGACTTCGTGAGTCGTCAGCCAAGCTGCTCCCAGCCAACTCTGTAGTCGTCTCGACGCGCGCAACTATCGGCCGCATCGCGATCAATCGTGTCCCCATCGCAACGAATCAGGGCTTCAAGAACGTCGTGATCGAAGACGGACAGCGGGCAGTGCCGGAGTACGTCGCGTTGGCACTCTCAAAGCTCGTCCCAACGATGCAAGCATGGGCAACCGGCGGGACGTTTGCCGAGCTTTCAAAGTCCAAGTTCTGTGAGCTCCAAATCCCTCTCCCGCCGCTGGAGGTGCAGAAGGAGATCGTGGCGGAGATCGAGGGCTACCAGAAGGTCATTGACGGCGCCCGCGCCGTCCTCGACAACTACCGCCCCCACATCCCCATCCACCCCGACTGGCCGATGGTGGAGTTGGGGGAGGTTGCGAAGATAAACCCGAAGAAGAGCGAGGTAGACGGACTGCCCGGCGACACCGTTGTCTCGTTCGTCCCGATGGCGGCTCTGGGCGAGCACTCGATGACGTTCGAACCCAAGGAGTCAAAGCTGCTTTCCGAGGTCGGCGCGAGCTACACTTATTTCCGCGAAAACGACGTACTTCTCGCGAAGGTGACACCATGCTTCGAGAACGGGAAGGCGGGTATCGCCCGAAACCTTTCCAACGGTATCGGATTCGGTTCCAGTGAGTTCTTCGTGATTCGCTGCTCGGAGAAGGTAATGCCCGAGTGGGTGTACTTCGCAATCGCGAACCCCACATTCCGTGCCACGGCCGCAGAGAAGATGACCGGCACGGGCGGACTGCAACGGGTGCCGCGCTCCGTGTTGGAAGAACACGCCATCCCTCTCCCACCCCTCGAAACCCAGCGCGCCATCGTCGCCGAGATCGAAGCCGAGCAGGCGCTGGTGGGCGCCAACCGCGAGTTGATCGCCCGCATGGAGAAGAAGATCCAAGCCACCCTCGCCCGCGTGTGGGGCGAAGATTCAGGAGGTACGCCGACATGACTACATCCGAGCAACAGAAAGAGATCCCGATGTTTTTGGCACCCGGTGCTGGCGATTGGCAAAAACTGGCCGCCGAGGATGTAGAAGATAAGGATCAGCAAGAGAGCGCGCGAAAGGCCAGAGACGAACTCAAGAACACGCTGCTTGCGTCCTTGCAGATGCAGCATCTCGTGGTTCTCGCCGGTTCGGGGTGCTCACTGGCTGCGGGCGGGCCATCCATGTCGGATCTCTGGAGTCATGCCGTGGGTAAGGAGCCGACGGAGGACGCAAAGATTACGGCGAAGAAAGTCCATCACGACCTCGCAGACAAAAACATCGAGGTCTTCCTATCGAAAATCGAGGCCTTCTTGCAGGTAACCCAGGATGAATCTGTCAACAAATTCCTGAACTCCAGCAAACAAGTAATTCTCGATCAGTGCTCGACGTTTCTTGACCCCGGCAAGCTGAACGACCACCAGACTTTTCTGCATCGCCTCTCACGTCGCCGTGTCCGTGACCCACGCTTGAAGGTGTTCACAACGAACTACGACCTCTGTTTTGAACGAGCCGCCGCTGCGCTGGGCAGCGTGGTGCTCGACGGTTTCTCGTTCACGGCACCCCGACGTTACGACCCTCGATTCTTCGGCTACGACATCATCCGGCGACCGCGAGGCGGCGACGACCTTGGGCAGTACCTCGAAGGCGTATTCCTTCTTTATAAGCTCCACGGGTCGGTAAACTGGGCGAGAAATGAAGACGGAACGATCTGCGAGAAAGAAAAGCCGACCCCTGCCGAAGCCTGCCTGATCTACCCGGCGCGAGGCAAGTATCAGCAGAGCTTTATGCAACCGCATCTCGAATCGATGGCGCAGTATCTTGCCGCAGTGCGGGAACCGAATACCTGCCTGCTGACCGTGGGCTTCGGTTTCAATGACGATCATCTGGCCGAGCCGCTAATCGGTGCTGTGCAATCGAACCCGCACTTGCGTTTGATCGTGGTGGATCCCGGGGCGCAAACGAACAAAACGAATGGGAACTCGCACTGGCAACGGCTATTCGACCTGAGTAGTCATGGAGAGGATGTGTGGTTCATCAACGCCAAGTTCGGCGAATTCGCCCAGATGATCCCCGACCTGAAATCGCTGACACCGGCGGACACCCTCATGAAGGCCATCAAGGTCGCGACGAGGGAGCCATGAGCATACTGAGCATCGATGTCACCTTCCCAAAGGGGCTGCTGCGCCCCGAACTCTTTCTTGGTGTCGTCTCCTCGATTACGGCGCGAACGGTTGGGGTCAATCTCAGCGAGGCCGGTAATCCCAGTGGTTCCCACTTCGCGGGCGGCCGCTATGGCCGCGGCGAAGTCGGCGAGTTTGTCCTGATCGAAGGCCAGCAAAGCCTCTTGCTTGGACGTATCGCCGAAATCCGCCTGCGGGAACCTGAGCGCCGTTCCATCCGACGCGACTTTGCCGGAAGTAGTGACTTGGACGCGCTGGGGCAGATTCAGTTGTTGGGTTGCGTCGCGATGGATGATCTGCGAGTCACCGCCGGTGTGGATGCCTACCCGCGCCTCGGGGACCGGATCTACGCCGCGCCGCATCGGTTCATCGCCCTATTGCCCCGCCTGATGGAGGACGCTTCAGATGACAGAGAACCCGTACTCTTGAATCTCGGCGCAATCGATGTAGCGCAGGAGAGCCCTGTCTGCGTGAAACCGGAACGACTGTTCGGCCGCCACTGTGCCATCCTCGGCGCAACCGGAGGCGGCAAGAGTTGGACGACGGCGCGCATCATCGAAGAATGCATTCGGTATCAGGCGAAGCTGATTCTCATCGACGCCACCGGCGAGTATCGGGATTTCGCTGGGGAGGGCATCGTGCACTGTCACTTGGGCGAACCGGTCGCGAAGGCGGCCACATCGACCGCGTGCTCCTTGCCACCAACATCCTTCCTAGAGTCTGATTTCGTTGCGCTTTTCGAGCCAGCAGGCAAGGTGCAAGGCCCTAAGCTGCGGGCGGCGATGAGGAGTCTGCGACTGGCCACGCTAAAACCTGAACTGGCGCCAAAAGGCTTCATCGAGAAGATCAACCAGTCGAAACAGGCAGTTGAAAATGCGGAGAACGATCCAAATGTGTCGAGTAAGTTGGACGACCCACGCCAGCCGTTCGATGTGAAGATGCTGGTGAAACAGATCGAACAGGAGTGCGTGTACCCGGAAGGATTTCGTCAAGGCGGGGCAAGAGGCGAAAAAGATCCAACCAAGTGGGGCGATGCGAGCGGCGACTTTTCATACTGTCTCTCGCTTGTTGCCCGCATCAACGGCGTCCTGACATCCCCCGCCTTCAAGTGTGTCTTCCAAGTAAACACCGAACCCGCTTTGACGGAAAAGATTGATGACTTCATCAATGGGGCCAACAAGTTGCTGAGAATCTGCCTCAGCGGAATCGCCTACGAGTTCCACGCCCGCGAGATCATCGCCAATGTCATCGGGCGACACCTGTTGACCAAGGCTCGCGATGGATCATTTCAAAATCGGCCGGCGGTGGTCCTAGTGGACGAAGCACATAATTTTCTCGGTCGCCAGATCGGTGCTGAGGACTATGCCGCTAGGCTTGATGCCTTCGAATTGATCGCCAAGGAAGGCCGCAAGTACGGCCTGAATATCTGTCTGGCCACCCAGCGACCCCGCGATATCACCGATGGCGTTCTGAGCCAGATGGGCACACTGATCGTGCACCGGCTGACCAACGACCGTGATCGCGAAGTTGTGGAGCGTGCTTGCGGCGAGATTGATCGGGCCGCTTCGGCATTCCTGCCGAACCTGCGCCCCGGCGAGGCGGCGATCATCGGTACTGACTTCCCGATCCCGCTGACGGTCCAGATTCGTGAACCTGGTACCAAGCCGAAATCAGACGGCCCGAGGTATCAGGAGCACTGGGCAGTCAAGCGGGATGCCGCGGAGGTGTGAGCCATGGAAGAAGCCGCCGAGCTGGGCAACTACTTGCCGCTTTCTTTCAAGAGCCCGAAGGAGCAGGAGTACATCGCCTTCCTGTGGGACGCCTTCGAGACCAACTACACCCACGGCAAGTACCAGTTCGCCTTCCTCGCCTACCACATGCTCACGATGAGCTTCGTCTACTTCAACATCTGGCAGATCAAGCAGACCGAGCCCGGCGACTTCGCCAAGGGGCTGATCGGTTTCGGCAAGGATGTGGAGAAGAACCTGCTCGAAGCGAGCTCGCCCTTTGTGTTCAGCACGGTCAACGAGCGCACCATCCTGCGCTTCCTCAAGCTCATCGCCTGCGACAACGGTCAGATCGGCACCTACGCCAAGCTGGCGGACGACCGCAACGACACCGCTCACCCCAACGGCAACATCTTCTTCAGCACCCAGGCCGCGCTCGACGCCAAGATCACCGAGATCCTGCGCGTCGTGGCCGAAATCCAGGAGCACTCCCGCCCAGTCATCGAGCGCTGCTATCGCGAGTTCCTCCTGCGCAGCGCCGATGCCGAAGAGCGCGAGTACCCCGACCCGACCGACCAGATTCGCGAGGTCCTCATCCACGGCAACTAAATGTCCCAGCGCGACATCGACATCTGTCTGGGATTCGACATCGAGAGTATAAGAGAGCACGAGCGCATCGAGGAGATCAGAGCGCTCCACGAAGCGCTCGCAGCGGAGTACAAGACCGATGTTCCGAGCGGCGCGGCATGACAATGGTGGGGTAAGCTTCCCCAAAAATTGGACAGATCAAAAGTGGAAGTCCAAGACAGGGAGAACGATGAGGAAGAGTCGGTTCAGTGAGAGCCAGGTGGTGGGGATGCTGAAGGAGGCGGGCGGGGGGCGGCCGTTCGGGGAGGTGTGCCGCCGGCACGGGATCAGCCTGGCGACGTACTACAAGTGGGAGAGCCGCTACGGCGGGATCTTGCCCGCAGCCGTGGGCGTGAGCCCATGGACGCTCCGCAGGCCGGCCCTGCTCCGCCCTCCGGGCCGCGGCTGGGCCGGCGCGCCGGCAGCCGCGAGTACGGCCACGGGGCCTTTCCGGGGCGAATTGGGCCTGCCGGCGCCTTTCGGGTTGCCAGCGGGCGGGGCGGGGGTTTCTGCTGGGCTCCCGTTGGCGGGGGTGGCCCCTGCCCGCAACGGGACCGCAGACATGGCTGAAACCAAACGCATCAAGCACATTTTCGTGACGGGGGGCGTGGTCTCCTCGCTGGGCAAGGGGCTGACGGCGGCCTCGCTCGGGGCGCTGCTCGAGCAGCGCGGCCTGCGGGTGAAGCTGCAGAAGTTCGACCCGTACCTGAACGTCGACCCGGGGACGATGAACCCGTTCCAGCACGGCGAGGTGTACGTGCTGGACGACGGCTCGGAGACCGACCTCGACCTCGGCCACTACGAGCGCTTCACCAGCGGCAAGCTCAGCGACCGCAACAACCTCACCTCCGGGCAGATTTACGACACCATCCTGAAGCGGGAGCGGCGCGGCGACTTCCTCGGCCAGACCATCCAGGTGATCCCGCACGTGACCAACGAGATCAAGGCGCGCTTCGAGGCCGAGCCGGGCGACGCCGACGTGATCATCACCGAGATCGGCGGCACGGTCGGCGACATCGAGGGGCTGCCGTTTCTCGAGGCGATGCGCCAGTTCAGCCTCGAGCGCGGCCGCGCGGACGTGATGTTCATCCACGTCACGCTGATTCCCTACCTGAGCGCGGCCGGCGAGCTGAAGACCAAGCCGACCCAGCAGAGCGTGGCGCGCCTGCGCGAGATCGGCATCCAGCCGGACGTGCTGGTGTGCCGCACCGAGAAGACCCTCACGCGCGAGCTGCGCCAGAAGCTGAGCCTGTTCTGCAACGTGCCGGTGGCGGGGGTGATCGAGGAAAAGGACGTGGAGACCTCGATCTACGAGGTGCCCCTGATGCTGGAGCAGGAGGGGCTCGATCAGTTGGTGCTGAAGCATTTCGGGCTGGAACACCTGCCGCAGCTGGAGAACGGCTGGGGCGAGGTGGTGCGCATCCTCCGCTACCCCAAGCACCGGGTGGAGATTGCGGTGGTCGGCAAGTACATCGAGCTGCAGGACGCCTACAAGAGCGTCTACGAGAGCCTTGTGCACGGGGGCATCGCCAACGACTGCGCGGTGGAAATCCACCGCATCGATTCGGAGAAGCTCGAGGAGTCGCGCAACTACCAGCCGCTGCTGCATGCGGACGGGATTTTGGTGCCGGGGGGCTTCGGCAGCCGCGGCATCGAGGGAAAGATCGCCGCGGTGCGCGTGGCCCGCGAAAACGGCATCCCGTACTTCGGCCTGTGCCTCGGCATGCAGGTGGCGGTGATCGAGTTCGCCCGCAACGTGGCGGGGCTGGCCGGCGCCAACAGCTCCGAATTCGATCCCGACACGCCCTTCCCGGTGATCGACCTGATGCCCGAGCAGCAGGGGGTGACTGACAAGGGCGCCACCATGCGGCTGGGCGCGTACACGTGCCGCTTGACGCCCGGCACCCTCAGCGCGCGCGTGTACGGGCAGGAGGAAATCCGCGAGCGCCACCGCCACCGCTACGAATTCAACGACGCCTTCCGCCCCCGGCTCGAGGCGGCCGGCCTGCGGGTGGCGGGCGTCAACCCCGAGCGCAACCTGGTGGAGATCGTCGAATATCCCGAGCACCCATGGTTTGTCGGGGTGCAGTTCCACCCGGAGTTCCAGAGCAAGCCGCGCAAGGCCCATCCGCTGTTCGCCAGCTTCATCGCCGCCGCCCTGGCGCGGCGCGCCAAGTGACCATGCCCCTGCGCGATTCCAGCCGTTTCCTGCTGATCGCCGGCCCGTGCATGCTGGAGTCCGGGGAGCTGTGCGCGGCCGTCGCCGCCGCGCTGGCGCGGCTGGGCGCGGAGCGCCCCGAGCTGCAGATCGTCTTCAAGGGTTCCTTCGACAAGGCCAACCGCACCGCGCTCGATTCCCCGCGCGGTCCCGGGCTGGAGCGCGGCCTCGCCATGCTGGCCGCCGTCAAGCGCGCCCACGGTTTCCCGCTGCTCACCGACATCCACGCCGTCGAACAGGCCGCGCCGGCCGCGGCGGTCGTCGACGTCCTGCAAATCCCCGCGTTTCTGTGCCGGCAGACCGACTTGCTGGTCGCCGCCGCCCGCACCGGCGCCGTGGTCAACGTCAAAAAGGGCCAGTTCCTCAGCCCGCCGGAGATGCGCCACGCGGTCGCCAAGCTCGAGGGCTCGGGGGCGCGCGAAATCTGGCTGACCGAGCGGGGCACCACATTCGGCTACCACAACCTTGTGGTCGACATGCGCGCCTTCCCCCAGCTCAAGGCGCTCGGCCACACCGTTATTTTCGACGCCACCCACAGCGTGCAAATGCCCGGCGCCGGCAACGGGGTCACCATCGGCCGGCGCGAGTTTGTCGCCCCCCTTGCGCGCGCGGCCATCGCCGCCGGGGCGGATGGCCTGTTTCTCGAGACCCATCCCGATCCCGACCACGCCCTTTCCGACGGTCCCAACCAGGTCCCCCTCGACCAGCTCGCCGCGCTCATCGACCCCGTCCTGCGCGTCTGGCGCGCCCTGCGCTAGCCGGCGTCGACGCGGCGCACCAGCACGGGGGCGCCGAGTCCGGCGACGAAGTCGGAAAACTCCTGGCCTTCGGGCGTGGTGCGCAGGGCGTACTGGACCATGCCCATCTTGGCGTCCAGGTTGTCGACCATGGAGACGAACACGGCCTCCGGGGTGGCGGCCTTGGTGGCGGCGCCCCATTCGAGCTCGCCCTGGTGGGAAAGGATGATGTGCTCGAGGCGGTCGAGCCGGTCCTCGTCGAGACCGGCCTTGAGGGCGGCGCGGCGCACCTGGCGATAGCCGAGGACGACGTGCCCGTGCAGGTGGCCGAGTTTGCTTTTGGAGGCGGCGAGGTCGCCGGTGTACTCAAGGGCCTTGCCGAGGTCGTGCAGGATGGTGCCGGCCAGCGCGAGGTCGGGATCGACCTCCTCGTAAAGGGGCAGCAAGGCGGCGCAGGCGCGGCACATGCGGACGGTGTGCTCGAGCAGACCCGAGCGGTAGGCATGGTGCATGGAAATCGCCCCCGGGGTGACCTTGAAGGCGTCGGCCAGCTCGCCGATGGCGGCGGCGACCGTTTCCCGCAGGGGCGGATGGGCGATGCGGCCGATCCACTGCTGCAATTCCCGCCACAATTCGGCGGCGGGAATCGGGGAGCTTTCGATCAACCGTTCGAGGTAGCGGACCTTTTCCGACTCGTGGACCTTCTGGATGTCGGTGATGGCGGGCGAGAAGCGGTTCTGGTAATAGTCGGCGCAGCCCTGGATGCGGAGAACCGTGCCCTCGGGGGCGTTGAGGAAAAAGGGGTACAGGTTGGAATTGGTGAAGCAGATGTAGTGGAAGACGCCGGTGCGGTCGCCGAGTTCGACCATGAGGTATTCGGAATCGTTCTTGGCCTTTTTGATGGAGGCCTTGCGCAGGACGACCACGGTCTCGAAGGGCAATTTTTCGCCCTTCGGCATCGCTTTCAGCTCGGCAACGGTGTGCATGGAGCTGAGGGCTACGCGGGCCTTCCTGCCAGGGCAACGGAATTGTTCGCCCGAATCCGGGTATCAGCGGTGCTGCCAGGAGGCGCTGGAGAAGCTGTAAACCCACGGAAACAGCCCCGGAGCGGACAGGAAAAACCCGATCTCCGGGCGCATGCTGTAGCCGATGAGACTGGTGCCGCCGTCCGGGTGCCGGTGCAGCCACAGCCAGCCCATGCGGGGGTGGAAGACCCACGGCAGGTTCTCGGCGCGGTAGCTGCCGAACCATTCGGCGGCGTGGTGCCCGCTGTCCGGATCAAGAAAGGCCCCATACACGGGATCGGGATGGTCCGGCGCGGGCTGCCAGGTCAGGCCGGCGAGGTAGGCGGTATCCTCGCCGGCGCTGCCATAGGCGTTCTTGCGGTAGCGCCACTCGACCCGTTGCGGTCCCTCCGGCAGGGCCACCTCGCGCCGCACCAGCGGCGCGTATCCCGACAAAAACACCGGCTCGCCGTTGTCCAGCACCGGCTCGTCATTCACGTACAGGAGGACTGCGTCAAAAAGGATGCCCGCCAGGGGACTGTCGGGATTGGCGTAATCCGGGTTGGCTTCCGAGGAGACGCCCCATTCGAACCCGAGCGTGCCGGGCCCGAGCACGTTCAGGCATAGCGCGGATTCGCCCATGGAGCGCACCTTGCCGGCGCGCAGGCCGCCCGCGGGGTGCGGGTGCCAGTTGCTGTCGCCGCGGCTGGCAAAGCGCAGCCACGGCTGGCCGAGCGCGGTGGCGGCGCGCGCGTTGCCGCCAGGGGTGGTGACGGTCAACGGCGGGCTGGCGGGAGCGCGGTTGCCGTTTGGCGCAACAGCCTGCACCCGGTAGGCATACACATGGCCGGGCTGCACTGTTGGGTCGGTGAAAACGGCACGGCCCGGGTCAAGCATTGCGATCGTCTGCCATGCGCCGTCCTCGAGCCGTTCGACACCGTGCCCCGCGTGGCCGCCGGAAAGGTCCGTCCATGAGAGCGTGACGCTGGTTTCCACGGCCATGGTGCACACCACGTCCGTGACCCGCCTCAGGGCGGGTTCCCCGCGCGCGGCGACGGCCTCTTCAATGAGGTTCCATGCCCGCTCGTCGATGGCGCGCACGCGCACCGAGGAACCGCCGATCGGGCTGACAACCATGCCGGCGAGCACCCAGCGGTCCGTGTCGGTGCGCGCAAAGACGGGGTACCCGCCGGGCCCGGCATGGGTCGTCACCCCGTGGAGGGAGTAGGTGGCGGTCGGCATGCCGCCGCTGTCCAGCCATGTATCGGGCAATTCCTCCAACGCGTCCCATGCGGCGGGATAGTCCCCGGGCGAGGTGGCGTGCAGGAGGCCGCGCTGCTCCGGCGGGATAAAAGCCGGGTCGAACGGGTAACCGGCAAGCTGTTTGTCACGGGCATCGCGCAACAGGCCGACCGCCAGCTCGGCATCCACATGCACCTCGGCGTGGCGGGCAAGCCGCGGGTCCGCCTGACCGGCCGCAAAATAGAGCACCGCAAGGTCCACATTCGCGGTGTCGGGCGAGCGCAGTTCCGGATTCTCCTCGTCCAGGATGCGGTCCACGAAATCCGGCCAGAAAACGATTCCGGCCGGCCGCAGCCCGTCCTCGGCCGGTGGCGGAGCGGCGGTGTGATGGGCCGGGTAAAAGCGGACGTCCCGCGCCCATTGGCCGGTCTCGACGTTGAACAGCAGGTGCGCCGGGGCGATGGCCACCCCATCGGCGACCAGGGAAGCCGTGCCGATCCGACCCTCCGCCACCAGCAGGCCGACAAAGCGGTGTGGCGCTTCGGCCGCCTGCCCGTCAGCCAAGGGCGCCATGGTTGCCACGGCGGGTGCCCAGCACGGGGGGAAAAGAACGGCACACCCCATGGCCAGCGGCAACACACCCTTCATGCGCGCCAGTGTGGGCCTGCGCCTCCATCCGGTTCAAGCCCCTTTTGCAGTCAAATTCGAACAACATGGCACGGCGGATTATACTCTTGAACCGCAACCGGCGGCAGCCGATTGTGACGCCTCTGATGAATCGCTCGGTCCTGATCGCCCTCGGCATATTCGGCGCGTTGTGCCTGTACCTGCTCACCGGCCTGGTTGGCTGTGGCAAGCGCGCGGCCGCCAAGCCGGAGGGGGAGGCGCTGGGCAGGCCCTTGATGACGGTGCGGGTGCGCGAGATGACCGCCGAGGAGGTCGCGCGCGAGGTGGTCATGGCGGGCAAGACCCGGCCCTCCCGCAGCGTGGACCTCAAGGCCGAGACCGCCGGCAAGATCATCGCCGTGGCCGACCTGCGCGGCCGCCCCATCCGCGCCGGCGAGCTGATCGCCGCGATCGAGCTCAACGACCGCGAGCAGCGCCTGGCCCAGGCGGAGGCCGCCCTTGAGCAGGCCCGCCTCGAACACGAGTCGGTGGTGCGCCTGCAGGAGCAGGGGCTGCGCTCCCCCGCCCAGGTCGCCGAGGCGCTCGCCCGGCTGCGCGGCGCTGAACAGTTCCTGCGCGCCATCGAGGTGGATATCCGGAACACCCGTCTGGTCGCGCCTTTCGACGGCGTCCTCCAGCACCGCTGGGTCGAGGTGGGCGATTTCGTCGGCGTCGGCGACCCGGTCGCGCGCATCCTCGACCTCGACCCCCTGGTGATTGAAGGCCAAGCCACCGAGTTCCAGGTCGCCTATCTCCTCCCGGGCGAGTCCGGCCGCGCCGAGTTGTCCGATGGCCGCACCGTGGCAGGGATCATCCGCTATGTCGCCGCCGAGGCCGACCCGCGCACCCGCACCTTCACCGTCGAGCTGGAGGTTCCCAACCCGGGCGGGGCCATCGCCGCCGGCCTCACCGCGCAACTGGCCGTCGCGACCGAGCACGTGCCGGCCCATCGCGTCAGCCCCGCCCTGATCTCGATCGCCGACGACGGCCGCTTCGGCCTCAAGATCGTCGACGAGAGCGACCAGGTGCGCTTCATCGAGGCCGACGTGGTCAAGGCCGACCCGGCGAACCTGTGGCTGGGCGGATTGCCCCGGTCCATGCGGCTGATCACCCTCGGCCAGGGGTTCGTCCAGCCCGGCGAGCGCGTGATCGCCGTGCCCGAGCAGGGCGGCTGGCGCTGATCCGGGCGCGCCGCAACCGGAACCCGCGCGCCCATGCACGCCCTGTTGGAATCCTGCCTGAACCGCGGCCGCACCGTGCTGCTGGTGCTCGCCCTGGTCCTGATCACCGGGTCCATCTCCTACCTGACGATCCCGAAGGAGGCCTCGCCGGACATCACCGTGCCGTTCGTGTATGTGAACCTCCACTACGAGGGGATTTCCCCGGAAGACGCCGAGCGCCTCCTGGTCCGCCCGATGGAGCAGAAGCTGCGCGGCCTCGAGGGGCTCAAGGAGATGACCGCCACGGCCTTCGAGGGGGGCGCCAACATCATCCTCGAGTTCGAGGCCGGGCTCGACATCGACCCGATCCTGATCGACGTGCGCGAGAAGGTCGACCGGGCCAAGGCCGACCTGCCGGACGGCACCGACGAGCCGACCGTTTCCGAGATCAACCTCGCCCTGATGCCGGTGATCGTCATCTCGCTGTCCGGCGACATACCCGAGCGCCAGCTGCTGCGCCTTGCGCGGGACCTGCGCGACGAACTCGAGGGCATCTCCGAGGTGCTCGAGGTCGAGATCGGCGGCGACCGCGAGGAGGTGGTCGAGGTGGTGGTCGAGCCGGCCCTGCTGGAGAGCTACGGCCTGAGCCTTGCCGAGGTGGCCGCGGCGGCCCGCCGCAACAATGTCCTGATCGCGGCGGGCAATCTGGACAGCGGGGCCGGGCGCATCCCCGTCAAGGTGCCCGGCCTGTTCCAGACCCCGCAGGACATCCTCGAGCTGCCGATCCGGGCGGTCGATGACACGGTGATCCGCACCCAGGACATCGCCACCGTGCTGCCGACCTTCAAGGACCCGGCCGGCTTTTCGCGGGTCAACGGCAGCCCCGCCCTGACCCTTTATGTGAAGAAGCGGGTGGGCGAGAACGTCATCGCCACCGTCGACAAGGTCCGCGCCCTGGTGGCCGCCAAGCAGAAGTCGTGGCCCCCGGGGGTCGAGGTCAGCTTTTCCCAGGACCAGTCCAACGACATCAAGACCATGCTGCGGGACCTGCAGAACAACGTCCTGAGCGCGATCATCCTGGTCATGGTGGTATGCGTGGCCGCCCTTGGCCTGCGCGGCGGGCTGCTGGTCGGGCTGGCCATCCCCGGCTCGTTCCTGGCCGGGATACTGGCGCTGCATGCGATGGGGCTGACGGTCAACATCGTGGTGCTGTTCAGCCTGATCCTCGCGGTGGGCATGCTGGTGGACGGGGCGATCGTGGTGGTCGAGCTGGCCGACCGCAAAATGAACGAGGGGCTGCCGCGCAGCCGGGCGTACCTGATCGCCTCCCAGCGCATGGCCGCGCCGATCATCTCCTCGACCGCGACCACCCTGGCGGCCTTCCTGCCGCTGCTGTTCTGGCCGGGGGTGGTCGGCGAGTTCATGAAATTCCTGCCGATCACGCTGATCGCCACCCTGTCGGCCAGCCTGTTGATGGCGCTGATCTTTGTGCCAACCGTCGGCACCCTGATCGGCAAGCCCGGGCCGGCCAGCCACGAGACCATGCGCAGCCTCGCGGCCGCCGAGGGCGGCGACCTCACCCAGCTGCGCGGCTTCACCGGCTGGTACGTGCGCATGCTGCGGCACTTCCTGCGCCACCCCGCCAAGATTCTGCTGGTGGTGGTGCTCGCCTTTATCGCCGTCCAGTTGCTGTATTCGCGCTTCGGCAAGGGGGTTGAGTTCTTTCCCGACGTCGATCTCGACTTCGCCTCCATCCTCGTGCGGATGCGCGGCAACCTTTCCATCCACGAGATGGACGCGGTGGTGCGCGAGGTGGAGGAACGGATCCTGCAGGTGGAGGGCATCAAGACCATCACCGCCCGCTCCAGCGTCAGCTTCATGGGCGACGACATCACCGAGGACACGCACGGCCTGATCCAGATCGAGTTCCTGCCATGGCAGGAGCGCCGTCCGGCCAAGGCGATCCTCAAGGAGATCGCGCTCCGCACCGAGGGGCTCAACGGCATCGGGCTCGAGCTGGTCGAGGAGCAGGCGGGCCGGTTCCGGGTCGCGGTGCACGCCGCGCACCCGCTCAACGGCGCCCGGCTGCGCGAGACCCTCAACGGGTTGCAGGACCGCCTGCGGCTGATCCGCGACTGGCGGCACCTCGAGCTGCGCGACACCGTGGCGTCCGTCGCCGAGCCGCCGCAGCGCATCGCCACCCTCGAGCTCGCCTTGGCCGCGCCCGAGCCGTGGGCGGCCGTGTTCGCCGACCTGCAGCCGCTGTTGCGCGGCGTGCCCGGCGTCATCATCGAGCAGCGGCGGATGGATGCCGGGCCGCCGACCGGCAAGGATGTCCAGATCGAGCTCAGCTCCCACCAGCCGCACCTGCTCGAGCAGGCGGTCCAACGGGTGCGCGAGCACATGGAAACCGTGGAGGGCCTGCGCGACATCGACGACTCGCGCCCGGCGCCGGGGGTCGAGTGGCAGGTGCGCGTCGACCGCGCCCAAGCCAGCCGCTTCGGCGCGGACATCTCGCTGGTGGGCAGCTACGTGCAGTTCGTCACCAACGGCCTGCTGCTGGGCACCTACCGCCCGGACGGTTCGGACGACGAGGTGGACATCCGCGCCCGCTTCCCCGGCGGCATGCGCGACCTCAAGCGCCTCCGCGAGCTGCGGGTAGCCACGCCCGCCGGCAATGTTCCGGTCACCAATTTCATCGAGTGGGCGCCCGCGCCGCAGGTCGGCCGGATCCACCGCGTGGACGGGCGCCGCTATTACACCGTCACCGCCAATGTGGACGCCGCCTTCCTGACCGACACCAAGGTGCGCGAGCTGCAGGAATGGCAGTCCACCCTGGAGATTCCGGAGGGGCTGAATGTGCGCTTCCGCGGCGAGGACGAGGAGCAGCGCAAGTCGGCGGCGTTCCTCAGCAAGGCCTTCTTCGTCGCGGTGTTCATCATGGCCATCATCCTCGTCACGCAATTCAACAGCTTCTTCCACGCGCTGCTGGTGTTGACGGCGGTGGTCTTCAGCACGATCGGCGTGTTCCTCGGCCTGCTGCTGACCGGCCAGCCGTTCGGGGTGGTGATGAACGGCATCGGCGTGATCGCCCTGGCCGGCATTGTCGTCAACAACAACATCGTGCTGATCGACACCTTCAACTACCACCGCAACTCGGGCGCCGCGGTGACGGAGGCCATCCTGCGCACGGGCGCCCAGCGCCTGCGGCCGGTCCTGCTCACCACCATCACCACCGCGTTCGGGTTGCTGCCCATGGTGCTGCGGCTCAACATCGACCTGATCGGCCGCGAAATCACCTACAACGCGCCCTCCACCCAGTGGTGGGTGCAATTGTCGACCTCGGTCGCCTTCGGGCTGCTGTTCGCCACCTTTCTCACCCTGATTTTGACGCCGGCGCTGTTGATGCTGGGCGACAACATCGGCGGCTGGCTGCGCCGCCGGCGTCCGCCGGCCCCGGTGCTGCGGGCCAGCCCGGCCGCCCCGGCCCGGGTCGAGGCGATCATCTTCTACCGCTCGCCGCTCCCGGACCCGCTGATCGCCTCGGCGAACACCCGCCTGCACCTCAAGAAGCGCGCCGACGAGGAGCCCGGCTGGGTCTACGCCACCGGCCCGGACGGCAAGGAAGGGTGGGTCCCGCGCTCATGGCTGCGCATCGAGGGCGACGCCGGCGTGCTCAAACAAGACTACAACGCCACCGAACTCGATCTGGAGGTCGGCGACGAGTTGCTGGTGACCCGCGTGGTCGATGGCTGGTACTGGGCCCGCAACGCCGCGGGCCGCGAGGGCTGGATTCCCGCCCGCGCCGTGCGCATCCTGCGCCAAGGGGACTGAGGGGAGGGGCGCCGGTCGGACCGGTCGGACGCGTCGGACCCGTCGGACGCGTCAGACGCGTCCGACCGGCAGCGCCTG
>FWPV01000572.1_pt1 | contig 113954 bp, 85 predicted proteins | sample 2228371 | NCBI WGS metagenome assembly FWPV01 (sample SAMEA103939776, study PRJEB20133) | metagenome | reverse complement strand
TCTTCCGGCCGGCGGGTTTGAAACCCAGTTTTCCTTTGCCCAAGCGCTCACCGAATCCGCCAAGCTGGCCAACAACTGCCTCTTGGTAATCAGCCTTCCGGCATCCGATACCGCCGGCTCGCCCCATACCCATGCCGATGATGTGGAAGTGGGCGGCCAGCGGGGACGTGAAGCCCTGGATCGGCTGCGAAATGTGGTGGGCCGCCTGGAATCGTCCTGGCGGCCGGCCAGCGCAGAAGAAGGATTTGAAATTGTCCGCCGGCGGTTGTTTGAACCCATGACCGATCCAAGAAAGTTCAAGGATCGGGATGTGGTGGCACGGGCCTTTGCAGATTTATACCGAACCCAGGCTGCGGAATTCCCGCCCGAATGCCGGGATGCGGATTATGAAAAACGGATCAAAGCCGCCTATCCCATTCATCCGGAAGTCTTTGACCGGCTTTATAATGACTGGTCCACCTTGGTGAAGTTTCAGCGCACCCGGGGCGTGCTGCGGCTCATGGCAGCCGTGATCCACAGCCTGTGGGAAAAAGGGGATAAAAACCCGTTAATCCTTCCGGGAAACATTCCCATTGACGATTCCCGTGTTCAGTTTGAGCTCACGCGCTATTTGTCCGATAATTGGGTTCCGGTCATAGAAAAAGATGTGGACGGCCCCAATTCCCTGCCCCAGCGACTAGATGCAGATCTGCCGAACTTGGGCAAATTTGCGGCCTGCCGGAGAACCGCCCGAACCATTTACCTGGGCTCTGCGCCCCTGACAGCGGCTGCCCATCTGGGCCTGGAGGACCGACGGATCAAACTCGGGTGCGTCATTCCCGGCGAAGCGCCGGCCGTGTTCGGCGATGCATTGCGCCGGCTGGCCGGGGCTGCCACATATCTGTATGCCGACGGTTCCCATTACTGGTATTCCACCCAGCCCACGGTCACCAAGCTGGCCGAAGACCGGGCAGACCAGCTCATCCGGGATTCAGACAAGGTGGTGTTGGAGTTAAACCGTCGGCTCCGGGCGGATTTGGCCAAGACTGGGGATTTTGCCCGCGTTCACCCCATGCCCAGGTCCGGCGCGGATGTGCCCGATGATCGGGATGCCCGGCTGGTGGTGCTGGGCGTGGATTACCCGTACAGCAAGGAACCGGACAACGCGGCCCTGGCTGCGGCCAAATCCATTTTTGACTCCCGGGGAAACGCGCCCCGGCTGTATCGCAATACCCTGGTGTTTTTGGCCGCCGATAAAATGCGGCTCCAGGATTTGGATGAGGCGGCCCGGAAATATCTGGCATGGGAATCCATTTTAGCGGAAAAAGTTCAACTGGATTTAACGCCCCATCAGGTGAAACAGGCCGAAGCCCAGAAATCTGCCGAAGACGGGACAGTGACCGCCCGATTGCCTGAAACCTATCAATGGCTTCTGGTGCCGGTTCAGCCCACCCCCCAAACCCCCATCCAATGGCAGGTCATACGACTGACAGGGCAGGATGCCCTGGCAGTGCGGGCGAGCAAAAAGCTTAAAAATGACGATCTGCTGATTACGACCCTGGCCGGCACGGTGTTAAAGATGTGGCTGGATAAAATCCCCTTGTGGCGCGGCAATCATGTCAGTGTGCGGGAACTGGCGGAACACTTTGCCCGGTATCCCTATTTGCCCCGGCTCAAAGATGCTGCCGTTCTGATTGCTGCCATAGAAGACGGGGTCTCCTATTTGACGTGGACCCGGGATGGATTTGCCTTTGCCGATAGTTATGATGAAGCGGCCGGCCGATATCAAGGGCTGCGCGGCGGCAACATGGTGGATTTAAAGGATGTTGACGCCCCTGGTATGCTGGTAAAGGCGGATGTGGCCTTAAAGCAAATGGCGGCGGAAAGGGTTGAACCACCACCTGTTGTCCCACCGGTTGAACTCGAAGGCGGAAAACCTTCAGGAGCAGGCACGGAGAAAACTGAACCCATTGAGCTGCCAAAAGACATCGCCCCCAAACGATTTCACGGGACCGTGGTTCTGGATGCCGCACGGGTGGGACGGGATGCCGGCCGCATTGCCGAAGAAGTCATCTCCCATTTATCCGGTCTGGTGGGCGCAACTGTTACTGTTACCTTGGAGATTGACGCCCATATCCCCAACGGCGCGCCGGATCATGTGGTGCGTACCGCAACCGAAAACAGCCGGGTGTTAAAATTCACAAATATGGGGTTTGAGAAGGATTAGTCCATCCCTGATGAAAAAACTTTTCAAAACGCAAAAATCATGATTTGATCCTACACAACGCCGCATCAAGGCGGCAAAATTTCACCCCATTGAAAATATAAGGAGAATTCATGATGAACCATTTAAGAAAAATAGCCCTGTGGGGCGTATGGTTGGCATTGCCCTTGTTTTTTATCAGTTGCGGGAATAACACTGAAACACCCCAGTCAACGTCGCCGGCAGTATCCCCAAATACAACGCAGCAAACGGCAAAGGTCCAGCCCAAATCCGTGTTGCCGGAAAAATTGCTCAATCTGGGCCTGACGGATGACCAAAAAACCAAATGCGAAGCCGCTTATCAGGAGATTTTCACGCCGGACATCATGGCGCAACGAAAAGAGATGTATCGGAAACTGCATCAAATGGAAAAAGATTCTGCCGAATATTTAGAATTTAAAAAGCAGATTTCAGAAACCTTTAAACCTTACAACGTTCAATTCAATAAACGGCTTCGGGGCATCTTAACGCCCGAACAGCAATCTCGATATTTTGCCAAAAAAAATCAAGGTTGATATAATTTCAACGGCGATTCCATTGGCAGGGTATCAATAATCCCGATCATCAAGAGACAGGAATCTACAGGCGGCCGTTGATTTTCTGATTTGAAAAATTCATAAAATCATATATACATATTCATAGATTGGAACTGGGCATCAAAAAGTGTTGGAATATCCGTCTTGCTGCTTCAAGCGGATCTAATCAAACGCCCATATCACAGTTGAAGGAGGAGCCATGAAACGCATCATCTGCGTCAGTCTGGGATCCAGCAAGTATGATTATGAGTTTGACACGGAATTTATGGGCCATGAGTTTCATGTAAAGCGCATCGGCACAGACGGCGATCTTCGAAAAGCCGAAGCCCTGCTGGTGAAATGGGACCGGGCAGCGGACGCCTTTGGCATCGGCAGCGTGAAATTCCCCTATACCATCGGTCCCAAACGGCTGACTGAAGAGCGGACCCGTCAGATTGAAAAAATCAGCAAGCGCATCAAAACGCCCGTGACCACCGGCGCCAATTTGCGCAAAGTGACATTTGAATGGGCCATTCATCATATCCAATACACATTAACTGGATTTTTCACCAATGCACGGATTTTGGTGCTGTCCGGCCTGGCCAATTACAATCTGGCCAAAATTATCTCCGAATATACCGATAACATCACCTTTGCCGATCCGATCCTGGAGCATGGCATCCCGAAGTTTCTTAATTCCCTGCGGGAGCTGGAGCTTTATGCCAACGGCGTGCATGAAGTGCTCAAATACACCCCGGGCAAACGCCTGGCCACATCCACCATGCCCATTAAAACCTGGAACGAATATATCCTCCGGAAGGCCATGCAGAAAAACACCATGATCATGGTGCCTTATTATGACTTTGACAATTATTTGAAAATCGCCGGATTGGAGGAATTGGGGAATAAAGTGATCATTACTTCCACAGTCTATAATGAACGGGTGGAATTCTTGCGAAAACGCGGGGTCAGCATGATCATTGACAACACCCCCAAAATTTTAGACCGGGTGGTGGGGGTTAATGTATTGGAAGCCATGATCATCGCGGCCCTGGGCAAGCCCTCGGCAAGAATCACGGATGATGAATTCATGGAGATCATCAGCGACCAGCACCTGGAACCCAGAATCATCTATCCCCAGGGAGAACCCAAACGGGTCAACCGGTTTGCCTTTGTCATTCATCCCTTGTCCCAGGAAGATTTTAAGAAGGAAAAAGCCGTGGGCATGCTCACGAAAATTCCCGGTTTTGCCGACACCCTGGAAAAAGTCATGGCCTATTCCCCGCCCTTTATCTATTCCAAAGTCACGGGCATCAAATCCCCTACCGGTGTGGAAGCCGAGGGATGGTTGATTTCCATCGGCGGAACCCCCAAACAAATGCTGGCCCACTCCCCGGAGTTTACTTATAAGCGGCTGCTTCAGGCGGCCCGCATGGCCAAGCGATTGGGGGCCCAGATCATGGGCCTGGGCGCATTCACCAAAGTCGTGGGGGACGCCGGTGTCACCGTCTCCCGCCAGGCTGAGATTCCCATTACCACCGGCAATAGTTACAGCGCATCCGGTGCGTTGTGGGCCGCGGCGGATGCGGTGCGGCGCATGGGGCTCATCAAAATTGAAAAAGGAAAACTGGTGGATGCCAAGGCCATGGTCATGGGCGCCACCGGTTCCATTGGCGCGGTGTGCTCCAGGCTGTTGGCCTTGGTGGTCAATGACCTGTATTTGGTGGGCCGGCAAACCGCCAAGTTGCTGGCCTTAAAAAAATCCATCCAGGATGAGCATCCGGGATGCAGAATCACCTTGTCCACCTATGCGGACAGATATCTTCCGGATATGGACATGATCGTCACCACCACATCCGGCGCAGGGAAAAAAGTTTTGGATATCATGAAAGTCAAGCCCGGCTGTGTGATCACAGATGTGGCCCGGCCCCTGGATTTGTCCCCCGAAGATGTGGCCAAACGGCCGGATGTCTTGGTGATTGAATCCGGCGAAATCGAGCTTCCGGGCAATGTGAAAATGAAAAACATCGGCCTGCCGCCGGGCGTGGCCTATGCATGTCTGGCAGAAACCATTGTGTTGGCCTTGGAAGGACGATTTGAAGTGTTTACCGTGGGCCGGGAAATCGAATGGGAAAAGGTCAAGGAAATTTATAAACTGGGCCTTAAACACGGCATGAAATTGGCGGCCATTTCCGGGCATAAGGGGGTTTACACGGACGAAGATATCCAGCGGGTCAAAGAACTGGCTTTGGAAGCCCGAGGTGAAAAAAAAACCAAAGCCGATGACAAACAAAAATCCGCCTCCGCTCTGAAAGGCGCAACAGAGCCCAAAGATACAGCGTTTTCAGACACCCAGGCCAAAGCCGATGACAAACAAAAATCCGCCTCCGCTCTGAAAGGCGCAACAGAGCCCAAAGATACAGCGTTTTCAGACACCCAGGCCAAGACCGAAAAAAAACCGGCCCAAAAACAAAAAAAAGCCCGTAAACCAAAATCCGTTGAAACGCCCGGGGAAACCGGCCCGTCAATGGAGTAGCCGGCCATGGGAACGCAAGGGGGCATGATCTCAGGGGGATATTCCTTCTGATGTTTACCGGATTCTCCCTGGGGGCTCATGAAGGTTCAGATGTGAGACTGCCAAGTTGGGCCCCGCCCTCTTTTGTCGGCAAAACCAAGTGACGGCCTTTTTAAAAAGGCTCACATCAATCAGGTGAAATAATAATGGGCGATGGTTCTAAACAAGGTATCGGCAATAAGAACCAGGGACCATGCCATTATGAAGGTTTTAAACCAGGGGCTATACCCTGTGCGGGACAACTTGCCTTTTCCGGGAAGACAGAACACGAGCGGCAACAGGGGAAGCAGGGGCGTAAAATAACGGCCCTGCATGCCGGGCAAGGTGGAAGATCCCACGGGCGCCCACCATAAATACATGAGGGTGAATATCAGCCCCAAAGACCCGATAAGCGCCGTCAGCGCCAATACCCGTGCGCGCAAACCGAACGCAGCGCCGCCGCTGTTATCCACGCAGGACACAGCCATAAGCACACCGGCATGGGCGTACACAAGCCATGCAAATGCCGGGATATCCAGCCAGCCCAGGACCCCCATGAGTTCAAGAAGATATTTACGCCCGTTGGTTTCAAAATCATGGATCATGATCATGCCGTACGCAAGAGGATGAGTGAGAATATACTGAAACTGCCCCAGGGCATCCGCCCCTTTCATCATGGGCGCGTAATTGATACGCATGACGATGACCGCCCACACAAGGGCTGCGGCCCACCCCGCCAGCGGCAAGAAAAACCGGGCGGCACGTTTGGTTTCGGGCGTTGCAAATTTTTCAGGGCCAATGACCCACAGCAATATCGGCAGCGCCAGATACGCTTGCTTGCATAAACACATGGCTATGGTCAACATCCCAAGAAAAAAGATTTTCCACCGGCCGATCATTTTTTCCGGACCATAAGCCAACCGCAATATATAAGCCACATAAAGCATGGCAAACGCATTGATAAAACTGTCGGCAGTGATGCCGGAACGCTGAAAAATCATTACCGGCGTCATGGCCATCAGCAAAAACGCCCATTTGCCGAACGGCGTGACCCGTATGGCACACCAAGTGAGTCCCATAGCCAACAAAAAACCGCCGATTCTTCCAGCATAGAAAAGCAAAAGCGGCGATCGGGTCCAGATATGGGCGGCAGCCATACCGACGGATATTCCTGCATAAGGAACCGGCGCATACAGCACTGTTGAAAAAGGGACATAGACCCGATCCTTTTCATCAATTCGACGACCGGCCATGTTTTTTAAAAAACCAATAACCTCCATCGGTGTTTTGGGCTTCCGGATGGGAATGCCCATAAACCCATCTGTCTCCCACATGAGGCGATGGATTTCAGAGGGGACCTTATCCCCAAGCCCGGTGCCCATGAGCTTCCCCCTGGCCAGCAGATACGCCCGGTTAAAATGAGGCCATTCGTCAGCCACCTGCATGGGCGGGATCAGGAAAACGAGAATCAATCCCATGGTTAGTCCCAGAGTGATAAAAATACGGGCGGGATACGGATTGGAAATCAACCCCACGGTCGGATCATATTTCATTGGAGGTGATGTTGCTCCTTTGGAATCATATTTTTTAACGTGGATGTGCCGTTTTTTAGCGGCCAGGACAACGGCGATGCCGCTTTTCAGAAGAATTCTATACCATTTCTAAAGGTTATTTTCAAAAACTATTTTCTATGGATACCCATTCCTGTTTTAATGTTTTGGGATGGGTTGTGTTTTTGGGTTCGGATTGGTGTTTGAATTTCGGATCCCGAATCTGCATTTTATCCTTGTGACAATCATCGGGTCATGTTATGTATCAACGCGGACGAAACGAATCTGAAATCTCAAATGGCAGATGTTTTTTGGATAAAACCGGTAAAGGAGGGTGTGAAATATGAAAAGAATTCCGTCAGCCGCTGCCATTGTCGGTATCTTGGGCGTGATATGCCTCTGTATCGGATGCACGACAAAACTGGTGAAAATAGATTCAAGCCCGGCATTTGCCGAGATTTGGATCAACGACGAATATATCGGAAAAACGCCGGTCTATTATGAATTTTCAGATAGATGCCATCCATGGCCCATCAAAAAAACAGAGGATTATGTGGTGAAAGCCACCCTGCCCGGCTATGGAAGCGACACAAAAATTTTTTTGGATTCTCCGCCGTTGCTGGACATCAGTTATGTACCGGATGAGATTTTTTTCAATTTAAAACCTGCGATTCAAAAAGATGTGGTCAAATAATTTCCGACCGGATGGATGAATCACAAAATCAATTGACTTGGGAATTGTGATTTCATAAAAAAGCATTCAAGTAAGGCGCGCATTTGCGCTTAATAGGGAATCCCGTTGAAATCGGGAGCGGTCCCGCCGCTGTAACCCCGGATCTCGATGTATTGCACAAAATCCATCAGCCTTAGCGCGCCACTGTTTCATGGCAAGTGAAATGGGAAGGCCGCTGATGGGTCGGGGAAGCCAGAAGACCTGCCTTGCTTAAAACCAAACCCACCCGCGGGTCATCGGGTCAAAGGGTTTAAAAAAAAGAAGCGGCCAAGAAAACTGGGTGCAGCCCTTCATGCCGATGTTTCGGCGTGAAGGGCTTTTTGTTTTTTTAGCCGTGCGGGACCGATGCAAATTGAAGGCGAAAGGGGGTGGTGAATACATGAAGACGGGAATCATCGTGTATGTTGCGGGCGATGATGCGCTTATGGACCCAGATCAGCATGCCCGCACGATCAAGGACCGCATGCATGCGGAGCAGGTGGAAATTGTCTCCAGACGTCACGGTCACTATGATGTATCGGATGCCTGGTGGACTCTGACGGCAAAAGGCATGCATCGGATCATATGCTTGATTACGGAATTGTCCGGATTTGGTGATTTAATATTAACAGATCGTCAGTTCAGGCTCTCTGGTTAACAGGGATTCGCAAAGGGCATTGCATGGAACGCAATGCCCTTTCCCAAAAAGTGAATTCCGAATCGGTGAAGGGTCCGAGGTGAATTTAAAATAAAAAAATTTGCCGCCCAACGGGTATGCCTACGAACAACGATAATATTCTATGGGGATAAATTCCTTTGTGTTGTTAAAAAAATCATCTGATGATACAATGTAATTTAAATTCGCATAACCTGAAAAAATTATTAAAAAACACAAAGGAAAAAATCATGCACACCCATTTTTTAACCCGGTTATTGTCCACAGGCTTTATCGTTCCTAAAGTCAATCTAAAGAAAAAAGGGAAATGCATTATTTTTAATTCAATGGCATATCTGCTGCTGACGCTGATGGCGGTTTTGTTTAACCGCCGAAAGTCCTTGAAAAAATATCTAAAGGGCATCGACGGGTGGCTCAATTTTACAATCGGTTTTAAAACCGAAGCCGAGGGGGTCTGTCAGGCGGCAATATTTAAAGACGGCCGCATGTCCGTTGTCCCCCATATCCCCGATGACGCCGATGCGATATTGATCTTTCAGGATGAAGCGGCTCTTTTAGAAATGCTTCAGGTCACCCCCAATGAAGTGCTGAATCTTATCTTAAAAAACCGGATGATATTAAACGGCAATCTATCCTATCTTCAATTGTTTAATTACCTGGTTTCCCTGCTCATGGGGAAAAAGCATCTGAAAATGCTTGAAAAAAAACACCGCCAAGACATCCGTGCCAGAAAACAGGAATTTGATCAGAAAAACCCCGAACTCTTAGCCAAATTACAACGGCGGCCCCGTATCAAGTTAAAATCAAACGCCGTTGACGTCGGCGTCACATATCTGCCGGAGCCGTATCTTTCAGAATATGATATTCAAGACTTCCCGAGACTGGCTCATTTCCGGGATCGGTATTTTGAAGTCACACCTGAAATCTGCATTGAACGCGCCGAATTGCTCACTTCCTGGTACCGGGCAAACGGATTTGAAAATGATTCTTTCGGAATGCCATGGAATCCGGATCTCAGACAGGCAAAAGCGTTTTATCACCTTATGGCAAACAAAAAACCCATTATCCGCAAAAACGATCTGATTGCCGGCACGACCACCACAAATGATACCATCGGCGTCATTATATACCCGGATGCGCAGGGAACCATGGCGTGGGGGGAACTTTGCTCCATCCAACACCGTTTGCTCAACCCCTATGCCATTTCAGAAGAAGCTGTGTATAAACTTCATCATGATATTTTCCCATTTTGGGTCAATCGAAATTTTAGAAACTGGGTCCGGATACAAAACAATTATCCGCTGTGCCAACGAATCGAGGAGCGGTGGGTGGGGTATTTTGTTTGGAAATCCGTGGGGATTTCCCATACCATTCCGGATTTTCCCTCCATTTTACATAAAGGGACCCTGGGCATCATGGCCGAGATCACCAAAAAGCTTTCCCAGGAGACCATGGATGAGGATCGCCGGAATGCGCTTCAAGCCATGTATATTTCCCTTGAAGGTCTGAATGCCTATGCCAAGAATCTTTCTCAAACCGCATTCCGTGCATCAAAAACAGAAACCGATTCAAAAAGAAAACAGGAACTGATTCAGCTTGCCCATATCTGTGCCAGAATCCCCATGTATCCAGCAAAAACATTGGACGAAGCCGCCAATGCGTTAAACATGACATGGATCGCCCTGAATATGGAAAATGCCAACACCGGACTTTCTTTCGGCCGGTTGGATCAATGGTTGCAGCCCTTTTTCTTAAACGATATGCAAGCGTGTCTTACCGATCCTGAAAAAAAAGCCTATGTGAAACACGCCATTGAAGTGATCGGATGTCTGTTTTTAAGATTTTCAGATCATCTGCCGCTGTCGCCGGATATCGGCAATTACCTTTTTGGCGGCGCTTCTTCCACTCAGGCCCTGACCCTCGGCGGCGTGACAAGAGATGGACAAGATGCAGTCAATGACATGACTTATATTATGCTAAAGGTCGCTGAAATGTTGAAATTACGGGATGTCAATATCAACGCGCGGTATCATCCGGACTTAAACAGCAAGACCTACTTGAATCGGCTGTGCGAGGTCAATATCATCACCGCGGGCACGCCGTCGCTGCATAATGACAAGGCGGTTTTTAAAGCATTGGCCCAGCATGGATATCCCATGGAAGACATCAGAGACTGGTCGGCAACGGGGTGTGTGGAACCCACCATATCCGGCAAACACATGGGGCATACCGGAGCCATTCTGTTTAACCTGGTGGCGCCCCTTGAAATGGCATTAAATAACGGCAGACATCCCTTGATGCGGTGGGAACTGGGACCCAAAACCGGAAGCATTGAAGCGGATGCATTCTCTTGCTTTGAAGATTTCTTCGGCGCATATGAAACGCAATTGCGGTTTTTAATCGGCGAAGCGATTTCATTTAACAATATGCTGGCGCAAATCCATGCCCATCATCGCCCCACCCCTTTATTAAGCGCGTTGATTCAGGGATCTATTGAGTCAGCAGAAGATGTTACCCGGGGAGGGGCCATCTATAATTCGTCCGGCACGTCCAACATCGGGCTGGCGGATGTTGTTGATTCCTTGATGGCGATTCAAAAACTGGTGTTTGAAAAAAAGATGGTGTCGTTTAAAAGATTAAAAGCAGCCATTGATTCCAACTTTGCCGATGATCCAGCCCTATACGCGCTGCTTGTAAAACAAACCCCCCGGTTCGGCTCAGGAAACCCGGAAGCGCTCCAGATGGCAAAACGCTTAACCCGGTTGATTCACGATATCCACAGAGAGCATCGAAATTTCCGGAAAGGCCCGTACACCACCGGTTTTTGGTCCATGTCCCAGCATGTGGCCTACGGCGCGCTTTCCGGCGCGCTTCCTTCGGGCCGACTTTTCGGTAAAGCATTCACCCCTGGACTCACCCCCCACCCCACGGCATCCAAAAATTTATTAGACAACCTTCGGGATGTGGCTCAATTGGATCCTGAAACCATGGACAACAACATTGCTTTCAACGTGAAACTGAATTTGAGTTCCGAAGATTTACGGGAAAAAAATGTCGAGATCATGGGGTCATATGTCAAGACCTATTTTGAAATGGGCGGCATGCAACTTCAGTTTAATGTGGTCACCTCTCAAACTTTAAAAGATGCGATGGCCCATCCGGAAAACTACAAATATCTTATGGTGCGCATTTCCGGTTATAATGCGTATTTTGTCACATTAAATCGTGACATCCAAATGGAATTGATTGAACGCGCTGAATATGGAATTTGAATTTCCAAAAAACAAAACGCGTCATTATAATTTATGCCCCACAAACAGAGTGGCCGCTCCCAGGGTCAGATGCCGCCATTTCACATTGGAAAAACCTGCTGTTTTCATCATGGCTGCAAATTCGCGCGCCCGTGGAAAATGAAGTACGGATTCAGGCAGGTATGAATAGGCTTTTAAGTGTCTTGAGAAACATGCGCCGATTTTGGGCAACAGGCGTTTGAAATAAAGCAAATAAAGCGCTTTCAAACAGGTGTGTTCCGGTGTGGTCAGCTCCAGTACGGCCAACATGCCGCCGGGTTTAAGACATTGGTGGAAGGCAGCGAGCGCTTTTTGCCGGTCCATGATGTTGCGGATGCCAAAGGCAATGGTCACCGCATTGAAAGATTCTGGTGCAAACGGCAGCAGCAGGCCGTTTGCGGCAATCAAATAAACCATGTTGTCTGAATGGGATTTATGGATTTTTTGTTTTGCAATCCGAAGCATCCGAAAGGAAAAATCCACCCCCGCCACCGGGTGGAGTTGCCGGTGACGTCGAAGGATTTCAAGGATCACATCTCCGGTGCCGCAGGCCACATCCAGCACTCTGTCGTTTGGCTTTAAATTCAAAACAGATACCATTTTCCTGCGCCAATACACATCCTGCCGCAGGCTCAGCAGCCGGTTGAGCAGATCATAGCGCCGGGCGATCCCATCAAACATCCCTTGGATAAATTCCAGTTCCATATTGGTATTGACAATTGCAATTTATGCATTAAGGTATCGGCATGGAAAATCCCATACCATAGGGAAAGCGTGAGTCAACGCTTTTCATTCAAGGAGATTCATGAGTCCCAAACGAGATTACTACGACATCCTTGGCGTCAGCCGGGATGCGGATGAGGCCACGTTAAAATCCGCATACCGGAAAGTGGCGTTGAAATATCATCCAGACAGGAACCCCGGGGACAAAGACGCGGAAGAAAAATTCAAGGAAGCGGCCGAAGCTTACAGTGTGTTGTCTGATCCCAACAAACGTCATATTTATGATCAGTTCGGTCATCGGGGGCTCGAGGGCATTTCCGGAGGCGGGCCTTCAGGATTTGAGGATATTTTTTCCAGTTTTGGCGATATTTTTGAGGAATTTTTTGGATTTAGAAGCAGCAGCCGCCGATCCAGGACATCGGCCCAACGCGGCAACGATCTCCGCTATGATTTGGTGATTGATTTCATGGACGCTGCTTTCGGTCTTGAAACCGAGATCGGCATTGATAAATTGGAAACCTGCAAAACCTGCGGGGGAAGCGGCGCCAAGCCCGGAACTCATCCAGAAACCTGCCCGCAGTGCCGGGGTACCGGCCAGTTTGTGCGCACCCAGGGTTTTTTCTCCGTAAAAACCACCTGTCCCCAATGTCGGGGCGAAGGACGGGTGATTTCCCATCCCTGTCCCGAATGCAGGGGCAGGCAGCAAGTGGTGGTCCACAAGAAAGTGGCGCTGAAAATACCGGCAGGCGTGGATACCGGATCCAAGCTCAGACTTTCAGGCGAAGGCGAACCTGGCCGAAACGGGGGACCGCCGGGGGATTTATATGTCTTTATTCAAGTAAGGCCCCATGAGTTTTTTCAAAGAAGAAACAATGACATCATTTGCAGCATCGAGTTGTCTTTTGTCCAGGCCGCTCTGGGAGACGAAGTCACGGTGCCCACATTAACCGGGGAGGAAACCCTTAAAATTCCCAGAGGGACCCAGTATGGCGATGTATTTCGGCTGCCCGGCAAGGGGTTTCCCTCTTTACGATCCAATACCCGCGGGGATCAGCTGGTTCAGGTGGAACTGAAAACGCCCCGGAATCTCAACAAACGCCAGGAAGAGCTGCTCAGAGAATTTCAAAAGGTTGATTCTGAGAAATTAACAAAAAAAATTAAACGGTTATTTAAAAGCACATCATAACTAACGCACCCTTTGCGGCCCCAGCATCCGGCCGCCGACAAAAAGAATATTAAATTATGTTTGAGCTTAAAGTTATTTCCAAGTTTGCCGCGGCCCATCAGTTGAAGATGGTGACCCAGAAATGTGAAAATCTCCATGGTCATAACTGGAAAGTGGAGGTGTATGTTTCTGGAAAAGAGCTAAACAATTCCGGTGTGTTGATGGATTTCGGCGAAATCAAAAAACATCTTGCCGGGATTATGGAAGCCCTGGATCATAAATTTCTCAATGATATCGAACACTTTAAATCAAGCAATCCCTCATCGGAAGTAATCGCCAAATATATTGCGGATCAGCTTCAATTCAAAATAACGGATCCACGGGTCCGGGTGTCCCGGGTGAGCGTGTGGGAATCTGATGACGCCTGCGCCACTTATTTGACGGGTTGATTCAATCTCAAACATTTCAATCATGCAGCTTCCGACGATGGTGTAATCACGTAAAGCCTCCTTTTTGAAAACCTTAAAAAATGGTTTTGGGGTGTCCTGGACTAAAGTCTTCAATGCCATCGGCGTTTTAATGTGCGCAGCAGATTCCCTTTTTCCACCAGATAAGCCCTTCGAATATATTGAATCAATCTTCCCTCTTCTGTTGCCGATCCGAACGGGGAGCTGTTCACCGGACATCAACCTTAACGTTTACGTAAATTTCAGGTTTTTGGAAGTGTAAAATCAGGGTTTCCCCGATTGTTTTTTGCATGTCATTTTTATATGGTAAAAATCAATAAAACAGTGTTTATTTTCACAAATATCGTTACAATGAATAATCAACGTTGAAATGATCAACCATCCATAAGATATCAACAAGGAGAAAACGCCATGAAAAAAACAACCATCATCGTCTTATGTTTACTGCTGGCTGGATTTGTCGGCACCGCCATTGGCAGGGATGCGCCCAAAACCGTTTATCCCATTGTGTTTGCCCATGGATGCGCTGGATTCAATGATATTTTGGGCTATGATTACTGGGGGGATGATTACGGCGTATTTGTATTGGATCCATGCGATGAATTTTTGGAAATTTCCTGCAACGGCGATATTAATGTCAATCAAAAATCCTTTATCGCGTCTGTTCAGCCGTTCCAGTCATCCACTTATCGGGGGAATCAATTATACAATCAAATCAAAAATTATATGGCCACCTCCGGCGCCTCTTATGTGAATCTGGTGGGTCATTCCCAAGGAGGTCTGGATTTACGCAGAGCCGCCAAACTGTTGAGAAATTACTATGGCCGGACCGTGGTGAAATTCGGTGTCAGTATTTCAACGCCCCATCGGGGGAGCCCCATCGCCAAATATGTTTTGGATTTAAAGCCGGGCGTTCAAAGCGTTGTGTCAGCATTGGCTACATTTTATGGGGATGTGGTGTATGGCAGCGGCAACGATCCCTATGCAGCGGCCAAACAGTTTGTATACAATGATTACAGCGCCACAGACGGCATCACCACCGGGATGAAAAAATTCAATGCGGACAACCCCCTCAGCACATCTGAAATCGCTTATCCCCGTTCATTTTTGACCACCCAGCAGGGATTGGATATGAATCCGGCGCTGTATCTTATCAAACAGGCGTTTTACAATATTGACGGCGATGGATACGCGCTTACGGATGCCAATAATGACGGCGCCCTTGGCACCGGCGACGGCAATGCCAATGATGAGGATGACGATGGATTGGTGGGGTTGAATTCCCAGCAGATGGGATACCGCCTGGAATGGGTATCCTGCTTTGGATGCCTGGATTATGTATATCTCCGGACGGGCACAGGCAATTGCACAAACCTTGATGCGCCGACTGCCACCATGATGACATCCCATGCGTATAAGATTGTGCAGGATCACATGGATGTCATCGGCGTAGGGCCGGACATGTTTGACGAAATGGAATTTTATGCGGCATTAACCGAATACATTGCGCTTGCCGGCATGTAATCCAATCATAAAAACCATCCCTTGACAAAAAAAGATCCTTATCCGAAAAGATAAGGATCTTTTTTTGCGCCGATCATCGCATAAAAAATAAATCACAGATTATAAGTTTTTATTCCAGGTTAAATCCTTTTTGATTGCAGCACATATGGCGGGCTGGGTAACCCTAAACTTTTCCGCCGGATATACTTGGCTTAAACCCCAAGTCTTTGGACGTTCAATAGCAAATAATGTTGCGTGCTTTAACCTCATTACAACACTTGCCGGATGTGACTGCCTGCTGCGGATGAATCCCCAATAAATCAGCAACCCTCTGAACGATCCTGCTCCGAATAACTCCGGCAGATTTCCTTAATTGGCATAGCGCAAGCACCCAACGCTTTGCTATGGATATCGACATTGAGCCGATCCTTAACAACAAATGAAAATAATTAAGGATCAATGCGCATGCATAACAGGCTGTCTGGGTCTCTATTAAAATTTTACCAAGCCGGTCAAGAAAACACTCTCACGGTCACGATCATCATCAAATATTGTTTTGCCGTCGACTCCTCCGGCAACAATATGGTGCAAGGCACCCGGAACATCTATTCTTGATTGACGCGGCATCATACATATCTGCCATGCGAAATGACACCCCTCAACAAATAATATGACATGCGCCTCTTGTCAGATGTTTTTATTTAATGGATTTGCCCAAATGAATAAATGGCCTTTCAATACATAGATACGTGGCCCAGGATAAAATGATCAGCACCAGGCAGAGGACTATCATACAAAGAAAAATTTGAAAAGAAACAGTATGCGGAATGGATAGATATGGCAATAACATTGTGAAGAAAATATAAAGAATCAATCCATGGATCAAGTAAATACTGTAACTGATTTCTCCCAGCAGAATAGAGAAATTTTTATTCAAAAATCCAAACATGGAATTCCCCAAGCTCACCGGCAAAAAGAAAATAAATAAAAGAAAATACTGGAAAAAACCGATTGAAGTGTCAAAAAAGAAAAAGAGATAAGCCAATGAACAAATCCCGACCATGGAAAAAAGAGGTCTGATCAATTGCTTTTTGATGATTTCAAATCGATAAATATAGGCCGACAGTCCCCCATAAAAAAATAATAAAAAAAATTGGGATTCAATTTTTGTCGATAAAATATGTGAAGGTCGAAACACATAATAGATGGCTAAGATTACGAGAACCCCTAACAAAATTCTAAAGCAGATGTGAGGCTTTAAGAGCATCGATAAAAAAGGGAGGGAAAAATAAAAAAGCCATTCATATTTTAGGGTCCATGTAACACCTGCGATGATCCTCCATGTTAGTTGAATTTGCAAATGCCATGGGAAATAAGAATTCCAAAGAGTAACGTCAGAATTGTATAGCCGATGCCAGAGGTGTTTAAATTTTGTGTGAGATACAATCGGAAAACCCCATGAAAAATAGCAATACAGATAAAGAATCAATGATGCCGCTGAAGTTTTGCCAATGCCTGCAACAAATTGTTTTTGGCGCTGGTATAATCCGGATGAATACGCAGTGCTGTTTGAAAACAAGAAACGGCCGAATGCACCTCCCCCTTCTGAAAATACGCCGCCCCTAAATTATTGTGAGCTTCTGCATAGTCTGGTTTTATCCGCACTGCATGCATATACTTTTCAATGGCTTCGTCAACGCGTCCTTGCATATAGAGGGCCGACCCGAGGCTGTTTAATGTCTCGGGGTTTTCCGGATTTTTTTTCAGCACTTCCAGATAGCATTGGATGGCTTCGCTGATTCGACCTTGTTTATATAAAGCAACACCCAATCGATATTGGACGTCAACACGCGAGGGTTTTAACTTGACGATTTCCCCATAATGTTTGATGGCCTCATCAATATTGCCAATTTTTTCAAGAACACCGGCGAGCATAAAATGCGCATTGCTATTGGCCGGATCCAGGTGAAGCGCCTTTTGATAGTAAACAATGGCATCGTCGAATTGACCTGATTTATCATAAGCCAGACCTAAATTCACGTAAGCATCAATATAAGCGGGATTTATTTTTATCGCTTTCAGATAATTCGCAATGGCTTCTTGCATATTGCCAATAGTGAAATGGGCGGCCCCAAGATTGGTATATGCCTGATAATATTCCGGTGCAAGTTTGATGGCTTCCTGGTACTGCTGAATTGCCTCCTGGTTTTTCCCCTGCATAAAGTAAGCAACGCCGAGACTGAAATGGGAGTATGGATTATGGGGGTAAATTTTTTGAGACCGAAGATGATAATCGACGGCTTGATCAATCTGGCCCTTTCTGAGGAATTCAACCGCCATGTTATCCAGCGCAATATAGTTATTGGAAGTGACTTGAATGGTATGCTCCAACATGGATCGGGTGTTTTTCCAGTATCCGGCCTGTTTCCAGGAAATAACGGCAAAAATTGCCATGGCTGTTGCAGTTGTTGCCCCAAGCCATATTTTTTTATGGCGCCATTGGGTCATGATATCCGGCACCCCCCAGGCCATCATGATCGTCAAGCCAATGGAGGGAATATAGGTATATCTATCGGCCATAGACTGCATGCCGACCTGAACAATGCCAATCACCGGCACCAATGTTCCCAAATACCAGAGCCATCCGACAATCAGATAAGGGTATTTTTTATAATATTTCATTGAAGCAATACTCATTGCAGCCAGTAAAACAAGCGCAACCAGGATGTTCCATAGAGAGGGCATGCCGTGATGCGGATACAGGAAAGCCATTTTGACAGGATAAATCATCTTGCCGATATAAGCGGCATAGGAAACAATAGCATTTGCGATTCTGACATTCAGAGGGAAAGCCTCCAGCGACTTAACGACGCCGCCGTGGTGTTGGGCGTAAAACGTCAACAGACCCGATACAGGCACAAGAAGGAAAAACGGAATTTTCTCTAACACCAGATAAACCCATTTTTTTCCGATATTGCCGTCCGTTTCAATATGATTCTGAAACCGCTGCAAGGGCCAATAATCTAACAATAAAAGGACAAACGGAAGCGTTATGATCATGGGTTTGCTAAGAAGCCCCAAAATAAAAAACAATAAAACCATGGCATATGTTAATGGGCCAGGACGCTTAGCATAATGATAATAGCACCCCATGGTCAGCAGCCAAAAAAAAGCGCTCAATACGTCTTTGCGCTCCGCGATCCAGACAACGGATTCAACATGAAGCGGATGTACGGCAAACACCATGGCGATAAAACCGCTTTTCCACAGATCGCCGGTCATTTTGGAGAATATAAAAAACAACAGCAGCGAATTGATTATGTGGAAAAAAAGATTGATGAGATGATGGGCGCCTGGATGAAGGCCGAATAACTGGCAGTCCAACATGTGGGAAATCCAAGTGAGCGGATGCCAGTTGTTGGAGTAAAAAGCAGTCAATGCCCAGCCAATATTTTTGGATGAAAGGCCGGTCTTGACGTGGATATTCTCATAGACATATTCGTTGTCGTCAAATCCGACAAAATCAAAATGCCTGACCTGGGCATAGATGCAAAGCGTGATGATAATGATCAGCAGGCAGATACTTATTGGAAGCGCATTGGATCCGGCAGGAAATTTTTTGGTCAACATCTTCTCAATCTGTTATTAGGCCGAAATCATTAATAAATCAGGATCCGGTACCATGGGGTTTGATTTAACGCCAGGATCATGCTCGGGATTTTTCATCCATATACCGCTTTAGATACCGTTGCAGCCGATTCATCCCTTCTTCAATGTTTTCGATGGAATTGGCATAGGAAAACCGCAGATAGCCCTCGCCGTTTTCCCCGAAATCAATTCCGGGCGTCACCCCCACATGGGCGTTTTTTAAAATATCAAAGGCCAGTTCATAGGAATTGGGATTGATATGTCGGGCATTGGCAAACACGTAAAAAGCGCCCGTGGGTTCCACGGTAATGCCGAATCCCATGTCCTTGAGTCTTGAAATCATATATTTCCGGCGGTGATTATAAATTTGACGCATGTTCGCCACATCGGCGTGAGCCTGCTTCAAAGCCGCGATCCCAGCTTTCTGAACCATGGCGTTGGCAGAAATAAAAAAATTCTGCTGAAGTTTCTGCATGGGCCGGATAAACGGCTGGGGCGCGATGACGTATCCGAGCCTGAATCCGGTCATGGCATATAGTTTTGAAAATCCGTTAAATACAAACGCCCGATCCGTGAATTCAAGAATGGAATGCGCCTTTCCCTCATACACCAGGCCGTGATAGATCTCATCGGAAATGATAAAAGGCGAAAGTCCGGCGATTTCTTTCATCCTTTCTTTTGACAAAAGATTGCCCGTGGGATTAGACGGCGAGTTGATGATGATGCCTTTGGTCCGCGGAGACATTTTTTGTTGAATGGCTTCAGTGCGGTACTGAAAACCGTCTGATTCATAAACCGGCACAAATACCGGCTTTCCCTCAAGAAATCGGATGAAATTGGCGTAACAGGAATAATGGGGATTAGATACAATGACTTCATCTCCGGAATCAAGGAGCGCGGCAAAGCTGATGAGCATCGCCGGCGATGTGCCAGATGTAATGATGACCTGATCCGGGTGAATGGATACCTTGTAATTCATCCTGTAATGATCACAGATAGCTTCCCGCAGTTCGATCATGCCCAAGCTGTGCGTATAATGCGTGTATCCGTCTTTTAATGCTTTTTCAGCTGCTTGCTTGACGCATGGGGGTACATCAAAATCCGGCTCGCCCACTTCCAAATGAATCACATGGATGCCCCGGCGTTCCATTTCATGGGCTTTTTCTAAAACATCCATGACGATAAACGAGGTAATTTCTTTTGTGCGCTTTGAAATCATAGGGTCAAATTTTCGGGTATGCTGCTGTATATGGTATCATAAAAACCTCATATCATATGGCTTTGTTTATATATAAAATGAATCCTGCAAAATCAATTAATATGAAATGTCTTGATTGTTTTTGCCACTTGAAGCTACTATCGCGGCCATGTCCGCATCCGTATATAAAAAGGTAGGCATTGCCTCGGCCATCATGATGGCCTCGGTTTTTTTAAGCCGCGCGGCCGGGTTGCTGAGGGAAATGGTGATCGCTTATGTGGGCGGCGCCAGAGGGGAAGTGGATGCCTACCAGATCGCCTTCGTCATCCCAGAAATTTTAAACCATATATTGGCCAGCGGCTTTCTGTCGGTTACATTTATTCCCATTTTTTCAAAGTATCTGGCTCAGGACAGGGAAGCAGAGGGGTGGCGCGTATTTTCCATCATCATGACCTGCTTTGGCAGCTTGATGGCGGCAATGATCGCCTTTGCCTTTTTATTCAGCCCTACACTGATCTCATGGCTTGCGCCGGGATTGGATGATCCCGCGCTGATTCAAAGCGCGGTCAAAATGACGCGCATCATTTTGCCCGCCCAGTTTTTTTTCTTTGCCGGCGGCCTGTTGATGGCGGTGCAGTTTGCCAGGGAAAAATTTTTCATCCCGGCCCTGGCGCCTCTGTTTTATAACGCAGGCATCATTCTGGGCGGCCTTTTGCTGGGGCCGTGGCTGCATATGGAGGGGTTTGCATGGGGCGTGCTGGCCGGGGCCTGTATCGGCAACTTCATTATCCAGGTTTGGGGCGCGTCAAAAGCAGGCATGCGGTTTTATTTTTCATTTCAATTCACCCATCCGGATTTACGTAAATATATATTTCTGACCCTGCCGCTGATGTTCGGACTGACCATGACGTTTTCCACGGAGATTTTTTTTAAGTTTTTCGGCAGTTTTCTACCGGAAGGAAGCATTGCATCACTTAATTATGGATTACGGGTCATGATGATGCTGGTGGCGTTTTTCGGCCAGGCCGTGGGGGTGGCCTCCTTTCCGTTTATGGCGAAAATGGCAGCCGAAAACCGGGTCGAGGAGATGAATCAATTGATCAATGCCGCGCTGAGATATCTGGCCCTTGTGATTCCATTTTCCATTCTGATCATGGTCTTGCGCCAGGAAGTGGTGATGATCTTGTTTCAACGGGGCCGATTTGACACAGTGGCAACTCAGATGACATCTCAGATCCTTGTTTTTTTAATGACCGGAGCAGCGGCTTTCGGCGCTCAAACGGTTGTGGTCAGAGGCTATTATGCCATGCAGGATACCCTGTTCCCGACGCTTTATGCCACAGCGGCGGTGATGGCGAGTATTCCGATTTATTTTTTCGGCATGCGGTACATGGGCGCAAACGGCGTGGCCCTGGCAGTTTCTCTTTCCGCCATTTTCCAGGTGAGCCTGCTCTATGCCATCTGGAACCAGCGCACTTTAAATGCCCGCAGCGCCCAAGTCTATTTTTTCTTTGCAAAAATGACCTTGCTCTCAATTCCCCTGGGGGTGATCTTAGAGTGGATCAGATGCCGGATTTATGCCATATTGCCTGCGCCTGGTTTTTGGGGAAATCTTATATCCTGTGTGATCATCGGGCTCTTATTCCTGTGCATGATGCTTTTATGCAGCCGATGGTTTCAGATTAGAGAAATTTCAGACATTGTTGAACGATTGATGGCACGGTTAGAAAAATCAAGCAAATAGCTTCATTGGCTGCTCATTTAAATTTGCAATAATTGCTGAATGCTATGCGGAATTTGGTTCATTAAATGCGGGTAGCCCTCAATAATTCGCATGATATCGGCTAAATCTTTTTGCCGTTTGCTTTTCCGGCGGGTTTCATCCAAATAGGCCCAGACCTTGCCCTGCAGGATATTCTCCATAGACGCAACTTTCATTTTGTATCCAAGAACTTCTTTATTTTGGGCGTCGGCAATAAACGTCTGATATCTCGGGTCAGTTTGAACCTGAATGCGCAAGTCCGAATCCGGTGCTGAGATGTTTAAACTATGGGGAAACGCCTCGATCTTCATGGATCGGTTTTTGGCTGCGGTAACAAGACGTTCGATGCTGTTGACAGCAACAACGATATCAATATCCAAACTCACAACAGGTTCTACATAAGCATTGACCGCAAGCCCCCCAATCAGACAATAGTCTGCCCCTGTCTCATCAAGCATGGTTAAAAGCTGCTGGAGAATATCGGTTTTACCATTTGCCAGAGAGTTTAGAAATTCTTTGCCGGTCATAACTTTATTTACTTTAAAACCTGTTTTGGTTCAAAATTTGTTATAAAACCCAGTCATTTTTTTCTATAATAGGCAATAAAATTTTTTAATTCAAATAGTTTCCGGTTTTTCGATACATGAAGGGAATATTATCTTGACAATATTGGCTCCCTTTACCATTATAAAATCATATATGTTCATTTAAATATTTTAAATGTGTTAGGGGTGTTGCAACGCAACTGAGAACCCGCAGGGGCGGGTAACCCTTTGAACCTGATCAGGGTCATACCTGCGTAGGGAAACAATGGGACGCATCGCATTCAGAAAATTATTATAAACCGTTTCTTCTTCGCAGGGAAACGGTTTTTTGTTTGAATGGAAGCATGCCCTTTGCTTGTCAAAACATCCCTTCGTATTTAAAACCATCTTAACAACAAAAGGAGAAAAAATTATGGCGCTGGACGAAGTGATTATCAGCAAAGCAATTATCGAGCGGTTTTTTCAAAAAATGACCGCCAACCTTGACACGGACGTGGCAGTGGTGGGCGGCGGTCCTTCGGGCTTGGTGGCCGGATATTATCTGGCCAAAGCCGGAAAGAAAGTGTCCCTTTATGAGCGGAAACTTTCCATCGGCGGCGGCATGTGGGGCGGCGGCATGATGTTTAATGAAATCGTGGTTCAGGAAGATGCGGTTCATATTCTGGATGAATTTCATGTCCGGTTTTCAAAATACCAAGAGAATTATTATACGGCCGACTCCATTGAAGCCATGTCCTGTTTCGCCGCCGGCGCGGTTCAGGCGGGGGTGACAGTTTTTAACTGCATGACCGTTGAAGATGTGATGATGCGTCCGGAGCGTGTGACAGGACTGGTGATCAATTGGACGCCCGTGGATATGGCGGGTTTGCATGTGGATCCATTGACGGTTCGCTCCAAATTTATTATAGATGCAACAGGACATGACACAGAGGTGGTGAAAGTGGTGTCTCGGAAAGTGCCGGGAAAACTTTTGACTCCCAGCGGTAAAATCGAAGGCGAGAAGTCCATGTGGGCGGATTTGGCAGAACAGCTCACTTTGGAAAACACCCGTGAGGTGTTTCCCGGGCTTTATGTGGCGGGGATGGCGGCCAATGCCACTATCGGCGGTCCCCGTATGGGGCCGATATTCGGAGGCATGCTTCTTTCCGGTGAAAAAGCAGCCCATGAGATTTTAAAACGGCTATCATCCCAATAAAATATCAATCAAAACCGCATCCCATGAAGGGGGCGGATTCATAGAATATAAGGACGTCAATGACACAACTCCAAAAAGCAAGGCAAGGAAAAATCACCGAAGCCATGAAACAGGCGGCGGATTATGAAGGCATTGATGCGGAAAAAATCCGTGAGGGAGTGGCTTCAGGCGAGATTGTGATCCCCAAAAACAGACATCATGATTTTTCTGCAAAAGCCATCGGAAAAGGTCTTCTTACAAAAATAAACGCCAATATCGGGACTTCTCCCAGCCACTATGATATTCAGGAAGAATTGGCAAAATTGGACGTGGCGATTTCAGCCGGCGCGGATGCGGTGATGGACTTGTCCACAGGCGGGGATTTGGATCAGATTCTTTCAACCATTCTTCAATGCGCCTCCGTGATGGTGGGAACCGTTCCTATTTACAAAACCGTCAGCAAAGCATTGTCAGAAGGTCGCAGATGCTCGGATATAACGGAAGATGAAATTTTTTCGGAGATTGAGCGCCAGGCCAAAATGGGGGTGGACTTTATGACCGTTCATTGCGGCATTACCCGACAATCCATCCAGGTATTGAAAACCTGCCCCAGGGTGATGGGTATTGTCTCCCGGGGCGGAAGCCTGATGGCCGAATGGATCATAAAGAATCATGCAGAAAACCCTCTGTTTGAAAAATTTGACCGCCTGCTGGAAATCGCCCGGACTTACGATGTGACATTGTCTTTGGGTGACGGCTTGCGGCCGGGCAGCATCCTCGATGCCGAGGACCGGGCCCAACATGTCGAATTGATTATTTTAGGCGAATTGGCCCAGCGCGCCAGGGACGCCGGGGTTCAGGTGATGATCGAAGGGCCGGGACATGTGCCGTTGAACCGGATTGCCGGGGACATGATCGCCCAGAAACGGATCTGCGGCGGGGCCCCGTATTATGTGCTGGGCCCTTTGCCTACGGATATTGCCGCAGGATATGATCATATCTGCGGCGCCATCGGCGGCGCCATTGCAGCCGCGGCCGGCGCGGATTTTTTATGCTATGTCACCCCTGCGGAGCATTTAAGCCTGCCAAGTATTGACGATGTGCGCGAAGGCGTGATAGCATCAAAAATCGCCGCCCATATCGGCGACCTTGAAAAAGGCATTGCATCCGCCTGGGCCAGAGACCGGAGCATGTCGCTCGCCAGGCGTCGGTTTGACTGGGAAACCATGTTTTCGCTTTCCATTCATCCGGATAAAGCAAAAGCCATGAGACAGCGCAGCGAGGACAAGGATCGTGAGGTTTGCACCATGTGCGGGGATTTTTGCGCACTGAAAACCTATGACCGCGCGTTTGAGGATGAAAAATAGGCGGATTCCTGGGTCGGGATTCATATCCTGACAAAAGACCAGGATCTCAAACCCGTCAATCCCCCATGATGGCAAAAACGGTTTTTTGACCATGTGATCCGGGACAAGGAGGTTTTCTACAATCATAAGGATTTGAATTCATGATGAATCATTGAAGGATGGCAAATGGCTGATTTTTATTTTCAAAAAATGTTTCCATTAGGGCCTGACCAGACGGTTTACCGGTGTTTGTCTATGCAACACGTGCATGTGGATCGTTTTTCCGGACATGAAATTCTGAAAGTGGATGCAGCCGGTCTGGAACTGCTTTCCGAAACCGCATTTACGGATGTGGCCTTTCTGTATCGGACCTCGCATTTAAAGCAATTATCTGATATTTTAAAGGATCCTGAAAGTTCTGAAAACGACCGGTTTGTGGCCCTGGAAATGCTCAAAAACGCCGCGATCGCCTCGGAGTTTGTTTTTCCGATGTGCCAGGACACCGGCACGGCGGTGATTATCGGCAAAAAGGGACAGCAGGTCTGGACAGGCATATCCGATGAAGCTGCATTGGCCAAAGGTGTGTTTAATGCCTATACCAAGAACTATCTGCGCTATTCCCAACAGGCGCCCCTGACCATGTATGAAGAGAAAAACACGGGCTGCAATCTTCCCGCCCAGATTGAACTTTATGCCGTGGAAGGACAAAATTATGAATTTCTATTTATCGCCAAAGGCGGCGGATCGGCCAACAAAACGTTTTTATTCCAGGAAAATCGGTCTGTGCTCAATCCTGCCTCACTGACCTCGTTTTTAAAACAAAAAATGAAATCCATCGGCACAGCGGGTTGCCCGCCCTATCATTTGGCAGTGGTGGTGGGCGGCACATCCGCCGAAGCAACATTGAAAACCGTGAAACTGGCGTCGGCCGGTTACCTGGACACGCTTCCTTCAAAGGGGAATCCTTACGGCCATGCGTTCAGAGACCATGATCTGGAAAACGAGCTGCTTCGAATTTCAAGAACCATCGGCATCGGCGCCCAATTCGGCGGAAAATATTTCTGCCATGATGTGCGCGTGATCCGCATGCCCCGGCACGGCGCATCCTGTCCCATCGGCATTGGCGTGAGCTGCAGTGCGGACCGAAATATCAAAGGCAAAATCACCCGGGACGGAATTTTTCTGGAGCAGCTGGACAGGGATCCGGCAAGGTTTTTGCCTGAACCTGCCGATACGGCCGATCCCGCTGTCCACATTGACTTAAACCAGCCCATGAGCGCATTGCGGCAAGAGCTGAGCAAATACCCCGTGGCCACCCGGCTGTTGCTTTCCGGTAAAATCATCGTGGCAAGGGATATTGCCCATGCCAAGATTTATGAACGTTTACAAGCAGAAGGAACTCTTCCCTGGTATTTTAAGGATCATATCATTTACTATGCCGGCCCGGCCAAAACCCCTGCCGGTTATGCATCCGGGTCCTTCGGTCCCACCACCGCCGGCCGCATGGATGCCTATGTTCCGGAATTTCAGAAACACGGGGGGTCATTGGTGATGCTTGCCAAAGGAAATCGTTCCCGACAGGTGACCGAGGCCTGCAAAACCTACGGGGGTTTTTATCTGGGGTCCATCGGCGGGCCGGCCGCCCGTCTGGGCAGAGACTGCATCACCCAGGTTGACGTTATTGAATATCCGGAACTGGGCATGGAAGCGGTGTTTATGATTACGGTAAAGGATTTCCCTGCCTTTATCATCATTGATGATAAAGGGAATGATTTTTTTAATGGATTGCTGACAGAACCTTAAATAACGTGAAACCATCACGGGATTGACGGCAGGTGGGGATGAAATCCGCTTTGAATCCATATCATCGCCTGGCAGTATTTTTTGGGGATACGATCTGGAAGGAACCTCCGGATGGTCCCGTTCGAACGCTTTTTTATCAAATCCTTCGGGTGGTTCTGCTGACCCTATACGGATTAAAGGATCATTTTATATTGCTCCGGGCTTCTGCCCTGGCATACAGCACAATCCTATCCATTGTGCCCATCCTTGCCATTGCTTTTTCTGTTATGAAAGGGCTTGGAATACAAACCCGGTTGGAACGGATTGTCGTCAATTATCTCACCGCGGAACAGGAGGAATTGACCACCCGCATTTTTGACTATATCGCCAATACGGATTTTAAAGTTTTAGGCGTCATGGGAAGTCTCATGCTGATTTACGCTGTTTTGGTCATGCTGGGAAATGTGGAGCAGACATTCAATCATTTCTGGGGGGTGACCCATTCCAGACGTCTTGTCCGGAGAATTTCCAATTACACAAGTCTGTTGATATTAGGCCCCCTGGTTATGATGATGGCCACCGCCATGATCGCATCTTTTCCTTCATCTATTGCGGCTCAGCCCTTGTCCCGGTATGAATTTTTTCAATGGATTCTTCGGTTTTTTGATTCCATGCTGCCCACCCTATTGCTTTGGGCGGCTTTTACCGCCGTATATATCCTGGTGCCCAATACCAAAGTTCATTTTATCCCCGCGTTGATTGCGGGCATTGTTTGCGGGACCATTTGGGAATCGGCATTTAAAGCCTTTACAGGATTCAACGTCGGCGTTGCCAACTACAATAAAATTTACGGCACCTTCGCCGCGCTGCCGGTTTTCATCATCTGGCTGTATATCAGCTGGATTATTGTGCTCATCGGCGCCCAGCTCTCCTATGCCATTCAGAATATGCATTCTTTGAAACATCATTCGGGCAACGGAGAATTCAGCTTTGATCAGCGGGAAAAAATGGCCTTTATGATAATGATGGCCGCATCAGAATCCTTTCATTACGGAATCCCGCTGCCGGACACCGAATCGCTGGCCCGTTCTCTTGCAATCCCCCTTCCCGTTGTGGAGGAAATCATTCAAATTCTATGCGATCATCATTTGCTCAACGCGGTTCAAGGAGATACCCCCCGGTTTCAGCCGGCCCGGAATCCCGGACTGATTACGCTCTATGATATCAGCCAGGCCATGCGCCATAAGGGGAATCAAGAATGGCGTATTCCAGATGGGATTCAACACGAATGGGTATCACAGGTTGCATTGGAAAAAACCCGGCAGGAAAAAAATGTCTTGGGAACAATTTCACTGCTGGATGTGATGGCAAGGAGCAAACCGATTGTTGCGGGCTGACCTGAGAACACCCATATGGATCATGGCTGCAGCCCTTGTTCTGGCCATACCGACCCTTTCCATTGCCGGCGAAGAAAATTTTCAATTCAAGATCCGACATGTCGTCTTTTCCGGTGTCAAAAGCGTTGAAATAGAAAATTTTTCCGAATTACTCGCCGCCCAATCCCCCCCTTTTTGGAAAATATGGGCGCCCCATACCGTGGCAACCCTTGGAGATCTCGAAGAAGATGTGATGAAAATCAAACATTATTACCGAAGCCAGGGATATTATCATGCCGATGTTTCATATACCATGCAACTGGTCAAATCCCGGGCGGTGCCCCCAAAAAACACCTCCCAGAATGATGCTGATGCGCCGGCAAACCCGGTTTACCAAGAATCTCTGGATGAATACACCATTACCTTTAAAGTCAAAGAAGGCCCTCCGGTATTGATTCGCACCATTGACATTCAATATATCCAAAGTGAAGCTGTGGTGGATGTGGCGAATCTCAAGCAATCACTGCCCATTCAACCCAACGGAATTTTCAAGACAAAAGCCTATGATGACGCCAAAGCCGTGCTCAAGAAAATTCTGGGCAACAACAGCTATCCATTTGCTGAAGTCAATGGAAAGGTTCAGATTGATTTGAAACAAAATACCGCCGATATTTCATTTAATATAATTCCCGGCGATTCTTATTATTTCGGACGATTAACCATTTCTGGCCATGAGGATTTTATGGGCCCTACTGTGATTCAGAGAGCCATGACGTTTCGGTCGGGGGAAAAATATTCTGCCGAAAAAATCAGCGAAAGCCGTGTGAATCTGTTTAATTTAAATGTGTTCCAAACAGCAACCATTGATATTGACCAGCCCAACATCCAGGATAAAATCGTTCCCATCCATGTTTCTGTAACACCCAGAAAAAAACAGGGGGTATCTCTGGGGGTCGGTTATGGCACAGAAGATAAGTTGCGGCTCCAAGGCGGGTGGACGTATCGCAACTTAACAGGAAATGCGGACAGAATTTCGGCCCGAGCCAGGCGTTCCGATCTACTTGAAAGCATTACCGGCGAATATCAATATCCTTATTTTTTAAGCAGCCGGAACAATCTCTTGGCGGAGAGCGGGTTTGAACGGGAAAAATCCGATTTTTATACCGTGCGCAATGTCTATACCCGGGCGAATATATACCGTAAGCTCACCACGCACTGGACATCCAATGTGGGGTATAATCTGGAAGTCAACCGGCCTGAAGATATTAAGGTTGGGTATGTGGATAACAATCTCTATGACATCAATGACGAAAATTACCGGGTTTCCTCGGTCCTGGTGGGAATTGAAAGAAACACATTGGATGACGACCTCAATCCCACTCGGGGAACAGTGCTTACCTTTTCCTTTGAAACCGCGGGAGAAACCATTTGGTCTGAAATCAGCTATATCAAACCCCTGGCCGAGGCCAAAATCTTTATTCCGGTGGTTGACGCCCTGGTGCTTGGACTTCGGACAAGGTATATCACGATCCAGGAAGTCTATGACACGCAAGACATCCCCATCTATCGGCAGCTTTTTTTGGGCGGAAGCAAAACGGTCCGGGGATATGATTATCAGAAACTCGGGGTGATTGATGACAATGACCACATGATCAGCGTGGGTGGGCAATCCTCATTTATCGGCAGTGCGGAGCTGCGTTATCCTTTTTATAAAGATTTTTCGGGTGTGGCGTTTCTGGATATGGGCGTGATGGATAAGGATCCCTATATGTGTGAGCTTGACAACCTGCGCTATACGTGCGGCATGGGGCTGCGTTATCATACGGTCATCGGACCCATCCAGTTGGACCTGGGGTATAAACTCAATCCCCCGGAAAAAACAATTCCCGAAAATTCTGAAACATCCGAGGCGCCGGATACAGACCGATGGCGGTTTTACTTAAGCATCGGGCATGCTTTTTAAAATAGACATCATCCATCTGATCGTATGATGAAAACAGAACAACATTTTATTTCTTTTTCCGCATGGAAATTGCTGCGCGGGCTGGGATATATTTTTGCAGCAGGGGTGATCCTTTTTGTCGGATTATTTTTGTATCTTCAATCAGATCCCGCAAAGCGCCGGATCAAACACTATGTGTCTTACGTCATCTCTGAAAATACGCCGGTAAAAATTCAAATGGGCCAAATCCGCGGAAATATGTTTACCGGTTTTGACATCATGAATGTGAATATTTCCGATGCCGCCACAGGCCTTCCCCTGGCAGAGATCAAAAAGCTTCATGTGTCCTACAGCCTTTTCCTGCTTGCGCTTAAAGTTGTTTTGATTCACAAAATCGAATTCCATGGATTGAAACTGTATCTCATCCAAATGGAAGACGGCCGATGGAATACCAATGCGTTGTCTGGAATTATAAGAGATGAACCCTCCTCATCTTTCCAGGAGTTTCAGATTTTGGTGCATCAAATAAATGTCCATGAATCCGATGTCTCCCTCATCACACAAACCCCACAGGGAGAACAGATCCACCGGTTCAATGGGATTGACTGCCTTGCCAATGTTAAAATCGGCAAGGAACTATCTGCAACCATCAGCGAGCTGGTCTTTGAATCGGAAAATCCCAAAATCGCCGTCTCACATGGGAGCGCCCAACTCCGTTTTAATCCCTCAGCCCGGCGTTTTGAAATCCTTGGGGCAAATCTGAAAACGCCGCAATCACAAATATCTTTAAAAGGGCATATCGGGCTTGGATCAGGACGGCCCGAATTTGATGCTCATGCAGAAATATCAGCGCTTTCTCTAAATGAAATCGGACATGCAATGTCGCTGTCATTGCCAGAGGCCACTCTTACGGGAACCCTATCTGCCGCGGGGTCTTTGGAACGGCTCACCCATCGAATCCATCTCAAAGGAAACGGCGTTGAAATGGACGCCGAGGGTGTGGTCTGCATTCCGGATAAACATTGGGAAACCCTGCACTTATCCGGTCAATTCCAGCAGCTCCATCCGGCTGATTTTCCCATATCGTGTCTGAAAGACATTCCCGGCGAGATCAACGCCCATTTTGACTTTAAAGGTCATGGGCTCAATATGCCTGGGCAGACAGCGCAACTTGTCATTTATTTGAATCAATCGGATATCTTTGGGTTCGCCCTGAATCAAGGAAAGATCACGGCATGCCTTAATGGAGTCAATTTGAACATCGAAGATCTTCAACTGAAAACACCTTATGGCCGTGTTTCAGGCAAAACCTCCTTGCAGGGATTGCTTCAGTCTGGGGCTGAAAAATGGATTCATGCCCAGGTGAATATGGAAAAGTTCAGCCCTGAAATGTTTTTTCCAAAATCAAAGATCAAGGGATCGATTTCGATAAACCTTCAATCCGATGTCAAATTACCTGCAAGTCTTGCTTGGCGGGAAGCTTCCGGCAGGATCTCCGGCATATTGAAAGATTCTATGGTCAATGGGATTTTTATTTCAAACGGCGTCATGGAGGGGTCTTGGACCCCAGACCAGATGGTTATAAACCGTGCGGCGGTTCAAAGCCCCCTGGGCAAGGTTGATATTTCCGGAACTCTATCTGTCTTTGGCCGTTGGTGCGATCTTAATATCATGGCGGACGCCATGGATGTCGCCAGAATTCAGAAAATCTATCCCGGCTTCTTGGACTCATGGCCAGTGACGGGCACTGCCGTACTGCAAGGGAAAATCACAGGCTCCTGGGACCAGGTCCATGCGTCTGTGCAGGCGCAGTCCCAAGGGCTTTCCTACGGGAACATGAAGGTGGACTCAGTGACGGTAAAGGGTCTGTGGGAGGGAAATTTGAATCAATTTTCAGGCCACGCGGAATCCTCTTTTGCCGGACTCAAACTGGGGGATATTCAAATCCCTTGTGCGGAATTGTCCAGTCAATTTACCCAGGATCATGCCAGAATCACAGTGAATTTCCAGGGCGGACAAAATGACAAATTCAATATATCCGGATATTTTCGGGATTGGCTGAAACCGGCCAAGGTGATTTTGGTGGAACAGATGATATTCACATCCGAAGACCTGCCGCCCTTGGTGAATGAAGGTCCGGCCAAAATCAGCATTTCACCCAAAAAAGTGACGATTGAAAATTTCAAATTAGAATCAAAAGAAGCGTCACTAACCATCCGCGGGTCTCTGGATGATTCCAAAAATATATCTGCTGACGTTTTATTGCAACATTTTGATGTCACACGGGTGTCTGATTTTTGGTCCCAAGGCCAAAAGATTACCGGCAGCCTCTCTTCGGAGATTTCTCTTTCCGGAACCGCAGCGCATCCTATTATTCGGGTCAACGCCACATTAAAAGATGCAGCTTATGAAAATCTTATTTTTTCTGAAATCAGTCTTTCTTCCCAATATAAAGAGAATCAGGCTGTTGCCATGGTGGCGGCGTTTCAAGGTCCAAACAAAATCGCCCAATTGGATGGCGCCTTGCAGATGGATATGGCTTTTTTCCCCTTTTCACTCAAAGCCCAACCCGAAGGTCTGGATCTGAGGTTCGCCATAGACGGCCTGAAGGTATCGGATCTTCCCGAGACAAAAAATCGGCAATATGCCATGGACGGTAGGATCCATATTTCCGGAGAGATCACCGGGGATTTGGAAAATCCCAGGGTCAGCGGCGAAATGAAACTCACCGAGGGATTTTTGAAATTGCACCGGCAAAAACTGACATATGAACAGATGTCTGCGGATATATATTTTACCCATAATCAAGTGGACATCAGAAGTCTGCGCATAAAGGGAGAAAAAGAAGGCGTATTGGAAATGAACGGATGGTTTACTTGGGATCATTTTTATCCCCAGGCCTTTCATATCCGGATCACCGGCAAAGATTTTTTTATTCCCTATCAAACAGCTATTGCGGCAAAGGTCATTCCGGATTTAGAGCTCTCCGGGACCTGGGATGCGCCTGTCGTCACGGGTGCGCTTACTTTGACCCAAGGCAAAATCAATCTGGACTGGTTTTATTCCGATGCGCCCGTGGATATTGAAATTATCGAAACAAAGCCTTCCCAAAACGGCACCGTGGAGCTTGCAGAAAACGACTCACGGCCATTGCCTTTGATCGATCCTCTCTATATGGACGTCAAGGTCAATGCGCCGGGCAATGTCTGGCTGAAAGGCACCAATGAAAACATTGAAATCAAAGGCACCCTGACAATTAAAAAATCGCGCGGGGAGACGATCCGATTATACGGTCCCCTCCAAGCGGTCCGGGGAACGTATCGGTTTTATGGAAAAGTCTTTAATATCACCGAAGGGGAACTCACGTTCATCGGCCAGGAAGATATCAATCCGCCATGGCGCGCGGTGGGGGAAATCAAGATCAAAGATGTCACCATCATCATCCGCCTGGCAGGGGATTTTGAAAAAGTCACCCTCACTTTAGACAGCGATCCTGTCATGGATCAGGTGGATATTATTTCTTATCTGGTTTTCGGGCAACCGTCGGACGCCCTTTCACAAAAAGAAAGCTTTACGGCCGGGGATGCAGCGTTAAGCATCACCGGTCAGATGGCAGTGGGTGAAATTCGGGAGATTCTCGGAGAAAAATTCAGCATTGATTATCTGGATTTGAGCACTGTGGGCGGAGATATCCGTCAAGGCGCCCTCACCATGGGAAAATATGTGGCCCCCCGGGTTTTTGTCGTTTATCGGCACGGATTTTCCCAGGAAAGTCCCCGTCAAGTGGAAGTGGATTATGAAATCAATCGGAATTTCACCATTCAGACCCAGATCGATAATGAATCCACATCTGCCGTGGACCTCATCTGGAAACATGAGTTCTGAAAATAACGACGCTTTTTATTTTTTGATCTCTTTGAATTTTCCGTTCCAGGCGCATTGATCGCAAAAGATGTGGGAATCATCGGTGACGTCCGGAAGAACCGATTCACCCAGTCCGGGGTCAAAATACACATGGCCGGATTGACAATCAAATCCATATGTTTCAAATTCATCTGTTGAATCTTTGATATAAAAGCGCTGACATCCGCAATAGGGACATTGCATGAAAGGATCCTCGATTATTTAATGTTAATGTTTGCAACCGGGTTGAATGCGTCTTATATTCCAATAAAATCCAATACCCATCATGTCGGAGGGATATATGGATAATGCTTCTTTGTCCATCGGACCGTTAAAAAAGGTTTTTCTGACAATAACCGCCGCAGATTCAGAAGTTTCACCAGACATTGGCCGGACAACGGGGTCTGTTGAATTTGTTTTCGGCATCGGCGCAAACGGACTGACCCGTTTTGAATGCATGATTGCAGACAAACATGTTGGGGATCAGGTCGTCATCCCGGTCCGCAAAAACGAGGGCCCCGTTTTGTTCGGCCGGTTATTTCGGGATTTGCCTCCATTTTCACATGAAGCTGATCCTGTTTTTTTGCATATTTCAATTTCAGCCGTTTCAGAACCCACCCAGCGGGAAATCATCAAAGCCATGGCAGAAGCCGCCGCATGCGGGGCTGATTGCGAATGCGGCTGTGGATCTCATTGAAAATGTGCATCTAATCCTTAAAGACCAGTTTCCCGCCGATAAAACCCGCAATGCCGGTTGCTCCCAGCTGGATCAGATGCAGGAGCAAAAAAACAGATCTCAGCGACGAACTGGATTGTGCAATTTCGCCGTTGAAAATATACCACAGAACAATCACGACCGATGTTGCAGTGACAACACAGGCTGCTAAAATTTTTGCAATAAACATCTTTGTCAGGGCCGCATGATATTTTTTCCGCCATTCATTGACGCCTGTGTATAAGACCACGGGCAGGGATAATAGGACAAACACGGAGTTGTAAAAAGCCGCTTTGGCAAAACTGGGGGCAGCAAAAATAACGGCTAAAAAAATAAAAACCACAATGGCCGGCACCATGCCGTTGGGCACATGCACGGAAATGGGGTGAAGGTGATGCTTGATCATCAGGTCGTTGACGACATCTATGGGGGTGGATCCCAAGGTCCTCGGCGCACCTGTCGCCTGATGGGGCTGCGTTTGGGTCCCAGCATCTGCTGCTGGGATTTCAACGAACTGACTTCGATCCGCCCCGCACACCGGACAGGTTTGCGGCGGTTTTTCTCCTGTGTGAATATATCCGCAGACCGAGCATTGCCATTTTTTCATGTTGCCTCCTGTCAATCATCCATGGGTGGTAAAATTTCAAGGACCTACATCCTGTTTTTGGCATCTATCATACGTGCTTATCCAGGTTCCTTCAAGGATTATCTTGAAATGCAAGATCATCCGTGAGGCCCCGAATGTTTCGTTTATGTTGCCTGATATGAATTGGTTGCAATGGGACAAACTCTTTACTATCATAAATCCCGTTTCAATTTGTTTGTAATGCCCTTTTACAGAGGAGTATTCCCATGAATAAATCCATTTTGATCACAGGCGCGTCATCCGGGATCGGAAAAGCAGTGGCGTATGAAATGGCGAGGAAAGGCTATTCTTTGGCCCTGGCATCCCAGCGGATGGATCTGCTCAATGACATCAAGGAAGATATCCAAAGGCAATTTCATCCCAAAGCTGTTGCTGTTCGCGGTTTGGATGTCACCCATTATGAGGATGTGTTTTCCGCTGTTAAAGAAATGGCAGATGAAATCGGCGGATTGGATATTGTGTTTGCCAACGCCGGGGTGGCTTTGGGGGAAAGGGTGGGCAAAGGGGATTTTGAAAAAGCCCGTCGCACCATTGAAGTGAATCTGATCGGCGCCATTGCCACCGTGGATGCGGCAGTTGCATATTTTTTGAAAAAAGGAAGCGGCCATATCGTAGGCACCAGTTCTGTGGCCGCATTCAGAGGATTGCCCAGAAGTTCGGCTTACAGCGCATCCAAGGCCGGCCTTGCCGTTTATCTCGAGGCGGTGCGAGCGGAATTATATCGTAAAAATATCGATGTCACCGTGCTTTATCCGGGCTATATCGATACACCGCTGAACAATATGCTCCCCTCCAGACCATTTTTGATTTCCGTGGAAAAGGGGGCGGCCATCATCACCCGGTTGATTGAAAAAAAGGTCAAGTCCTCCACCGTGCCCGTGTATCCGTGGAATATCGTGGGACAGCTTTTAAAAATTTTACCCACCGGCGTGATTTCAAAATTTTAGCCAAATATATTTGAAATCTCCGAATATCAGAAATATCGCCTCAGATTGACATTGAAAGAATCATATCTCCATGAGTCTGACCCCCATTCAAAAGCCGATAAAAGTCATTCTAATTTTGTTGGACGGAATAGGCGACCGGTCCTACCCTGAGTTGGATCACCGCACGCCCCTGCAAGCCGCTGCAACCCCGCATATGAATTCTTTGGCGGCCATGGGAAGCAACGGCCTGTTTCATGCGTCTACTCTGGGAGAATGCCTTCCCAGTGAAAACGCTCATTTTATGATGTTCGGTTATGACCGGGAAAAATTCCCCGGCCGGGGGGTTCTGGAGGCTGTGGGATACAATATTGCTTTTAATGATCCGGATGTTCTCTGTCTATGCCATTTTTCATGGGTCAATGTCAAAAACGGCGTCCTGGTTTTATTCAAAGGCCGGGATGATGTCATAGGCACGCAAAAAGAACTCGGCAAACTTTATCGTCTGGTTTCATCATTTTCATCAAACGGCATTGAGTTTAAACTCCATCAGACCAAGCGAAATGACGGGATCATCGTGATCAGCGGGGATGTGTCGCCGTATGTATCAGATTCTGATCCTATCCGGAAAGGGGAAAAGATCGCGCGGATCATGCCGCTTGCGGGAAATCCAGAACCGGAAAAGGCCCAGAGGACAGCAACGGCATTAAATGAATATCTGATTTATTGCAGAGATCAGTTGAAAAAATCAGGCCTGTCCGCCATTGCCAATTATTTAGTAACCCAGCGGTGCGGCCGGCGGATTATTCAAACCCCCTTTGAAAAACTCTGGGGTATGCGGCCCATGATGATTGCATCCAGCGCAGTATATGCCGGGCTGGCCCATGAATTGGGATTTACTTTTGTCCCCGCAAAAGACACGGGGCATCCCGGCAAAGATTTAAAACAGCGGATTGCTTTGGCGATTTCTGATCAACGCCATGATTTCATCCATGTGCATACCAAAATACCCGATGAAGTCTCCCATCATGGGACTCCCCTTCAAAAAAAACATGTAATCGAAGCGCTGGATACCGGCATGGAAGACCTGGTTTGCGACTTATCCCGTCGCCCAGACCTTTTGGTGGTGGTCACCGGCGACCATTCCACACCCAGTCATTCACGTCTGGTGCATTCCGGCGAATCTGTTCCGGTCATTATGGCTGGCTCAAAAATTCGCCGGGATAAAGTAGATCAATATGATGAAATCAGCGCAGCCCAGGGATGCCTGGGGCTTCTGCGGGGCAAAGAACTCATGCACATGATCTTAAATGCTTCGGAACGTGCGATGCTGAGCGGACTTTGTTTGGGCGATGCCATACGGCCTTATTTTCCGGCAGACTATCCGCCGTTTCCGGTAAAACAAAATATTATAAGGTCATTAAAAAAATGAATATACGCATCTACGCCGTTGCCGATATCCACGCCAATTCCAAACGCATTGAATTGATCCGATCAAATATTGAATCGCTTCATCCGGATGCCCTGGTCATTGCCGGTGATATTTTCAGTTATCTCAATCCAAAACCGGTGCTTGAATCACTCGATGGCCTGGGTGTTCCGGTGATCGCTGTCCGCGGGAATTCGGACCTGGCTTTTGTATCCGGTCATTTTAATACATATCCCAACATCGTTTTGCTGAATGCCAATCGGATGACGCTTAAAGGGATTTCTTTTGCAGGCCTTTCCGGAACCATTCCCGTGCCGTTTAGATCCAGGATCGCCTTTCGGGAAAAGCATTTGATGGAAAAAATCAAACCTCTGATTGACGTCCAAACCGTTCTTGTCGCCCATCCGCCGCCATACGGCACATTGGACCGGGTCGCCGGAAAATTTCATGCAGGGTCTGTTCTGGTCCGGGAACTGGTGGTTCAGACCCGTCCGCGATTGCTGATCTGCGGTCATATTCATGAGGATACTGGCCTGGCGCTGATCGGCGAGACAACAGTGGTTAACTGCTGCATGGCGCGCGGCGGCCAGGGTGCGTTGATTGAGTTGGAAAACGAAAAGAAGCCGAAAGCAAAATTTCTGTGAACCGATTCAAAGACAGATACAACCATAGAATATCGAATCGCGAACCCCAGAAGACAATTTATAAAAATCAATAAAATAATTTAGTTAAATGGCGATACTTCGCTTCCCGGACCATTTTTCCAAGCAACCGATGAGATGAAATAATCGGGCCGGCGGATGGATGGGCCACACCCCCAGCAATTTCCAGGAGATAAATTCCATGATCAGTCCTTTTTCCTCAATGGGTTCCATATATGCAAAATCCGTGAGGGTGGGCCAGGCTTTGAGTCTGCCGCGGATCCACACCGGTGTTCCGGAATTTTCCAATGCACGAGCGGATGCATCCACATCTTTTACCAAAAAGCCCAGGTGTTGGACCTTCATCCGGCCCTGATCATCCAAACTGTTTCGATAAAAATCAGACCCCCGGGTGGGTTCCAACAACTCAATTTCAATGCCGTGATGATACGCCAGTCCCATTTTGCCGGAGATGCTGCGTTCTCGGCCTTTTTCCCGCCAGAACACCGGCGCGCCGGAAGCAATGAAAAAAGGCCTTATCCCCTTGGCCTCTAAATTTGCCGCGGCCTGTTCCACATCCGGCACCACCACGCCGAGCTGATGAATTTTTCCCAATGCGTGCCGGATCCTGAAATCCCGGGCCAGGTTGTCTACATGATCCTCAAAATTATTTTTTTCTAATAAATCTTCTAAAAAAATCATGATGCAATTCTCTCATTCATCCAGTCGACCATATACGGCCAGGTGATGTCCGGCGCATGCTTGCCGCAGATCAGATCGCAATGCCCCCAGTGAAGATCGGGTTTTTCATTGCAGAATATTTTAAAGGTTTTGTCCAGAGAGCCGGCTTTTTCATAAGCTTCCCGGACCGCTTCAATGGGAACGGCAATATCTGCATCGCCGTTTACAAATAATATGGGAGCGGTGAGGTTTTGTATTTCTTCTTCAAAATCAATCCGACCGTCGGATGATATAAATTTGCCCCGGGCGCCCCATTCAAAGAAAAATTTTACAACGTTAAAACTGGTCCGGTCAAATCCTTTTGTCACCCGCTCGACCAAAATATCTTTTTCAATACTTCCCGGATACCAAATCTGAAGAGGGATTTTGTACCATTTATGGTCCAAGATGCTCAAGCCCAGGGAGGCCACAATGCCAATGACGTCAATGTAAAAAACGTGGGGCTGAAGATGGGGAAAAGGGTATAATTTGCCAAAGGTCACACCGGTATGAGCGATGATCTTGAGCAACCGGTTGCCTTCAGCCATATTAAAGGGCCCGCCGATGGAGATGATTCCCGCAAGTTTCTCCTGAATTTGTGCGGCCACGCAATAGGCGATGGATCCGCCCAGACTGTGGCCCATATAAAAGAATTTTCGTCCCTTGGTAAGTTGCGCAACAGCTTCCACAAATGCGGGAAGGTCATACTGGAGATAGGTTTCAAATCTTTCCGGATAGTCGCTGCCATTGGCCCGGCTTAAACCATGGCCTCTCAACTCAATATTAAACGTTTCAAATCCATTGGCAATCAAATAATTTTCAAGACTTCTCTTGCTTAACGTCCAACTATATCGGTTCTGGCCCAGGCCGTGAACCAGCATGACATGGGATTTTGGCTTCTTGCCCACAGGGGTTTTTTGCGTCATGATCAGATTCATGCCGTCTTTTGTGGGAACTTCATGCAGAGCCCGGTAATATGAAACAGTTTTGTCTCCATTGATCACATTGGTTCGGATGCGCTTTGCGGGCATGGCATAAAATACTCCTTAACAATCTTCAAAATTAAAATTTAATTCGATTATTAAAATCAGATTCAATTATTGTCAATATTTTTCTGCCGGAGTTTTGAATCAAAATCCAGCTGAAACATGCAGTAGCAACGAAAAAAATCTGAAAGTTTATCATTAAAACGTCTCTTGAAGAATTCGGTTTTGTCCGCCCCCTTCACTGACCCGGGATCAACATGGTCTTTTTATTGATTCTGATTATCGGATCCTATATATTCTCAAATTAAAACAGAAATTAAATCTATTTAAATTCAAACAGATAATAAGATCCATTGTTGTTAATGGCATGGAAGATGCGTCATCAAAGAATTTCTGCAAAAAAACTGAAAACAAGGTCATTGAATCGATGTTTAATTTTTTCCGCATCATTATCCGAGCTGTGTTTCCACTTTTTTTCATGATAACGGCATATGTCTTTCTTTCAGGGTGCAGCATGAAAAAGCTCGCCATCCGGCAGATGGCGGATCTGATGGAAGGCGGTTTTCCGGCATACCTGAAGGAAACTGATCCGCTGCTGGTCAAAGATGCCATGCCGGCCAACTTGAAGCTGTTGGATGCCATGCTGGAAAATGATCCTGAAAACCAGAACCTTCTTTTCCTGGCCTGTCAGGGATATGCGGCGTATGCATTCATGTTTATCGAGGAAGAAAATCCGGTCCGCGCCAAAAGCCTTTACACCCGCGCTCGTGAATACGGATTTGCCATGCTGAAGCACCGGGGCATGCTTCCGGAAAAACAATTTGACCTGCCATCTTGGGAAGAAACATTGTCGCATGCTTCTCAAAAAGATGTGCCCGCTATTTTTTGGACCGCCTTTGCCTGGGGCGGCATGATTCAGACAGATCGTGAATCTCCATTGGCCATTGCAGATCTTCCCATTGTCATTCAATTGGTGGAGCAGGCCCAGGGCTTAGACCCTTCCTATTGGTTTGCTGGACCCGATACTTTTCTGGGATTCTATCACGGTAGTTTGCCGGTGATGCTGGGCGGAAAACCGGATCACGCAAAAACCCATTTTGAATCCGCCTTGTCGCTTACCCAAAGAAAATTTTTAATGATTCAGGTCATGTATGCAAAATCATATGCCGTGCAGGTCCAAGACAGACAATTGTTTCATTCTCTGCTCACCGAAGTGATCCAAACGCCGGAAGACCGATTGAGCGAAGCTGCCTTGTCCAATGCCATCGCACGGCAAAAAGCCGCTCGGCTCTTGAAAAAAACAGATGAATTGTTTCAATAAAAACGGAGAAAGCCAGTGGAATCAGTAAAACGGGTTTTCATAATTTTGACGGCCACGATAGGGGTCTATCAGTTTTTATGCAACACCCTGTTTGCAGGCGGCCCTGAAAACACGCCAACCGCTTTCAAAATCGCCACCATTGCGCCGGAAGGCTCCACCTGGCACCGGATCATGGACGCGCTCAACACAGATTTAAAAGAAAAAACCCAAAACCGGGTCAGCTTTAAAATCTATCCCGGAGGCGTGGCTGGCGATGAAAAAGCCGTGGTGAGCAAAATCCGGATCGGCCAACTGGAAGGCGGCGCCTTTACTGGATTCGGCATGGGAGAGATCCTGCCCGAAGAACGCATCCTGGATCTGCCGTTTCTGTTTTCAGATGAAAAAGAATTTGATCGCGTCCGGGCCGGCCTGACCCCATATTTTGAAAAAGCGTTTGCGGATAAAGGCTTTGTGCTGGTCGGGTGGATGGATTTAGGAGAAGTATATCTTTACGGCGTCAAACCCATTGCTAATCTCAACCAACTAAAAAACACCAAAATCTGGGTCTGGGAAGGAGACACCCTGGCCCTGACCTGCTGGCAGGAACTCGGAGTTTCCCCTGTGCCCCTGTCAGTGGTGGATGTGATGATGGGTCTTCAGACCGGCATGGTGGAAACCGTTTATAACACCGCTCTAGGCGCGATATCATTTCAATGGTTTGTGCGCACCAAATACCGGGTATCAGCACCCATGGCGTTTGTGACCGCCACTCTTTTGATCCGAAAAAACGTTTTTGAAAAGCTTTCAGCAGAAGACCGTCAGGCATTGATCACCATTTCCCGTGCGCATTTTGAACAATTAAATCAATTGATCCGGAGGCAAAACGCAGAATCCATTGCCGTGATGGATTCCCGCGGGGTTCAAACCGTAAACTGGCCGGAACACGATCTCCTTGAACTCAAAAACGGCGCGGAAAATGTCTATCAAAAACTCATCGGCAAACAATATTCAAAGGCTCTTTTCGACGAACTCATTGGCCTTCGAGACAGCGCCACACCCCCTGAAAAACCCCCGGCTGCGCCTTGAATCCCGCATCCATCAGAACGCTGCAATGTGTTTTCATATTTGCCATGGGCCCAACATGCATTATTTTCTAAATGGTTTATAAAAAAAATATCTAATCTTGTTTTGAATCTTGAATCAAAGAAAGCAACGTTCAATATAACCATTAAAAAAATTAACAAAAAATGTATATTCTAAAAACCGTCATGCTGGTGCTTATGATCTCCACATTCATCGGAATCGTGATGTTGAATTGTCCCTCACCCCCGGCTCCGCCCAATCCGGATGGGAAAAAACCACCGGAGCATCTTGATACTGCCGTGTTTGCCGGCGGCTGTTTCTGGTGCATGGAAGCGCCGTTTGAAAAAATAGAGGGCGTGTTGCAAGTGATTTCAGGATATACCGGCGGGCATGTAAAAGATCCGACCTATGAGCAGGTTGCTTCAGGTTCCACCGGCCATCTGGAAGCCATTGAAGTGACGTATGATCACCAAAAAGTATCCTATGAAACATTACTGGATATTTTCTGGCAACAGATCGATCCCACCGATGAGGGCGGGTCGTTTGTAGACCGGGGCCATCAATACAGGTCTGCGATTTTTTATCAAAATGACCAACAAAAAAAGACGGCCGAGGAATCCAAAAAAAAACTGGCGGCATCCGGCCGGTTTAACAAGCCCATTGTTACGGAAATCCGCAAGCTGGACAAGTTTTATCCGGCCGAAGACTATCACCAGAATTTTTACAAGAAAAACCCCATCCGGTACAAATTTTACCGATACAATTCCGGCCGGGATCCGTATCTGGAAAAAATCTGGGGTAATGATTTGAACTTAAATTCACCTGCAACGCCTATTGAAAAATACAGCCGCCCATCTGATGAAACGCTTAAAAACCGGCTTACCCCTTTGCAGTATGCGGTCACTCAAAAGGATAAAACCGAGCCGGCCTTTGACAATGAATATTGGAACAACAAAAAAGAAGGAATCTATGTGGATGTGGTGTCCGGAGAACCGCTTTTTTCGTCCACGGATAAATTCGATTCCGGCACCGGCTGGCCCAGCTTCACCCGGCCGATTTCGGCGGATGCGGTTGTTGAAAAAACCGACCAAAGCTTTTTTATGGTGCGCACCGAAGTGCGAAGCCGGTATGCGGATTCCCATCTGGGGCATGTGTTTAACGACGGGCCGCCGCCGAGCGGCTTGCGGTATTGCATCAATTCAGCGGCCCTGCGCTTTATTCCAAAACAAGACCTTGAAAAACAAGGATATGGTCAATATAAATACTTATTCGACAAAGAATGATGGATGAATGTTTCTATAAACAGGAAAAACGGGCAAATCCCCTTCGATGCAACATGCCGATAGATATCCCGGCGCTGTTTCAAAAGGATAAATGATCCACTGTTGATCGAACCGGGATATTACAACAGGTCTTCCGGGTGGGGCCGCAAAGGACGGCGCATCCCTATCATTCAAACCGGATAATCCGTTGCCCCTTGCCTTTAAATAGGCTTCTTTCATCGTCCAATAATACAAAAAAATCCGATCCCGTTCATTCGGCGGCGCATGCATGATCGTCTGGAATTCAGACGCTGAAAAATATCGCCGGGCAATGGCTGTAACATTGGAAACTTCTCGAATGCATTCCACATCCACTCCTGTGCGACGATTCAAGGCAATGCCGATACAGGCGATTTCATTGGAATGCGACAGACTGAAACAAATTTCACCGTTTTTCTCCTTAGATGACAAATGGGGTTTTCCCGTGGGGCCATAACAAAATTCAAGACAAGCAGGCGGTTCATTTATATATTTGCCCAATATGCATCGCAATAATCCATGGGCCACAATAAAACGCCGACGGTGATGGGGAAAATAGAACCGTTTTGCCCGGCTGATTTCTTCTGCCGAGAGTAAAAAGTGCAAATCCGATACATCCCATTCCGGTGAGTCCATGCGTGCCCACCAGATATGAATCTCATGAGAGTAAATTTTCTCCACGCTTTTACCTGTAAAACACGGAGGCATCCGGATCATTGCCTTCATATATTTTTATGCACTTTCAGTCAGATGTCTCCGGCAAACCATATCCCTTTGGGTGATTTCTGGATGCGCCGCATATTCACCCCTGTGGACGCATAACAATTCCTTTTCAATCAACTCCAGAAGATGATGTTTATTTTCCACGGGGAACATATGCCCACCCCTGATGAATTTCAATTGAAAATCAGCGGCAGTGTGCCGCCGCCATTGAGAAAGCGCTGCCTCGGTGACCAATGAATCCTGAATACCCCCAAAAGCTGTGATCGGACAATTCAACAAAGGTTTCTGGGTGTATTGATATTGATGAAAAAGCGCCAAATCAGCGGCAAACAAAAGACGCCATTCATTCATAAAATTTTGATCGTTTTTTAAAGCATGGGGTATTTCCATAAGCGCAAGCCACGCATCATCTACGGAAAAAGCTTTCAATAAATTCTCATGCGAGGAGGGCGCCGGCATGGCGGCCACCAGCAGTTGCTCCGGTGTTTTGCCGTATTGTCGTTGGACCGCATGGGCAAGCTCAAACGCGATCCAAGCGCCCATGCTGTGGCCGAACAATGCAAACGGTCGGTTCAGGTGAACGCCCATGACATCGGTAAGCAAGGCGATCAGCGCATCAAAATCTTTCACCGGTGGTTCCCCCCGCCGCCCCTCGCGGCCGGGAAGCTGTATGGGAAACACATCAATGCGTTCGTGAAGATCCTGTCCCCAACCTCGGAACAAAACTGCGGATCCGCCCATATGATGGAAGCAGAACAGATTAAGCGAAGCATTGGGTTTCGGTGTCCGATAAGCGATCCATCCATTGGATGATGACGGGCTGGGTGTCGGGATTTCAGGCGCGTCAACAGGGGTTTTGGAGAAATTTTTCCCTTTTAAATATCCTTTTGCTTCCAGTATATCAATTAAAGAAGCAGACAGGTCCATGATGCTGGGGTTTTCCATAAACCGTTCGGCGCTTAAGCCGATGATTATATCTTTTTGGATCATATTGTTTAATTCAACGGCCATCAGCGAATCCAACCCAAGTTCTTTCAAGGGCTGACGGGGATTGATGTTTGCATCAGACGAAAGACCCAATACCCGGCTTACCTGGGATATTAAATGCCGGGACAGCCAATCCATGCGGCCATCGGGACACAGGTCGGAAAGTTGTTGCAAAACAGGCGGAATCTCCGATGCGGTGGCATCCATTTGTTGCGCAAAATGCTCAAACACCGGAGGCAAAATGTTTCCGGCAAAACGTTGCAAAAACGCTTGCCAATGAATGGGCAGCACCCCCATCTGCGGCATTGAATTGTGCAGCAGATCCTCAAACACCTCAAACCCTTCGTCCGGATCAATCATATCCATGCCAGCGAACACCGCGTTCAAGGGTTTTGCCGAAGTGGTTTTCTCCGCCATTCCTCCGCCGGACCACGGCCCCCAGTTGATACTTAAGGCCGGTAAACCTTGTGAGCAGCGATATTGAGCCAATCCATCCAAGAACGCATTGGCAGCCGCATAATTCCCTTGTCCCGGCGAACCGATCAGGGAAGCAGCAGATGAAAACAGGGCGAAAAAATCCAAATGCCGATCCTGCGTCAAGAGATGAAGATTCCATGCGCCGGCGACTTTGGGTGCCATCACAGCTTCAAATGACGCGCGGCTGAGATTGCCAAGCATCCCGTCCGCCAGCACGCCGGCCGCATGGATAATGCCTTTTATGGCCGGAAAGGTCGGCTCGATGGATCTCATGAGCCGTGCCATTTCATCCCATTGACTTACATCAGCTACGGAGGTCATGATCTTTACGCCGGATTCCGAAATTTGCTCGATTGTTTTTTGTGTTGCACCCGACGGAACCCGCCTTCCCACCAGCACCAGATGACGTGCGCCTTTTTCTGCAAGCCATTTAGCCGCGCGCAATCCCAACGCGCCGAATCCGCCGGTGATCAGATACGTGGCATCCGATCGGATCAGAACCTTATCAGCGATCTGATGCGGGGGCGACAAGACGATCACGACCTTTCCGATATGTTTTGCCTGGGCCATATAACGGAAAGCGCTGACAGATTCCTGAATTGAAAAGGATTTATAGGAAAGTGGGCCGATTTTATTTTCCAAAACAGCCCCGATAATGTCCAAAAGCAGGTTTTGCATCAAATCCGGCGACCTTCCCGCCACTTCCATTAGATCAAAAGGCAGATAGGAAACATCGGGGCGGCGTTTTTTCATTTGCTCATGATCCCAAATGCCGATTTTGCCGATTTCTACAAAACGCCCCCCCGGGGCCAGTACAGATAACGATTGTTGGATAAAATCTCCATTTAAGCTGTTAAACACCACATCCACCCCGGCCCCGTGCGTGATGTCAAGAATCTGCCGGGCAAAATCCAGATCCCGGGAATTCATCACATGGAAAATTCCCATGGATTTTAAAAACGCCCATTTGGCAGGGCTGGCAGTGGCAAAAACCTCTGCGCCGATCCATTTGGCCAGTTGAACAGCCGCCTGGCCCACCCCTCCGGCTGCTGCATGAATCAGAATCTTATCGCCGGGTTGAAGTTTGGCCAGGTGGATCAATCCATACCATGCGGTTAAAAAAGCAATGGGCAGGGTGACCGCCTGCTCAAAATTCAATATCTCTGGTTTTTTAATTACAAAATCCTGCGGCACACACACATACCGGCCAAGGCTTCCCACGGCAAATGCAGCAATCACCGGCTCCCCGGGTCTGAATCGTTTGACATGCTCACCCACCGATACCACGACGCCGGCGCATTCCCCCCCAAAGGGAAGCCCCGCCGCAGATGCGATGCCAAGCTCCCGGCTGACTTTCTCCAGCATGCCCAATGCATTTAATACATCCCTGAAATTCAAACCTGCGGCCATGACCTCGATTTCCACTTCATCCGGCCCGGGCGACAAGCGTTCTGCGGGCGACAAATAAAGATTTTCCAACAGGCCGTATCCGCTGATGGCCAAACGATAAGACTCGGATTCCGGTATCTTCAGCATCTTTTTGTGATTTTCCGAAAGGTCCTTATACGGTTTCAATCGGGCCACATACCGTTTCCCGTTGCGAAACGCGATCTGATCCTCTGGATCCGCGGACAGCAGCGTATCTGCCATCAAATGAATTTCTTCAGAGCTTTCTGAATCCAAATCCACGCACGTGCATCGCAAGGACGGATATTCCAGGGCGATCACCCTGCCTAAGCCCCATAACGGCGCTGATGCCGCATGAATGGTTTTTTCTTGGCCCAACACCCTTTTGCTCATCCGCGTCACCACCCACAGCCGCGGGGTCTCGCGCCATCCTGTCGATGCCAGCGCCTGGATCAGATACAAAAGGATGTGGCACCCCAGCACAGGAGATGCTCCCATGGCCTGGGTGACGTTTTGGGGCGTATCCAAGGACCACAGATACACAATTCCCTTGCAGGGCAATGATAATTCTTTGAGATCCTTAAAAAATTCATGAAAATCATCGGGGCTTTCGGGGGAAATGCGGTACTGATTGTTTGCATGACGGGCATAACGATCGCCCGCGCCCACCCAAACAACCCTATCGCCGGATGATGCCATGCGTAAAGATAGGGATTTGCCCAGGCCTTTTTGGTCGGCAAATACTATCCACACACCAGGGATGCGGTCCCCGGGATGCGGATTCTCCGAAAGTTCATTTGGCTCCCACATCAGATGATACAGGGAGTCTGAAAGCGGCTTGCTGAGGCGGCCGCCAAACATCTCGGGCTTTGTCTGTTGAATGGTAAAACCGGTCACCCGCGCCACCCACCTGCCGTCCGCATCCAATATGTCCAAATCCGCCTTCAACCGATGCCCCGAGCCCGATTCCGCCAAGGAACCGGTCCGGCACCAAAGACGGTTGTTTTTCACCGGCCGCACGGCCATGCGTTCAATGCCTACGGGAAGATAGACGTCCTTTGCCTTTCCATTCACCACGCCCGCCAATGTGTGAAAACAGGCATCCAGCAACCACGGCGGGAATATATAATTCTCAGCGGACAAATTCGTGGAAGGCAGGCTGATTTTCCCCCACGCATTTCCATTCCGCCGCCATAATTTTTCGATCCCCCTAAACGTCATCCCATAATTAAATCCTTGTTTTTTCAGCTGAGCATAAAACCGATCGCCGGAAATCTCAAAATCTGATGTTTCATTTTCAAAACACAAGGGCCTGCGCTCCTGATCCCATGGTTTCGCCGCATCAATGGCGCCGCTGGCGTGAAGCGTCCAGGATGAATCATGGGGTGCGGCGCCGGTTTCATCAACAGGAGTGCTGAAAATTTTAAATTCATACCCGCTTGTCCGCGGCGACAGAAAAACTTGCATTCTCCGGGGGGTGTTTTCGTCCAGTAACAGCGGCCGATGGAACAACACATTTTCCAATTCAAACGCCTCCGCCTCCAAGGCGGCGGAGGCGCTGGCAATGGCCATTTCCACATACCCCGCAGCCGGGAAAATCACGTGATTAAAAATCTGATGATCATTGAGAAATTCCGGAAAACCAGTGCGGACGACGGATTCAAACAATTTTTCCCCCTTTTTCAAGACCGCGGGATAAATTGAAGTGCCTATGAGAGGGTGGCCGATTCGAGATGATGCGGCGCCAGTCAGGGGCGCTGACGTCAGGGTTTGATGGGGTTGAATCCAATACCGCTTCCGCTGAAAAGGATAATTGGGAAGTCGCACCCGGCGAGCCGCATACGGAAAATCCACCTGATCCCATAAAACAGGTGCCCCGCGCACATAAAGTTCCGTCAAGCTCATCAACATTTGGAGCCAATCCGGTTTGCCCCGGCGCAGGCTGGGCAGCCATATTGTTTCATTATCCGGGATGCATCTTTTGCCCATGCCCGACAGCACCGGATCCGGCCCGCATTCCAAAAAAATGCGGACACCCGTATTGTAAAGGGTTTTGATGCTCTGAAAAAATCGAACCGGAGAAAGCGCATGACAACGCCAATAACGGGGATCGGCAATAGACGCATCCGCCTTTTCACCGGTAAGATTTGAAATCAAAGGAAGTTGAGGGGCGCTAAAACAAACGGATCGGGCAGCTTCCAAAAAACGATCCGCCATGGGTTCCATAAGCTTGGAATGAAACGCATGGGATACAACCAGTTTTTTTGAAGGAATGCTGGCCCCGGATAATTCGGATAAGATTTTTTCCATGCAGGTTTTCTCTCCGGAAAGGACGATGTTGTCCTTGCCGTTAAAAGCCGCAATATTGATGTCCGGATAAGATTCAAGCAGCGGCGTTAAGGTATCAAGATCGCACAATACCGCGGCCATGGCGCCGTTTTCCGGCAAAGACTGCATCAGTCGGCCCCGATGAACGATCAGCGTTAAACCGTCTTTTAAACTGAACACGCCGGCAATGCAGGCGGCCACGTATTCCCCCACACTGTGACCAAGAACCGCCACCGGCTGGATACCCCAGGACTGCCATAATTTGGCAAGACTGTATTCCATTGCAAACAGGGCCGGTTGGGTGAATTCGGTCCGGTTGATCGGGCTGCGGATGGGGTCTGAGTCAAAAATCACATCCAACAAGGGACGGGACAGATGATTGCATGCCACATCCTGGCATTCTTCCATTGCTTTTCGAAAAACCGGCTGAGTCTCAAACAGGGTTCTGGCCATGCCCGGGTATTGGGCGCCCTGACCGGTAAACAAAAAAGCAACAGACGGAATGGCGCCTGGATCCGCCTTCCCGACACATACGCCTGTGGGAGATTCACCGGATGCATATAATTTCAGCTTTTGAACAAGGTCAGCCATATGGGAGGCGGTTACGGCCATCCGATAAGAAAAATGGGACCTTGACGTATTGGCCGTGCAACAAACATCCGCCGCGCGCAAATCAGGGTGTTGTGAAAAAAAATCTGCATACTGCATGGCAAGCTCTTTTAAAGCCGACTCGTTTTTTGCTGAAAGCGTCAGTGCATGATGGGTGCGATCCAGAACCTTTCTGCCAGACGGTCGGATCGGCGCTTCTTCCACCACAAGATGGGCATTGGTGCCGCCGAAGCCGAAACTGCTGATTCCCGCCACCCGGCGTTTGCTGTTGGGCCAAGGGATGGGCCGGGTCGGCACCGCCAACGGGGTGCCTGCCAGCGGCACATGAGGGGTCGGTGTTCGATAATGAATATTGGGCGGAATCACGCCATTTCTTAGGCTCATGACCACCTTGATCAGGCCCGCAATCCCGCTGGCCGCTTCCAAATGTCCGATATTGGATTTAACGGAACCGATCCAGCAAAAATTGTCCGATGACCGATCCTGAGTCAAAACGTTTTTTAAACTTCCCAATTCAATGGGGTCACCGATGGGCGTCCCGGTGCCATGGGCTTCCACATAAGTGATTTCCGACGGTTCCATGCCGGCATCGGCCAAAGCATTTAAGATGACGTTTTGCTGAGCCGGTCCGTTGGGCGCGGTCATACTGGAGCTGCGGCCGTCCTGATTCACCCCTGTTCCACGGATCACGGCCAGCACTTCGTTTCCATCCTTTATCGCGTCCGACAGGCGCTTTAAAATCACCACACCGGCCCCTTCGCTGCGCACATATCCATCGGCATCCGCATCAAAGCTTTTGCATTTGCCCTCAGAGGACATCATCCCGGCCTGGGAAAAACTCACGGTGATCTGGGGGGTTAAAATCATATTCGCTCCACCGGCTATGGCTGCATCGCATTCGCCGGCCCGAAGACTTTGACAGGCCTGATGAATGGCCACCAAGGAAGAAGAACACGCCGTATCCACGGCCCAGCTCGGCCCATGAAGGTTGAGCCAGTAAGAAATGCGGTTGGCGGCGATGCACAACGCATTACCGGGCCCCGCATAAGCATCCATGGATGCGGGCGTGTGAAAATGAATCCGGGAATAATCGCTGCCGCTGATGCCGATAAACACGCCCGTTGCGGTATTGTCTATTTTTTCCATGGGGATTCCGGCGTTTTCCAGGGCTTCCCACGTGACTTCCAGCAGCAGTCGCTGCTGGGGATCCATATGGGCAGCCTCGCGGGGGGAAATTCCGAAAAACTGGGGATCGAATTGATCGATCCGGGATAAAAAACCACCCCATTTGGTGTTCATTTTTCCCGGCGTTCCGCGTTTTTGCGAATAAAAAGCGTCTTTCGGCCACCGGTCTTCCGGCACCTCGGTAATGGCATTCACCTGCCCCATGATCAATTGCCAGAAGGCTTCCGGAGTATCTGCGCCTGGAAATCTGCATCCCATACCGATCACTGCGATGCTTCGGCTGGGATCGTCCATGCGCCGGGATGCCTCGCGATATGATTTTTTCGGCAATGCCTTGCCTGCCAAATGGCCGGCAAGGGCCTGTATGCTAGGATGATCATAGAGCAATGTCGGCGGCAACCGTTTTCCCATCCATGTCTCAAGCTCTCCGGCAAGCCCCACGGCCTCGGCGGAATCCAGGCCATATCGAGAAAACGGCAGCCGGGGATTGACCTCCGACGGCAATATCCGCAGCCTTTGGGCGAACCGGTGAATCAGCCATTTTTCAATGGCATGGGCGGATAGGTCGTTTGTGTCCAAAAGATCCGGGCCCGGCATATCCTGGAGGGGGGGGGCCAAAGGATGCAATTGATCGGTGTGCGCAACATCCCATTTAGCCACCACCGACAAGGTATTTTTCAGAAATCCTTCTCTGCAGGCGTATCGTTGGATTTTCCCGGATGATGTTTTGGGGATGGTTTTGGGTTTTAACAGCCAGACCGCATGCAAAGAAATGGATTCCGATGCGGACACCGCCTGGCGGATATGGCGGATGATTTCATCTGCAGTTGCGTTGCTGATATTTTCTTGTTTGACCTCATACACCAATACCACCTGTTCCTCGCCGTCTGCGTGTATTGAAAATGCAGCCCCGCACCCCGGTCTGATATCCGGATGACTTTTTTCTGCTGATGTTTCAATATCCTGGGGATAATGATTGAGGCCCCGAATGATGATCATATCCTTGATGCGGCCTGTAATATACAGCTCATTGCGATCTATAAAACCCAGATCCCCGGTTCTCAGAAAAGGGCCCTGACCGGTATCCGCAAGATATGCGCGGAATTTCTCTTCGGTTTCCTCAGGTTTGTTCCAATATCCTTTGGCAACATTAGGGCCGGTGATCCAGATTTCGCCCACAACACCATCAGGGCACACCACCTGGGTTTCCGGATCCACGATGATGATTTTTTCAGCCCCCATGGCCCTGCCGCAACTGACAAATATTTTCTGATCATCAGATGCAAAATGTTTTTGAATCCGATGATAAATGAGCGCATTGGAATTAACGGATATGGATACGGGCGGATCGGTGCGCCGGCCTCCAGAAACAAAAAGCGTGGCTTCCGCCATGCCGTAGCACGGATAAAAGGCTTCTTTTTTAAATCCGCACGGACCAAAAGCCTCCACAAACCTCACTAAAGTCTCATGGCGGATGGGTTCCGCGCCGTTATAGGCCACTTGCCAGCAGCTTAAATCCAATCGGCTTTTTTCTTCCGCACTCACCTTTCGCACACATAGATCATAGGCAAAATTCGGCCCGCCGTTGGTGGTGGCGCGGTATTTTGAAATTGCCGCCAGCCATCGGAAAGGTTTCTGAAGAAACATCAGCGGCGACATCAAAACGGTGGCAGCGCCCAAGTAAATCGGCTGGAGAATACCGCCGATAAGCCCCATGTCATGATACGGCGGCAGCCAGGATACGCCGAAGGTTTGATCCGTATCTTCAAAACCCGCCTGGATCAGGGCTGCATTTTCCAGCAAATTGCCGTGAGACACCATCACCCCTTTGGGCGCGCCGGTGGAACCGGATGTATATTGAAGAAATGCCAGATCCTCGCGGTGGATGTCCGCCAGGGGCCATTGGGACGGGGAAAGCGAAGGCAGGTCGTCGGTAGTCAGCCATTTGATTTTTTTCCATTCCGGTTCATTGTCAAACAATGTTTTGGCCGCAGATAATATCGCATTTGTGCTCAACACCACGGCAATATCGGCGTCACGGGCAATGGCTTTTAATTTCGGCAGGGTCTGCGCCGGCCGGGAGGGATCCGGAGGATATGCCGGCACCGCGATGACGCCTGCGTATAAACATCCCATAAACCCGGCAATATAATCCAAATCCGGCAAATATACCAGCAAGGCCCGATCTCCGGGCCGGCACACATGGAATAATGCAGCGGCAATCCCCCTGGCTTTTTCATCCAGCTCACCATAAGTCATAGCTGCTGTTTCATTTTCTCCATCGCCCAAGTACCGGTATAAAACCTGGTCCGGCTGCACGCTCGCCCTGAAATAGAGTAATTCTGAAAAATTGCGGGCATCGCCCATGCCTTTCCACATATCTTTCATATCATGCGCCTCATGGATTCGGGGTCCTAATAAGATATCTTCAGGAAATGTAAAGATATTTTGCCATATATGCCGGACATGTCTATACTATAATATTACTAAAATTTTATCAGATAATCCCTGGTATCAGAAAAAGACCCGAACATGGAAGAGAAAATGATGGGGAATTGCCGATGATGAGGGCCGGGAAGATCCACTCGGAAAATGCTTGGTCCCCCTAAACGCGCAGGGCCTCAATGGATTGCACATTCAATAAAACAACCTCGGCATTTGTTCATCCTGAATCAACAGATGCGTCCTGCCGAGGTTGTTTGAAAAATGTTTCAATCGGATTATTTTCCCACAACGGCCTGGGCTTCTTTGTAAAGAGCTGTTTTTTTCTCCAGTCTTTCAAAATTTACCATACCGCCCCAACCGGTTTCCAGAGTGTCCGCAAATATTTTTTTGTAATAGCCCGTGGCCACCTGTTTTCCGTTTTGTTCCAGAATTTTTATAAATATAGGCGCTTCTTGGCAATCGGTATATTTCTTGATCAATTCAATGCTTTTTGAATTATCAAACACTTTAAATCCAGTGATATAGGGGAAATACCCTTCCAGCAAGCTGATGCCTTTGACCATTTTGCGGAACCGCTTGTTTCGGGTGCAGATATACATGAGGCGGTAAAATGTTTTCTGTGCGTAAACCATCAATAAAAACAACCATTTTGGGACAAAATGAATTTTAGGGATCGCATGACCGGGAACCGGATCATGCGTGACATAATAGTCATAAGCCACATCATGGAGATGACCGACGGGCACTGCGTTCTTGCCGCTGGCCAGCCGGATGGCGCCCTGGCGATATTGATCTTTGACCATAATGTCTGAAACCACGTCAGCCACCCAGTCCACCGGCACGATATCAAGGGAATTGCCGTAAGATGTGAGGAAGGGGAGTTTGCCCAAATATCCCAGCATGATGACGGTATAATGAAGATTATAGGTTTTGGTTCTGCCGGTTTTTGAAGATCCGCCGATGATGGTGGGCTCGAAAATCACAATGGGGTCATTATACCGTTTGATTTTGTCCAGAATAAACTGCTTGGCTTCGGCCTTGGTTTGGGCATAGGTGTTATCGGGTTTTCCCGGATGAAATTCAGGATAATCTTCGGGGATGATTTTTTTATATTTGCCATAAGCATATCCTGTGGAGATGTAATACAAGGCGGGTTCGGATTTCCCAGCGGCTTTTCGGTATGATTTGATATCCGAAAACAGGTCATAAATTTTTTGGGTAAACACCACATTGGGCATTCGGATGGCTTCATAGGGCTGATCAAAACGGACATCTGCCGCGCCGTGAAGAATTTTGTCGGTTTTTTGCACCAATTCCTCATACAGGACCGGATCGATTCCGATCCGGTCTTTTTCAATGTCAATTTCCACCAGCTTGGACTGCTGGTAAAGACGGCGCTTGGAAGCCGGGTCCAGATCCAGGGATGCCACCACGGCGTCAAACCGATTCTGAATCTCATTTCCTTTGGCATCTTTTCGGATGGCAAAATAAAAAAAAGCATTTTTATCTTTTTGAATTAAATTTTCCAAAATCACCGGAACGACCGTGCCCGTTACGCCCGTAATAAAATAAATCATGAAAACCTCCTGATTTTACATTTGGAATTAAAAGACATTGGCCAATTTGAATACGGAAATCAGCTTGATCACCGGCAGGTGCCATTTATGGGCGCAGTAAAAACGATTTTCGTGGCCCTGGAATCTGGATTTGGTAAAATTGATCCCTTTGAAATTATAAATAAAATTTCCATACCGATAGATGAGACGTTCAATATTTTTCAATACCCTGGCTTCGTAGGGGTGATTGTGATCATCCAGCACCAAGATGGACAATCCTAAATTTAACTGGGCAATGCCCTCGTTCTTGAATTTCTCCATGGCATGAATCATGATGGCATAAAAAATCCCCTGACGGAAGGCATGGCTGAAACGGGAGATATTGGGAACATAGCTGATGATATTGCCGTCTTTGTATATTGGATCAAAAAAGATAAATCCAACAAGCGCATCATTCTGATAGGCAAAAAATTTTCGCGTCTCCTGTTCATAATCCATCACCATGGGGCGGATTAAAAATCCGATTTCACGGTTCTTGATTTTTCGGGTAGACATCCATTGCCTGGAAAGCTCGTGGTGCCGGGTCTCTTGATAGCATTCGCGGATGGTGATACCCTGTTCCCGCACCTTGTTCAACGCGGTTCTAAGTATTTGTTTTTTCTTGCCTTTGAGGTTCCACTCGTTGAGATCAACCACGGTTTCTATGCCGAATTGGGTGGCATAATATCCATATTGATGATGGATTAATTCAGCCACTGGTTCCGTGATCTGCACAAATCCGTTGTTGGGGTGGGCTTTCATGAATTCAGCAATAAGGATTTCTCTGTGCTTTTCAGCGCACACCGGATCCGCCAACGCCAAGGACGCCCCCCAGAGACGCCGATATGCAATAAATCCCTTGCCAGGCACATCAAAAAATTTCATGTGGGGCTGAAGCACGGAAAAGGACATGCAATGGCTCCCGTATTGGCGAAGATAAGCCATTCTTTCCTCAAAACAAAAAGCGCCCGGCGGGGCATCCGCCTGCTGGGCCTGGGTCAGGGTGTACGGCGCACCCAATGGTTTTGAAATCGACGTAGCCTGATTCACTGCTTCATGAGAATGCGTAAAGAAAAACATGATATCCTCCTCAATGGTGCACATGTTTTTTATCATGTTGGATGGTTGCCACATATACTCCTTGATGTTGTGTCAGAGATACTATGACATAGTTTCGGCAATATGCATCGCCAAATATTTCCAAGTATTCTACGAGGTAAAAACTTGTATTCCGTCCTGTTTTGCCGACAGATCTTAACTTTCCTATTTTGTTTGTTTTTTAAATAATTATCCTGTAATAATCAGTTTCATTGACAATGACATCCACGCTTAAAACTGTATAACAGGATGCAACTGGGAACAACGCTCCTGCAAGACATTGACGCCATTGGTTGAGACTACGGATCTGATCCTTCGGAGGTTTGATGAATTTATATTGGCAAGCACTGAAAACAAGCTGGAAATTATTTCATTTCAACAAACATTTCGTGTTTTTTGGATTTGTGATCCTGTTTTTTATTGTCTGGTCATTGCTGACAAATTTTTTTCTCTTGTTGGATCATCTCTTTTTTCCGGGATTTCGAAGAATAAAAATCAAGAATCCGGTGTTTATCATCGGGCACCCTCGCAGTGGGACGACATTTATTCATCAATTGTTTACCCAAACCGATGAAATGGCGGCATTTAAAGCCTGGCACATCCTTTTCCCGGCCGTATCTCAACGCATATTCATCCAACCGATCATCCGGTATTTGATTCGAAAAAATAAAACCGAGATTATCCCGGAGTCGGCCGGCCACCGGATTGCCTTAGATAAAGTTGAAGAGGAGGAAATGCTTTTTATCCACAACAGAGATACTCAATTTGCCATTATAGGAACCATTCTGGGGTTTGCAGATGAAGATTATCGGGATATCCGGTTCCACGATTTGCAGCCCCGGAGCCGACGCATCCGGTCTGCAAGATTTTTAAAAGAATGTTTTCAGAGACAGATTTATTACACAGGAAAAACCCAAATTTTTGCCCAAACCCATTTTTCCACCCATCGCATTCAAACCCTGATGGAGGTATTTCCCGATGCAAAATTCATCTATATGCACCGGGATCCCCATGAGACCCTGCCATCTCCGATCTCATTGACCTACAACACCCAGGACATTCTCTGGGGGATGCACCGGTTTCGCAAAGACCAGCTTTTCCGATTTTTTGAATACCGGTATCGGGCCAGCCTTGAATTGTATCAATATTTTCACATGTTATGGCATAGTGAAAAAATAAATAAACGCAGGGTGATGATTATTCCTTACAAGAGACTCCGGGAAGACCTCATGGGAGTTTTTGACGAGATCGTTTCTTTTACAGGTATTCGCGCAAGCAGACGTTTAAGGCTTGCCGTGGCGCAGCAGGCGGAAAAACAGCGGCACTACCAGCGCAGGCATGCGGTCGAACCGCTGAGCTGGTTCGGCATTGACGAAAACCGCATCCGGAAAGATTTTGCCTTTTTCTTTGAAAAAGATGTATTAACCGGGCAGCCGGCTCCGGGGTTTTTTCTCCTGAAAGATCTGAACGATTCCTACCAAGATGAACGCCAAGCTGGCGCCTGTGAAAAAAGCCCGAAAAAGGGCGAACTTAAGAATATCCACCTGGCGGGAATGCCAGTTATTGAAGCGAAGGCCGATGTCCTTTGAAACCAGTGGATACGGGTTGCCGTCCGTCCCCGCGGCGTATAAAGCTTTTTCATCAAGTCGTTTTTGAAGAAGCACGCCGTTGATCCAGATTTCAACTCGATCTTTTGCATTATCAAGGGGCACCATCATGTCCTGGTTCGTCCACCAGATGTTTTGATCCGCATAAAACGCCTCGTAAATATCGCCGATTAAAAAACTTCCAAAAACAAAAAATCCCAGAATCCCGATGGACAGATAAAGATTAAAATGATTTTTCATGGTTCCCCCCAATTTTTGGATTGAATATTTTCATCCTGCCGGTTACCGCGTTAATAATATCATGGCCGCGACAGCGCATGCAATACCAACGATTTTTTGAGACGTCAGCGGTTCGTTTAAAAATAAATGTGCCAGAACCACGCTGATCATGGGATATAAGGAGGTAACCGTCACCACCCGGGAGGCTTCCCCTTGGGATATGGCAAAATAAAAAAATATGCCGCCCACGGCCCCGGCCATGCCGCCGGCCACGGACATATAATAATCCGGGTTCTGCCAGGAAAATCGAAACTGTCTGGCAAACATCAGAAGATAGATAGGAAAAACAGAAAGACTCCCCAGCGCGCTTAAAATGATAAGGGTTCCGGGAACCACGGACCGCGAGGCCACTTTTTCGCAAAATCCCCACAGGCCCCAGAAAAAAAGTGCGATCAATGAATAAAATCCCCAGCAGGGCATTTGATAATCCCAAATCCGATAAATAATACTCTATAGGTCGACACCACCCGGATTTTCTGATGTGCGGGGTGTTGCTGACCCGGATCTCAAGGGATGAATATTAAAAATTAGCATCATTTAATTATCATTTATTATATGATTTCTTCAAACGTTTTTTCTTGAATTTAAGGGAAAAGATGTGGGATTAAAAAATGGAGGAAGTTCATTTAACCTTTTAAAAAATGAATCACTCTTAAACAAAGAAGGAAATGGCAATGAAAAAACAATTCATCAACATCCTGTTGGCGTGTCTTTTGATCGGATTGGCAGCAGGCATCAGCGCCTGCTCATCTGAGGAAAAAACGCAACCCCCCAAAGAAACAACCGCGCCGCAGCCCCAACAGGCCCAGGAAGTTCAACCCCCTGCCGCACTTGAAAAAAAGCCGGTAATTGAGGAAACCCCCATTGTGGAACCAGCACCTCCTCAAGCGCCCCAAGATACCCCGTCTCAAGCGCCCGCCCAGGCGCAGTCCTCCGAGCCCGTTCAAGGATTTGGCACTGCTTTGGCCCCCGAAGGCGGAAACGCCCTTGTCGCCCCTGAACTCGAAGGCCAAGCCACGGTCACCGAAGAACCCGCTGCTCTTGAAGAAAGCCAAGCGCCTCCAGAAAGCTCCGGCGCAGAAACAGTTCCTCCGACACCCGATGCCTCCGCTGAACATTAGGATGATCACACGCTTTTTATAAGATTATCCCCATTATATTTTGTCAATGATTTCAAGCAGGAATGCCCACGGGGGGTTCCTGCTTTTTTTTGGATTTTGAAACCCAAAATTTCACATAGTTTTGGCCGGGATTAAAATTGAAGCAAGGTGGCCACAATCCCTTTTCGCACCATCATCACGCCAATGGAGGCCAGCAGCAGGCTTGAAATTTTGGATATGGCTTTGGTGCCCGCGCTTCCCAGGAACCGGGTGATGGGATCGGCGAACCAGAACACAACGCCGGCAAAAAGGATATTGAGCACCACGGCCGGAAGCACGTTTAGGGTGCCAAATTGATCCTGCAACAGAAGCAACGTAGTCAGCACTGCAGGCCCTGTGATGAGCGGCACCCCAATGGGCACATACCCCACTGTTTCCGGATCAATGTGCGGTCTTGTTTTTTCAGCGGTGATCAGATCGCGCAATGAAATCAAAAACAGCAGCAACCCCCCTGCAATCATAAAATCTTCAACTGTTATGCCGAGCACCCTGAGCAAAGAAGTGCCCAGCACCAAAAACAGAATCGCCACAATGGCGGCTGTCACCACCGATTGAATCACGATTCTTTGGCGATGGCGCACCTCAGCAATACTTTCGGTGAGGCTGATGAACAGGGGCAGCACCCCGATGGCGTCAACGGCCACAAGCAATGGAATCAATGAAAGGATAAACGGCTTCATTATGATTTATTTCATGTTATCCGGCGGCATCCGATGATGCCGGTCGAATTGATCACACGCTTTATGTTTAAACCACCGATGGGGTGGAAAGTGATCCGGCATATCCTTTAACAGTTTATCCAATTGTTTTTTTTGGGTGTCATTCAGAATTTCCCTGATGTCTTTAAAACTCGCATCAAAGGCGGCTTTGATTTTCGGGTGAAACTCCTGGCGCATTTCCCGGAGTTGAATTTGGAGGTCGTCTAAAATTTTTTCAACAGCTAGCCGCTGGTCCGGCCGTAAATCCAGCCGGTCGATAATCCGTTTTTGAAACATGGGTTTAATGGGCGGCGGACCTTTTTCATGAAATGTGTCAATTCGCTTCTGGATAAATAGAGTGGTGCCTAAAACGCCGGTCATGACCCCCAGAATGAATATCATGCCGATCCCGATGACGGCTTTTAAGAATTTCACGAATACCACTCCTTTATAGCGGCTCAATGGGAATATAGGTTTGCACCGGATCGCTCACCATGAGTCCAACCAAATGAAATTCCAGTGAATCACCGATTTTCATAATCATCACTGCCAATAAAATCATCAATGCCAGGGCCGCCGGTGCCAACCGCCAAGCCAGTTGAGGGAATTTAAAAACAGAATTGGCATCAGGATGCAGCACGCCTACACGCCGCACCGACTGCATAACATGCTGCCGCCATTGACGCCCTGTAAAATCCGACGGATGCGCTTTGGTCCGATGCGCTGAAGACAATACAAGTTGTAAACGATCCATGGGATCTTTTGTGTGTGTCATGTGCTCCTCAGATTTTTTTATTTTTGACCGTCCCTCAAGATCTTATGGAGTTTTTTTCTGGCGCGAAAGACCCGTATTTTAATATTGGCCACACTCCATCCCAGCAGTTTAGCAGCCTCCTTATAGGAGCAGCCTTCCAGATAAACCAATTCCATCACCATGCGATCCTCAGCTGACAGGCGGCTTAAAATTGCATCCAGAATTTCCAGAGCCTCTTTTCGCCTGCCGAGGGCTTCATAGTCGTTTTCAGAACCATCGAATATGGTTTGTTGGATCCATTGCCGGTGCGCATCCGAAAGCTCGCTCATAGGCACTTCCCGCTCCCTGTATTTTCTCCTCCAGAAATCATAACAGGTCCGGACGGCAATTCCCGACAGCCATTGTTTAAACCCGCTTTTACCTGCAAACCCTGATAGGCCCTTATATGCGCGCACAAACACATCTTGGGCGGTCTCATCAATATCGGCAGAGGGAACATGGTTGCGCACAATGGAAAAAACATGGGATTGGTACTTTTCCACCAAAAGCTCAAACACATTGACATCACCCCCAAGAATACGGTTGATGATATCCGCGTCGTCAAATCCGTCAATTGGGTTCTGCATGATGTCATTACTTACCAGAATCCTGATCTAATTTCAATGCGCGACCCGGATTGCTGTTTGATCCGGGTCGCGCGCAAATCGTCATACGGCGTAAAAACCTTATTCTTCAAACATGAATCGGCATTTTTCCCCGCATTTCCGCTGCTCTTGATGCATTTTTTTCATATCTTTGAGCTGCGAAACCTGATCGGGGGTCAACACTGATTTGATTTCAGCAAACATCTTCCCCCTAAGAACATCCATTTCTTCTTTGTCGGCAGCCATTGACTTGGATGCTTCCCTGATTTTTTGTTCATCAAATACATCACTATGGATTGCCTCATGGAGAGTTTGCCTGGAAGCATTGATTTTATCATTCAACGCTTTCAATGCCTCCTTGTTTTGATCCATAATGGCGTCAACCTTTGTTTGCTGTTCGGGGGTGAGATTAAGCTTTTTAAGCATTCCCATAGGGCCGAAGCCCTTTGCTTTATGATGCCCTTCCATCATGGGGCATTCTTTTCCAGGGCCCTGGCCCTGACCGGCCCATGCCGGAACGCTAAAAATCATCATCACTGCCGCCATCACACATACCATCATTTTGCTTTTCATACGATTTCTCCTTGATTCAAATTTACCATTAATTCCAAAAGGCCTTTATCATGATGTCGGTTTGCTGTTATGAAAAGTTACAGATGCGTGGAAAGTTTTTTTTAATGAATTAAGATAAGTGTCAGCCGACGGGCTGTGCAGCAGATCCGCGCGCGTGAGCAAGCGGTTTGAGGGCGTTTTGGTAGTGTATTTCAAGCAGACGCTTTCATTTTCCGCTTCCTTGCGGGCGCGGCTCTGATATGTTAGACATGACGACGGGAATAAGGTAAAAAAAGGCGACATGGCCAAAGATCAGGCCTACACCTCATGTTCGATGGCCTGCTGAACCAGTTGGTTCAAAGAAATCCATTTTGTCAGCGCTTTTTGGTTGGTTGTTTGATGAAGCGCCGGCAATATCCGGACATTAAAATTTCCTTTGTATGACTGATGCAGTTGCTTTGCGTTTTGGTGTGAGATTAAGGACGAAATCTTTTGATTTGCAGGTCTTTTAACATCTTATAATGCTTGTCATTTCCGGTTAAGATCGGAATTCCATGGGAAATCGCCGTAGCGGCTATTAACGCATCCGCAAGTTGAATGGAATGACTTAAAAAATGTTGCTCCACAAAAAACATTGCTTTAACGGATATTTCTTCTGAAATATAAAGAATTTGTGCATCCCAGGCACTAAGCGCCCTGCGAAGATTGTTCAATTCGTTTTTATCTCTCATGCCTTGCACCAATTCCATATATGTGACAACAGAAATAGAAAAATGCTTTGAATTCTCAATGGCTTTATATGCCTTTTGGTTCCCTTTCATATACCAGATAAGAACATCCGTATCGATAATCATTTACGATCTTCCTTTTCTTAATCCACGGACATAAGCATCGACGTTTTGAACCATTTTGTTGTCTTTCCAAATTCCAAACAGCTCCTTTGCTGAGCTTTTCTTATTTTTATCCGCGTAAGGAACCAGTTTTGCACAGGGCTTGCCGCGAAAAGTTATTACGACTTCCTCGCCCCTATTGACCGTATCAAGAAGTTCTTTTGAATTAAACCTTAGGTCTTTTGCCGTTGCTTTCATGGATCGCCTCCTGTTTCCATAGTTTACATTTTAAAATATAAACTATTTGAAGGCCTGCGTCAAGAAGCCTTATGCCAAATGGCGTGATATGCTAAGACAACTATATGATTTGTTTGAAGTGTTGAAAGGCTGTGTTAGCAGGGGTTCGCCAAATAATTTTTTAACCTGATTTTCCGCTTCAGCAGATAATTTCAAGCAGTCCATAATTGCACTGAATGAATTTTTTCTTAAACCATCAATTTATGACCTGAATTTTGCACGAAACTCTCTCTTTGCAGCACATGCTGCAAAAATGATTGTTTCATTTCAGGTGTCAGATTTGTCTTTTTTAAATTTCGCCGTCAACTCCCGCCATTTTTCCAGTCTTGCTTTGATCATACGTTCATACCCGCGGTCCAGGGGGGCGTAAAAGACTTGTCCGCTGAGTTTATCGGGCAGGTATTGCTGGGGAACGAATGCGTCTTCAAAATCATGGGCGTATTTGTAGCCTTTTGCGTAACCGAGGTCTTTCATCAATGGGGTGGGGGCGTTGCGAATATGAAGGGGAACCGGAAGCGTGCCGGTTTTTTTAATGGTTTCCATGACCCTGCCATATGCCGCATAGATGCTGTTGCTTTTGGGGGCTGTTGCCAGGTAAACGGCTGCCTGGGCCAAACACAGGTCGCCTTCGGGGGACCCTAAAAAACGATACGCCTCCATGGCATCCATGGCGATCCGTAACGCCTGGGGATCGGCATTGCCGATGTCTTCAGAGGCGAACCGCACCATGCGACGGGCGATATAAAACGGATCTTCTCCGGCAGCCATCATCCGCGCCAGCCAGTAAAGGGCCGCGTCCGGGTCGCTGCCCCGAAGGCTTTTATGCAGGGCGGAAATGAGATTATAATGTTCTTCTCCGGATTTGTCGTACGCGAGCGCTTTGCGCTGGAGCGCCTGTTCCACATCCTCAATGGCGATTTCCTTAATCCCAGTGTGGATATTTTTCAATCTGGAGGCAACATTTAAAGCGGATATTTCAAGGGCATTCAATGCAGCCCGGCCGTCGCCGTCGGACAAGGAAATGATATGGGACAAAGCAGCGTCGGATATTTGAAGTCCCAACTTGCCCAAGCCTTTTTCGGTATCGGCGATGGCGCGGCGCAGAAGGAGTTTCATATTTTCGTCGGAAAGTGGATGCAAAGGGATCACCCGGCAGCGGGACATGAGCGCGGCAATGACTTCAAACGAAGGATTTTCCGTGGTGGCGCCGATGAGGGTGATAAGCCCGCTTTCCACATGATGCAGAAATGCATCCTGCTGGGCTTTGTTGAACCGATGGATTTCATCCACAAATAAAATGGTCCGCTTCCGGTGAAGGTTGCGCTGATCCCTGGCTGTTTCTATGACCTGACGGATATCCTTGACGCCAGACAAAACAGCCGAAAATTGAACAAAATGGCATTGGGTGTGATGGGCGACAATGTGGGCCAGGGTGGTTTTTCCGGTTCCCGGCGGCCCCCAGAGGATCATGGAAAACATCCGGTCCTGCTCAATGGCATTGCGGATCAAACTTCCTTTGCCCACGGCATGCTCCTGGCCGATGAACTCATCCAGGCAGGTGGGCCGCATCCGGTCCGCCAAGGGCCGCTGATCAAAGGCGGCCTTTTTTGCCTGAAACTCAAACAAATCCAGGGTGTCTGAATCGGTCATGTAAATCTCTCTGTAAACCGCAACATATGCGACATGGAAATCATGGAATTTCTAAATGGCCGCTGGTTCTGCGGTTCGAAATTCAATATGGGATATCCGAAACTTGAAATACGGTTGACTCGTTATCGCCTCCGTTTCCCTCGCTGCTTTTGAAGGCTTGGCGGACGGGGCCGGGTTTGCTTTTCTTCCCGTTTTCTAAAAAACAAGCGGACGGGGGTTTTATCCAGTCCCGCGGCCTCACGGATCTGATTGATCAGATACCGGTGGTATGAAAAATGAACGCCTTCCGGATAATTGACAAAACTGACAAACGTGGGCGGACAAGCGCCCAACTGGGTGGTGTAGTAAAATTTGATGCGCTTGCCCTGATATAAGGCAGGCTCGGTCTTTTCCACGGCCTGTTGAAAAATCTTATTGAGCCGGGGGGTGGAAATTTTGGCCGCGTATTGCCCATATACGGCTTCAACCTCCTTAAAAATTTTAGATACGTTTTTTCCTGTCAAGGCCGACACAGGTAATACGGGCGCAAAATTCAGATATTTGGCGCTGTCTCGGATCTGATCCATAAAACGCTGCAGGGTCTTGCTGTCTTTTTCAATTAAATCCCATTTGTTTAAAACAAAAATACAGCCGCATCCCCGCTCATAGGCATATCCCGAGATCTTGACATCCTGCTCCGTAATCCCCTCCGGGGCATCTAAAACGATTAAGGCAATATCGCAACGGTCAATACTTTTTAGCGCCTTGATGATGGAAAATTTTTCGATTTTAGCAGACACCTGTTTTTTCCGGCGGATGCCGGCGGTATCAATGAGCAGATAAGATTTTTCGTTGATGGTGCAGGGCGTATCAATGGCGTCCCGGGTGGTGCCGGGAATGTGGCTGACAATGGCGCGCTCTTGGCCTAAGATCCGGTTGATCAGAGAAGATTTGCCCACGTTGGGCCGGCCAATGACCGCCACTTTAATGCTTTCGGAAAGAGGTTCAACCTCCGCATCCGGCAACACCGCAGTCAATGCATCCAAAAAATCCATCATGCCGTACCCCTCTTCCGCGGATATGGGATACAAAATATCGACGCCCAATCGGTAAAAGTCATATAAATGAGATTCACGGACGGGACCGTCGATTTTATTGACCGCAAACAAAACAGGCCGGGGAAATTCCCTGAGAAGATCCATGAGCTCGCGGTCAAATGGAGAGATTCCGGACTTTCCGTCCAGAAGCAAAATGACCGCATCGGATTCCTCAATGGCTTGAATCACCTGCTGCCGGCTCAAAAGTGAAAGCGGATCTGGATCCGCGCTGCAAAACCCACCCGTGTCCACAAGGGTGAATTCCTTGTCGTTCCAGGATGCGCTGCCATAATGCCGGTCCCGGGTCACACCGGGGAAATCATCCACCAATGCATCTTTGGTTCGGGTAATCCGATTGAACAAAGTTGATTTTCCGGCATTGGGGCGGCCGACAATGGCGACAACAGGTTTCATTTAAATTTTATAAATAATGCGTTTGTCCGTGATGATGATATCGACATACTTATCATGGGGCTCCATGGGGACAGAAGACATAATTTGTTCTTCAAACGCCACCGCCACTTTGCGGGCAGTGACCGGCAGTTTGGGGATAAACCGGTCATATCGGCCAGAACCGTCGCCCAGCCGCGAACCTTTTTCATCAAAGGCAAGACCTGGGATGATGGCGATGTCGATATCTCCGATTTGGACCGGCTTGCAGCGTTCCGGATCCGGTTCCATGACATTGCCGGGACCGGGTTTGATATCTTTAAGGATATCATTGATTTTATAAAGTGCAACCCCATTGGCCGATGAATTGAAAAAAGGAAGCACGATGTGTTTGGCCGCTTCTTTGCAGCGTTTCAGGATGTGACGGGTATCGACCTCGTGGGTCCGATGCAAATATAAAAGCGCCATTTCAGCTTCCACAAAATTCGGGAATTCAAACAAATGATTTTCTATTTGCTGGATTTTTTTGCGGATCTCATCCTTGGAAAGGGCATTGAGCTTTTTTTCGATTTTTTTTCGTAAATCCTGTTTTTTTTCTTTCAGATCCTCCATGGATCCACTCCATTGTCCGGTCAAAATTTTTCAATAAAAATAATATTCTATTCTGATAAAATTTGCAATAATCATTGACGAATAAATGGATACATGATAATTTTTTTTATTTATTAAGAGATATTACGCAAATACACCGTTACAATATAGGTATTGTATGCTTGAAATCAAGTACGTGCGGCAAAATTTATCCGACGTGTACCACGCACTGCAAAAACGCGGGGATACGGCGGCCTTGGATACATTCCAGGCCGAAGATGAAAAACGCCGGGGGATCATCGCTGAAATTGATGCGCTCCGCCACCTGCGGAACAAAGTTTCCGATGAAATCGCCACACTGAAAAAAAACGGTCAAGAGACCCAGGACCGGGTGGTTCAGATGCGGGATGTTTCCTCCCAGATTAAACGTTTAGAGCTTGAGTTGGCGGTCAGCGAAGAAAAAATCCATGAAATTCTCATCATGCTCCCCAACATCCCCCACCCCACAGTTCCCACAGGCCCGGACGAAACCCATAACCGTGTGGTGACAAAGGTGGGCACCCCACGGCAATTTGATTTTGAACCCAAACCCCATTGGACCATTGGCGAGGAATTAAAAATTCTGGATTTTGAACGCGCCGCCAAAATCGCCGGCGCCCGTTTTCCGCTGTATTTCGGCGATGGCGCGCGTTTGGAGAGAGCATTGATCAATTTTATGCTGGAGCTCCACACCACGCAGCACGGCTATACAGAAATATTGCCGCCCTTTATTGTAAACCGTAAAACCATGACCGGCACCGGTCAGCTCCCCAAATTCGAGGCGGATTTGTTCAAGCTGGAAAACCGGGATTTTTTTCTGATTCCCACAGCTGAAGTGCCGGTGACCAATATTTATCAGGATGAAATTCTGGATGAGTCCCAGCTTCCAATTTATTATACTGCTTATACGCCATGCTTTCGCTCGGAAGCCGGCTCCTATGGAAAAGACACCCGCGGATTGATCCGCCAGCATCAGTTCAATAAAGTGGAATTGGTGAAATTCACCACACCGGAAACCTCGTATGACGAATTGGAAAAACTCTTAAAGGACGCTGAATCTGTTTTACAACTGCTTGAAATCCCATATCAAGTTGTCATACTCTGCACCGGGGATTTGGGATTCTCCGCCGCCAAAACCTATGATATCGAAGTATGGATGCCCGCGCAGAATAAATATCGTGAAATTTCATCATGCAGCAATTTTGAAGCGTTTCAGGCCCGACGCGCCGGCATCCGTTTCAAACGCAAAGATCGAAAAGGCACTGAACATGTGCATACTTTAAACGGATCCGGGCTTGCTGTGGGACGCACGTTTGCGGCCATATTGGAAAATTATCAGGAACCGGACGGCAGCGTCGTCATCCCGCCCGTATTACGGCCGTATATGAACGGCAAGGAAAGAATCACGCGGTGAAAATACAGGACTTCCCCCAAGACATTCAAGACGCCCTTATCCCTAAGCCCTCCGGGAAACTCATATACCGGTGCTTGGGGTGCGGCCAGGAATACGGCATTGAAAAATTGCTCTATACCTGTCCGGCATGCCGGCACGTGTTGCTCATTTATGATTCGGAAAAAGAACGATTCAAGAAAAGAGACGGAAAAACGTGGCGCAGAATTTTTGATTACCGGAAAATGCTCACGATTCCCGCATTAAAAGGCATTTATCTGTTTCATGAATTCATCGGCCCCATCATGCCCCTTGAATCCATCATTTACCTGGGCGAAGGGCATACGCCGGTCATTCAAGCCAATGCCCGGTTGCAGCAACGCGTGGGACGACGGTTTTATTTTAAAAACGACGGCCAAAATCCCAGCGCTTCATTTAAAGACAGGGGCATGGCCAGTGCCCTCAGCTATATCAATTTTTTAATCCAGCAAGGCCATGTGTCCGACGTCCTGGCAGTATGCGCATCCACAGGCGACACATCCGCATCCGCGGCCTTGTATGCCTCCTATCTTCAGCCGGCGGTCAAATCCGCTGTGCTTTTGCCCCATCAAAAGGTCACCCCCCAGCAATTGGCCCAGCCTCTGGGCAGTGGCGCTAAAGTGTTTGAAATCCCAGGGGTTTTTGATGATTGCATGAAGGTTGTAGAAGCGCTTTCCGAAAATTACAATGTGGCGCTGCTCAATTCCAAGAATGCCTGGCGCATTCTGGGCCAGGAATCTTATTCCTTTGAGATTGCTCAGAATTTTGAATATGATGTTAAAAACAAGGTGGTTGTAGTGCCCATCGGCAATGCAGGCAATATCACCGCGGTCATGAGCGGATTCCTCAAATTTTTGGACACGGGGATTATCCAGGATCTTCCAAAAATCATCGGCGTTCAATCCGAGCACGCCGATCCTGTCTACCGGTATTATATGGAGCCCGACACCGCAAAACGGCAATTTAAACCTGTTGCAGTAAAACCCAGTGTGGCCCAGGCCGCTATGATCGGAAACCCGGTGTCCATGCCCCGGGTCATGCATTTGGTGGATGAGTTCAATGAAAAAGCCGGTTGTCAGAAAATATTTATGGTCCAGGTCCGTGAACAAGACATCATGGACTGGCAGTTGATTGCCAATCGAAACGGACATGTGGCCTGCACCCACGGCGGGGAATGCCTCGCCGGACTGGTCTGCGCCATCCAAAAAGGGTGGGTGGCTGTCGATGAAGACGCCGTATTGGATTCCACAGCCCATGCGCTGAAGTTCTCCGGATTTCAGGACATGTATTTTGAAAACTCGTTTCCCGAGGCATACGGGATCACGCCAAAACCAGATCTCATCAATGCCCCCCAACTCATCTGTCCGCCAGACTTAAAAGAGATTCCACGGCCCAACAACCCCCTCCATGGAGATGCGTTAAAACAATTTATTGATCGCGTATCCGAAGAAATCGCCATTCTTCTTGACTTAAAAAGGATATAAACCGATGAAAAAAAATCGTATTTTCAGATGGTTGATTCTATTTTTAGCAGGTTGCGGCGTTGTTTCCTCCCCTGTTTTGGGTACCTATCTGGAAAAAAAATTCGTGGTCTGCAGGGATCGGGGGCAGGACGTGTTATGCGATCCGTATATTGTCAAAGAAAATGATTCGGTGTTGAAAGTTTTTCGAGAAAAGGGGGAAATCGCCAGCAAGGACTTGTCCTGGTTTTTGGAGATGTTCAAACGGTTAAACCCGGAGATCAAAGATATCAATCTGATTTTTCCCAATCAACGGATTCTGGTGCCGTTGAAAGTGATCGCACCCGGCACTCTGGAAGGCCAGGAATCCGGCGTTGTCTCCATCCCCCTGATCACCATCACAAATATTCCGGTAAAAATCCAAGGCAAATCCACCCAGTATATTGTGGCCGAAGGCGACAGCGTTTCTAAGCTTCTGGCCCGGCAGTTCGGGGCATCATCGGGCCGATCTTATCGGGAAGCCGTTGAACTGTTTAAATTTCTTAATCCGGACATAAAAAACTTAGACAAGATCCGGGTGGGGCAAAAAATCAATTTGCCGGTGGCCGCCATCAAGGAAGAATCCTGGTATCCCGGCATATTTGATGAGTCTGGCAGATTGGTGGTGACCGAAGAAGCCGCGGCCAAGGCCGCGCCTGTGGAAGCGCCCAAACAGGCCATGCCGCCCCTTGAAAAAATCGAACCTCTGGACATGCCCCCTCCGCTTGAGATGGCCGATCTGCCCGAACTATCAGAACTTCCACAAATACCGCCCTTAGCGGCCGTGGAACCGCTGCCCGAAAAATTAGAACTGGCCGAATTACCGGAGATTGAAGCGCTTCCGGAAATTTCTCAACCAGAACCCGCACCGCAAATAATTCAACCCCAGGAGCAAAAAAAGGCAAAAACCCCGGAGGCAGTGGCGCTTTCGCACCAAGCCGCATCATCGCCGCCTGAAAAACCGGCCCCCGTCATTACGACGAAAACTTATGCCTCAGGCCCCAGCATATTCAAACGAGCGGCCACGATTTTAGGCGCGGAACTTTTGGATCAGGGCGAATATTATTTTCCCCGCAAAGGATTTAAGGACTTGAAGCTGGATCTTTCAGTGACGCCAGTGATGGAATTTGATTCCGGACGCAAGGCGCTGCTGGTGCAGGGAAATGCGCTTTCTCCTGCGGATCAGGAGGTGATTCACTCCTATTGGACAAACCTTATGGTGGTTAATATTCCAGACTCAGCCGACGTAAGGGATCTGTTAACGCCCCTGTGTCCCATGATCCACCGGGGCGGATGCGAAAACAAAATCATGTTTGATGACCACGGCATTACGGTCACGGTCCAGGGGGAATACATATTTGATAAAGAAAATGAGCCTGGCAAAACGTGTTTGACCCTGATCGACATCGAAGATCAAAAGACCCCCAATTCCTTTCAACTTTATCTGGCATCCATGATGATTGATATTTCAGAATGGATCGACAGCGGATCTTATTTCGGACCGGTACAGCGGTATCATTTCCCCTATCCCTCCCCGCCCACAATGGCGGCCCTCGGAGGACGCCAAAGCCCCCAGGAATTTGTTCGGAATTTTGCTTTGGTTTTTGGATGCAAATATGACGAACAGCTGGAAATTTCATTTGATTATGCAGGATTTCAGGTAAAAACGCTTTCCAACATGTTGACCGCCGCGCCGGGCAACGAAATTCTTGTGGATTTTGGGGATTTTCAGGGAGATGCTGTAAAATCCGTGGAATCCACGGGCTTTCGCGTGGTTCAGCTGAAACCGACGGACGACGGATTATCCATGCTCAAAAAACTACTCCAGGGATTGTCCTTAGGGTTTCGGGAAAACCCCACGTTCTGGGCGGCTGAAAGGCGCAAGATTCATAATTCATCGTTTCAGGTGCCGGGGCTGTTGATCGAGTACGCCGGCGATCCCAATGACCTGGCGACTCTGGTCTCATTTGTCCCTGTAAACATGCATTTGATCGCTTTTTTGAACCAATCGGGAATCCGCGTGATTCAGCTGATTCCTTAGAACAATGGATATTGATATGAAAAAATACGTAGCGGCATTTTTATGCACGGTGATGGCAAGCCTTGTGGGCGCATGCGCAACAGACAAGGCGCTTAAACAACAACAGGCAGAAGCCATCCGCCGATTGGGCGAAGCCTTTATGGCTCAAAAAGAATACACCAAGGCGCTGCGAGAATTTAAAAAAGCAGAAGATATTTATCCAAACGATCACTTGCTGCATGATGATATCGGCCTGACCTACATGGCCAAAGGCTCGCCGGATCTGGCCATTGTGCATTTTAAGGAAGCTTTGGATATTGAACCCAATTACACCCCGGCATTAAACAATCTTGGGGCTGCATATATGGAAAAAGAAGATTGGGAATCGGCCATCCAATGTTTTTTAAAAGCCAAAGACGACATGCTCTACTTAACCCCCCATTTTCCTTTGACAAATCTGGGTTTTGTTTATTATAAGCTCAACAAATACGATCAATCCGTGGCCTATTATAAGGAAGCGCTTGAACTCAAATCCGATTTTCCCAAAGCCCTGCATGGACTGGGCTTGGCCTATCTGGCCATGGGAAATTACCCGGACGCCGTTGCGTCCTTGGAGCGCGCCGTGGCAGTGGCGCCCAATGAAGCGCAATTGCATTTTGATTTGGGAAAAGCCTATAAATCCAACCATGATTTCCATAAAGCCTATGTGGCTTTCCAAAAAGCCGAATCATTGGCAGACAACCCCCAACTCAAACAAGAAGCAAAACAAGAAGCCAGCCGGATCTGGAACCTGAAATAACAACGCTGGTTCTCTGACAGAAAGCTCCGGGCACGGGTCCATCAGCCTCCATAGAGGGCCTTACAGATAGCGTCAATGAGCCTGATGTCTTTTTGGATTTGATCCGTGCAAACGGCTTCCATGCGGGTCCCTGTCAGCACCAGGGTTTCCATGGCATATTGGGCGAGCAATTTTTTGTTTTTTTCTGCAATGGCCAGACGGTCAACGCAAAGATTCCGCTGCGCCATCAAGGCGGACTCAATGTCTTGAACCTTGGGATAGGTGTTGAAAAAATCAATGAGAAAGTCCAATGCATCCCAAAAAACATCTGAAACTCCATAGGCGTGTTTAATCCATGTCATCAAGGCATCTGAAACAGCCGCTTGCCATTCAAACCGCCGGTGCCTTAATCGTACTCTGGCTTTTAGATAATCTCCGGAACGTTTCATAAAACCGGACAAAACCTGATCCATGGCCGGGCTGATGGTGCGGGTGATGTGAAGCCGCTGAACAAATCCGAGCACCGCGGATTCCGACAATGGCACGCGCAGGTTCTCCCTGTCCTCCGGAAACGTTATTCGGACATATTGGACGCGAGCGCATACCATCCGGCAGATTTCCGCAACATCTGACCCCACATAGAGATATTTAGCCACGCAAGGCTCCAGAAGCATTTGAATATATTCATCAGGAAACAAAACCAATTCGCAAAGCATCCGGGCATCGCACGAATCGCCATCCCGCAGCATCTGCTGCAGGGCCTGGACAGAAGTGGCGCCATAAGTGGATTCAATAAAATCCAACGTGTTTTGATGAACGGGGATCCCATAGGTGAAAAGGGATGAAATTTTTTCAGAAAGCTGCGTATTTTTAGGAATGGATGACATGATATTGGATTTCCTTTGCCGATCACAATAAATCCATGCAACAATTTGATCCAGGGAACATCAATGATAAATCACTTAACTTTATCACATATATTATGCAATTTTTATAATATTATAAGACACTTTAATCAATCCTTTCTTTGTCATCAGGAGAAATATACCATGAAATCCTCCGGTGTTTTCCGGCATGCGGCCCAGGGGATCGGCCTTGTTTCCTTATTTTTAGCGGTCTGGGGATATGCCGAATACCTTATTGCCCAAGAAACCATATCTTTCCCGACCCCACCGGCGCAACAATGGGATTCCAAAGCGCCCGGCGGTTTTGTGTATCCCCCGGTGCCGCCGCCGGACCCGGAAATGCTGAAGGTATTGGCGGAGGCCGTAAAGTATTACAAGGGGGTTGACGCGCCCCAGGATTATGCCAAAGCCCAGGAACGATTTATCAAAGCATCAGAATTGGGCAGCACCGCCGCCTCATATACCCTTGGGGTGATGTATCAAACCGGCGAAGGCGTGCCTCAGGACGATCAAAAAGCCATGGAATGGTATCAAAAAGCAGCGGCCAACAACCATGCGCTTTCTCAATATGCCATTGCCCATATGCATTACACCGGTAAAGGCGCGGAAAAAGATGCGGCAGAAGCGGCCCGGTGGTATATGAAAGCCGCTGAAAACCCCGAAGCCCTGCCCGTGCATTTATACACTGTGGGGGTGTTATATGATAACGGCGAGGGGCTTGCCAGGGACCTTGAAAAAGCCGCCCAATGGTATGAAAAAGCCGCCGAGGCCGGAGACACCCAAGCCCAATTTTTCTTAGCAGATATGTATTACAAAGGCGAAGGCGTGCCCAAGGATCATCAAAAGGCTCTCATGTGGTACCAACGCGCCGAAGCCGAAGGATCCATGATGGCGCAATTTAATCTCGGTATGATGTATTATAACGGCCGAGGTCATATAAAACAAGACTATGCAAAATCGGCCGAATGTTTTGCCAAAGCCGCCAAAAGCGGATTCCCACCGGCCATGTATTGCCTGGCGATTTCATACGAAAAAGGCCAAGGGGTTGCCTTGGATCAAAGTGAGGCCCTTTACTGGTATGAAAAATCCGCGGATGCGGGTTATGGAAAAGCCATGTATCGGATTGGTCTGATGTATTTAAACGGCAGTCTTGGAAAAGAGCAGAATTCGCCCAAAGCCATTGAATGGTGTGAAAAAGCGTTTCAGAATGGATGCAAGGAAGCTGGATACGGGCTTGGGGTTCTTTATGAAAAGGGTGAAGCCGGCGTGCCCAAGGACTGCCAAAAGGCCGTTTCATGGTATTACAAAGCCGCTGAAATCCATTATGCCAAGGCCCAGCAACGTCTGGGAGTCTTGTATGACAATGGCATCTGCGTGGAACGTGATCTCACCCAGGCCGCCAAATGGCATGAACAAGCCGCATATAACGGCGATGTATATTCCCGATACCGATACGCCGGCATGTGTTACAACGGCATCGGCGTGCCGCGCAATTTTGAAAAAGCCTTTCAATGGTATGAAGAGGCCGCTAAACAAGGATATCCTTACGCCCAATACAGCGTCGCCCTCATGTATTTCAACGGCCAGGGCGTTGCCCAGGATGATGTGGCCGCATATGCCTGGATGTCGCTGGCGGCCGGCCAGGGCGATCCTGTTGCAAAGGATCAGCTCAATGCCATCAAAACTCGAATGTCTCAAGAACAGGTGGAAAAAGCAGAAGCTATGATTGCGGAATTGAATTATCTTTTGGCGTTTTAATCTTTCTGTTGCCGTTAGATGGATTGATTTTATCCTCATTCCTACAAAAATCAAAATCCCCCTCTTTTTCAAAAAAATGAGGGGGATTTTTTTAAAGACGATCATTGATGGAATCCTGTGAAGGCCCATGAACATTAAAAAAATTATATCCGGCGGGCAAACCGGCGCCGACAGGGCTTCCCTAGATTTTGCCATTGAAAACGATATCCCCCACGGCGGCTGGGTGCCGAAAGGCAGATTGGCGGAAGACGGAGTGATTTCGTCCCGTTATGATGTTTTAGAAACCAACAGTGCGGATTACCATGTGCGGACCCAAAAAAATATCCTGGAAGCAGATGCGACCTTGATTTTCAGTCACGGCGAACTCACCGGCGGATCCGCATTAACCCAAACCCTGGCTCAAAAATATCAAAAACCTTGTCTGCATATAGACCTAAACATCCTTTCAGAATTCGAAGCAGCGGTGACCATCCTGCACTGGCTTCAGCAACACGGCGTAGAAATCCTTAATGTGGCCGGTTCCCGGGCCAGCAAAGATCCGGACATCTATCGGGCCGCATTCCATATTCTTGAAACCGTATTTTACATCGGTATGATTGAGAACAATATGCCGGATTTTATCAATAAACCCTATGAAATGGATGGACGGGAAATCGGCAGGTCACAGCCCGAAACCGTGGATGAAGCTGTCCAACGCTTGATTCAGGAAATGCCGCTGCAAGATAAAATGATCATCGCCGGCATCAAGGATCAGAAAAAGCTTCATCAGTTCGGTTCTCTGGAAATTTATATCCGGAATTATTATGGGTTGTCTGCTGGAAATGAAAAACTGATGCAATCGTGCCGGCAACTGGTCCGCAAAAAAAATTTAGGCCTGGATGAAGCGGTATTTGTGATTATTCGAAAATTTTGGGAAGAGTTGAAAAAAACCCACGCCATCCGCCGGGTGAAATAAGCCCTCCGGTGGATGGGCATGTCCCGGCGCCAGGTACGGCATTCGACCGTCCGTTCATGATGCCAGGATATCCCGTTATTTTGAAAAAATCGAGCGAACGTTCACTTTTATTTGACTTTCCCGAAAACGGCTTATACACTTTCTTTACATTTTTTGGATCTTAAAAAACACGGATAACATTATCCAGGAGAAGCGCATGATGGTCTTGCTGAGGATTGATTCTGAAAAATGCATTCGCGACGGCATTTGCGCCGAGGTGTGCCCTGTTAAAATTATTCAATTCAAAGATAAAAACACCCCTCCCGCGCCTGTGCCGGGGGCGGATACCTTGTGTATCCGGTGCGGCCATTGCGTGGCCGTTTGCCCCACCGCAGCCGTCACCCATGAAATCATGTCGCCGCAACAATGCATGCCCGTTCAAAAACAATGGTGCCTAACGCCGGAACAGACCGAACATTTTCTCCGATATCGGCGCTCCATCCGGGTGTATGAAAAAAAAATCGTGGACCGCGACACCCTGGCCAAGCTGATTGATCTGGCCGCCTATGCCCCATCCGGCCATAATCGCCAACCCGTGAAATGGCATGTGATTTACGATACCAATCACCTCAAGCGCCTCACCGGGCTTGTGGCCGACTGGATGCGCGCCATGCTCAAGGATCATCCGGACATGGCCAGGGCCATGCATATGGATCTGGTGCTTGCGGCTTGGGAGGCAGGCATCGACGTGATTTGCCGGGATGCCCCGCACTTGATCATCGCGCATGGCAGCAGCAGTGATATTACGGCCCAGACATCCTGCACCATTGCCCTGACCTATTTGGATTTGGCCGCACCTACGTTCGGCCTTGGAACATGTTGGGCCGGATTCTTCCAGGCAGCTGCCGGCTTCTGGCCCCCTTTGCAGCAAGCCCTCGATCTTCCAGATAAAAATATCAGCTACGGGGCTATGATGGTGGGGTATCCCAAATTCAAATACCCGCGCATGCCCTTACGGAATAAACCGCAGGTGACCTGGCTTTAAAATTTTACATTTTTATAGAAAGAAAAAAACGGAATTCATAAAAGGAGCAAGCAAAAATGACGGATATCTATGAACAGCTCAGACAACGACTGGACGACATGGCCACTGGATTTCCCGCAACCCCAAACGGTGTGGAAATAAAAATTCTCAAAAAACTGTTTTCCCCTGCGGACGCAGAAATGTTTCTCATGATGACGCCCATGTTGGAAACGCCCGAAAGTGTGGCCCAGCGTTTAAACCTTCCCTTAGAAGACACCGCCCGCCACCTGGAAGACATGGCCAAACGGGGATTGCTTTTTCGGCATAAAAAAGAAAGCCAAACACGTTATTCGGCAGTACCGTTTGTGGTGGGCATTTTTGAGTTCCAGCTTAACCGAATTGATCAGGAACTGGCCCAGGATCTGGCCCAATATTATGAGGCCGCGCTGGCGCAAAGTTTCCAGGCATGGGGAACCCCGGTGCTACGGACGATTCCCATCAACAAAACCCTGGTGAACGAATGGCCCGTGGCGCCATATGAGGATGCTCTAAAGGTCATTGAGGATCAAAAACAGATTGCCGTGGCGCAGTGTATTTGCCGGACCATGGCTCAAAAAATCGGCAAGGGATGCGGCAAGCCCATGGAAGCCTGTTTGATTTTCGGATCCCATGCGAGTTATTATGTGGATAACGGCATGGGACGCTACATTTCCAAAGACGAAGCCAAAGCCATCATTCTTAAAAACGAAGAAGCCGGCTTGGTGCTCCAACCCTTTAATTCCCAATTTATCGGCGGCATGTGCAGCTGCTGCGGATGCTGCTGCGGGATGCTCCGGTCCTTGAAAAAACAAGCCCACCCGGCTGAGGCAGTGAAAAGCAATTATTTTGCCCGAATCAACACCGAGGCGTGCGCAGGTTGCCAAACCTGCGTGGACCGCTGCCAAATGGAGGCCATTGAAATGGTGGACGACAAAGCCGTTATCACCTTGAAACGCTGCATCGGCTGCGGCCTGTGCGTCACCACCTGCCCCACCGACGCCATTCAGCTCATCAAGAAACCAGAGGACGCGCTGTATGTGCCGCCCCAGACAGGGATGGAAACCTATATCCGCATTGCCCAAGAAAGAGGAAAAATCTAAACCGCCGGGCATGCGTCGGTTTGCCGGCCGTGCATCTGCTTGACGGAAATGATCTTATCGCCGGAAATCCATGCAGCGGCCTTTTATCCTCAAAAAAGGCGTGTTGGGGAGATGATGGGATCCGTGCAAAACCTGACGATATTTTGCCCCCCATCAATCCGGATATGCATTGTTGATGGCAATGAATTCATCCAGGTGATTTAAAAATATGTCCACTAGCAGGGGATCAAACCGCCTGCCTTTTTGGTCTTTGATGAATTGGATGATGGCATCCATCTCCCATTTGCTTTTATAAATGCGCGCATGGGACAGGGAATCAAACACATCCGCCAGGCTGGTGATTCTTGCAAAAATATGAATCTGTTCCCCTTTTAATCCATGGGGGTATCCTGATCCATCCCAGCACTCATGATGCTGGAGCGCCACAAGGGCTGCGGCCTGGATGGTGGCGCGTTCTGATTTTTTAAAAATATCGTATCCAATGGTGGTATGGGGCTTGATGCGTTCAAATTCTTCAGGGCTGAGCTTGCTTGGTTTTAACAAAATGGAATCGGGAATGGCGATTTTCCCCGCGTCATGGAGCGGAGACACCAGCCTCACAAGATCCGCTTCGGGTTCGCTTAATCCGGCCAGCTGCGCCAGACGATGACAGAACATGGCCACCCGCTGGGAATGCTTTCCCACATCGCGGGAGCGGCTTTCCACAACTTCACCCAATGTCAGCATCATTTCCTTTTGGGTGTCTTCAATTTCTTTGTTCAATAAAATATTCTCAAACGCCACCGCCACATTGTTGACAAAAACCTCAATCAAATCGCGGTCAATAACGCTTAATTGCCGGCAATTTTTAAGATATAGTAAATTTTTTGTTCCGGATTTGGCGGCAAAATACCCCACAAACACATCATCGGCAAACAGACTTTTATTTTCTTTCACCGCCTGCAGCAGGATCTGGATAATATCTTGCGGAAAAAGCTCTGAAATACATTGATCCACACGATCTTTATAATCGCCGGTGGCCGCCAGCACAATAAAATCCTCTTTGCCGGTATGTTCACAAAATCTTGATTGGATATACACGGCGGTTTCATCCAGCTTGAGAATGGAAGTCAGCTGTGTCAAAACGCCTTTGGCGAATTCCTTGATGGATTGATGCTCAAATAAACGTGGGGAGGCATGAATGATATGTTCAAGCCCGGCGCGGTTTTTTTCAATGATCCGCAGATCCCGGTAAGCTCTTAAAGCCGTGGTGATGGTGGTAAACAGCTTCTGCACCGTCAGCTCTGTTTTGTGCTTATATTCGTTAATATCATAATTTAAAATCACGTCCCGCTCGGGCGCTTTGCCCGGCTGGCCGGTTCGAAGAATGATCCGAACAAATTGATTCTTGATGTCCTGACGGATGTATTTGGCGACCTGCAATCCCGCATCATCGGTCTCCATGACCACATCCAACAAGAGAATGGCCGTATCCGGATGCTGCTGAATCAATTCCTGGGTTTGGTTTCCGGAATAGGCGCTGAGAAACTGAAGCGGGCGGTCTTCAAACACATAATCGCCCAAAACCATTTTGGTGACCTGATGAATTTCCGGCTCATCATCGGCAATCATCACTTTCCAAGGTTTTTTGGATTCCCCCTGTTTCGGGATGAAAAATAAGGTCTCATCCGCTGGTTTGGCCTGTTTATCTGCTTGAATATTCATAATCCAGCCCCTTTTTTGGCCGCAGACAGTTTCTATGATTGCCGGATCCTGCAGGGGGTCCCCAGACGGCAAAAAAGCAAAAAAACAATACCAGGAAAACATGCAGGGGTCAAGGATTTGCAACACTCTCGCAAGGGCTTTAGATCCGGCGGCCGCAAAGAGCCGCCCTAAGACGATTGCAGGACCATTGGGCCGACGCAGCAGCCGTATTATTTCCCCGCCCCAGGGCAGCGTCTCGAACCTGCCCATTCCGGTCGTCACAAACGCCGATCCAATGAAATCCGGTGGGTTGGGCCGGCAGAGACGCGGACCCAACCGATACCCCATCTGCAACCCCGAATCCCGACTCTGTAAATACGGCGGTTTTGCGAAAAAATTTGGGTTTCCGGAGGTAGCAGATGGCCGAAAAAGCCGAATTCAAATTTTACTTTCCCGGGCACTGGGAAATAATGCTTTGATCAAAGCCTGCGTTTCCGTATGATTTGTCAAAATTGGCTGAAAATTCAGCGGCCAGACTCTTGGCCCGCTCCTCAAATGCATTTTTATTTTTCCAGGTGTTTTCCGGCATCAGAATATCGTCCGGCACGCCGGGGCAGGATTTGGGCACGCTGACATGAAACAATTTGTTTTCCACATACTCAACATGGTCGAGCTTACCTGTAATGGCCGCGTCAATCATGGCCCGTGTGACCGGGATGTCAATGCGTTTGCCTTCGCCGTAAGGCCCGCCGCTCCAGCCGGTGTTGATCAAATATACCCGGGTGTCATACTGCTTCATTTTCCGGCCGAGAAGGCTGGAATAGAAAATCGGTTCCTTGGGCATAAACGGCTGGCCGAAAAACCGTGAGAAAGTGGACGTGGGCTTAACAATGCCCGTTTCAGTGCCTGCCAGTTTGCTGGTATATCCCATAAGAAACCACAGCATGGCCTGATCCGGGTTTAATCGGGCAATCGGCGGCAATACGCCGTTTGCATCAGCGGCCAGAAAAATAATGGTTTTGGGATGCCCGCCCCGGGCCGATTCCTTGATATTGGATAAAAATGACAAGGGATAGGATACGCGGCTGTTCTGGGTGAGACGGTCGTCGTTTAGATCCACGCTGCCGTCCGGATAGGTCATACAGTTTTCGATGATGGCGCCGTGATCCAAATAATCTCTTTTCTGAAAAACCGCCCGATAAATCTCCGGCTCTTTTTCCGGATCCAAATGGATGAGCTTGGCGTAACAACCGTATTCCAGATTGGCAATGCCGTTATCGCTCCATCCATGTTCATCATCGCCGATAAGCGCCCGGGAGGGATCTGCAGAAAGGGTTGTTTTACCCGTGCCGGACAGTCCCAAGAAGAGCGTCACATCGCCGTTTTTCCCCTCATTGGCCGAACAGTGGAGAGGAAGAATGTTTTCAAACGGCAGATAATAATTCATGACTGTAAACATCAGTTTCTTAACGCTGCCGCAGTATGCTGATCCATACACCAGCCCCACTTCCCGGATAAAATCCATGGCGATCACCATGTCCGTAGTCTGCCCGTCCGGCAACCGCCGCAGCCGGCCTTCGTATTTTTTCCGATCCAGTTTATCATAAGGCAAGGCGATGAGGGTGAATTTTTTGCTACTTAACACACTGTCTTGGATATTTTCCGGAATCGGACGAAACATGTTTTTGGTAAATAAACAGGTCAACGCCCGATCCGTGATGGTTCTGACGGTCATGGCATACGCCGGATCCGCCCCCACCGCCCGGTCTGAAAAATACAGACGGTCTTTGGTCCTTAAACACGCAAGCGCGTCCTCAAGGAGCATGTCAAATGTTTCCGGATCTAATGGGAGGTTATTGGGGGAGCGCCAATCAATGAAAATATCGGATGCGCGATGTTTCACCACCAGGGTGTCCTGGGGAGATCTGCCGGTGGATTCCGGCGGCGTCCACGTGGCTAAAGCGCCGCTCTGGGTGATGATGGCTTCTCTGAATTCCACGGCGTGCCGGATCAAGTCTTTTCGACTGATATTGTAATACACATTGGATTGGGAGTTTCTTATTTTTTCCAATTCTGATTTGAGTTTCATAACCGTCGGATTCCTTTGCAATGCCCGGCATCAAGGCAATCAAGCATAAATTTGTAAAATGATTTCTTCCAATGAGCGTTTGGGCACATGGTGAACGCCGTTTTCATCCCGCCAGTATCGAATATCCCCATCCGGGCCCAAGGGCTCAATAACAACGTGTTCCGCGGGTTCCCCCAGGGCGATGACCAGCATGATTTTAAATCGTTCATCAATCCCCAGGGCATCCCGGAGTTTCGGCATATTGATGGCGCCGATAAAGCAACCGGCAATTCCTTTTTCCCGTGCGCCCAGCAGAATACTTTGTCCGGCAATACCGTGGTCGCACCAGAAATCAGCGGCAATGCCGGTGTCTCCCAGGACAATAATATATGCGGCCGGCCGCTCCCCCGGCGCCGGGCCCGGCCAGTCTTTTAAATACGCGGCCCAGGTCAGACATGAAAATATTTTTTCATTGGTTGCCGGGTCATTGGACAGAATATATTTTAAAGGCTGACGGTTGGCCGCAGAAGCCGACAACCGTCCCAGGTTCACCAGTTCTTTTAACGTATCGATGCGGATGGGTCGGTCTTGTTTAAACCGCCGGCAACTTCGGGTTTTGGCCACCAGATCCGCTAACATTGAATGGGTTGCTTGCATGAAAATTTCATTTCCTCCGGAAGGTGAAGTTTCAACCATTTCAAAACGTTCTCAAATTCCGCCCGCATTTCGCCCAGCGCTTTTCCCCGATGGCTTATCTTGTTTTTTTCTTCCTGGGTCATCTGGGCAAATGTTTTTTGAAGGGGCGGATAATAAAAAATGGGATCATATCCAAATCCGTTTTCTCCGGCCGGGGATTCAGCAATGATGCCTTCACATCGGCCTTCATAGGTTAATGCTGCGCCGCTGGGAACCGCCAGAGAAATCACGCACTCAAATACGGCTTTGCGGTTGGAGGCACCTTTTAATTCACGAAGAAGCTTTTGATTATTTTCCTGATCCGTGGCATTTTCGCCGGCATATCGCGCGGAACGGACGCCGGGTGCGCCGTGGAGCGCCTCCACGCACAGGCCTGAATCATCGGCCAGGGCCGGGTATCCCAGGACCCGGGCGGTCAAACTTGATTTTTTGTAAGCATTTTCATCAAATGTGGCGCCATCCTCCACCACTTTGGGAATCGGCCCGAAATCATTTAAATTTTTTATTAAAACAGGAAAATCGTTGAGCAATTCCCGGATTTCAGAAGTTTTGCCCGGATTTCGGGTTGCAATGACCAGGGTGGTTAAAACTGTCATCGTCGCCTCAGGATGAAGGGTTGAGCATACGTTGTGATGGTTTCCAAAATTTTCTATCAAAAGGGGTAACGCATGTAAAGGGATTTTATCAGCCATACATTGAACCCCTTTTTTATCCGCAATGGCATGCGGACATGGTTTTTTGGGATGCCCCTATATTCCCTGGGGACTGTGTGATTGCTGATGAATTTTGGGCATGCAGATGCCCATCACTGAAGCTGTTTCACCGGCACTTCCATGGATATGGATGTGCCGCGGCCTGGAGCGGAATTAATGGTCAACTTCCCGCCCAGATGGTTCATCTTTTCCCTGATATCAAACAATCCAAATCCATCGGGACAAGATGCGCCGATATGAAAATTTTCAACGTCCAGACCGATGCCGTCGTCTGTGACGTCCACCTTAAACGCGTGTGGGGCGTTATGCACGCTGACAATGATTCGATCCGCCTTTGCATGCTTGATGGCATTGTAAATGAGTTCTTTGATGCTTCTGTATAAAATGATTTTGATTTCATCATTAACCCGGTCCATATCCCCGGAAAATTGTGTGGCAACCTCGATGCCGTGTTTTGATTGAGTCACCCGGGCCAATGTTTCCAGCGCTTCTTTAAATCCGAAATCATATAAAACAGGGGGGCTTAAATCAAAGATCAGATCCCGCATCTGCTTGATTAATTTAACGATATGATCCTTTATGCAGGATAGTTCCACCACATGGACGGGATTATCCAATTTTTTTTCAAAAGAATCCAGCTGCAACTGGGCGACAAATAATTCCTGGCTTATATCATCATGAAACCGGGAGGCCAGGAGGCGGCGCTGCTTTTCTTCGGACATGGACAATTGAACAGAGAGTTTTTTAAGTTTTGCCTGGTATTCCAGAAGTTGATTTTCAATGGTTTTCAAACGGGTGATATCGGTGATGGCAATATTTGCTTTTTGGGGCAGGTTGTTCTCGAATGTGACATTCACATTGGATAAAACCCATTTCATCTCCCCTTTTTTGGTGATGATTTGATATTCAACTTCCGATGAAACGGGGCGGCCGGAATATAGCATGGACAAACGCTGATTGAATTGGCGTCTGCCTTCATCGTTTAAAAGGTCAAGCAGACCCATGGATAAAATTTCTTCTTTCGAATAACCGGTGATATCCAGAAACGCCTGGTTTGGGTTTAAAATTTTTTTGTGATGATAGTCATATTCACATATCCCGGCTTTGGTGTGTTCCACCAGCAACCGGTATTTTTCTTCGCTTTCTTTTAATGCGTTTTCAGAACGCCTGCGCTCTTCTAAAAGGGAATAGATTTCAGATTGAACAAACCCGATGGTATCAAAAATTTTTTTGGAAGAACTGTCATCAAAAATTTTATTTTCAGGCAAGTGCCCGCCCGGCTTTTGCCAGTCAATGGACGCAATATATGTCAGAAGCGCTTCTGAATACTGCTTTTTAAATTGTTCCCGGAATCTTTTTGAACAGAAAAATCGGATGGCTTCAGCTATATTTGATAGAAAATTAAAAAATTGATTGAACAACCGAGGGGGGTTTGATGCTGACGTCAGGGCGGTGTTTCCGTGCGTTTTGCACTGCATCAAGCCGTTTTTTTCAAGGATGTTTAGTGAGAAATCTATCGCCTGTTCATAGGTATCCACAGCTTCGGCCAGCAATGTATGAATATTTAGTTTTTTAAAAAGATGATAGCCGATTTTAAAAATTGTAGGCACATTATAAATAAGGGCTGCAAGAAGATTTTTGCGGTTGGTTAAATAAGCGATATAATTTTTTCTGGCCGCCGCATCCGCGCCGGTGATGGCGGCATAATCCTCGATATAAATGATTCCGCTCTGATCATCAAAATACGATTTAATAAAATCATCTAAAAAATGAAGTACTTGTGTCGCAGATGTCTTGTCGGCGTACCCATGACTTTTTATCAGGAATATATAATCCCCCAGTTTGGCGGCATCTGCGCGGAAATTGCCCCCGGGTGCGGTTGAAACAAAGGTTTCCGCATGGGTGACCGCAAGGCCCGTCACCGGGCAATGACTGGCGGACATAAACCAGGCGGGCAGATTGTTTTTGGGGGATATGGTCATGGCGATGACGGGTGCGTCATTTTGGTATTATGCAATATGCACACAATTTTTAGTTTGAATGGAATGAGATTTGAAACAACCGCTACACATCCTGATTTTGTTTTGAAGGATATATGGCTATCCATCCATTGGATTCAGACGTCAGGCGCGTGCATATGGGGGGGCGGAAATTAACGGTCAGAAGCTTTTTTGACATTTTTTCCGCCGGTTTTACAATAATCATAGATCACCCGGGCGGCGGTGTTGAATAGTTTCGGGTCCAGCCGGCCGAATTCCTCTTTGATCTCATAGGCAAGCCGTGCGGTATCCACCTCTCCCATGCTGAATAACCGCCGGATGATGAGCGCCTTGTATCCCGGCATGGAATTGTAGCACAGTTCGGGGTTTTTATGGGTGCATTCTTTTTTGATTTTTTGGACCCGAAGGGTGTATTCGGTAAATTTTTTCCTTAATTGATTTTTCAACTCCGGGTTTTCCGGCAGTTTTATTTTTAATGAATCAATCATTTGAATACACCTGAAAATTCATCCGAAAAAATGCGTTTTTGTTCCAACGGGCCGTTTAAATTTTTATTTTAATGTTAACAATGTAACATAAAAAAAATCAAGGGCAAACATAAACACGGTTAACAACCTATTGGAGTTACCAAAGAAAAAACTTTACAGCAGGCCCGGGCTGTTATAATTGACGGACGTGTTTGCGTGTGATCGTAAGGGATATCCACTTGGGTTGGCAAATATATTATGAAAAGGAACGTATGTTATGCATAAACTTTTGACAGATGCTACCGGGCAAAAAATGTTTCTGCTGGGCAATGAAGCCATTGCCCGGGGCGCCATTGAGGCCGGGGTTGGATTTGCATCCACCTACCCAGGAACGCCTTCGTCTGAAATATCCGCCAATTTTTTCCAGATTTCCAGGGAAACCGCTCTTTATTTTGAATACAGTGTGAATGAAAAAGTGGCCCTGGAAGTTGCTGCAGCTGCGGCCAATGCAGGGGTGCGCAGCATGTGCGTCATGAAGCATGTGGGCATGAACGTGGCTGCCGACGTGCTGATGACCCTGGCGTATGTGGGAGTCCGGGCCGGGCTTGTGATTTTATCAGCAGATGATCCGTTTATGTTTTCCAGCCAGAATGAACAGGACAACCGGTATTACGGCAAGCTCTCGGGGCTGCCCATATTGGAACCCTCATCCGGTGAAGAGGCCAAGGACATGGTGGGCGCTGCCTTTGATTTGTCCGAAATCCTTCAGGAACCGGTGATTTTACGAACCACCACCCGCATCAATCATTCCACATCGCCGGTGATTTTGGGAAAGATTCGAACGCCGGTGACCCAGGGCGATTTTCCCAAAGACCCGTTCAATTATGTGACTGTGCCGGCGGTTTCCCGCAAACTCCATATAAAGCTGCTGAAAAATTATGAAAAAGCACTGGAGCTGTCGAATTCATCGCCTTACAATTTTATCGAGGGAAACGGAAGATTCGGGATCATCTGCAATGGCGTCAGCTACAATTATGTCCAGGACGGGGTGCGTGATCTAAATATGGAAGGCAAGATCAAAATCTTACGGATCGGCTTTTCCCATCCCATGCCCATTGCCTTAATCCAGAAATTCCTTCAAGGATGCGAACAAGTGCTGGTGGTGGAAGAAGGCGAGCCGTATTTGGAAGAAGCCGTAAAGGCAGCTGCCCAGGAAATAGGTTTTTCAAATCCCATCCACGGCAAAGGGCCGGATCTTTTTTCCCGGCTGTTTGAATTTGATCCGGCCATGGTCCGAGCCAAGATCGCCTCCTATTTCGGCATCTCATATACCCCTCCTTTGCCCGTGGATATGACCGGGATTCCGGATTTACCCCAACGTCCGCCCAACCTGTGCGCCGGCTGCTCCCACCGGGCCACGTTTTATGCGGTGAACAAGGCTGCAGAAGGGATTGCCAATATCCGTCCCACGGACATCGGCTGCTATACTCTGGGATTTCTGCCGCCCCTTTCCACAGGGGATTTTCTCATCTGCATGGGGTCTTCCGTGGGAACCGGCTGCGGATTTTCCAAAACCACCGGCAAGAAAATCATATCATATATCGGAGATTCCACATTTTTTCATTCCGGCATTCCCGGCCTCATTAATGCAGTATTCAACAATCATAACTTGACCCTGATAATTTTGGATAATCGCACCACGGCCATGACCGGCCACCAGCCCCATCCGGGCGTGGATATGCAGGCGCTCAAGCTGGAGGGATTCAACCGGGTTTCCATTGAGTCCGTGGTCAGGGGAATCGGTGTGGGACATGTGGTCGTCATCCGGCCCTATAACATTCAAAAAAGCATTGCAGCCATCCGCCAAGCGCTTGAATACAAAGGCGTATCCGTGGTGATCGCCCAGCAGAACTGTGTTCTGATGGACAAGAGCTTAAAAAAATCAAGAGGCAAACCGTTTAAGGTCAGCGACCGGTGCAAAAATCACAGAAACTGCATCAATGACCTGGGCTGCCCTGCGTTTTATGTTGAGGCCAACACTGTCAAAATCAATGCGGCCCTGTGCACCGGATGCGGGGTCTGCGCCCAGATCTGTCCGGAGCATGCGATTGTTCCGGTGAAGAAAGGATAATCAATATGAGCATTAAACGATTAATCATCGTTGCAGTCGGCGGTCAGGGGAACCTTTTAGCTTCCAAAGTCTTGGGCGAGGCGGCCTGCCGCCAGAATATCCCCGTGCGCATGAGTGAAATTCACGGCATGGCCCAGCGTGGTGGGGTGGTGGAATCAGCCATGGTCTTCGGGGATGCAAAAAGCACCATCATCTCCGACGGCGAAGCAGATATCATGGTGGGGTTTGAACCCTTAGAAACCCTTCGGGCTATTAAAAAATGCAATTTAAAAACAACTGTGATCACAAATACATCCCCCCTGCCGCCCTTTACCGCAGCCATCGGAAAAGGCGTATATCCGGACGTAGAATCCATTTGCAATATGATCCGGCAGCGGGTGGCCCGGCTCATCACCTTAGACGCCAATGCGCTGGCCAAGGAAGCAGGTTCGGAATTGTCGGTCAATATGGTTTTGCTGGGCGCATTGATTGCCGCCGACGTGCTGCCGGTGACGGCCGAAAATGTGCGCGAAGCCATCCGTGAAACCACGAAAAAATCATTTGCTGAAATCAATCTAAAGGCCTTTGACCTGGGCCGGGCTGCGGTGAAGGCATAACGGACCGGATTTCGCCTTCATCGCGCCTGCGGCGCAGCTCGCCTCACCGGCCGGCCGCTCAGCTTGCCATTCTATTTTTGATGGAAACACGACCACGGCCTGTGTCTTTCTGAAAAAGATACGGGCTTGAATTTTCCAGAAAAATATAAAAAATTTTACAATGTTAAATTAATTCATTCCCCAAAAAGATGATTTGGCCCTAAGAGTCAAAGGCAAAGGCGTTTAAAATAAAAAAGCCGTCAAGGGAGCCGTCAACTCCCTTGCGGCGCAAGCTAAAAACCTATCCCTTGTTGAAATAATTGGCGTCCCCAAGGGGATTCGAACCCCTGTCGTCGGCGTGAAAGGCCGATGTCCTGGGCCGGGCTAGACGATGGGGACGCATGGTTTGATATCAAATGGTGGGCCGTGTTGGACTCGAACCAACGACTCTCTGCTTAAAAGGCAGATACTCTACCTCCTGAGTTAACGGCCCCCGGCAACATTATGCCTCAGGTTTTTTATAAAAAAATTTATTTATATTTTTCCACAAACCATGTCAATAAAAAACCGTCTGGAAGTAAAAATCCTTGGCGGCAGGCCGTTTCATTTATAATTGAATCATTTTTTGAACCGCATTGAATGCGGGTAAACGAATCTCATCCGGAACCTTGACTTCAGGCGCCAGATCTTCAAGGGCTCTGAGAACATCTCTCAGGGTGGTTCGTTTCATATTCGGGCAGATCATGTCTTCGGATGCCGGATAGAATATTTTTTCCGGATTTTGTTTTTGAAGGGGGTAAAGAAGCCCGGTTTCCGTTCCCACAATAAATGTCATATGATCGGATTCCCTTGCAAACCTTAGCATTCCGGAAGTGCTGGCGACTTTATCCGCAAGCGCGATAACTTCTGGGCGGCATTCCGGGTGGGCCATAAAAACCGCTTCCGGGTATTTTTTTTTCTGCTTTAAAACTTTGGCTGGAGTCAGAATTTCATGAGTGGGACAGAATCCATTCCAGATATGAATTTTTTTGTTGGTTTTTGCTGCCGTGTATCGGGCGAGATTCCGGTCAGGGACCATGAGAATTTCATCAGCATCCAGGCTGTTGACGATGTTTATGGAATTGGCCGAGGTGCAGCATATAGTGGTCAGGGCTTTGACATCAGCCGTTGAATTCACATAAGTGACCACAGGCATTCCAGGATGCCGGGCGATTTTGGCTTTTAAAGCCTCGGCAGTCACCATGCGGGCCATGGGGCAGTCAGCATCCAGCCTCGGCAGCAGCACTTTTTTGTGTGGGGACAGTATGGAGGCTGTTTCCGCCATGAAATGCACTCCGCAGAAAACAATAATTTCCGCATCGGTTTTAGACGCCCGGATGCTTAACTCCAATGAGTCCCCGCAGAGGTCTGCAACCTCCTGGACTTCCGGACGTTGATAATTATGCGCAAGGATAACGGCGTTTTTTTCTTTTGCCAATTGACGGATTCTTTTTTTTTGATCGTCAATCATTCCATCTTTTCCGAATTTATTCGATTACAATTCGAGTATGAATATGAGTGCGAGAACCCTACCCTGGTATGGGCAGTGTTAAACTCCACTCCTAGCCTTTCTCCATCTTATTCCCGCTCCTTTATAGTCGCGGCTCTGATTCCCTCCAAGAGCGTTGGTTCCCCAGCCCTTAGCAATCAGTCCTTCCCCTTCCAGTCTCCAATCTCTAGTCTCTATTCTCTAGTTCCACCACGTCCGCGCCTTTGGGCGGCTGAAAACGGAACATGGCGGGATCCATACCCGGTTCAAAGGCCAAATTGGAAAAGAAAATCCGGGTGGCATCGCCATAGGCGTTCAACGAGACCACATTGTCGATATCAAACGACCGTTTGTCGATATTTAAATGGATTTCGGTTAAATCCAGCTGTTTTTGACGGGGAATGAGCTTAAGCGTATAATGCTCCGCATCCGCCGGCTCAATAAAGCTTACTTGAAACGTCTCCCGAACCAGCTTAAAATTGGACAGAAAACTGGCCCCTTTTCCATTGCTGAAATATGTCAAGGCATCTCCCACCATGACTTGATTGTCTTGCGGCCGGTAAATCCATAATGTTTTCCCATCGGTGATAATGGCATAGGGTTCCGGCGATTCATAGGCCCACCGCATCATGCCCGGGTGCTTGAACCAGACTTTTCCTTTGGCCGTATCCGTAATCCCCATGGCTTTTAATGTGGACTCCTGGACAAAACTGGCTGAAAAATCCGCCGCGCTGAACCGGCGGTCCAGGGTATCTATAATTTCTTCAAGGGATGGCGCTGGAGTCTCTTTTTTTGGAATTTGCGGGGGAAGGTTTTGGCCTGCCGCGCTGGCGGACGCCGAGAGAAACAAGCATCCATATATAAATGGTAAAATTAAAAATTTTTTCATTGGGTGTATCCTTTCCATTCTATGTGCGCCCTGAGCGGGCTGAAAATCCGGTAAAGTTCATAAAATGAAAATTTTCAGATATCAAGACAATTGACGCGGAAAGCGGAAAAACGTTTTTCGGAAATATAAATTAACTATCTGATTTTTCGGATTAAAATTAAAAAATTAATCCGGAGATTTTTCTTGACACTCCAAAAGGCACTTTGATAGGGATTTGTTTTTTGGATGGATCATTCTCGGATGGATGTGCAGCTCTGCTTAACTTAATATATCTTCAGGAGGTAATTATGCAAAGAAGAATCAGAAAGGTGGCTGTTATTGGTTCTGGTATCATGGGCGGCGGGATTGCAGCGCTCCTTGCCAGCGCCGGCGTGGATGTATTGCTGCTGGATATTGTTCCGTTTAATTTGACGGAGGAGGAAAAACAAAATCCAGCGGCAAGGAACAGAATTGTCCAGGCGGGTCTGGATGCAGTGCTCAAGTCAAAACCCCCCCTGCTCATGGACAAAAAAGATGCGAGTCTGATTTCCATCGGGAATTTGGAAGATGATTTCGCAAAACTGGCTGAATGCGACTGGATCGTGGAGGTTGTGGTTGAAAATCTTAAAATCAAGCAAGACCTCTTTAAACGCATTGAAGGCGTGCGAAAGCCCGGCTCCATCGTCAGCTCCAATACATCCGGCATTCCATTAAAGGATATGTCCAAAGATTTAAGCAAGGAAATGCGCCAGCATTTTCTGGGAACGCATTTTTTCAACCCAGTTCGGTATATGCATCTTCTGGAAATCATTCCCGGTGAAGATACATTGCCGGAAGTTCTGGAATTCATGGCCAACTATGGTGAAAAAATACTCGGCAAAGGCATTGTCTGGGCAAAAGACACCCCCAATTTCATCGGCAACCGCATCGGCGTCCAGGGAATCGGCAAAGCCATGCAGGCCATGCTCGAGCATGACATGAGCATTCCGGAAGTGGATGCTTTGTTCGGACCGGCCACAGGCCGACCCAAAACCGCCATTTTCAAAACATCGGACCTGGTAGGTCTTGATACCATGTGTCATGTGGCCACCAATTGTTACGACCTCTGTCCCAATGATGAAATGCGAGACACCATGAAAGTCCCTGATTTTGTCAAAACCATGGTGGAAAAAAAGCTTTTGGGAAATAAGACCAAAGCCGGATTCTATAAAAAGGAAGTCACGCCGGATTGGAAAAAAATTGAAAAAGTCATCAACCCCAAAACCGGTGAGTATGAAGAATTCAGCAAACCCGATTTTCCCTGCCTCCAGGAAGCCAAGAAAGCCGCCACATTGCCGGAAAAACTCAAAGCGGTTCTTTACGGCGATGATAAAGGCGCCAAATACGCCTGGGATGTGGTTTCCAACGGATTGATCTATGCAGCCAACCGTATTCCTGAAATTTCAGACACCATCGTGGACATTGATAATGCCATGAAATGGGGATACAACTGGCAGCTGGGGCCTTTTGAAACTTGGGATGCCATCGGCGTGGCAGAATCGGTCAAGAAAATGGAAAAAGACGGTTTGACCATTCCGGCAAACGTTAAAAAAATGCTCAAATCCGGCGCAAAATCATTTTACAAAATCGAAAAAGGCAAAAAAATGTTTTTCGATTTTGCCACCAATAAGTATCAGCCCGTAAAACTCAACAAAAAGGCCATTGTCCTGGAGGACATCAAAGCCAACAAGAAAAAAGTGGTCAAAACTTCAGCCTCGGCCTCCCTCATCGATCTCGGCGATGGCGTATTTGACCTTGAAATACATTCCAAAATGAACGCCATCAACAAAGAAATCGTGGATTTCATGATGGAAGCCGGAGAATATGTGTTGGATAACGGCGTGGGTCTGGTCATCGGCAATCAGGCAGCCGGCATGCCGGCTCCCTTTTCCGCAGGCGGCGATCTGTCATATATGCTGGGTCTTGCCAAGGCCGGAAAATTTTCGGAAATTAATGATTTTATCGCCACTGTTCATCAAGCCATCATGGGGACCAAATATTCACCCTATCCGGTGGTGGCGGCGCCTTACGGTCTGGCTCTGGGCGGCGGTTGCGAGATTTGCCTGGCGGCGGATCGCATTGTGGCTCATGCCGACTTGTTCATGGGATTGGTTGAAATCGGCGCGGGTCTTGTGCCCGGCGGATGCGGCATGATTCATCTGTGGAGAAACTACATTGAAGGCAAACCCGATGCCGCAAAAATCACCGACCTGGCAGGCTTGTTCATCCAGGCATTTATGTGCGTTGCCCAGGCCAAGGTATCGTCTTCCGCCGCCGACGCCCGCAACAACGGATTCTTGAGGCCTTCAGACCGCATTGTTTTCAACAAAGACCTGCTCATCGGAGAGGCCAAGAAAGAAGTATTAAAGATGGTGGATGATGGATATACGCCGCCTCCCAAAAAGAAACGGCCTGTTTTCGGCCGGGAAGCCCACGGCATGCTCTGGGCCGAGATGCTGAATATGCGGTCCGGCGGATATATCACGCCGCATATGGAATTCATTGCCAAGAAAGCCGCATACTGCATGTCCGGAGGCGATGTGCCGTCCGGAACGCTGGTAAGCGAAGAATATCTGATGACCCTTGAAAGAGAGGCCTTTGTGGATCTGTGGAAAACAGAAAACACCCAGAAGATGGCGGAACATATCATGAACACCGGCAAGCCCTTGTTCATTTAATTTTACTATAACGGATAATTTCAGGAGGAATAGCATATGAGAGATGCATATATCGTTACCTCAGTCAGAACCCCCGGGTGCCGAAGAGGCAGAGGCGCATTTGCCCAGACCCGTCCCGAAGATCTTCTGGTCACTGCGCTCAATGGGGTCATGGAACGAACGCCGGGCGTGGAAAAGAAAGATGTGGAAGATATTTTAATCGGCTGCGCGTTTCCAGAAGCCGAACAAGGACTAAATATCGGACGTGTGGCCGCGCAAATGGCCAAATTTCCGGATGAAACCTGCGGGGTGACCGTCAATCGGTTTTGCGCATCCGGCTTGGAAGCCATCGCGATCCAAGCCATGCGGATCAAATCCGGATGGTGCGATGTGGCCATTGGCGGCGGGTTGGAATCCATGAGCATCGTTCCAATGGGCGGCAACCTACCCCGCCCCCATCCCAAGTGGGCCAAAGAAAATCCCGATGTGTATATTTCCATGGGAATCACCGCGGAAAACGTGGCCAATCGATACAAAATCACCCGGCAGATGCAGGATGAATTCGCCTTTCATTCCCAAATGAAGGCGGCCAATGCCCAGAAAAACAAATTGTTCAAAGAAATCGTTCCCACGCCAGCGACCCGGTTTAAGGAAAAGAACGGCCAGTGGATCGAAGAGACTTTTATACAGGATTTTGACGACGGCGTTCGGGCCGACACCACCATGGACGGTCTGGCCAAACTCAGACCGGCCTTTGCTGCCATGGGCTCCGTTACCGCGGGCAACTCCTCCCAAACCACAGACGGCGCGGCTGCCACGCTCATCATGAGCGAGGAAGCGGTCAAAAAATTCGGCTTAAAGCCCATCGCCAAAGTGGCGGCCTATGTGGTGGCTGGATGCAAGGCCGATGAAATGGGCGTGGGCCCAGCTTATGCCATTCCAAAGCTTTTAAAGCTCACCGGCAAAAAAGTCGAAGACATCGGCCTGTGGGAAGTCAACGAAGCCTTTGCATCCCAGGCCATTTACTGCATGCAGCAGCTCGGCCTGTATGACAAAAAAGAACTCTGGACATCCGACAGCGACCAGCGCATTTTTAATATCAACGGCGGCGCCATTGCCCTGGGTCATCCCTTGGGTTGCACGGGTGCCAAGCTCTGCGCCCAGTTGGTGACGGCCATGCGGGAAAAAGGTGTTAAATACGGCGTGGAATCCATGTGCATCGGCGGCGGCATGGGCGCAGCAGCATTGTTTGAATTGTGTGAATAAAATTTTTCCATAGAAAAATTTTATAAGTTTTTAGATTTAAAGCAAAAAGGCTGTCCATTCGGACGGCCTTTTTGCTTTAAAAAAAATTAGGTTGACTTTAAAATTTTTATTCATTAAATGATAATTATTATCATTTAATTTTTTTTATTGATCACAAAGCGAAAAAGCAGATGACTGATCCTAATCAACGAATTGATTCCATTATAAAAAAGCTTAAAGAAAGCAATCACAAACTAACACCCCAAAGACTGGCGGTGGCGAAAATTCTGGCTCAAAGCACAGAGCATCCGGATGTGGAGCATATTTATCATCAGATTAAAACTGACTTTCCCACCATGAGTCTGGCGACGGTGTACCGCAATGTCATGCTGCTCAAATCTTTGGGAGAGGTCTTAGAACTTGGTTTTCCGGATGGGAGCAATCGCTATGACGGCAATAAACCCTATCCGCATCCCCATGTCATCTGCATGAAATGTAAAAAAATCATTGATCCGGACCTGGATTCCCTGCATGACATGACTGCTGAAATCGCTGCTGAAACCGGATTTAAAATATTGTCCCATCGGCTGGATTTTTTCGGCTATTGCCGGGACTGTTTTAATTAATAATAGATTAGATTAATTCTGTCATTCATATTGTCGGCATATTGTTGGTAATAATTATCAATTAATATACTTTATCTCAATAATCCGAAATAGAAAACTTCAACTTAATTAAGGAAGGGAGGAACTTTATGAAGGAAAAAAGCGGAAAGCCGGTTATGGGATCCACGGTCGCCGGCGGCACATCCAATCGGGACTGGTGGCCGAACCAGTTAAACCTTAAGATTCTGCACCAGCACTCAAACCTGAGCAATCCCATGGGCAAGGATTTCAACTATACCAAGGAATTTAAAAAACTCGACTTTAAAGCTTTAAAGAAGGACCTCCATGCCTTGATGACCAATTCCCAGGACTGGTGGCCGGCGGATTGGGGCCACTACGGCGGGCTCATGATCCGCATGGCATGGCACAGCGCCGGCACCTACCGTGTGGGGGATGGCCGAGGAGGCGCGGGATCCGGGTCCCAAAGATTTGCGCCACTAAACAGCTGGCCGGACAACGTGAACTTAGACAAGGCCCGCCGCCTGCTCTGGCCCATCAAGCAAAAATACGGGCGAAAGATCTCGTGGGCGGACCTGATGATTCTCGCGGGAAACGTGGCCCTGGAATCCATGGGTTTTAAAACCTTTGGATTTGGCGGCGGCCGTGAGGATATCTGGGAACCGGAAGAAGACATTTACTGGGGTTCAGAAGACCAATGGCTGGCCACCAGCGATAAACCCAAAAGCCGTTACAGCGGTGAACGGGATCTGGAAAACCCCTTAGCAGCCGTCCAGATGGGCCTGATCTACGTAAACCCGGAAGGCCCGGACGGCAACCCGGACCCGGTGGCATCGGGCCGTGATGTAAGGGAGACCTTCGGACGTATGGGTATGAACGATGAAGAGACCGTGGCCTTGGTGGCCGGCGGCCACACCTTCGGCAAATGTCATGGCGCAGGACCTGCAACCCATCTGGGACCTGAACCCGAAGCGGCCCCCATCCAAGACCAAGGTCTGGGCTGGAAAAGCAGTTTCCGCAGCGGCAAAGGCAAAGATACCATCACCAGCGGCATCGAGGGCGCTTGGAAACCAAACCCCACCCAATGGGACATGGGCTATCTGAAGGTGCTGTTCAAATATGAATGGGAACTGGTCAAGAGTCCGGCCGGCGCATATCAGTGGCTGGCCAAGGATGTGGATGAAGCGGATATGGTGGTGGATGCCCATGACCCTTCGAAAAAACATAGGCCCATGATGACCACGGCAGACCTGTCCCTGCGCTTTGATCCGATCTACGAACCTATTGCGCGGCATTATCTGGAAAACCCCCAGGCATTTGCCGATGCGTTTGCCCGGGCTTGGTTTAAGCTGACTCACCGGGACATGGGCCCCCGTTCCCGGTATCTTGGCCCGGAAGTGCCGGCAGAGGAACTGATCTGGCAGGATCCCGTGCCTGCTGTGGATCACAAACTGGTCAACACAAAAGATATTGCAGAACTTAAAAGCAAAATTTTGGCCTCAGGTCTGACCATTACCCAATTGGTTTCTTGTGCCTGGGCCTCTGCATCCACGTTCCGAGGCTCTGACAAGCGCGGCGGCGCCAACGGCGCGCGCATCCGACTGGCCCCGCAAAAGGATTGGGAAGTCAACCAGCCGGCTCAACTCAAGAAAGTGCTGAAAACCCTTGAGACCATCCAAAAGGAATTCAACAATGCGCAATCCGGCAAAAAAAAGGTGTCGTTGGCGGATTTGATTGTTCTGGGCGGCTGCGCGGCGGTGGAGCAGGCAGCAGAAAAAGCCGGTCATAAAGTAAAGGTGCCGTTTACGCCGGGTCGCACAGATGCATCCCAAGCTCAGACCGATGTGAAATCATTTGCCGTGCTGGAGCCCTATGCGGATGGGTTCCGAAACTATCTCAAAGCAAAATATGCTGTTGCGTCCGAGCATCTGCTGGTGGACCGCGCCCAACTGCTGACGCTGACGGCGCCGGAGATGACGGTCCTGGTGGGCGGCATGCGGATGTTGAACACCAATTTTGGAAAAACCCGGCACGGTGTTTTCACCAGGCGGCCCGGGACCCTGACCAATGATTTTTTTGTAAACCTGCTGGACATGGCCACGGAGTGGCAACCGGTCTCTGAAGACAATGAAATATTTGAAGGAATCGACCGCAAGACCGGCAAGGTCAAGTGGACCGCTACCCGGGTGGATCTTATTTTCGGCCACAACGCGCAGCTTCGGGCCATTGCCGAGGTCTACGCAAGTGCGGACGGGGAGAAAAAATTTGTGGATGATTTTGTGGCTGCCTGGACCAAGGTGATGAACCTGGATCGGTTCGACCTTGTATGATCCAGGAAGAATAGAAGGGGTCATTATGAAAAGATTGGCATCAATTTTATTAGGCTGCTGTTTTCTGGCGGTCGCCAGCATTGTTCTGGCCGCCCTGGTGGTTCCCAATGAAATCAAACAGCCCGGCACCCAGCCCAATCAGGTGGGCAATCTGGAATCGCCGGATAAATGCGACAACTGCCACGGCGGGTATAACCGGGCCGTGGAACCGGCCTTTAACTGGCGCGGCAGCATGATGGCCAATGCCGGACGGGACCCGATTTTCTGGGCGACCCTGGCCGTGGCGGAACAGGATTTTGACGGCTCAGGAAATTTGTGCATCCGGTGCCACAGCACGGGCGGATATTATGCCGGCCGGGCTGTTCCCACAGACGGCAGCGGCCTGATGGCCGGTGATGCGGACGGCGTGGAATGCGACAACTGCCATAAAATGACCAATCCCAATAATCAAGAGCATAAAGGCGTGATGAATGCGCCCTACATCGCCAATAACAAGCAAACCCCCGCCACCGGCTATTATGGCTCCGGCATGGAATCTCTCTGGGGCGGTTCTGAAAAACTCGGGCCGTATTCGGATGCTGTGGCCCGCCATCAGTTTAAACAATCCGCCTTTCACCGGGATGTTAATTACTGCGGCACATGCCATGATGTGTCCAACCCGGCCGTGGGGGACCTGGCGCACAACAACGGTAAACAAGCCACAGGAGATCCGGTTGTTGCCAGTGGTGTTTTAGGCTCGGCAGTGAACGGCAAAGCCGCATTCAATAACTTCCCCTATCAATACGGCATCGTGGAGCGAACCTTCAGCGAGCATATGGCCGGCGGGCTTTCAAAAACCCTGGTATCCAATTATGCGTCTCTGCCGGCGGATTTAAAAGCCGGCGCCATTATGGCGGCGGCTAACAGTTCAGGGGGTAATTACAAAGACGGCTCCGCCCGATACTTCTCCTGCCAGACCTGCCACATGCGGGCTGTCACGGGTGTGGGATGCAACAAGAACGGCGTTCCCACGCGAACAGACCTTCCCCTGCATGACATGACCGGCGGCAATTACTGGATGCCCGATGTGATCCTTTACCAGAATGGGCAAAATACCCTGCGTCTGGGCGGTGGATTGACGACGATCCAAATCGACGCCATCAAAGCCGGAAAAGACCGCGCCATTCAGCAGTTGAACCTGGCGGCTTCCATGAGCGTTTCAGGAAATACATTAAAGATCGTTAACCTGACCGGCCACAAGCTCATTTCGGGATATCCCGAGGGAAGGCGGATGTGGATCAACATGAAGTGGTATGACGGCAATAATGTTTTGCTTCGCGAAGATGGCAAATATGGAAATCTGACGGTCAAGATTAATGGCGTTTCCAGGACAGTCAAGACCCTTTTGGACTTAAACGGAACAAACACGAAAATATATGAGGCTCATTACGGCATGACCCAGGAGTGGGCAAATCAGTTGATGGCGCTTGGGTATTCCCCCGGTCTTGAACTTAGCTTTGACCGTGAAACCGGTATAGTAGATTACACCCTGGGTCAGCTTGCGGCCCAGGCGCCCGGAACGTATCATGAAACCTTCCACTTTGTGCTCAACAACACGGTGGCCAAAGACAACCGCATCCCGCCCTACGGCATGACCTATAACGAGGCCCGCCAGCGAAATGCGTTGCCGGTGCCGGCCACCCAGTACGGCAACCCCGGACCCGGCGGAACTTATCGATATTGGGATGAAGTGACCCTCAATCCGCCTGCCGGCGCAGCCTATGCTGAAATCAAATTGCTCTATCAGCCCACCAGCTGGGAATATATCCAGTTCCTATATTTGGCCAATAATCGGGATAATGCATTTCTGGCCAATGAGGGCGAATATCTGCTGGATGCCTGGTTGAACACCGGCATGGCTGAACCTCATGTCATGGCGACTGCAACCTGGGGCAGCGCCCCACCGCCACCCTGCCAAATGCCGGGTGTGCCCCAAAATTTGAAGGCCACGGCAGCCAAAAAGGCGGTTTCGCTGGCCTGGTCAGCCGGTTCTCCGGCGCCCAAAGGCGGATACCGGATTTACTATCTCCAGTCCGGAAAGCTTCAGTTCCGCGCCGGCGTGGGTGCAGGCACCCTGTCATATAAAGATAGCGGCCTTACCAGCCGGGTGACCTATACCTATGTGGTCACCGCATGGCAGGACTGCAATGCCAATGGCAGTTTTGAAGTTGGTGTGGATAACGAGAGCGCTGTCAGCAATTCAGCTTCGGCAACTGCTGGATAAAAAAGGGCGGCATCAACCAGATAAAGGCCAGCCTGGCCGATATTTAGATTAGTTAATAAGTGATGGCAGATGCCCAAAATAAGAATTGAAAGTGGGAAAAATCTTCGGCATATTTGATGAAGATGCGGGTGTTGAGACCCGCGGGAGGTTTATCATCGATCCTGACGGTGGGGTCTAGGGATATGAAGTATTGACCCCGCCCGTGGACCGGAGAACTTTGCCGAGTCTTTGCGACAGATTCAGGCATTCCAGCACGTTCGCAACACCAAGAGATCAGAAGCAACGCCATCCGGCTGGAAACCCGGAAAACTGACCCTCAAACCTGGCCCGGATCTGGTGGGCAAGGTCTGTGAAGTCTGGAAAACAGATATGGCCTTTGACTGATCATGTTAATCCCCAACAAAACAAAAAATAACTTTTTACGTGCAGCAGGAAGATACCATCATCCCAATCGGATGCATGGATTTATCAAATGCATCCGATTGGGATGTTAGCATGATGACAACCTATTGTTTTTTTAACTTATCCAGCCGATATTAACGCTATAGCCGCATCAGCAATTTTACGCCGTCATAGAATAATATTCCCGCAAGAATAATGAGGATAACCCCCACGCATCGCATGGTGCATGTGTAAGCCCTGCCTGTCAGAAAAGACCTCGACCGGCTGATAATCATGGCAATGGCGATTTTGGATCCGACCAGAAACAGATAAAATATGCCGACAAACCCGGCTGCCGCCAAAACAGACTGATTCATGGCTTTGACCGTTATGGGTGCGCCCACACTCATCCAGAACAAATACGGATGCGGACTTAGGAAATTGGCGATGATGCCTTTTTGAAGCGACTGTTCTTTAACGGTTAAGGTGAATGCGGCGCCGGTGGTGCGGATGCTGTGAACGCCCAAACAGATTATAAAACAAGCGCCGAAAATGGAAATAACGGCCAGTATGCCATGAAAATAAGACAGACGGGACAAAATCATCAATGAGAGAATGACAATGGGAAAATCCGTGACAACGGGCGCAAAGGCCACTTTGATACCCGCCTTTAGCCCGTGTTGAATGGTTTCTCCGATCACAAGGGCCAGCAGCGGCCCCGGCGCAACACCTGCTGAAAAACCCAAAATCAATCCGGATATCAAAAAAGGGATCATTTTGAATAAAAATCAATGCCTGCGGTTTCCATCAAAAAAGTTAGAAGCGGTATTATACGATCAACCGTCCGGGAATCAAGATATTCCAATTTAAAACCCCACCCATCCCATTTTTTTTTAACTGAATTTTTCATTGGCCGTCTTGACATGGAAAAAAAGATACTTATTTTGTGAATAAATTTTTGGCTTGTATAACAATCATTATAACTGCTTATATTTTTTAATTAAAAATGAGTTTTTTCCCCATAATTTTTTTCCAGTAATTCGCATGTCATTTTCGGTGTTGGATGGTGTGTCGATGCGGTCAATTAGTGCCGTAATCGTGATAATATGTTAACTTTGTAAAAAGAAAGGGATTAAAAGCAATGAAAATCAGACCATTAAACGACAGAGTGCTTGTTAAACGCACAGAAGAGGAAACCAAGACCAAAGGCGGCATTATTATTCCGGATACGGCCAAGGAAAAACCCCAGCGCGGTGAGGTGATTGCGGTGGGCCCCGGCAAAATGGGTGAAGACGGCAAACGGATTCCGCTGGAAGTCAAAGTGGGGGATAAAATTTTGTTTTCAAAATATGCCGGAACTGAAATCAAAGTGGACGGCGAAGAGCAGATTTTTATGCGGGAAGACGATATTTTAGGCATCATTGGCTAATAATTTTCACACGACATTTGAAGGAGAAGAATCACCATGACTGCGAAGATGATTTGCTATAGTTCAAAGGCCCGTGAGTTGATGCTCAAAGGCGTCAACCAATTGGCCAATGCCGTCAAAGTGACTTTAGGCCCCAAAGGCAACAACGTGATTTTGGAAAAATCCTTTGGGTCTCCCACAGTCACCAAGGACGGCGTCACTGTTGCCAAGGAAATCGAAATCGAAGGCAAATTCGAAAACATGGGCGCCCAGATGCTTCGGGAAGTGGCCAGCAAAACCAGCGATGTGGCCGGTGACGGCACCACCACAGCCACGGTTTTGGCCCAGGCCATTTACAGCGAAGGCCAAAAACTTGTAGCCGCAGGGCTCAACCCCATGGCCCTCAAGCGCGGCATTGATAAAGGGGTGGCCGCCATTGTGGATGAATTGAAAAAAATGTCCAAAACCGTCAAGGACAAGAAAGAGATTGAACAAGTGGGAATGATTTCCGCCAACAATGATGAAGCTGTGGGAAAAATCATTTCCGAAGCCATGGAAAAAGTGGGCAAAGAAGGGGTGATTACAGTTGAGGAAGCCAAGAGCATGGAGACCACTTTAGAAGTGGTGGAAGGCATGGAATTTGACCGGGGCTATATTTCTCCGTATTTTGTCACCAATGCCGAAAAAATGGAAGTGCTGTTAAAGGATCCCTATATATTGATCCATGAAAAGAAAATTTCAAACATGAAGGATTTTCTCCCGTTGTTGGAAAAAGTGGCGCAATCCGGCAATCCCTTGCTGGTGATCGCCGAAGATGTGGAAGGAGAGGCGTTGGCGACCCTGATTGTGAACAAACTGCGCGGCACATTGAAAGTGGCGGCGGTGAAGGCGCCTGGATTCGGCGACCGGCGAAAAGCCATGCTGGAAGATATTGCCATTTTGACCGGCGGACAGATGATTTCCGAAGATGTGGGCATCAAGCTGGAAAATGTCACGCTTCAGGATCTGGGCAGGTGTAAGACCGTCAAGATCACCAAAGACGACACCACGATTATTGACGGCGCCGGCAAGAAATCCGATATTGAAGGCAGAATCCGCCAGATCCGCGCACAAATCGAAGATACCACATCCGATTATGACCGTGAAAAACTTCAGGAACGATTGGCCAAAATGGTGGGCGGCGTGGCGGTCATCCACATCGGCGCAGCCACGGAAACGGAAATGAAGGAAAAGAAAGCGCGTGTGGAAGATGCGTTAAACGCCACCCGGGCGGCGGTTGAAGAAGGCATTGTGCCGGGCGGCGGCGTGGCTCTGATCCGCTGCATACCGGCACTGGATAAGGTGAAAGCCAGCGGAGAGGAAAAAAGCGGCCTTAAGATTTTAAAGCGCGCCCTGGAAGAGCCTCTGCGCCAGATCGCCAACAACGCGGGCATTGATGGCACCATTGTGGTCAACAAAGTCATGGAAGGAAAAGACGATTTTGGATTTAATGCAGCCACAGAAGAATATGAAAACCTGGTGTCAGCCGGCGTCATTGATCCCACCAAAGTGGTTCGGTTTGCCATTCAAAATGCAGCGTCTGTGGCGGGTTTAATGATCACCACCGAGGCCATGATCGCTGAAAAGCCCAAGAAAAAGAAAAACGCAGGCGCCGCTTCCGACATGCCCATGGATGATTACGGCGACGAAGAAATATATTAATCTTACGCGTTGCTTCTGCGCGCATGTTCCGCAGAGGCAACAAAAATTGATCCATAAGCGTTTCAGCAATATGTTGAAACGCTTATTTTTTTCAATATTTGTTCTTTGGTGGAAAAAGAACGAACCAAATTATGGTTGGGACATCAGTTTCAAATAATAGATCAGCATGGCCTGGTTGCGGTCTTCCATATGCAGCGCGGCTTCCAGGCCGCCTGCATCCAGATTGATGTTGATGGCTTCTTTGGTCATGCGCAGGGCAAGGGGGGTTTTCCCGGCCATGGTCTTGGCCAGTTCTTCGGCGGTTTCCATCAGTTTTTCTCTGGGAACGACACGACTGGCAAACCCCAGGGCCAGGGCTTCCTGGGCGCTCATCCAGTTGCCGGTGAGCAAAAATTCATTGGCCCGGCCTGATCCGATGAGCCGTGGGAGAAAATAACTGGAGGCCATGTCCGCCCCGCCCACGCCGATATTGATATAGGCCGCGTTGCATCGGGATCCTTCGGCCATGATCCGGATATCCGAGGCCATGGCAATGGAAAATCCCATACCGGACGCTGCGCCGTGAATGCAGGAAATAATGGGCTGGGGCGCCTGGCGCATGGCAAGTAATGTCCGGGCCATGCGGGCCTGGGCGTCATAAATGGCCACCGGCGACCGTTGATACATTTCAGGCGCGTATGTGTTCATATCCAGGCCGGCGCAAAACCCCTTGGCCGCCCCGCCATCAATGATTATCACGCGGACGCTCTCATCATAAAGGCGTTCCCGCCAGAATTGCTCGAACGCCGCCACCATCTGGCCGTCAAACGCATTGTAGTGATCCGGCCGGTTCAGTGTGAGATATCCGATATGATCTTTGACTTGATATTTTAAAATGTCCATGGAATCGCCCCCTTAAGCTTTAAGAATAAGTTTTCTTGTATTTTTTAAATGATTGATTTGGCACCTCATGAGATATAAGATACTTGTCACGGCGATCCCCGCGCGTCTATTTTCAAAAAACAGGCATTCGTTTGACCCGTCTGAGGTCCTGGGTGTTTAATGCATATAATTTTTTTGTGTATGGGAAAGTACAAATCATCCATTTCAAAAACATCCCTTCCACGAAAAAAAAAATCCGCCCTCCCCGCGGCCATTAAAGAGCGGCTTCAGTTTGAAACGCTTTTGGCCGAAATTTCAGCGGCATTTGTAAACCTTTCCTCCGGCGAGGTGGATGCCCAGATCCGATTTTGTCTCAAACGCATTGTGGAACTCCAGCGCGTGGACCGCTGCACCATGGCGGAATTTTCAGCGGATCATCTTCATCTTTTTGTGACCCATTCCTGGGCGGTTTCCGGCATCCAGCCGTTTCCCATGATGGATATCCGTAAAGCATTTCCCTGGCTTTTTCAAGAGCTCGTCAAAGGCCAAACCTATAAATTCTCCGGCATCGAGGATTTTCCCAAAAAGGCCGTCCATGAAAAACAATATATGGCGCAAAAAGGCCAAGTTTCCGGGTTGATCATTCCCTTGAAAGCCGGCGGCAATATTCTGGGCGTCTTGTTCCTTGAAACCATGACATCCGGCAGATCATGGCCGGATGAACTGGTGGCGCGGATCCAGTTGCTGGGAGAGGTGTTTGCCAATGCCCTGCTGCGACAGCGGGCCGAAGAGCAGCTGAAAGCCAGCGAAAAACGATACCGGAGTCTGGTGGAGGACAGGCCTGGATTTATTGTTCGATGGCGTCCCGACGGCGCGCATTTGTTTGCCAACCACAACTACTGCGCCTATTTTGATAAAACCCCCGAAACCATCACCCGCTGCTCTTTTATGGCGTTTATTCATCCACAGGACCGCAATACCGTCAGGCTCCATATTTCCCGACTCTCTCCGGACCATCCCACCCATTCGGGAGAACGCCGGGTCCTGCTGCCAGACGGCACCACGGGCTGGCATTTCTGGACGGACCGGGCCATTTTTGACAAACAAGGCCACATCATTGAAATCGAGTCCACGGGATATGATATTTCAGAGCAAAAAACCTCAGAAAAAGCCATCCGCAATATCGCCGAAGAAATCGCCGGGTTGGTGGGGGAACGGTTTTTTCAGTCCTTGATGAACTATCTGGCTGATGTTTTGGAAGCCAACCACGCCCTCATCGCCCAGTTTCCGGAAAATCACATGAATCAAATGCATGTGATCTGCGCCTTCAGCCGGGGGAATTTTCTGGAGGGATTTGATTGCGATCTGAAACATTCACCTTTTGAACAGATTGTTTCCCAGGGATTTTCCCTAATCACCCTGGATGGAGCTCAAAATGATTGGGGATCGGAAAATATCAGCAACTGGAACCCCAAAAGCCTGGCCGGCACCCTTTTGTATGACGCAAAAAACAATCCCATGGGATTGTTGGCGGTCATGGACGGCAAAATGTTCAAAAATGAAAATCTGACCCGTAACATTCTGCGGCTGTTTGCGTTTCGGGCTGCGGCGGAACTGGAACGGGAGCAGTCCCATCAGGCCCTGCGCCAAAGCGAGCAATTGTTCCGCATGCTGGCTGAAAACGCGCAGGACATGATTTTCCGGGCGTCTTTGCCCGACGGCAGATATGAATATGCCAGTCCTGCGGCATCCAAGATCACCGGCTATACCCCCGAAGAAATCGCTCAATTTAAGACATATGTTGCGTTTGTGAAAGCCATTATTCATCCTTTGTTTCAGCAGGATTTTCAAAAAATCTGGAGCAAGTTTCAGGCCGATAAAATCCGGCCATCCTATGAATACAAAATCATCCATAAAAACGGAGAAGAAAGATGGGTGCATCAGCGAAGCGTTCTTGTCCATGACAAAGACGGCCGTCCCATCGCCATTGAAGGCATTGTCACGGACATCACGGAACGAAAAAATTTGGAGAATAAAATTATTGAAATGCAAAAAATGCAGGCCATCGGCACCCTGGCAGGGGGCATTGCCCATGATTTTAACAATATTCTCGGCGTAATCATCGGCAATGCGGAAATGATGGAACTTTTTGACCTTCCCCCCAAAAGCCCCATACGAACCCGTTTATCCAAAATCATTGATGCCGGATACCGGGCCAAGGATCTCATCAGTCAAATTTTAACCTTTGCCAGCATGGGTGAGCACACCAAGCGGACATTCCCGTTAAAGCCCATTGTAAAAGATACGGTCAAATTTCTAAGGTCCAGCCTTCCGGCAAGCATTGACATTGCGGTGGATATTCAAAGCCCAGAGATCAGTATTTTGGGGGACCCCGTTCAAATTCAACGGGTGCTCATCAATCTTTGCACCAATGCCGGCCAGGCCATGGAGGATATGAAAGGCAGGATAACGGTTTCTTTGAAAAAAATCGACTCTAAAGATTCCGCGGGGCATGCGCCGCCGGATCTCAGGCCCGGGCCGTATGCGTTGCTGACGGTGGCAGACACCGGCAGAGGGATGACCCCGGCCATTATGAAACGTATTTTTGAACCGTATTTCACCACCAAGCAATACGGAGAAGGTGTGGGATTGGGCCTGGCTGTGGTGCATGGCATCGTAAAAAACCATGACGGTTACATTGCCGTAGATAGCGTTGTGGGCCGGGGGAGCGTGTTTGACATTTATCTGCCCCTTAGCAGGCCGGCGCAATCCGTCCCAGAGACAGCGTTGGCGAAAAAACCGCTAAAGGGCAAGGAGCGGATTCTGTTTGTGGATGATGAAATCTTTATTGTGGAGGTATATCGTGAGATTCTTGAAAAATACGGTTATACCGTCATGGGGGAATCCAACCCCAGGGATGCCCTGGAATTTTTCCGCGCTCATCCGGATGATTTTGATCTGATCATCACAGATATGACCATGCCCCAGATGACCGGAGATGAACTGATTCGGGAAATAGTCAATATCCGCCCGGACATGCCGGTGATCATCTGCACGGGATACAATGACTGGCTGGACAAGCATGTCGTCCGCGAACTCGGCGTGCGGCAAGCCATCAAAAAACCCATCGGCGCAAAACAACTTGCACAAATTGTGCGAAATGTTTTAGATAACTGCACATAATTGCTTAAGACAGGATCCAAAAGTCATCGGGAGCGGATCAATTATGGCCAAAGTGTTGATCATTGACGACGAAAAAGACCTTTGCGAGATTTTATCTGACATTATCATCAAACTGGGACATCAGGCGGATGTGGCCTATACCTTATCCGAGGGCCGGAAAAAAAGCCGGCAAAAATCCTACGACGTGGTTTTTCTGGATGTCCGGCTGCCGGACGGCAATGGCCTGGACGCCATGCCGGACATCCGAAAAATGGGCACGCATCCGGAGATTATCATTATGACCGGATACGCGGATCCGGACGGAGCGGAAATCGCGATTAAAAACGGCGCATGGGATTATTTACAAAAACCCATATCCCCCAAACAAATTATGCTCCCCCTGCGCCGGGTGCTTCAGTATCGCGACGATCTTCGAAAATCCATCAACCAATTGAAATCCTTAAAATTGGACGGAATTATCGGCGCAAGCCCCCCCATGAAAAAACGCTATGAACTGTTGGCACAGGCGGCCCACAGCAGCGCCAATGTATTGATCACCGGCGAGACCGGCACGGGAAAGGAGCTTTTTGCCAAAGCCATCCACATCAACAGCAACCGGGCCAAAAAACCTTTTGTGGTGGTGGATTGCGCTGCTTTGCCCAAAACCATTGTGGAAAGCGTGCTTTTCGGCAATGTCAAGGGGGCTTATACAGGCGCGGATCACGATAGAGACGGCTTAATTCTTTCCGCCCATAAAGGGGTTTTATTTTTGGATGAAATCGGAGAGCTTCCCTTGTCCATCCAAAAAGCTTTTTTGAGGGTCATCCAAGAGCGCCGATTTACACCTGTTGGGAGCAATAAAGAAATCCCCAGCGATTTCCGACTGGTGGCGGCCACCAACCGGAATTTGGCGGATATGGCGAAAGCAGGCGCATTTCGGGAGGATCTGCTTTTCCGGCTGCGGAGTATCACCATCGATATCCCGCCCTTGCGGGATCATCGGGAAGACATTAAACCGCTTGCGGCTTATTATATTGAAAAAATATGCAGAACAAATCAAATTCCGGTCAAGCAGCTCTCGGACGACTGTCTGGAAGTCTTGTGCGCCTATGACTGGCCGGGGAATGTGCGGGAGCTGATCAACACATTGGAAGCGGCTGTTTCCGGCAGTTGGGACGATCCGATTCTTTTTTCCAAGCATCTTCCGCAGGAGATCCGGATTCAGGTGGCCCGGAATGCCGTGAGCCCCAAAAAAACCGCTGTAAAAGATTCAGAGATTCAAACCCCGTTCATGCCGTCCCTGTATCCCACATTCAACGAATACAAAAAATCCGTAATTTCAGATGCTGAAAAAAAATATTTCACCCGTCTTGTGGAGATGACCCGCGGGGATGTGGTTCAAGCATGCAAAATTTCAGGGATCGGAAGAACGCGGCTCTATACCCTGATGAAAAAACACGGGATATCCCCAAAGCCCAGGGCAAACAGCAACACCGAACACAACGCCGCATAACGCATCAAGGATATTTATTGTGGCTATTTTAATTGTCACCTATTTGATTGTGGGCGGATTGGTCGGAATTCTGGCGGGGCTGTTCGGCGTGGGCGGCGGACTCATTATCGTCCCGATCTTAGACATGATGCTCACCCGTCAGGGCGTTTCCCATGAATTCATCATGCACCTTGCTTTGGGCACATCCCTTGCCAGCATTGTGTTTACATCCGTGTCCAGTTTCTGGGCCCATCACAAACACGGCGCGGTCCGGTGGACGGTGGTCCGCCGGATTGTGCCTGGCATTCTTTTGGGAACATTTCTGGGGTCCTGTATTGCTGCGCGTTTGTCCACCAATTTTTTGAAAATGTTTTTTGTGGCGTTCTTGTATTATGTGGCGGCGCAGATGATCTCCGGAAAAAAGCCCAAACCCTCCCGCCAGCTTCCCGGACTTGCGGGCATGTTTGCCGCCGGCAATCTCATCGGCATGGTGTCAAGCTTTGTGGGCATCGGCGGCGGGTCCATGTCCGTGCCGTTTATGGTCTGGTGCAATATCGCCGTTCATCATGCCATTGGAACATCCGCCGCCATCGGGTTTCCCATCGCCGTTGCCGGTGCACTGGGGTATATGTATAATGGATTCCATGTCACGGGGCTGCCGCCGGGTTCTTTTGGATATATTTATCTGCCGGCGCTGGCGGGCATCGTGTGCGCCAGTGTGCTGACCGCGCCGCTGGGCGCCCGAATTGCTCATGCGCTGCCTGTGGACCGATTGCGCAAGCTCTTTGCCGTGTTGCTTATCGTAATGGGAACCCGGATGTTGATAAAGCTGCTGCTGGCATGAATCCTCGGCAAAAAAATAGGGGTTGAATCACCGGGATCACCCCTGGTGTTTGATGGTTTTATCCTAAAGAAAAAATTTTATCCAGCACGCGATGGGTGTATTTTCTGGCGTTCTGGCCGGAGTAATCCGCCACGATATGGCCGTTGCCGCAAAGCCGCCATTTGTAGCTGAGCAATCCTTCCAATCCCACAGGGCCGCGGGCGTGGATTTTGCTGGTGCTGATTCCCACTTCCGCCCCCAAGCCGAACCGAAATCCATCGGAAAACCGGCTGCTGGCGTTTAAAAAAACGCAGGCGGAATCCACAAGGTCCATAAACCGCGCGCCATTGCATGGATCATCGGTCACGATGACGTCCGTATGCCCTGATCCATATCGGTTGATGTGGTCAATGGCTGCGTCCAGATTCGGCACCACCTTCATGGAAATGACCAAGTCCAGATATTCGGTGCGCCAATCTTCTTCACAGGCGGGTTTGGCGTCAATCAGGGCGCGGGTGAGTTCGCATCCCCGGATTTCAACACCTTTTGCGTCCAGGGCGTTTTTCACCCGGGGCAGAAGCGCGGGGGCGATATCCTGATGCACCAACAGCGTCTCCGCGGCATTACATACCGCCACATATTGGGTTTTGCTGTCTACAATAATTTTTAACGCCATATCCATATTTGCTTTGGCGTCCACATACACATGGCAGATGCCGTCTGCATGGCCCAACACCGGAATATGGGTGTTGTCCATAATATATTTGACAAACGCATTGCTTCCTCTGGGGATGATTAAATCAATCTGATCCTCGAGCTCGAGCATGGCGGTCACATCCGAGCGGGCTTCCAGAAGATACATCCACCCGTCCGGAACGCCCCGGCCTGTGGTTGCCCGGTGAATCACATCCGCAAGCGCCCGGTTGGTCAGAGCAGCCTCGCTGCCGCCTTTCATCAGAACCGCATTGCCGCTTTTCAGGCAAAGGCTGGAGATCTGAACCAAGGCGTCCGGCCGGGACTCAAACACAATGCCGATGACCCCGATGGGGCAGGTGACCTTGAAAAGCTCAAGTCCCTGATCCAGTTCCATGGCCCTTAAAGTGACGCCCACGGGATCCGGAAGCGCGATCAGGCTCTGCAATCCGGCAATGGCTTCGTCGATTTTTCCATCATCGAATTTTAATCGCTTCAGCAATGGGGCCGATAGTTTTTCTTTTTCCGCCCGCTCCATGTCCGCCCGGTTGGCCGACACAATTTCTTTTCGATGTTGATCTAAACTTTGAGCCACGGCGGACAACGCACGGTTCTTTACATCTGCGTGGATTCCGGCAAGCCGGATGGACGCGGTTTTGGCTAAAGCAGCAATGGTTTGAATGTCCATGGAACCCTCTTTTTTTGAAAAATGTCAAATTATACCCGTTCGTGGGGATCATTTTTTGTCATTTAACCGCTTTTGCTGTATCTTGACAATAGTTTTACGAATTTCTATAAAAATATTTCTTTCACGCGTCACCGGGGATGGGGATTATGAGACTCGCCTTTGGCGAATACACCCAAAAACAGTTCATCGCCGACATGTTTCGGGCCGGCCTGGTGCTGATCTATGCGGCGCTGATCCTAAGCGCGGCCTGGTTGCTGAAAGATTATCCCGTAAGCTATATTTTTGACAGGATCTTCCCCTACGGCATTCCGCCGCTTCTCTCCCTTCTGACCGCCGTGTTTTTATCCCTTTTTGTGTTAACCCTGGAACAGCCCCAGACCGAGAGTTTTTTATTTGCGGCCATCTGCATGGTGTTTGGAATGCTGAATCTGGATATTTTTTTATTGGGCATTATATCAGATCCTGACATGGCATTGATGGTGTCTCGGATGGATCATTTTTTTCTGGCCCTTGTATTGTTAGGGGCAAATCTGCATTTGGTATTTCTGGTCTGCAACAAAAAAACCCGTTGGTGGATCGTCTGGCTGGGGTATGTTTTCGGCGGGGTCATGGCGCTCTTTACGCCGACATCCTATTATTTTCAGGGCGTTTATTCCTATTATTGGGGATTTTTCGCAAAAAAAGCCTTTCTGTATGATGTGATGAGCGCGGCCTGGTTATGCGCCACGGTGTATTGCATTGCGCTCTTGCTGGACACATATCGGCACACCCGGGATGTTCATAAGAAAGAGACCATTCAATACCTCATGCTGGGGTTTGTGGTGTCGGCGGTCTTAAGCCTCACCAACACTCCGGCGATTTACGGGATTGAAATTTATCCTTTTGGGACTTTTATTTTTATTTCTTTGTTTCTTTTGGCCTATGGTCTGTTCAAACACAATCTAAGAATGGCCGTTCAACAGATCCGGGAAGGGATTTTTTCCATTGGCATACTGGCCATCGTGACTCTGGTGGGATTTATTCCCTGGATGATCCTGCCTGAGCATAAACATCAGTTGATCAAAATCATATCCGGTCTTTTACTGGCGGCGCTTTTTTATACGCCGGTGCGCAGCGCCTGGGACTCTTTTTTAAATTTATTCATCAAACGCCAGACGGATTTGCTTCAAAAAGAATATTACGCGTTAACGTTTAAACTCTCTGCAGCCAATCATGTCGAAACCATTTATCAGGAAACCAGCCGATTTTTATTCAACGTGTTTTTCAATTCACGATGTGCCATGGTTTTTTATCGTGAAACCAGCCAGGCATTTGAAGGCTGGCGCAGATGGAACCCCGATCTTCAGGGCGGTTTTTTTAAAACAGCCGATTCAACTCCCCGAGAAGAGGGCGCCATTCGTATTCCTTTGGCCCATCCGGTGTTGAAAAAAATTGTTTCCGAAAAACCCACGTTGGTCACCCGGGAGATCATGGACCGATGGGTCACGGAAGCCGGGATACCCCCGGATCCATCGGATTGGTTTTTGGAATCCGGCGTTATCATCCCCATTTACAGCAAATCGCAAATCATCAGCCTGCTGTTGGCCGGGAACAAACTCGCCCACCGTTCCTATGCCCCTTTTGAAAAAGAAATTTTAAGAAATTTAGGCGTGTTTTTAGGACCCATCATTGAAAATGCGCATATTTTAGAAAAATTGGAATCTTTGGTGGCAAAAAGAACCCGGGATTTACACCTGGCCCTTGAAGATGCCCATAAAAAAAGCGAAGAAATCATCAAAAACAATGAGATCATCACCCGGCAAAACCACATATTTTTGTCTTTGTTTGAAACCAGCACCAAAATCCATGAAATTCATGAATTGGATGAACTTTTTGATTTTACGTTAAACCATCTGCATGCGCTGTTTCCGAATCTGGGTTTCGGGATCCTTCTTGAGGGAGATCGCACCACCATATTTGAAGGTGGCGCCTTTGCGGGGATATCGGATCCAGAGCAACATATGATCTTAAAACATCGAACCCAGATCGAACCCGACAATGTGGACGGCATATTAAAAACCCGGATCGCTTCGGGAAACACAGGCGCCAACCCCCTTGAGGCCTCGGCTGAAAATATTGTATGGACCGTGCTGCCC